>Ga0126371_10000548_pt1 | contig 31123 bp, 26 predicted proteins | sample PanSoiMetaPlot_4_FD_110145 | JGI IMG/M metagenome (GOLD analysis project Ga0126371, IMG submission 110145) | Tropical forest soil microbial communities from Panama - MetaG Plot_4 | ecosystem: Environmental > Terrestrial > Soil > Tropical forest > Bulk soil | place: Panama | collected 2016-02-17 | reverse complement strand
CTGCTCGGCTCGCAGTACCTGGGGATGCATTCGCCAGCGCCGGCAAGCGAGATCACGCTGGATTTGAACTACGACATGCTACTGCCGATTGGCGTACCGCGATCTGTGAACCTGGGCGGGGCCAAGCGGATCGATTTTTATCCCACGGTGGAGCGCGTGGCGAAGGAATTTGATTTGCAGCTGCTGCCCGATCCCAACCCGATGGCGGGGCACTACTATCGCAGCGATCATTTCTCGCTGGCGCGGGTGGGGATTCCTGCGTTCAGTGTCGACCAGGGCGAGTTGTTCGAGGGGCACGACGAAGCCTGGGGACACGCGCAGCAAGAGGATTACACGGCGCACCACTACCACCAGCCTTCGGATGAGTATCGGGCGGATTGGGATTTTCGCGGGAATGCGAAGCTGGCGCGGTTCGGGTTTGTGCTGGGATGGATAGCGGGAGAGCAGCCGCATGCGATCGAGTGGAAGGCGGGGGATGAGTTCGAGGCGGCGCGGAAGAAGAGTGAAGGTGGAGCGCACTAACCCGCGGCGCGGTTGAGCGTTCACTACTATGTGTCTTAATTGGGGAGCATTCGCAGGATGATAGAATTCGCCCCATGCCGGCATATAGTTACTCCGCGGAAAGCGTTGAAGCAATGGTTCGCCGGCACCGCCGTATTCGAATCTGGCTCTTGGCTATGCTGCTTCCGCTTGCAATCGCCGATCTGGTTCTGGATTTCTCTTGGCCCGTCTGGCGGCAGACTTATCATGACTGGTCAATCGGCATATTTGCAGCTTGCGTGGCGTTGCTCGCACCCATGCTGAAACGCCGCGCGCACCGAGTCGAGCAACTCACGAACTCGTATCGCTCATTCCACGTCACGGTAATTCCTGATTCGATAACCATAGCCGCTCCGCCGCGCTGGTCGCGTACTCTCGAGCGAACTGATGTTGTCCGTGCGGAAGAACCCGTGGTAGGGGGAGGGCTGTATATCAGAAGCAACGGCCGCTATCGATGGATGATCATTCCACGTAGCCTGGATGACTATGCTGAGATCCGGGATCTTCTGCCGTCGCTTGGGATACCGGTCGTCCGCACGAAGGTCCCACCGAATACAGAAGAGTTTCTGGGTGTTCTCGTGTTCTGTGCTTCAATCCTATGCGATCTCTTTGCTCACAGCCCCGGAATCAAGATGGGAAACCTCGTAGTGAGTGCGGCAATAGCGGTGGGCGGTCTCATAGTCATCCGACGGGGATGGGAGAACGATCCGCGAAGGTTGAAGGCTCAAATTGGCTGCTTCCTGCCGCTTCTGGGTGCCGCGGTCGCGTTCTTCTGGCGTTGACCGTTCAGTAGTAGTCGGCGCAGCTCAGGTAGTAGCCGCAGCGCGTGCAGACGAGCTTGCAGCGGTGACCGGTGAGCCGGTGGCCACACGTCGGGCAGATCTGGCAGTGGTGATCCACTGGCTCGTCGAGCGTGCAAACGGCGGCGGCTGGTGAAGAATCGATTGCAAACGCCGGATCGAAGGCGGCTGGAAGCTGCGGGAGCATGGGTGAGAGGTTAGCATGGAGAAGAGGGCCGGCGCTGCTCAGCCGAGCGGCAGGTGCCCGAAGCATTAACCCAGGGTTCATCTCCCGGCGCAATGCCCGCTAGCGGCTCTCCAAAACGCGGGCGCGACAAGGACCCCTGCGGCAACCATCCAACTTAGACAACCCCGGCAAGGGACAAACCCACCGAGGGGAAAACCCCATCAAGGAGGATTGAATGGCAAGCAAGGCGAGCGCGGTTTGGACTGGATCATTGAAGGAAGGCAAGGGCACGATTTCAACGGCGACGGGCGTGCTTAACAATGCGAACTATTCGTTTGCAACGCGGTTTGAGGGCGCGAGTTCCGGCACCACGCCTGAAGAGTTGATCGCGGCGGCGCATGCGAGCTGTTACTCAATGGCTCTCGGTGCGACGCTGGGCGGCGAGGGTTTTACCCCGGACAAGATCGAGACGCACGCAGCCGTTACGCTGGCCAAGGTCGAAGGCGGCTTTGCAGTCACCAAAATCGCTCTTACGACGACCGCAAAGATTCCGGGTGTCAGCGAGGAGGCCTTTCAGAAGGCTGCGGCGGGCGCGAAGGCCGGCTGCCCGATCTCGAAGCTGTTCGCCAACAACACCGAGATTACGCTGGACGCCAAGCTCGTCTAGGCGGCTCCCGTCCCTGAAAGCAGTAGCGATTCCCTCCGTGATGCAGGCGCATTCAAGTGCCTGCGCTGGAGGGAATCTGCTTTGGGGAAACCCGCAAAAACGCCCTTGTAAAGAGCGAACAGTTATGGGAAATTGATTTCGCATGCGGGAGTTCGCCGCAACCTTTTCGGAGGCGCGATGAAGGAATACAGATTCCGCGCAACCATTGAAGCCGGCGAGGGCGGCGGCGCAGGCATTACCTTCCCTTACGACGTTGAAGCGGAGTTCGGCACGCGCGCCAACGTTCGCGTGAAAGCGACTTTCGATGGCGTTCCCTACTCAGGCTCGCTGATGAATTGCGGGAACATGGGGCACACGCTGGGGGTGCTCAAGGCCATCCGCGAAAAGATCGGGAAAGGGCCGGGCGACCCGGTGGAAGTGGTGGTGTGGAAGGACGAAGGAGAACGAACCGTCGCGATTCCGGCCGGGTTTGAAAAACTGCTCAAGAAGGAAAAGGCCTGGTCCGCGTTCGAAAAGCTCAGCTATACGCACAAGAAGGAATACGTCCGCTGGATCACGGAGGCGAAGCGCGAAGAGACGCGGGCCAAGCGACTTGCGAGGGCCGTGGAAATGCTGCGAAGCGGCGTAAAAACTCCGGATGGCGCGGGCCGGTGAGAACCGGTACGAGCGCGATTCCAAAGAGTCAGCGTTGTCACTCGACAAGTTGACACCCCTCTGCCGCATTTGCGAAACTTAGAGATGCTGCCGGACCGGCGAGTGATGCTGGTTCTGTGTCCCGTGCCGAAGTGGCGGAATTGGCAGACGCGCATGGTTCAGGTCCATGTACTCGCAAGGGTGTGGGGGTTCGAGTCCCTTCTTCGGCACCAAGTCTGATGTAAAGCTTTTATAATCAAATACTTACGGCGGACCCAAAAGGTCCGCTTCGCTGTTTTTTACTACTTTTTACTATTTGTTGGTTTCTGCTGGCTCCCGCTGGCAGCTGCTGGCAAGTGCTGGCAGCCTCTCATTCCGGCCCATCTTTGCTTCCCTCAAACCACAAAGAAGGAGCATGGGCTTGGCGAACAAGTCAGTAGTTCTTTATGAGTCCATCAAGGCTGGAAAGAAGTGGAAATTTCGTCCCGTGGACGAAGATTCCTCTCGCTTTTCCAATGGGCCGTTCTATGTCAGCTGGTACGACGGCAATAAGAAACAAATGGAGCCCGGGCGGCGAGAAGAATCAAGATAACACCGTCACGCTCACCGAGGATCGCGACGCCGTCGTCTCTGAACGCAGGTTCGAAGCCCTCTGGGATCGACCGAAGAACCACATCATCCATTAAAGCGAGTCGCCCCGCGCTCACGGGGACTCAAGGCAACACGTCCCGGCCACTCGAGGCGCCTGCCCACTTCCTAGCCAGACTCTGTTCCTACCACCCCCGACACGCAAACAGATGCCAGCCGCTCAACTTAATCCTGAGCACCCGTCAACCTAAGGTTGAGCTGCTCTGGCTTCTTCTCGTCATTGCGACATTTTGCTTGCCCAACCATGCACTCTGCTCGAGGCGCAATATGCTTATCACCCGTCCACCCGTCGTCATTATGAACCAGCCAGTGCCGTTCGCCGAGAAAATGCAGGATCACACGGCGATTCTCGATGCCTTTCTCGACACGCATGTAGTGGGTATTCATTCCCACCGTACGTGGCTCTTCGACAAGAGGTATTTCCGCGGCTTCTTTGACGGATACAAGTTCCGTGCGGATCAAGAAGCTGCCGGACAGCCGCTATTCATCTGGGACGCCATGCACCCCATCATTGGTCCGACGATCATCAATTCATACTGCACCGGTTTGGCAGAAACGGATCTGAAGCGTCGAACGTGCATAAGCTATCTTAGACGCCTCAACGCGTTGTTCCGCCATGTTGTGGCGAACCCTCACATTCCCACCCGTTCGATTCGCGATCGGGTCCTGATATCAGAGAAGTACAACGCGATCGCAAACCCGATCTCGAAGTATATCTATCCACCCCCCAAAGCGACGGACGACTCAGCCGAGGGCCTGCTCCTTGAGGAAGACCTAAACAATTTTCTCCATTGGATAAGCCGCGACTACTTGCCGACCGCCCCGCTTAGTGCGGGACGTACTTACACAATGATCGTCGTCGTAAGCGAATGCGGATTCCGTTTCTGCGAGCTCGAGGGGCTGGATGCGCTTCAGCCTACGCGAGACATCATTGCGGATCGACGCTCCATTCGAACGCGCTTCGGCAAAGCAGCACACGGCTCGGGCCCAAGGCCCCGCCAAGTCGAGTTGACCCCCATGGCACGGGACACTTTGAAGCACTACGAGCAACATATCCGCCCCAAGTTTCCGAATGCGGCAACAGAGCCAGCTCTCTTCATGAGCGAGGCGGGGAGCCGCATTGGCTATTGGGAGGCGAAATCAGATCTAGAGACCATTGTGCAGCATGCCCGCATAGCTGGCTTGGTCCTTCCTGCAGATATGGGTTGGCACAGCTTTCGGAGATCCTTTGCTACCCAGTTCTTGCAGCGTCATCCGGACCAAATCTGGAAGCTGCTGGATCTGATGGGCCACGAGGACTCCCTTTCGCTCATTCGGTATGTGCGGCTATCTGCACAAGAGGTAAACCGCGGCCTGGGACGGGTTCTCGTGCGGCTCAAGACAAGGAGGATCGCCTGATGTCATTGCGATGGGATCTGCGGCAAATACTGGCTGCAAAGTGCGGAATTTCAACCGCAAGCGCGCTCCAGAGATTACTCGCAGATGCCGGTGTGACCCTAAGCCTGGAATCAACCTCGGCACTGTTGAGGTCGTCCCCCAAGGCTATTCGGTTTCGAACCATACAGGCTCTTTGCACTGCAACGACGTTGAACCTAAGCGACTTCTGCGAGGTGTCTCCCGATCGCGCTGGCCCGCAAGTCGCGCCCGGGCCTCTCTACCATTGCAAGGGCGCCGGCAAAGCGGCGCCCTATTTTCCTTCTCCTCGGAAGTTCTTCGTCCCCCGGAGATCGAAAGGATAAACACAATATGGAGACAAGTACTCTAGATCCCCATAAGATTTTCCTCTACGCCGCCACGACTGGGAAGCGCGATCTGCACTTCGGTTGGACAGGAGCGGAAGGCGAAATTCATCTAAACGAACTTCTACGCAGCAATCCTCGTCTGCGGAAGCAGCTTCCATTTACTTTCCTACGGTCATGGCAAGTGCCAGATAAGACCACGGCCCGGCGCGCCTGCTGGCTATTGCAGAACGCCCGGCCCGAGGCTGTTCGAGGAGCTCTAGACGATCCGACCGTTTCACTCGATGCTATGCTTGCCCAAGTTGTCAGCGCAGATGCCAACACTCACTGTCCACGGTGCGGATCTCTCCGCCGGCTTCTCACCTTCGCCAAAGTATGCGTGAGTTGTTATCGGAAGGAACCAAAGGGCAGGTGCTCAAGGTGCAAGCAGATTAGTCATAACTTAACGGGTGAGGGCGGCATCTGTCCACGCTGCGCACGAATCGAATCCCGGCCGATGCGCTCGTGCGCTCATTGCAAAAAACCGAAGCGCATCACCGATCCAGAGCGCAATTTATGCAAAGAGTGCGTGGCATCCTTGAGGCGTGGCGCCTGGCAGAGGAAGGAAGCCAAAACCATCAAGTGCTCAGTCTGCGGCAAAATGAAGCCTTTTACACGAAAGGGCCGTGACATCTGCCAAATGTGTGCGCGCTTGGAACTAGCCGAGTACAGGGAATGCGCGGGATGCGGGATCTATGGAATGGTCAGAATCAAATCCCGCAGCCTCTGTGCTCAATGCGCAGTGAATCACAGTGGACCTGATCTGCTTCGCAAGTTCGTCCGGAACTTCCAATCGCCGCATCCCGGCAGTCAGGCAGCCTTCGAAACGCTGGTTCAGACGATCGCTCCCGAAAATATAAAGCAGTACGATCACGCCGCACGAATTATTCACTTCGGCAAGTACTTGCAGTCGCACGCTCTGCCTATTCCATTGACTTGGCGGGCGATCGACGAAGCTATCGAAGCCGTACCGAGAGGGTCCCGTGCCGCCAATGGTATCCGCTCCTGCCTGCTCAGTCTCGGTCATCTGCTGGCGAATCAAGGCTGTATTGAAAGTAGGGCCTTATACCAACTCCGCAGATGCCTAGCCGAGCGCATTGCGAACGCACCGGCAGAAGGGAGGGACTGCGTCGGTAAATTCGCGCAATGGAGTCTCGACCGGAAGGCCACTTACCGTCATGTGATCGCTCAGGTAGAATCCGTGAATTCCTTGTGGCGGTGGAGTGAAGAGAAAGAGGTAAATTCAATACTCTCGCTGAACGGAGAGAACATCAATCGTTACTTGCGCGAAACGTTCTTGGATCAGCGCTGCCGCTGTGGTGGGTCAGCACCGCGGGATTCCTCCGATGCAGCAATTTGTAGGACGTGCGGCTCAGAAGGACCGTTTGAACAGGTGCCGAGGCGTAACCCATCCACCATCGGCAAAGCTCGGTCTGGAATTTCTATGTTCTTTGAGTGGGCAGAACTGAACTCGTTGGTAACCACAAATCCTGTAAATGCGTCTTCATCCACGCCGAAAAATCGGATCCAACATTGCTCGAGCGATGTACTCGTGGACATCCTCGACTACGTCATGGCACCTGACAATGATCCGACGGACGCTCTTGTCTTGTACCTCACAACAATTCACCTCTTTGAGGGCTGGGAGCTTCAAATGGCCGAGTTTCCCAAGAATGAAAGCGGTTCGGCAGAAGCCGATCTTGCCCTTTCGTATGGCTTCCTAGCACCCAAGCGCTCACCATCACTAGGGCGCCCGAGCACTGGACGCGATATGAAGCGAATTACGTTTCCAGAGGAAGAGCGGCCTTGGATGGAACCTCTATTGAGCCGCTTCCAGCGCCAACGTGCAGGATTTCTCAACGGTGCCGGAAGCAAGTTCCTCTTTGTCCCTCAGGGAAGGATCCAGAACAACATACCAGTATCACGTCGCTACTGCGCCGACAGGGTAGCGAAAGCCACTCAGCGGATTTTAGGATCGAGGATTGGCCTGAATCTTCTAAAGAAGACGGGCCGTGTCTTCATCGCTGATACCGAGGGACCACAGTTCCTGAAACCACTCGGAATCGGTGAGAAGCAGGCGATGGGCTATCTTACATATCACCGGCAACTGATCGGTTGAGTTCAGCTATTGCGATGGCGTGTGGTAGGATCCACACGCCATTCTTCTACCAGCCAAGGAGTGGTCGCACGCCCAATCTGCGGCTGCGCACGGGTTCGACTACGTCATGGCACGCCGTGGAGTCGTGCCTCACTACCGAATCGCTGGGAGCGTCCGATTTGACCCTCTTGAGATAGCAAAATGGCTTCGCGATCGTAGAGATCGTGGCGGTCGTTGAGCGTACGCACTCTCTGGTAGGTCCAGAACTGTGAACATCACCAAACATAATCACTCTAGTGCCCGAAGGGAAAGAGTAGCAATGGAATCCAAAAACGCGACCCATTTTGCGTGCGAGTCTTCGCCCTGCGATCAAGGCCATTCCGAGGCAAGGCCCATTCCGGGCGACGAGACTCCATGGTGGAGCATTGTCGATTGGGAAGAATGTGTGGATCTGGAGTTCTTCGAACTCAAGGACGAAATGGATGGAATAGAAGAGCCGCATCCAAGCTCTGTCAACCGATGACCGCCTACTAGCTGGCAGATCTCACCTGCTCGGTTTGCTTAGAACCTCTAGCGCTCCGGCAGCCACTTTGGTGTCGGCGTCCCTCTCTCTGAGCTGTTCGTGCCGAGTCGTTCCAGCCACCAATAACCCGAAACGCAGCCTGCTGCCGCGGAAATCCTCTCTTGGAACTGTCGCGGCTATTTCTTGGAGTAAATATGAAGTCAGCAGAACGATTCCTCGCCAACCTGCATCGCGGCATCTCGACGCCGGCAGTTCTCACTCACTGCAACATCCTGCCCCCGGAGATTGAATTCGCCGCCCTCACGGCGCCTGACGTTCGCGCCGGTCCAGGGCCGGGGCCGCGTCGTATCCGCAGCCCGCAGGAGCCTGGGATACCCCACCGCCGGATGCACCATGGGGCGAGCACCTTCAGCGATTTGGGGAGCGCTCTCGCTGTTCAGGAGAACGAATCGACGCGGGGGTGAGGCCCGTAGTCCGAAGGCTCGCACGAGTCCTCTCCAAGAGCCTGGTGTGCGGCCCGAGCATGCGGTGGCCGACTGGCGCCTGCACACCCCGAGATGCTGCGCAGCCGGCAAGACGAAGCAGCCTAACTCAGGACACTGCGTTCACGATCAGGCCAGAGGCTGCACAGTTGTGGAGATTGGCGTAAAGGATACAGATCGGTCCTTTTGCGGAGTCAGGCATCCCCACCTCGAAATTTGAGATGTTGTCTTTCTCAGATCCCCGGCTTACGGTCAATTTAGGGTCAATCGTACCCTGATTCATCACACATGTCGGGAACGAGATCGCCGGCTTGTATCTTGGCTCACCATTCTGCTCCGCTGCGAAGGTAAGCATACCGATGAGGGTGTCGAATGCCATCGAGTTATGCGTTTCCTGCATGTCCACCTCTCGGCAAGTGTGAGAACTCGGGCAGGCTTTATCGGGATCGCAGTGGCCATCCGGACAGACGCGGAATCGGTAATGGGTCATCGAACCGGAATATGTGGGATCTCCGTCGACGCCATCCTTCCGTATCTTCACCGACTTCCATCCTGAATACACAAGCGCGAAGGCGGAGGGCCAACTGTTAATCGCGGTGCTCTGAATCGTGCTCTTATCCGCATAGACCTTCATCCCCGAAACAATCGCGTCCGCTGCTATGGCTGTAGGCATCGGGACCAGAATTGAGCGCAGGTTCTGATAAGACTGCGGCAGATCAATGAAATTAAGCGAGACTGCATCATTGAAGATGAACCCCTGCTGGAGATCGGCCATAGGCTTTACGAGATTCTTCGCCGAGGTTGTGTTAGGCGGGCTATCCACGACAACTTCGTACTTCGCGTTGGCGTCAATGGTTGTAGTGGAAGCGCCTTGCACCGGGTTCTTCACATAGTCATACGTGTGTTTGTCGAAATCCGCCGTGATCATGCGAACCATGTTTCCCTCGAAACTCATGATCCATGCACCGGTGAATATCAAGTAGAGGTCGTTCTTGTCGTGGGGAGCAGCGATCGCAGGGGCTGGCTTAGCCAACCTGCAACCTAATACCGAGTGGCCAAATGCTCCGGCGGCAGAGAGCCACCCGAGGTTCTGAAGCACAGTGCGGCGTGCGATTTTCGGCATGTTCTTCTTCTCCTTGAATCAGGAACACTACGATTCCATTACGGTGAAACCGGACCAATAAAAAGGATGAGCAAAGTCGGCGGTGGCGCTGAGTTGTGCCTCTACTCTCTGTAACGCAATCTCCGGAGAGTTTCCTTTCAAGAGCTGGTCATAAAAATCGAGCATCAGGCGTTTTGTGGCTTCGGAATCGACATCCCAGACGGTGCCGACGATGGTGGGCACGCCCGCCTGGAGAAGGGCCTCGGGGAGTCCGGATTTGATGCTGCCGGATTCGGTCTCGACCGAAAGTGTGCTGCAAGCGGCCAACACGGCCAACCGGCATGTGCGCAGGCGCACGCCGGCGAAAGATTGCGAAGAGAGATTGCCCGAAGCATCATCGCCGAGAAGCAAGCTGGCGGAGCCATCGCGATTTTGCGCATGTCCGGTGAAGTGAACGATCTCGGCCGACTGCAGGGAACGGACGATATCGGGCTCACTGGAGGAGCGCGCTTCGAGGAGTTGGGAACGGGGAAATCGGGATTCAAGTTCCGCGGACTCGTCATATATTTCGGGAATTGCGTCGGTCCCGGGCTCGGAGCTTGCGCCGCGCAGGATGACAAGCCGGGTCGCGGTATTGAAGGAGGCGCTGCCGGACGCTGGATTCTGTTTTGATAGCCAGGGCAGCAGCACAACCGAGGAGTGCGCGCCGAGATAGGTTCCATCCGGCCGCACCAGGGCAGCAAAGGGTGTGTTGCGCAAGCGGCCATCAACCTGGACGGTCAAGCGGGGGCCGAGGAGGTCCGGCTGGGGAAACAAGATCGCATAAAGAGAGCTGCCGGCCATGCGGACGTCAGAGAGGCGGGAGTTGCGATCGGCACAGAGGGTGGAGAATGTCCGCGCGAGTTGATCGATGGCATCGGCGGGCGCGGACAGCTTGAGGACCTTCGACACGTTGCCGCCGTCTTCCACCACAAATACGACGTATGTGTCGATGAGGCGAGCATAGACGAGAGTGCGGCTTCTCCGAGGACTCTGGGGGCTCGTGGATGTGCGCTGGAGCAAAGGGCCGTTATCGGGAACGGCGGGAGATCCGACTCCTCCTCCACTGGAGAAGTATTCCCATGCTTCAAGCGCATCCTGATCTCTACCGGCTTTGAGCAGGGCATCGACCCATGTGATGTATGCAACCTGTGCGCGGGATTGCCAGGCCTTACGGTCGGAGACGTCATTCAGGCCGCCGAGGACTTTGGCGGCGAATCCTGTGGCCACGCGTGCGCTTTCAAGCTGATCAGAGTTGCGGCCTGCTGCGCGGTCGAGAAGGGCGCGGGCGCTCCAGTAGTTCAGTTGAAGAACGGTGCTCTGCGCCGACGCTGCATCGCGCGTGGCGTTATTGATCAGTGTGAGAGCCTGGTCGTCGTGACCTTGCACGGTGAGGAGATGGGCACGATCGGCGGACCAGTCGACGCGGTATGCGCGGGCTGCGGGGACATCGCCGAGTTTGATCAAAATGGAATCGGCTTCAGAGAATGACTTGCTCGCCTCAGCGGGCAAGCCGCACACCAGTTGCCGTTGACCGAGGACCTCAAATGCGTAGGCTTCGATCTGCAGGTTTTCAGCGGACTGGGCAATGCGCGTGTTCGCTTCGGCAAGGACAACTGCGACTTGATTCAGATTGAGCGCGATGGAATCGTCGATGAGGTCGGAAACAAACTGATACCGGCGCATGGGGGTACAGCTGAACGACGCGCAAAACCTCAAACCGATGACGTCATCGTTCCAGCCCTGTTCCGGCATTCCCTGCTGGGTGGAGTAGGCGGCAAGGAATCCCTGTGCGCGCGCATAGAGGCCCGGAAACGCGAACTGAGCAGCATCAGAACGAGCATGCAGTATGGCAAACCGGCTGGGCTGCGGGTCGCCCTGCATTTCGAGGCAGGACGCCTCTTCAAGACGGAGCATCGTGCCGAGGTAGGAATATCGGGTCCTCATCCAGGAGGGAAGACCGTGAATCGCGGAGAGGCAATCGCGGGCTCGACCGCTGCGGTGGAGCGCATATATCTGCTCGAAAGCGGCTCGCGCATCGCCCGCATCGTTATGAGCACCGCGATAAAGAACGTTGGCGCGGCGAGCCAAGTCGAGGGCCTGATCTGCTTCTCCGGTGCGGTTGGCACGGACAGCCTGGCCGAGAAGCGCGTCGGCGTCGGCGAGAGCGGAAGTGCGGCTTGGCGAGAGCCAGTCAACGAGCCATCGGTCCCCATGCCGCTGGCCGGAGTCGGTCAGATTGTTTGCCATTGTTCTGTCGAGCGCGGCGACTGGGGGGGATGCCACCAGGCGCTCAACAAGATCTTCGTAGTGATCGTCGATTGAGGAAGATTTCCAGCCTACGAATACGGCACCGTCGGGGGCCTGGGATTCGGAGACGGGGCTCGGACTCTGATTCAGCGCGTCGATTTGCCTGCGGATTGCTTGTTGCCAGTCGGGGCGGCGCTCATTTTCAAGCGCCTGTTGAAGGCCCTTGAGGGCCTGATCCTTCAGGCCCATGCGGCTCCAGCATAGAGCGAGATTGAACAGCGTCACTGGATCGGGGCGACGAAGAGTCTTGAGATGGCTGGTGAAGGCCTCTGCGGCGAGTGAGTAGTTGGCCGTGTTGCGGGTGGAATCGCCTAACTCGAAAAATGCTGTACCAAGATCGAATTGAATGCCGGGTAGTGAGGAATCGCGCGCATACGCGGCCTGAAACTGAGCGAGCGCTCCCGCCGGATCAGACTGCAATACCAGAGCCTTTCCCATCACCTGATGCCAGTAGGGACTATCCGGATTTTTGGCCAAGCCCTCTTCCGCCGCCAGCTTGACTGAGAGCAACTCCGGCCAGTCATGCGAGGATGCGGAACCTCGGGTGGGAGAGTAGATGGCCACAGCATCAGCACCGGGTATGCGAAGTTCGGTGAGTCTTCGCGCGTCGTAGGCGCGGGCAAGCTGGTCCTCAATGGAGGGATGGAAGTGATACCAGGCACCCACGGCGATGGCGAGCAGGAGCACGGCTGCGAGCGCATACGCGGGCCGCAGCCATCCAGTGGAGGGAAGCAGCCGGAAACGACGGGAGGGCGTGGCGGTCTGTTTCCTGGCCGGGTTTTCCGCGGCAAGACGTGTGCCAAGCTCAGCCTGCCAGGCAGGAGTTGCACTGGAGAGCTGCGATGCCTGCGGGTCGATCGTGTTATCCGTGAGAGACGCCAGGGCATCTTTCAGCAATGCCGAACAGGGTCCGCATTGAGCTGCGTGGCTGAGAAGGCGATTCAGGTCAGATCCCGAGTGCAGTCCGGCGGCCACTTCAAGCCATGCCTCTTCATTCGGGCACTGTGGACCCCGGGCCTTTGAGCTTGAACCGTTAATGATCACCTGGTAGGCCTTCATCAGAGTTGAGCATTCGGCGCAGATCTCGAGGTGGCGGTCGAGCGACTTCCGCCTTTCCGACAGTTCCGGGGGCAGAGACGCAGCGTCTCTACGCAAGAGCTCGAGGCCCTCAATGTCGATGTGGGGCTCGGGCTGACTCATCTTATTTCTCCTACCGTGGAAGAGGGCGAGATTCCTTCGCCGGGGCGTTGCAAAAGCGCCGGATTCATGTGGCTGCGAAGGGTGCGGGTGAGGCGGAGGATGAGGCTCTCCACACCCTTTGCAGTGAGTTCGATGTTGGGAATGCCGGCTATGTCCTTGGCGGTATAGCCGTGGCGGTAATAAAGCCAGAAGACGGTTCGATCGCGTTCGCTCTGCGCGATCCGATCCACGAGCACGGAGATCTCTTGCATTTGAATTGCGTCGTGGATGTCGACGGCAGGCGCCGGCACGGAGGCGATGACATCATCGCTGTTCGCTTGAGATTCGGCGACGCGCTTTTCGGCAGATCGAGCCCGCACGTAATCCAATGCGACGGACCCCGCGACTACCTTGATGAAGCCGAAGATCGCATGTTCATGCCGATGCTCAAATTCGCGCAGGGCGCGGCAGTTATCGCGGCACAGGCGGAGATACGTCTCCTGAACCAGATCGTCAGCGATGGCTGGAGCGATGTCGCCGTTCCTGCGCACGATGCGCAGGATCACCGAGGCGATAAGCGGCTGGAACAGACGCACAAAGAGGGCCCATGCTTCCTGGCCACCTGACTCCAGACAAGCAGTTATGACACTCCTGGCGTCGGCTTCTGTACTCACCCGAGGTACTCCTCCAGCCGGCAACTATGTGAGGGACTACGACCGATGGCTGGCGACATTGGTCGCGGGTCCCCTTCCCGCGGATGCGGACGACGAGCTCTGAGTGATTTATGAAACGGAGATCTGGGAGTTAACGGGTCTACGTTTTTTCATGCCAGGAACGAACCCGCAGACTAGCCGCTCCTGTTATTGGACACTCCAAGCCCTTCCTGACCGTAACAATGGGATCGGCTGGGTGGGAAGTGAGTGCGCTCCCATTGTAGGGCCAAATCGATCAATCTAAAAAACTTTTCGCTGATCCTGTTGCACAGTGCGGTGCTGGCATTCATGCCATCACTCAAAGGCTGACCCAGAGGCCGCCGGGCATCCCACCAGGGTGAAAAAGGATATTTCGATCCCTACGCGTTCATGGGGGTACAGGGCATCCGCAGCTCAGGAGAGCAACGGATGTAACTCCTGGAAGTAATCCCCAAGGAACTTCACCTGAAGGAGTGTAGCCATGCGTCTGACTGTCCCCGTTTTCGTCCTTTCGCTCTGCAGTATGCTCTGCCAAGCCCAAACGATCGCGCCGGTTCCGTCGGACGGTGAGAGTACTGTGACGGTCACGTTCGCCGCCCAGTCTGAAGCAAAAACAGTGGCACTCTACACCGCGCCGGCTGGCGTCGCATGCACGGTGAGTCCTGCAAATGTGGTTGCGCTCAAAGCCGGCGTTCCGACGAGCGCCGCAGCAAACACTACCTCCATCGTGCTTGTCACGGACAATCCGTTGGTGTCTGGAACCCCGCTCTGCGCCTCTCTAAATGGAGGCGTCCCCGGAGCTGCAGTCGAGGTGAAGGCACCTGCGGCTCCTCCCGGTTTCGACTGGGGACATGTTCGGGCCTATTTCACGGCCGGCGCGTTGATGTCACAGGAGCACGACCAGTTCTCCCATCAGGACTTATTCCTGGCTTTTCGTCTGGACAAGAGCTATTGGGTGAAGTCAAAGCCGAAGGGAGATCACACTTACGAACCAGGACTTCGCACGTACTTCGATACCCGACTGACGGCGTTGCCGGTTGCGGTTCAGTCCTGCGCTCCTCCCCAGACCAGCGGCGGATCTGGATCCAGCGGAACGTCGTCGAACTGCTCCTCCTCAACCAGCAGTTCCTCCGGAGGAAGCTCGACGGACCCCACGACGACGACGCAGGCATTCCTCAACTCCCAGAAGACCGCGAAGCTGCAGTTCGGGACGTTTTACCCGATCTACTTTCCGCACTGGGGAGTGGCAGGAAAGACGGGCAAGCAGCCGGTGACGACTAACTATGCCCTGTTTCTAGCGCCGTTGATGGAAGCTGGCTTCGACACGACTCTCAATGGGTTGAATCAGACCCAGCAGCAGTCAGCCACGTCATCCCAGGTTCAGCCGGTAGGAACCTCGAGCCAGTTCTACAAGTTCTATGACTTCGGTTTTCGATTGGGTCACGATCACCTGTTCACCGATCGGAGCGCTGCGCCCGAGGAGATCAGCTATTTGAACGTGGCGTTTGGGCGCTTCAGCAACATGGCGTCGCTCCTCTGCCCGGCTTCGAAGTTTCAGGGCAACAACACCTGCAGCGCTCCGTCGGGCACGCTGCCATGGCAGAGGGATTGGCGCACCCGGGTTGAGGGTCTGCTGCAGGTGCCGGGTACCGGCGGCTTCAGCGTGGGATTCGGCGCGAATGTGAGCCTGCACGGCACCCACCATGCCGATGTCGTCCACATCGAGCCTGCCGATGACCTTCGCTTCCTCTTTGGATACAAGTTCGACATCACCAAGATAGCCAGCAAGCTAGCGCCTCAAAAGTTCTGACCTGAGTTGGCTAGACCTCTTGCGATTGCAGCCAGCTTGCTGCAATCGCACTGCGGTTCGTTGCCACGCAGGCGCCGATGCATCGCGCGCGAGCGGTAGACACCTTTCAGGAGTGACGGAGTACGACGATGGAACCTCTTTTTGAGATTGCAGACCGGATTACCTCTCACGTGTGGTTCTTGCATGAGGTCCTGCCCTTGGAGCGGGACGTCAGCATTGTTTTGAACGCTGCCAGCAGCGAGGATCTCAAGCGCTCGACCGCTGAGGACTATGCAAAGCTCGCGGCGGTTCGCGATCTGGCCGACGTGAGTTGTCCCGATGATGCTGTTCGTGGTAACCCGCTGCCTCACGTCAATTTGCCGGCTGCTGCAAAGACGCCCTTCTGGAATATGATCAAGCGGCTGAGACTCAGAAGGAAGATACAGGACGACGGCCAGGATGAAGATCTCAAGCGTCGCGTGATCGCGGCAGAGGAGGCATTCGTTGTTCTTCAGGCACGCTCCGAATCCCTTCTGACGGCGGGCATTCAAGGCGTTTCGCTCGATGCATCCGCAGAGAACGAGGAGGAACTGGCCTCTCCGCCGGCATCGCTCACCAGCGATGAACTCTCCTCGCAATTGCTCACCAGCGACGAACTCTTCGAGAGAGTTCTGCATTGGCTTTGTTCGCTCGGCATTGAGCAGAAGATCAAACTTGCTCAGGATTTCCTTCCGCTGAATGGAGAGAACCGCAAATGCGGAGGCGGCAATACCGACGAGCAGGGTGATGGCAAGACTCGGTCACGGTTTCCTGGTTTGATCGGCGCGTGGATCAGGGACTTGGCGAAGCAGAAGACTCCGACGCGGTTTCTGCTGGAGGAGAACATCGACGAGCGGGCCGCTGCGATCCGAAGGAACAAAGCATTTCCAATAGGCCAGCGCGAACTCACCGCGGAATGGCTGACCAAAAACGGAGAGGATCGGATCCGTGTTCTTCTGGACCGAGCGGCACTGCACAACCTATGCCACGACCTCGATGTGCCGGTTCCATTTTCGATGGTGCTGAGCGAGGAACTGGATGAAATCGGCAAATCTCGCAGATTGCGCCTGCCCGACTGTGAGCCCGGCACGGGCCTAAGTGACGCCCACTGTTCTCCGGGCAAGAGAGCGTTCCAGTCAAAACTGTTTGGGCTGGCACTTTCGGGCGGTGGAATCCGGAGCGCGACGTTCAACCTAGGCCTGCTGCAGGGGATGGCGGATCGCAACGTTCTGCCTTATATCGATATTCTTTCGTCCGTTTCAGGCGGCGGATACATTGCAAGCTGGCTTATGGGGTGGACAAAGAGGCGGGGTCACATCAAGTCAGTACAGGACTCCCTGAAAGGGTATGCTTCTCCACTCGAATGTACGCCGACTAATGCTGGATCCCCACCCTGCAGCGATACTCCGCGGTTTGGGCTTCTGTCGCGCAATCAGGATCCTCACGCAGACCATCTTCGCCCGGTGCGCCTGCTTCGCGAATACGCGCGCTATCTTGCACCGCAGGCTGGACTCCTTTCTGCAGACACGTGGACCATCCTCACAACGTGGCTGCGAAACACGGTTTTGAACCTCACGATTCTGCTGCTCGTTTTTGGGGTCCTTCTTCTGCTGCCGCGCATGGCGGCCTTTACGCTGTTTCACTTGCAGTGGTTTGTCAAGCCCACGGATAACGACCTGCACTCATGGTTGTGCCTGTTCGCCGCCGGTGCGCCGTTTCTGTTCATCTGCGGCCTGATCGGCCAGGGCAATCTCAAATACCTGGGAACTGAAGCAGAAGATGCCAAGGAACTCGCAAAGGGCTATAGCGATGCGAGGGTTGTGACCAACATTGCCTTGCCGCTTTTGCTCGAAAGCTTTCTCTATGTTGCTGTCTTGTGGAATTTGGACGTGGCGGGAAGACCCCTGTTCGCATCGTCTCCGTTCCTCATCATAACCCTCCTTGGAAGCGCCATCCTTCACCATTCATCGGGCGCACAGGACAAAGGAAACGGAACTCCCCTTTGGCTTCAGGCCGTAATCTCCTCAGTCAGCGCCGGCGTCGCCTTTCTTCTTCTGTGCCTGTTGTGTTCCGCGATCACCAGTCTTCGGATGAACACCCTACGCGGTCTGTGGATTGCGAGCGCTTTCGGCCCCGCTCTCTTCCTGATGGTGGTGGGGACAACGATACTCGTTCTTCAGGGATTGAGCGGTACGCTGCTCTCCGATGCACAGCGCGAATGGTGGAGCAGGCTGGGAGCGTGGCTTTTGATCACGACGGCAGCCTGGGTGATTATTTCAACCATCTGTTTCTTTATGCCGCTTTGGATTGCGATCGCCGGCCTGAAGATCGCCGCGGCGGGGATTGCCTGGGGCTCATTGACCGCAGCCGGAGTGAAGCTGGCATTCAGCGGGAAGCGGGGCGGCAAGGAGGGAGAAGAAAGCCAGCCATGGCTTATTAGTCTCGTTCTGAAGATCGCGCCGGGAATCTTCGTGATCGGGCTGCTCTCGTTAATGTCCTATCTATTGTTCTACCTGGTCAACCTATCCATCGATCTATGGATCGCGCACGGACCGAAGTGGATGTGGGCCTTCCTGGTGGACAACCAGACTGCACACCAGCTCTGCTGCACAAACCTGCCTCTAACCTTTGAGAGAATGTCTGCCTACTACTGGCCGTTGATGAACCCTGGATCGCTGGCTCCTGTTCTGCTTTGCGTGGTTCTCATCCTCGCCTGCTGGCCGCTTGCACGACAAGTGGATATCAATGAGTTTTCGATGCATCACTTCTACCGGAATCGGCTTGTACGAGCGTACCTGGGAGCATCGAGGACCCGCGGCCACCGCTTTCCGAATGCATTTACCGGATTCGACATTGAGGACGATATTCCGCTCAAGCGATTCAGCATTGATGACACTACTGACATTCGCGACATGGTGACCGACTGCAAGAAGGGGTACGCGGGGCCATTTCCCATCATCAACACCGCGCTGAACATCACCAAGGGTCAGGACCTTGGCATGCAGGAGAGGCGGGCGGAAGCGTTCTTCTTCTCGCCGCTCTGGTCGGGCTTTGATTTCGCGCGCAAGCAGACCAAGGTGCGGAAGTCTGCCCAGCTTGAATTTGGATTCAGAAGAACAGACCAGTTCGGTAGCAGAGAGTCACTTCCGCCGGCGGGAAATCAGTCGCAGACACGGCTGACGAGGGAAGGTGTTTCGCTGGGGACTGCAATGGCCATCTCGGGAGCGGCGTTCAGTTCCAATGCCGGGTATCATACGTCGCCGTCGCTGTCATTTCTGCTTACCGTGTTTGGCGTGCGGCTGGGCTGGTGGGCCGGCAATCCACGAGGTCCCCGCTGGGATACCGACTCCCCGCAGGTGGGGCTCCAATGGCTGCTTCGCGAACTGACAGCCAACACAGAGACAGACGGAGATTATGTTCTGCTCACGGATGGCGGCCACTTCGAGAATATGGGCCTGTACGAACTGGTGCGCCGCAGGTGCCGCTATGTGATCGTGAGCGATGCAGAGGAGGATGAGGAATTCAAGCTGGAGGGAATCGGGGGAGCGATTCGCAAGTGCCGGGACGATTTCGGAGTTGTGATCACGCTGAACGTGAACGCGCTGCAGCCCATCGGCGACCCAGCCAGAAGCACTCTGCATTACTCGGTCGGGACCATCCGTTACCCCGGCGAAGAGAAATGCGGAAACTTGGTGTATATCAAGTCGTCGCTTACGAACGACGAGGCGCTCGACCTTGTGGAATTCGGGAAACGGCACAAGGAGTTTCCGCACACTTCGACGAGTAATCAGTTCTTCGATGAGTCGCATTTCGAGAGCTATCGGGAACTGGGACATCACATTGCCTCGGTGGTTTTTCAGCATGACATGAACTGCGATGGAGAGAAGGAGAAGGCGACCATACCAGGCAACCTTGAAGACATGTTCGAGTGCATCGAGCATCGTTGGGGTGAGTCATTGGCGGCCGCCGAAGGGAAGGCGCGCGCCGAAAAGGCCGCCGGGACATCTGCCAGGGGCGCGCAGAGCGGAGGTGGAGCATGATCTATCTGGCGAAAATAACTGCTGCGGTACTCATCATTGTCTGCCTCCTCGGGGTGCTGGATAAGAAGAGGCACGCGGATGTGATGGGCAAATCCGAGTCATGCCTGGGCGGTCAGTATTTCCAGGGCACCGACGCAAAGATTCTGGCATACGGACTGCACGACGCGGGAGGCATCGCTGCCGATCCGACGGGCAGATACATTTACATTGCGGAAAGCAACAGGCCGATCGTGGTCTACGACACTGAGAACAATTCGCTTGATGTTCAGAAGCGCGAAGGAGAATCCTCGTGCCCGGACGGACTCTGCGGAGACCTGGACGCACGGGATGTTGCGCTCAGCCGTAACAACATGTTTGTCGCCGCGCACGGGAATGGCACGGTGCTGCGGCGAGCGGACTGCTGTTACGCGGATGCCTTCAAGCCCGCCGACATGGAGGCACTGAACTCGGTACGTTCGCCGGCTGGAATCACAATCAGCCCAGGTGCGATATACGTTACGGACGACTCGCCAGGGGAAGACATCTGCAAAGCCTGTGCAAAGAAGACGCGCGGCTCGCTCTATATCATTCCAATCTCCCAGGATGACAAGGAGCGACCGGCAGTCGTCGCTCCGCCGACGTCAAAACAGCGAGTTTCGCCGTCTTCGCGGGCAATGCGCAGTGGGACCGGGGGCAGCAAAGGCCAGCCGCCGCCACCAAGTCCGGTGCGCGTCTCCGAAGGCCTCCATCGGCCTTCCGGGATCCTGCCTGACGAAGCCAGTGGGCGTGTTTATGTGGCGGACGTAGACGATGAGGCGAAGGTCCTGCGGTGGGTCATCTTCAAGAAGAAAGAGGAGGGCTGGATACCGTCCGGCTATCTGTCCTCCACCCCGACGAACGGCAGGCCGCTGCCAAAGTTCCTGGGGCTGGCTTCCGCGCAAGGCATGATCTTTGCGGCGGGACCAATGGCTCTGTACGCCTTCACGCCAGACGGCACGAGCATCGGCAAGATGGTATTCGATGAGCCGGTGAGCGGGGTGACCGTTTCAGGAGACACAATCTACCTAATTGTAGGCAACTTGTTGGGGCGTATCCAAATGCCGACGTACCCCAGGGTTGGGGCACGAAGATGACATTTCGGTCTTGTCGGTGAGTTGAGTGGAGGAAGAGGAAACCGAGAAACAGACAGACTCCATCAGACTTGGCGACTGCTCTGGCGGAGATCTTGCAGCGGCGGGCAATCGAGAACCCGATGTTCCGTTACATCTGATCGCGTGCAGGGTAGGCCAATTCAGGAGCGGAATGGAGGCCAAAGCAGACCATGCTCGGGGAGACAAAGGGCGGTGGCACCGGTCTTCGGGATCTTCCAAGCCAAGATGGGGTGCCCTCTGTACCTGGCACTTGAGGACCGGGACACGCGGAATATCGGTCGAAAGATACAGGTTCCAAAACCTAGGTTCCTTGCCGATCTGCAGCCCTTGCAGCTTTGAAGAATCAGGGGCCCAGAGCTATCACCCTTTCGGGGTTACGCCAAAAAAACGCAATCCGCGCCGTTTTGGTCCGGAGGCGCTCGGGTGTTTGCATATCATCATATCCACCAGAAGGGCGGACATGATTGCGAGAGAAGATCTGTATGAACTCGTTTGGTCGATGCCAATGACGAGAGTGGCGCAGAAGTTTTCGGTCTCCGGGAGCTACATGGCCCGCGTTTGTTCGGTCTTGGGTGTTCCGCGTCCAGAAAGGGGATACTGGGCCAAACTCGAAGTCGGCAAAGCACCCCCGCGCCCGGCGTTGCCTGAAGCCTTGCCGGGCGACCAACAGTTCTGGTCGCAAGATGGTGATCCACAAGCAATGCGACTACGTGCCGTTACTGCGACATCTGCACCAGCACAAGCACGACCCCGCCGCTCGGTAACCGGAATCCACGGTCTCATACAAGGCGCGAAGCAGCACTATGAAAGGGGCTATAAGGTTGATGAAGGGCAACTGCTGCGCCCGTACAAACGGCAGTTAGTTGACGTCACGGCATCGGCAGAAGGACTCGACAAAGCTCTCGCGTTCGCAAACGGCCTCTTCAATGCACTGGAATCTGCAGGCCATCGCGTGTGTTTTGCACCGAACGCAACGTTTGACCGCCCATACGTTGATGAACACGAGGCCAATGCCAAGCCGACAAGCCAGGAAAATCCCCATCGCGGCAGCGATTTGTGGCGGCCTTCGAGGCCTACAGTTGTGTACGTTGGGAATGTTCCTTTCGGGCTAGCCGTCATTGAAATGACTGAAGCGGTCCTGATGCGTTATGTAAACGACAGGTATGTTCGCGAATCGGATTACAGGGCCTCAAAAACGTCCCGCCGACACATGGACCATACATGGACGACAACCAAGAGCATCCCTTGCGGCCGTCTTCGGGTCGTCGTCTTCTCCCCGCACCGCGATGTTTCGTGGTCCATTTCGTTTCAGGAAACGGTGGAGCGAACCCTGACCCAGGACATCGCAAAAATCGTGAAATCTATGAGAAGCTCAACGGAGATTGTCCAAAAGGAGATCGATGCGGCCGAGCATAGGGCCCTGCTGAGAGAACAGCAGTGGGAAGCGGACCAAGCGAGGTGGCGCCACCAAGCGGACCAGAGGCAAATTGCAAAATCTATCAATGACAGTCGAGAGCAATTGAATCAGGTCATCGAAGCTTGGGCCAGGGTCGTGAGCATTGAACAGTTCTTCAAGGGAGTTGAGGAGCGGGTAAGCAATCTTTCCGAAGGACAGCGAGCAGCCGTGCAGGAGCGCCTTCGATTGGCGCGAGAATTTATCGGCGTGCAGGATCCACTCGACTTTTTGCTCTCATGGAAGACGCCAGGCGAACGATACGCCCCCTTGACCGCAAGAACAGGCGAAGAGAATCCATAGGTAATTTCGCCACCTCAAACCGATAGCACGAGGGCCTCCTGTGTCCTTCCTTGGGGCGTCTGGGGCACCGAAACCAGAAAGGAGAGTGCCATCAGGCCACGATTGCACAGCAGAGTCAACTGCATGATGTACATCAGCCTCGATAAGTGACTCGACCTGAAATTCGACGATTGACATCTGAGACAATCGAATTGCTGGATGCAGGTCACTCTGATGGCGAAGATGACTAAACTGTAGGGATAAGCTCTGAAGAAAGAGGGAGTGTTCGTTGGACGACCCACTTGCCCAAATACTCGAGAAGTTTAACCGCAAGGAGCGGAACCTTTTGATTCGCGACATCCTCGGCTGCCCAGGTGAAGTACTTCGCTTGTCAGACGATTTTTGCAAACGGCTGGAGAGTGCCGTTGGAATACCCATAGAGTACCTGAAAAGTGCTTGGTGGGCCACGGACTTTCATTTTGATTGGCTCGTCGGAGCGCTGCTGACCTTTGTAATGGGAAGGAACGCTGAGAAGCCAAGGAACTGCTTTGACCTCGTTCAGGGAAACCAAGAAGACCTTGACCTCGTAATCGCCGCGTATGAGCCCACGGCAGATACTAGGCACCACCTGATCTTGATAGAGACCAAGGCCTACAGTTATTTCTCGCCGAAGCAACGTGACAGGAAGGTCAGCCGCTCTGATCGACTCTACGAGTTCTATGAAGAACTGAAAAGCGAATCAAGGCACAAAATATGCTTCTACTATGGCCATTTCTCGGCCGAGCCGCGCGAATATTTTCCAGGCCCTAAAAACATACCCCAATTCCATTTAGAGCTTACACTTCCTGGGGATCGTCTGGCCGTAATGAGATGCGACGAGGATGGTACCCGGGATGCAAATGGTGGGCATTTGCGTATAGAAGCTTATGGCGGTCCACGCGCGTCTTGTTCGCGCAGCAAAAGTGCGAAGGCGGACCCAGCGTAGAACCCGTTGATAGACGCGATGTGCATGCCTGTTTGCATGAACTGCTGACACCTGCACAGGTAAGTGATTTCGCCGACCGCGCTGGGGTTCGTGCAGAGACCGGAGGGCCGCGATGCTCAGATATCGGACTGTACGAATCGCTGGCGCTCATGAATAGCTGCGGGAATCGAGCATGAGGTTGCGCTTCGGGTGTTCCGTCGAGAAGCGCCCAATCGCCACCTCCCACATTGCAGCCAAGGCAGCTGCCGAAACGTGGTTTGGGCTGATGGCAGAAATCGAACTTCGGATCAGCGGTGGCTGAGTGCATGGACGGTTATGTGCAAATGCCGTCGTTCCACGACGGAGGGCAAGTGCCCCGATTGTATCGGCAACACTGGTATCGTGAGAATTGGCTCATCGGTGATCTAGGGGCGATTGCGGGCGCTGGTGCTTAGTGCCAACCGTCGCGCGGTCACGTGTTCTTTGCTCTCGCACGTTCCGTCCAGGAAGCGGCCTCGATGGTTGAAGACTGTTTGTATCATCGAGCGCAATTCTATTGAGTTCTTTGGCCCTCGCCTTACGTCCCTCCAATTCCTCGTTGGATGGAACGGGTTCGGCGAGCCCTTCCTGTACAGCCGACCTCAGCGATGACACCTTCCTTTGGTTTGTTCTCTTCTCAAGCTCTTCTTGGATGGAACCCTGCTCGCCGAGATCTCCGAGTTCTACAAAGGCATACTTGTTACCATTCGAGCGGTCCCCTTTCACAAATACGCGAAGCTTTAGCCTGCTTGGAAGCGACCCGCGAAGAGCGCTTATGCTTTCATCCCAGTAGGTGATTTCCTGATTTGGGCCGGCCAAGAGGGACTCCTCATCCCGGTCGTTAACGAGTATCTGCACGATCATCTGCACTACATCTTTCACCAGCGGTTCCTCGGCGACACATATCACGTGTGACACAGGAATCCTCAGCTTCAGTTTTGTCCAAATCCGTGGCGCCAATGAGGAGTAACACGCACCAAGTACTAGAACGACCGGATGCTGGAACGCCGATGGTACCGCGGCGAGGTGCTCGCCGAGTTGTTCCCATCTCATGGTCTCCAGCCCGTCTTTCCGTCTATCGACGAGGCCAGTACGGCTTCCGTGCGCTCCGATATAAAGTATTCTGGCGCAAGAGGTCTTCAGCCAAGGCGTGAAGGCCTCGTACACTTGTTCTTTGAAATGAGCTCGTACAGTCTGGATCCGATATCGTGACCTCACCGCTTCTCTGATCTCGGCAATCTCGTCCAGTTCTCTTTTGTCGGCGATCCATTGGATCACGAGAACAGGAGCATGCGGCCTTGCTGTGGGCGGCTTCATTGTCTGAATTTAACATGTGCGAAGTTGTCAGTCCTCGCTGGGAGCCGCGGTGTAAGCACTACTGCGGTACGGGGAGCAAGAGTTCTCCATAGGAACGCTTCGAGGAATTTGGTTGATGCTCCAGGTGAAAATGGTTGGTCGCAAGAGTGTATACCTCGTCGACTCGCATCATGAGGTCCTCGAGGCTTGGGCAGAAGTGCGCAAAGTAATGGACACCGCACCAGATCTGATCTCTCTCGATGAGCACACCGACAGTCTTGAGCCGTTCCAAAGCTACGTGGCCAACCTAGAGGAGGGCGATGAATCTACGGAAGCGGAGGAGGCTGCGGAAAGGCAGGCTCTTGTAGACGAGATCGACTTCCGAAACAGCACCACTGTGAAACAAGCGGTCGCGCGTCTGCAGCACGACGAGCACATACAAGCAGCCACGCGCTCGGGCATCATTGATATGGCATTTGTAATGTCGATTGAGGGCACTCAGACATACTCTGAAGAAGAGAAGCAGCAAATCAGTGAGTTTAGACTAGGAAAGAAAGCCTCGCTGATCCCCGCAAGACCGCGTCGTTATCGGCTTCCCGATAGCAGGATCTTGATCGTGCCGTTTGGTTGCCATACTGAGTGCACTAGCACGGCTCATGATGCAGAGTGTCACCGCAAGTTGAGTGATCAGGTCCTCGAAACATGTCTTCTGGAACGGCAGATCGAGATTGCATCAGAGATGTCGATGTCGATCAGAAATGTGCCTTTGCGTGCTAAGCCTTTCATCCTCGATATTGATCTGGATACATTCCACACCTATCAGTCTCTAAGCCCGAAGGATCCATCTCTTTTTTATGAACTGATCTCTGGTGCGTCAGCCGTAACCATTGCAATTGAGGGCGAATGCACGAACGCTCTTTGGCTGGAGCAGTCCGCGGCTCCGATCGACGATATGCTGGGGTCCTTGTATCGGCACATCGAAAAGAGTTGAGATCGGCTCGCTTAGTATCCCTTCGTCAATCTCGCGCAAAATATACGTCGCCCCTGTTGATAGGAGACTATCCGCATATCATCATGGGGCACCTGAGACGACTTATCTGATAAGAATCACGTAATCGGCTGCGGGGCGAGTGTTCACGGCAGCGCAACGGGACCAGCCTCAGCAACTAAGAGCTAGTGTTGGTCTTGTGCCGACCTGCATGGGCAATCACGAAGCGCTGCTTCTCTTTATCAGCATAGAAATGAATTCGAAGGCAAGTCTTGGGCCCGCCCTTCCCCACTGCGAGATGTGGCTCTATAGAGACTTTTCGGCCGTCGTACGTCGCTTCGTACTCCTCTCCCCATTTTCCCCGAGATGTCATTGATTCACGAGACGTATACTCGAAGCCCTTCCTCGCAAAGGTCTGTTCGAAGCTACCCACCGATCTGCCTGTTCTTAGAGAATCACGCCACCCCAAACACACTTCATGCATCGCCAAGAATGCCTGATATCCCTTCCTTGGCTGCTCAAATGGAGAATCTATTGCCGAATCGAGAGCAGAATCTAGGAATGTGAGTGTGTTTGCAAAATGCTCCCTTGCCGCGAGAACGGCATCACCAACTGAACGCGGTTCGAATACAGTCCCTTCCTCAGATGTCTCCAGCGAATCAGTTTCTTCGTTCGGTGCTGCCGCGCCTAGACTCATCGCTCGAAAATTCTCTTGAGCGAGCTCCAAGCTCGCCTTCAGTGACTCGTTTTCCGTTTGAAGCCGCCTGTTCTGCTCAGATAATTGGGCATTCTCCTGGTCAGCTAGGGCCAAGAGTTCGTCGAGATCTCCACGGTCGCGCGCAGCAGTCTTAATCTCCTCCAACTCTGACCGGCGTTCGATGTCCAGCATCTCAAGCGCATCGGTGATTACGGGCCCGGTTGTATACCGAAATGCCGAGATGCCGGCCAGTTGTCTGAAGAGCATATCGCCGAGTTTGCCATTCAACTGGTTGATTTTCTCGGGAAGGTAAATAGGAGAGAATGGAGTTCCCGCCGAGTCGAAATCGGGCCAATATACGCGGAGAGCCCCATTGAAGCAGCGGTAATGCTCTCCGATGGCATTGCTCAACGCAAATGCGGCCCATTTGTCCGCCAAATAGTACGTTTCCGCAATTCCTGCGAGTTGCTCCGCAAGTTGACCAGGATCGATCAGGCATTTTTCAGCCATTGTGGTCCGACTCACCAAGATGATCTGTAGCCTCCTCTGGCGCGATTCAATACGTTGCAGGAATTCAGCCATCCCTGCTGCGGTGACCTCTCGAGGCTCATTCGATAGGCGCGCATCACCGCAAGTACAAACAAACTGGCGCAACATCGCGCCAATTATTCGGGGCCTCTTTAGCGTAAATTCAACCGGCGCAATGACGTACTGCAGCGAATTGAATTGAAGCTGGAATGAAAACTCCGTAAGACCGCGGAATTCCGCCAATTCGATTCGGCTGTTCCAGAGGAGATTCCCGCCGTTGTCATCCGGATATGACCATGAAATCGCGGTGTGGCTGACGTTCTGATTTCTTGTGAGGCTCGCGGTCACGCTCAGATCGTGACCGAAGCTAGGATTCAGCGACGCCGTGACCCTAGGCAGGTCGACTTGCACGTTTTTGCGGCTCAGGTACCATTCCGAGACCCAAGAGGACACGACATTTAACACATCTTCGCGTTTTGCCGCTCCCCCTGAGTGATCAAGTGAAGCCACTTCGAACTGCGCTGCGTAAAGTAATCGCATAGTCGCCCCAAGACAATTTTAGCTGCGCCTCCGAAATGGGAGCGGTATCTTCGGGCGAACAAAGCACAGCGAGGAGAGCGGAGGAGCGATCTGGTCGGAGTTCTCTTGGAGACGAGTGCCAAATCGGTTCGCGCGTGTGGCAGGTTTGGTGGGTGGCAGCGCAAACACGACTGGCGTGCTTTGAGTGCATCGAATTTACGAAGCGCAATTCTCATCTATTCACGTTTCATCACACCGGATCACGAATCCGCTGGCTGGATCGATACGCAAGGTTGCGCGTGCAATGGGCACGCACGTTCTTATTCCTACGTCGCTAGGAGGCAGCATGGGGAGATTCGCTCCATCTTCTTGAAGTTGGCAACCCAAAATGAACACCAAAAACCTGACACAACGTCTGGCATGCTATCTTCACGCTGCCGGCGTCTCACCCGTGCTTGTAAGTGGTAGTTACAGGCGCGCTTACCAAGCGCTCCTTTCCCAGTACAATGCACTTCCACTCTCAACCCGGCGACATGCCCGGCGACGCGGCAGACAAATCATCCGGCAGATAGGCCTCAAGGCAGCAGCAGCCAATCTCCTACCTGAAATGTGTCCAAATCATCTGCGCAAGGTCAAAAGGAGGCACGACCGCGCGCTGAAATTGAGTGCCCTGTTTCGCCTGTCTAGAGGCCACTGTTCGTCATGCAAAACATGGGGCCACGCAAAGCGATCTTGGCCGAGCCGTGAGTTGGCTGAGGAGTTCCGACCCTTGAGCGGAGATCTCTCGCTCAACGTATACGAGTGTCCCGCCCATCCTGGCACGTATCACCTCGGACACATCAAGGCGAACTTGGTCACGGAACGCCGCTCCAGCTGATTCAACATTGGATTCACCTCGCCCTGAGCTTCAAGCCCAAGTCGCGCCGCATGGCCGCGTGAGAACTCAGGTGCTACACGCCTCGGCGCGCCCGGACGCGTTCGGGCAATCGATGCAGAGCGCACCAAAAGGTAAGAGAATGAACACGAGAAGTCGTTATGTGCAGGCTTTGTTGGAGAAATGGACCACTCAGGCTAGAAGCCAGATGCGTGGCCCATCGCACGAAGAACTGAGACATAGAGGGAAACTGTGCGTCAGCTGCGATGCTGAGTTGCCGCCTCCTCACTCGGTGGGTTACAGACAATGCATTGCATGCCAGCCGGGCGATGCACATGCGGTTTACATGGCGTTCCGGTATGTCATCGGAGATCGAATCTGGCGGTGTCGGCTGCTGGACGAGGGAGAACAAGGCAAGTTGCTCAAGGAGCTTACGTTCACACATCCCGATAAGCTGCGCGAGATGGCCAGACGGGGCAAAGCGATGACCTTCAAGACGGCCGAGCGAAGGGTCAATCACGCCATTGCAGCATGCAGCGGGGCAGGCCTATGGCTGCAGCTGACGCCAGACCAGTACCTGAAGCTGCGGCGGTAACCCTGATCTTCCCTGACTGATCAACCTTCGGAACATCAAAGCTGGCACAGCCTTTAGAAGGCCCTTTCTCTGAGCTGTCCGTGTCAAGCCGTTCTGACCACCACCAACCCGATACACAACCCAAGCCGCGGCGATCCTTCCTGGATCCGCCGCGGCTATTTTTTGGAGCAAACATGAAGTCAGCAGAACAGTTCCTCGCCAACCTCCATCGCGGCATCTCGATGCCGGCAGTTCTCACTCACCACAACATCGTGCCCCCGGAGATTGAGTTCGCCGCCTCTCGGGGCCTAAAGCTTGCGCCGGTCCAGGGTCTGAGCCGTTTCGCATCAGCGGCCCGCAGGACCCTGGGATACCCCACCGCCGATGTGGTACAACTGCGCGCTCTCACAGCCGAGATTCCGGCTTCAATGAACTGGATGGTGGCCGCGGATAACTTCATCGTTCTCGAGTACACCCCGGCGCTTGGCTATCACGCCCTGTGCGAGCTCTGCGACGGGGGCTGGGATGGTTGGAGCGAGACCCTGCAGTTCACCGCCGGGTCCGGCTTGAATGCGACGCGTTTTCTCCTTTTCCGGCATGGCAGTCAGAAGCTGCGCGCTCTTGGACCTCGCTCAGCTGGACTCCGCGTGCATTCCTTCGGTGCCATGATTCCCGCTCCGCCTAGTCGCCTACTGAATGGGTCACGGCTAGCATGGTCGAATGCCGCCGCAATTCAGGATATTCCGTGGTTTCTCGTTGCCCCGGATGATTGCGACTTCAACGGTGATTTTCAAACTGAATCACAGCCAGAAAACTTGCCGCGTTTTCGGACCTCTCCGGTTCACACACGGATGTTCTGCAATCGGGGGCTGTAATGAGAATGCAAGCGACTCTCGGCAATCCCATTTTGATCTTCATTTACAGCGTGGCACTTTTGCTCATCGGCTGCGCGATTGGAATCCATTGGCGGACGGTGCCCTGCACAGCGGTCGGGCTCACCCTCATCGGCGGAGTTGCAATGGTTATTCACGATACCGCCACTGCGATTCTCTGGTTTGTCGTGACGGCAAAGTTGACTCTGTCGAGACCGAATCCGCCTAGCGAGCGGAGATGAAACGACAGCATTGGCAGCCGTTCCTAGAGGGCCTGATCCACTGATCCAGACGACCCATTCACCACCCCGAGTTGTTCTAGGTAAAGCCAGCCTTCTCATCTCGCAGCAAAGCGCGTTTTGACGTCGGCGACCGGAGCACCTTTTTACTACTTTTTACTATTTTTGACCGTTTTCGAAGTTGTCTGCGATTGGAAGCCGCTGGCAACGGCTGGAATGAGACGCCAAGGTAAGTTCAACGCGGTGAAGAACATGCGAGCATAAGTCCTTTGAGTCCCTCCTTCGGCACCAAATGCTTTAGGATCAGAGATGGTCTTGAATAGTTTTTTCCGTAAAGTGCATAAATAAACTCCCTGGAACCCAAACAAACTGCCGACCGATCGAACACGACGCAGCAAACGCACGAGGACGCTTCACGGTCACTTTGGCTCGCCGGTAGGCAGGAACACGAATCCGTCCAGAGGATCTCCCGACGCCAGAACGTTACGCAAGCGCTCCGGGTTGGGTCCGCTCCGCTGCGCCGCCGCGATCAGTACGCGCAATGCGGAAGGGGCTGTCGCTCCGGGGGGCATGCGAAAAATCCAGGGAACATTGGTTGCCGTCAGCGACCTGTCGGTGCTCAACGCCAGCACGGGAACGAACGCCTTGAGCGCGAGCTGCTCGGCCAGGTGCGCGGCATCGCGATCGAGCGCCAGAATCGCCAGGGGATGCTCGTCGATCAGTGCATGCACGAGGCCTGTCGAAGCTGCGCCCCAGTTCTGATCGCTGGCGACGGGCACCAGAACCCACGCCGGCGCGGATGCGGCTTTCGTTTCGATCGCGTCGTGTACCTCCGCTGATTGCGCGACGATTGCCGCCTGCGGGCCGAACACCACCACGCGCATTGGACCTGCCGGGACATCGCCCAAATGCGGACCGGCGTAGACTACGCCGTCTTCGCCCACCCGGGCATAGGGCTCAGACCGCGGAGCCGTGTCGCGGAGCGCAGTAGGTGCCGGCGCTCCACTGTGTTCTTCCGATATGCCGGGGTGCGCAGCCGGCCCGGACACGAGTGGCGCGGAAGTCACTGCAGGTTCCGAAGCGGCGACGGGCTCCTTCTCCATCGTTGCTATGCGAAATGTAATGGCCCCGTCGTGCACACTG
>Ga0126371_10000547_pt1 | contig 31145 bp, 24 predicted proteins | sample PanSoiMetaPlot_4_FD_110145 | JGI IMG/M metagenome (GOLD analysis project Ga0126371, IMG submission 110145) | Tropical forest soil microbial communities from Panama - MetaG Plot_4 | ecosystem: Environmental > Terrestrial > Soil > Tropical forest > Bulk soil | place: Panama | collected 2016-02-17 | reverse complement strand
TGACCCACGGCTTCCTGCGGAAGTGACAAGATAAATCGTTACCAACGCTATGCCGCCCGATATCTGGGCGGCTTTTCTACATCAGCTCGACGCAGGTTCGTAACTTCTGTTATCAGGTTCAGCGTCAAGCGGGGATTCGCTTTTTCTTCACACCTCACGACAGCGTGTCGCAAGGTTCACAAAAACGAAGCCAGCTTCGCTTTTTGACCGCTGCCGGACAGCCGGTGAAGTGGGTATAAATGGCTGAAAATGGGTCTTAAGTGCCACCTACGCGACACCAGCCACTTTTAGCCCCGTAGAATCAGCACCTTACAGTGAATAACGGTTAAGATAACCATTATTCATAGTGGTCCGTGCACACAACCTGTGGTGGTCCAAGTGCCCGAGCGCCACAAGGGGACGAAGTACCAAACGTTACCCTTCCGCAGAAAGAGAGCAGGATGCACTTGGCGCCGTAAAGTCCGCGATTCATCAAAGTCCTGCCGTGGACATGCAAAAGGGGCCTTGGGGGGTCAAAACTGTCAGAGGCACTTAGCGCCACAAAAACGTGTGAATCGGCTTCTTACCGCACGATTAAAGTGAGCTTCGTGTTGTGAGTCAGCGTATTCGCACTCGACGAAAAAGAGCCGGTCACAATTATGTTGTAAGTGCCAGCCGGAGTTCCGCCATTTTGCTTTGATCCGCCACTCCCACACGCCAACAAGTTAGCTCCCGTAGAGAGCAAAAAAGCCAGTACGAATCTATACAGCACGCGTTTGCGGCCTTTGCGCGAACAGCTCCAAAAACATATCAGCCCCAACATCGCCAAGCCGGATAGCAACAACCAGAACGGGATCCTGCTGCCGGACAAGGGGCCGATTCCCGATGGAAGAACAAAACTCGCCACACTTCCTACGGTCATGAGGGTTACGTTTAGGGTTGAAGCCGAACCATTTAGGCTGACAGAACTTGGGGCTAGAAAACAGGAGGACTGTTGCGGCGCCCCGCTGCAGCTAAACGCGACGATCTGACTAAACCCTCCGCTGGGGGTAATAGAAATCGTATAGTTGGCTATCTGCCCTGGCGAGACCGTAACCGACGACGCGCCCGAGAGAGCCAAGGAAAAATCTTGCCCGACCCCGCTGAGTGGAATTGTCTGTGGGCTATTGACCGCGTTGTCGGTGATGGTTACGGACGCGGTACGGGTCCCGCCACCCGTGGGCGTGAACGTTACAGTAATGGTGCAATTGGCGGTCGAAGGCAGTGAACTGGGGCAGTTGTTCATTTTGGCAAAGTCAGCGCTATTGGGTCCGGTAACCTGAATTGATGTGATCGAGAGAGGAAGTCCGATTCCGGTGCTCGTTAAGGTAAGATTCACCGGTCCGCTGGAGCTTCCCACGATCTGATCGCCGAAAATGAGAGTTGGAGGGACAAGATTCACGGCCACTGATGGATTGAAGTTAATCTTGGTAACGAACGCATCGCTGTATTGGCTGCAGGCGCTACCTCCGTTGCAGGTCGTCTGGAAGGCTCCAGTGGTTGTAGGAAAGTCCGCCGACGAGGTCTGGCCGGTAATGTACGCGTTATTCGAGCTGTCTAGGGCGATGCCATTGCCAGAGTCTGACGCACTACCACCCAGATAGGAAGCATAATAAAGAGCTGAACCGCTAGGATCGACCTCGATCACGAAGGCATCTGAGACTCCGCCGAAATTGGTCTGAAAGGCACCGGGCGTGATAGGAATACTGGTCAGAGTCGTGCCGATAACGAACGCGTTGCCGGAGTTATCCACCGCGATGCTATTGCCATGGTCTGAATTACCTTTTGCATCACTACCCCCCACAAAGGTAGAGTAAACCAAAGCCGAACCTGCGGGATTGATCTTGGTTACGAAGGCGCTGGTGCATTCATAGTAGTTTCCGCTGCAGGTGGTCTGAAAGGCACCCGGCGTGCTCGGAAAATCGGCACCGGCAATACCGGTGACGTAAGCGTTCCCCGAGCTGTCAACCGTGATGGCTGAGGCACCCGTATAGTTGTTGCCCAAATACGTGGAGTAAACCAAGCCGGTTCCCGTGGAGTTGAACTTAGTCACAAAGGCCGCCGAGAGACCGTTCATGGTTGTCTGGAAGGCGCCCGGTGTCGTGGGAAAACCGTTCGGCGTACTACCGGTGACGTACGCGCTTCCTGAGCTGTCTACCGCAATGCCGGACCCCACATTCATTTCGTAGCCCAAATAGGTGGAGTATACCAGGGCTGTTCCCGTGGAGTTGAACTTAGTCACAAAGTCACATCCAAGGTCGCCGCAGCCCGTCTGAAAGGCACCAGGTGTCGTGGGAAAGTCGTCAAACACGTGCGGTGCAGCGGCGGTAAAGCCTGTGACGTAAGCGTCGCCCGTGTTATCCAAAGCAATGCTAAAGGCCGCCGCGCTGCCGGTAGTACCGCCAAGGTAAGTGGAGTAAACCAAAGTCGAACCTGTAGGATCGATCTTTGTTACAAAGGCACCCCCGTTGCCGCTTGTTTGATAAGCGCCAGGCGACGTAGGGAAGTCAGGTGAGTTGGTAAAACCTGTTACGTAAGCGTTGCCCCCGCTGTCCACAGCGATGCCTGCGCCTGAGTCGACGGCACTGCCACCGAGATATGTGGAGTAAACCAAGCCGGTTCCAGCGGCGTTTATCTTGGTCACAAAGACGTCCCCGAACTGGCTACAGTTGCTTCCTGCATTGCAGGTAGGCTGGAAGGTACCGGGAGTCGTGGGAAAATCAATCGATTCTGTGTAACCCGTAACATAGACATTCCCCGAACTGTCCACCGCAATGCCTGATCCAGCGTCAGCAGCACCTCCGCCGAGATACGTGGAGTAAATCACCGGATCGATGTACAGCGGTTTGGTTGCGTCATATTCGGCCAACGCAAAGCCCACGCGCTTCTTATCAGTTATCGCGTACTCAGCTGCGATCTTCCGAGGGGCGTTATTTTGTTTTCCTTTCTGATAAACAACCGGCTTGTGCCAGCGAACTTCACGTTCGCCAACCTTAAATACTAAATCTCCGCGATCATCCCGCAAAATTTGCTTCGCGCCGCGTACGTCGAATACGATACGACGCGGGTCCGCTCCCGGAGCTACGATAAAGTCATACTCTATTTGCCGCTGGTTGCCGTGGTACACCAGGTCTATCCCGGAATAAATGCTTTCGTATTGCACTCTGGCGTAGTTCGAGACCTTCGTGCGCCACTTCGTCGGATTGTTTCCAATGAAGTAGTTGCTGGTCCCAGGCAGTTTATCGAGGCCAGTCACCGTTGCCGTGGGATTGGCATTGTGGAGTTTCATCCGCAGCACGCCGGTCCCAGGGGAAGGCGTGCCGGGCTTCGCCCGATGATGTGTTCCTTCGATCTCCGCCTTGGGTGCATCCAGCTTCCCTCCCAACGCAAGCACGATCTCGTCCTGCGCAAGATAGATCGCGTACTCGCGAGTGCGCGAGAGAAACTTCACCTGGGCATCTGCCTGCCCACGATTCGCCTCGAATCTCAGCGGTAGCCTGCCGTAGGCGTCGAGAATTTTGGCTTGAACTTTCGGAGTGGTTGGGCCTGCCGCACCATTGGCATTCAATTTGAAAGTCGGCGTATAGGCTGTTGGCGCAAGCCGCTGGTTAGTGAGCGGGACGGGATTGTTTTGCGCCGGTGCGAGGCTGCCGATCAAAAAGGCCAACGCTACAACGAACCCCGAACTCATGTTCGGGCCAGTCCCAATGATGAGGATTGCTTCGTATTTCATCGCGCCCTCTCGACTGAAGCAAAGCAGAGTAAACGCTTAAACTTTGGGGGAAGGAATCGGAGCCGAGCGCGATAGACGTTCCCGCCCCAGCCCCTCGAATCTTGTGGCAGCCCTGGCGGCTAAGCGCCGGGTGACTGATCTGGGCGGGAGGCCTCCACATCAGCAGCCGAGCTCACACTATCGCAGTATCGAACACTTGTCACGCAAAACCTTATGAGATCGCTTGGCGGACCCCTGCAAATATGCGTAGCGTAGGTAGGATTTTGCCTCACGACCCAAGCGGCTCGCATCTATTGATCGAGAGCGGTTGTGTCCCATACCAAACAAGGATCGTGAAGTGGCGTAATATCCCGATTACACTCATCATCGCCCGGGCTCGGGAAGGTTTGGGGTGTGGCTGGGGTCGAAATTGTCTACACGTGTGGGACAAATTCCGCGAAGAATCAAATCCCGAGAAGGAAAACGTGGAACGGCTCAACAGCCCTGCAAAGAAGCCGCGACGGGGGAAGGTACTCCCTTTACAGGGCCGGAGCACGGGCTGTATGGTTCATCACGTTACAACGAAGTAAAAAGATGCACACAGAAACTAGGTTGCGCACTACATGCTAGGTTCTTCGGGGGCCTGCCACCGGCCTGTTTAATACGATAGTTGGCTTCAACTGCCGTTCAGAACGCTGATAATCCCCACTTACTTGGTAGACATGGCGATTGCCAATGGTTCAAAGCGTCAATCCAGACGTGACGAAGATGGACATGGGGAATGTTGAGATACGGTGGAAAATACCACAATGACCTTATAGGAAGAACTAACGAGATAGGGCTAACCTCCTAGATCAGCTGTCTACTCTGAGGTTCTTCTTTCCATGGAAAAACTGTGGTCTCTTGAGGCTCCAAAGAGCGCCGTGGAATGGCACGAGCTGTATCACGCTGTCCTCTTTGAAACCGACCGCCGCAAGGTTCCGGCACGGATCGCGGAAGCAGAGAAGGCAATCCTGGACCGAATCAGGGAACTCCTCGCTGTCACTTCGGATCACATCGAGGAAGACCAGGTCCTCGACCATGCTCTCTACGGTCTCCGCGGTCTGAGAAATTGTGTTGTAGCCAAAGCAAACGCAGCGTGACTTCTGCACTAAGGTTAGAACCGAGGCGAAGATCAGGTCTCGCCATTTCTTAAGTAAAGCCGGTACATGAAGCTGCGTGCAACCCTGTATTGTTGCCGTCGAGCACCCGTCATAGAGTGCGGGAGGCTAGAGAAAGGGAAAGTCGAAAAGGAAAGTCGAGTGCCCATCTAATGACGAGCAAAAATCCAGTGCAAGCTCTCCCAGTGACCATGAATCTGAAGCGAACCTTCGAGAACGCCGTTCGCGACGTTTATCAAGCAGGCCTGAACGGCAAACCCTCCCGCTACCGCACACCGATCGTCCAGCGAGCCGGAACTAAGGGACTGGAATCCAAAGCAAGTGCTGAAAAGCGCGCGCTATCGGATGCTGCAAGCGCACTCGCTCAGCTCTGGAAGGTTACTCCAACCTCGAGCCGTTGACATTCCAAGATGGTCGAAAAAGTGGAGGCCCCGAGTGGATCCCTCAGATCATTCGCCGGCCACGACTGCAACGGATGGATGCAACGGTGGCTTCTGAGTAGGGTCCGTTTTCTTCCGCATGCCGACCAGCAGCGTAATGATGAACATCATAATGAGCATCGCAATGGCCGCGACGGCCATTCTCTTTCCCGCATTCCGGTTACCTACGATCATCGGTGCAGTGTGAGATGCTGATTGTCGCACCGTTGGTTTGGGGTAACCCACAAAAAGTACACGCCCCGAAGCTGTCGTTATTGAGCCTCGAGGCGTTGGGTTGCGCGTCCTCTAGACAGCTTTTCGAAGTGTCCCAGCGCTTTCCGAACCGCGTTTCACAGCCGATTCGCCGTTACACGTTCGGCAGGCAGACACTGCTTCTTTGCGGTGCTCGCGCAAGCGACTCTGGAGCGTATCCCAGCGTCCACCGATGCCAACGGCACTATTGTCAATGACGACAGTGTCGGTGCCAGCGGGCACAATCCTCTCCGTAATAGAAGAAGCAGCCTCCGCGCCTGCGCCAGAGCTGCTGGTCGTGACGGCGGGCATCCTTGTTACGCCTGGAGATCCGCCATGGGCAGCTGCCGCGGAGCGTTCCGACTCATAGTTGCCCGTCGTTTGGTAGGTGGTAGGCGTTACGTTGCGGTCAGTTTCCGCGCGATGCATCACAGGGTCGTGCCCCCACTTGGCACGGTATTTCCCTTCGTATGCTGACCACTTACTTTCGGACTGCAGATCTAAATTGTTGTACGGAGGGAACCCTTCGACTTGCTTCCTGTTAAGGCCGACCTCGAAATCGTTCTCGTGTTTTGCCGAAGCCTGCAGACTAGCGGCGGGTACGATAAACTTTTTGCTGGCCAGCCATCCCCCTGTATCGACGACAACGTAACGTATCTCTGCGGTGGAATGGTCAAAAATAATGTCGTCAATTTTTCCCAACTTCTCATCGTTTTTTCCGTAAAGATGGGTGCCGCGGACGTCCTCGCCCGCGTCGGATATGGCGGTATTTCCCAAGATTCCATAATGTGGCATTTTGTCCTCCTATGTCCTCGTATAAGTGGTCCATCGATCTGGTACGAGAAACGAATCGCCCTGAATAGGCCCTCTCCCCGCTTTCTCAGGTGAGTATCGAATTCGAATCTTACGGCAGCAATCGGCGCTTCACTGTAGCGGATCTAAATGTTACCGTTCAGATTTGGCCGGGATCTTCGGGATCTGGTTCTTGTACCGGCACATCAGGATTTTCTGGCGGATCTGGAGGCTCCTGAATAGGAGAAGGAAAAGGGTCGGCTGGAGTGCGACAAGAATGCTCGATGGAGAAGGAGTCAAGGTGCATGAGCCTTAGGATGCCGAATGATGTCAGGATCGCCGGAAAGAAAACCAACAGCCTCATTGAAGCACAAGAAATCCGATGTAGACGAATCCGACGAGTGAAATTCCGATGCAAATGTAAGGCCAAAAATAGAAAACACGCCGTAGCGTTGAATATTGAGACTCTATATTTTGCGCAGGCTCAGAAATCTGAATGTCCTCGCTTTCTCACGGGTCGAACCCCCCGCAACACCGGCGCGAACCTACCCGCTAGGTTTCCGAAACCGCCGAAACCACTTTGATGATCTGCCCCTCGCGGGTGCCGGTAACCCGCGCGCGCTGGCCCGCAAGCTTCTTGAGAACAACTAAATTACCGTCTAGAAGATATGTTGTCTCTGCATTGACCAAGACAAAGCTAGACCCTGCATGCACACAAACACGGACACATGTGGAAGCGGAACGATCGAGTGCGGCCGAATGCTTTGCTCCACAGCGAGAACAAGTCACCATCCCCTCAAACGACGTCGGAATGGATGGATTCAGTTGCGATGAGTCGCGTGCATTTTCAGCGGCGCCTGCAGCTGCGCCGAGAGTGGCCAACAACAGGGCTAAAGCAAAGGCAGCAGCACTTCCCAGCAGCACGATCTCAATCCAAAACCGGTGATGTCTCATGAAACCTGCCTTGGACCCGCGCGCATGATGGATGCAACGCATCGCGGGACAGTTGGTTCCTATTTCGAGTGCAAGTGGCTTGCCATCCAACTTCCCGCCAACAATTTTGGTTATTGGGAACCGAACAAGCGACGAGCAGGCAATCTCCCGGTATAAATTTCCTCCTCACGGAAAACTTGGGATTCGCCGGAAATAGTGGCAGGGAATAAGCTGTCAGGCAGTCGCAGCTGCAGTCACAGCTTTACGGGACTTCACGTACGCAGCTTCCTGCGCTCCGGTGCGTCGCAAGAGGTCAATGGCACCGGGGGCTTTGTCGCTTTCTTTGCAGGATACGTATACCAGCGCGCCGACATCGGAAAGACGGGTACCCAAGCGCTTCGCATCGTCCTGGGAAAAGCCGAGTCCGATTAAGGTCCTGGAGCCTTGCGACAAAGAAGGAACATTCTGCTCGTCTAAGAACGCCTCGAGATAAGCGTTGGACCGGACAAACAATCCGACGGTTGGAATTACAACCGCTCCGAACCTCGAAAACCAGTTGATCATGCGAGCTGTCATGGTCCGCTCAACCTCAGGGGCATCGAACTCGCCCGCGTCGTGAAGCGGTGCAGCGTCCGGATGGGCTGGTGACAGCACCATGCAAATGTCCTGATTCGTGAATCCCGCCTGGTTCAGAGCGCAAACCACCTCGGGTAGTGCGACGTTTCGAGAGTACATCCCGTAAGCCGCTGTTCCATTGACAATCATGACTCACTCCGCCCGCGGGAAGGAAGCGCCCCTCTTCCACGCTACCGAAAGGTTAGAAGTTTGTTTACCTTACCTACATCTCCGTTGAGGTGCACTCAGGTGAATCTTGTAGGTGTACGGGGTCAGCATCGGCCGGGACTAAGACCACGTTATGAAATCACGTCGATGCTTTCCACTTGTATCGTGTTAGAACTCACGTCGAGGATCCCGATCACCCGGACGGTCTGATCCTCATATCTGTGAAGACCGTCCTGCTGCTGTAGTTGATAGGTCTTGGAGCCGACTCTCAGGGAGTATTTGTTTCCATCTTTCACTATCTTTCCAGTAAAGGTCTGTGTTGGGGTTTGCTCGTGATGGGAGTCGCCCGGCGGGTTGGCTTGCTGATCTGTCGATTGATCAGGTTGCGGAATGGGCGTATCCCTGGGAGGAAGCGGCTGAGGAGCTGGTTGTGGCTTTTGCATCCCCGACCACGCGATAAGCTGCCGTGTGGTCAGCGCATCCTCGGGGACCTGAGGACGAGCCTGAGAAACTTGGGCCCAGGCAGGCCAGCCAAATGCGAGTGCTAGCGCTAGCGCTATAAGGATGTTCGTCGATCGAGCCATACTTCCACGCTTTCGAAAGACGAAGGTGCTACTACAGCTGGCGCACAATTCGCAATTCTCATGTGGCCTGCTGAAATGCGAATTCGAACTACAAACCTAGACTGTTTTTATTACCGCTGGCGGACCAGGTCTATAGAGTGTTCCCGGTACGCACGAATGCTACGGCCTAGTGACTCTTATGCTCGATGAACTAAAAAACTTGGACGATCCCGTTACGCACGGCATAACGCGTCAAATCAGCGACCGAATGCAGCCCCAACTTACGCATCAGATTGGTGCGGTGCGTCTCCGCGGTCTTGACGCTCAGATTGAGAGTGACCGCGACTTCTTTGCTCGTGCGGCCCTCGGCAAGCAATTGAATCACTTCGCGCTCACGCGATGTAAGCAAATCACCAGCCGGTAAGGTATCCGTTTCTCTCTTAAGGGTTCCTTTGTCACGATCCAGGAACCCGTCTAAGACCATCTGACTCACGCGTGTCGTGAAAAATGTCCGTTGGCGTTGCAAGGCGTCGACCGCTGAAACGAGGTCTCGTCCCGCGTCAGACTTGAGGAGAAAACCCCGCGCTCCGGCGCGCAGAACCTCTCGGACCATGTTGTCTGAATCGTGCATCGTCAAAATGAGGATGGCAACGGTGGGGGATGTGGCAGAAATCTGACGGGCAGCTTCCAAGCCATTGAGATTAGGCATCCCGATATCCAGCAGCACAACATCAGGATTCAAGTTGGCCGCGAGTTCGACGGCTTCCCGCCCGTCCTTCGCCTCCCCACACACCTCCCATCCGAGGTGGCTCTCGAGCAACGCCCGAATTCCTCCGCGCGCTACTTCATGGTCGTCTGCAATAAGAATCCGTAACATTCCTGCCTCCGACGCACGGAAACCCATGTGAGGAGTAACGGGCCACCCTGGGAATCAATGATTGCCGGTAGCCTCGCAAGCCCATATACTCGCGGAGCACACATGGTGCCAAACGCGGATGTTGCTGGATTAAAGGTACTTGCACCCGATTGAACAATTGGATCTATGTAAGTTTTGCCGTAACTGGCTTCGACCCACGAGAGTGTTGTCTACAGGATTCACCTTAGACGCATCGCGATTTGGTGGGGAATCCGCGATCGGTCGAAAGAACCCAAACTCGGCGAGATGGCTGAAAAGCGGCTCGACACAAAATCTATTTTCCGCATCTGAAAGCTGCACTGGAGGCTACTGCATGTTATTGGGCCAGAGGTTTTCTCTCCGCTTATTCGCCAGGATTTTCCCGCCTGGAATCGTGGGAGCAGTGCTATGTGTCGGGGCGATAGCACAGGAACCCGATAACCCCATGGGGCTGCCCCCGCGCACCTCGACCCCGCCACCATCTGTCCAAGCTCCCGAGCCTCCAGCACAGCAGTCCGGCGGTCAGACTGGACACTCGATCACTCCTCAGACCGGGACGATCACTCCTGAGAGCGGAGAAGACCAAGGGCGGTTTGTCTTTAAGAAACAGGTGCAAGAAGTTGTGCTGCACGCCACCGTCGTAGATGAAAGTGGACGCCTGATAACCTCTCTCGATCGCAATGCCTTCACGGTCTACCAGAATGGCCAGCCCGAAATTATCACATCGTTCCGGCGTGAAGACGTGCCGGTCGCACTCGGCATTGTCATTGACAACTCGGGGTCGATGCGCGATAAGCGGCAAAGGCTGAACCAGGCGGTGGTGAATCTGGTACGTGCCAGCAACTCTCAAGATCAGGTCTTTGTTGTGAACTTTGGCCAGGCTCCCTACCTTGACCAGGATTTCACTTCAGACGTCAATTTGCTCCAAACAGCGTTACATCAAGTTTCAAGTCGCGGCAGCACGGCGCTATACGACGCTGTAGTGGCCTCCAACCTTCACCTGAGAAATAACCCCAGTTTGGACAAAAAGGTCTTGCTGGTGATCACAGACGGCCAAGACAACATGAGCCGGGAAACCTTGCCGGACGCAATGCGGAAGCTGCAGTCCAGTAAAGGCGCAACCCTCTATGCAATCGGGTTAACCGACCAGGGCATGAATCGATCGGGGCGGCAGGCCCTCGAAAGCCTGGCTCAAAGCACGGGTGGCATGGCATTCTTCCCAAAGAGCCTGGATGAGGTGGACGAAATTACTCGAGAAATCGCACACGATATCCGGAGTCAGTATGCCTTGACCTATAATCCCGGCGCAACTATCGGAAGCGGATACCAGAAGATTCAGGTTGAAGCCAAAGGGCCAGCGCACACCCGGCTCACAGTGCGCACCCGGAACGGGTACTATCCTGGCGAGACGACAAAATGAAGCGGGCAGCAGTCGCTTTACGCCGCCGTCGGACCCGCGGGTGTTTTCGGCGGCGGCGGTAGTTCAATCTGGATCAAGTTATTCTTAATCGCGTATACAACCAGGTCACGGATGGAATGGAAGCTCAATTTTCGCATGATGTTGCTGCGGTGCGTTTCAACTGTCTTTGTGCTCAGATTCAGAAGAGACGCGACTTCCTTGGAACTGTTTCCTTCTGCCAAGAGCTGGGTGATCTCCCGCTCGCGCGCCGTAAGCGTGGGCAGTTTCGGGGCCTCGTTGCGAGAAACGGTCTGCCCTTTTTCCAGGAACCCTGCCAACACCAAATCGTTTACGCGCGGAGTGAAGAACATCCTCTTGTTCTGAAGTGCCTCGACGGCAGATACAAGATCTCGCGCTGCGTCGGATTTCAGGACAAAGCCACGAGCGCCGGCGTCGAGTGCCTCGCGGATCACCTGATCGGAATCGGTGATCGTCAATACGATGACCTTGAAGTGAGGATCGTGCTGCAAGAGCTGGCGAGTTGTGTCAAGGCCATTCAGGTTGGGCATGCCAATATCGACGATGACAACATCGGGGTGCAGTTGGAGGGCTTTCTCCACAGCTTCACGGCCATCACTTGCCTCGCCGCACACTTCCCATCCTTCGTGCTTTTCCAACAGAGCGCGCAGGCCACGGCGAACAATTTCGTGATCATCTGCTAACAAGATTCTCAGCTTCATATACAGCCCTTTCCAGAACGGAGATTGGAGCTCAACTTCACCACCAACTACGTCAATTGAGGGAAGTTGCGCTCGTTGAGAGCGGTGAACACTCGGTGTTGGCTAACTGCTTCCACCGCGGCAAGCAGATCGCGGGCTGCGTTGGACTTCACAACATAGCCCCGGGCTCCCGCTTCCAAGGCCTCTCGCATCATTTGCGGCGAGTCATGTTGTGTTACGAACAAAATCTCGAGCCCCGGTGACTGGCGCCGCAGCAAGCGGCAGGCTTCGAGACCATTCATTCGAGGCATGGTCACGTCGAGCACCATCACATCAGGACTCAGATTTTTCGCCTTTTCAATCGCTTCCGCCCCGTCGGAAGCTTCTCCGACCACCTGCCAGTCTGAATGGCCTTCCAAAAGGGTCTTCAGCCCTTGTCTCACGATTGGGTGATCGTCAACCACAAGTATGCGAATTGTCATTCCGTTTCAGTTCCTTGGAGGAGACCGACCAGACGATTCGCCACATTTTAACCTGAACGGATGTGACAGCCTGACCAATGACCGCAGCTAGGGAAGCGCACTAACTCACAGCTGAGGCTAACTTTCATCCGGCTTTGGTCCAATACAGGGAATTATGTATTTCGCTTTACTTTTGCCCCGGACGAACTTCAGGAAAAGAGTTAAAGGCTTTGTGATGCAGGGATTGCCGGGAAATAGGTTTTATCGTGCAACAACACCTTAATCCTTCGACCACGGAGCCGATATCTTGTTTAGCACAAGCTCCGCGCACCCCTGCTTCCTTGGCGGCTTCGGCCAGCTGCCGTGAAAGATGCAAGGTGACCATGAGAATGGGCACCTTGGGTAATATCTCCGAGATCTGCCGGGCAACATCGACACCGTTCAGATCGGGCATGCGATAGTCCAAAACAACCAAGTCCGGCGGTGACTCCAGAATCTTGTGCAACGCTTCCGCGCCCGTACGGGCTTCTCCCGTCACTTTCCAATCTTGTTGCTGCTCCAGCACAGCACGTAAATGGCGCCGGACTGCCGGGTTGTCATCCACCAGCAAGATCCGAGTCATCCGAAAGCCTCCCATTTGAAGTACTGCCTAGGAATTCCGGGAGTTTAAAGCGCTTTGACTGAAAACCTGACCTCGATGGAATCCCTACTGGCGAAGCTCATCTAGGCGCCAGCAGAGCCGTACCTAGACAACTACAACCCTAGAAAAGAAGAACGAGCAATCCCATCCCGCGAAACCCCTAGAAGCCAAGCGATTATGGTGGCATGGCACCATCACCAAATACCCTTGTCGCTACCGGTGATTTTCATCTCCAGGGCAGCCGCTGTCGCTAACCCAGGCAAGAGGCTCAAGCGCAGACTGTTTCGAAGTTGTCCTCTGAATAAAAGGGTCTTTAACTCGCCGGCATAGAGGTTCAAGGAGTGCGGCAGAATCGGCACTCGCAAGAAATCTTTGCGGAAACGAACTGGCGTGGCGCCGAACTTTGCCGAGTCGGTCACAAGAGAGGGGAGAGGCAGGCCTTGTCCGCGATATCGCTCTACATATTGGGAGATGACCACCAAGTATGTCGCGATGCCGTGCCACAGGCCACTCGCGTAACCAAGCGTGTGCAGACAGTCAAAGTCAACCTCACGGGAATCCAACAGTCGTGCATTATCTACGATGTCACACAAACGGATGTAGAAGTGGCGATACATCCTTTGGAGAGTGCTTATGATGATGCGATCTTCCGGAGCAAGAACGCGAAAGTTCTTGCCATCAATCGTGACAAGCCTGGTGCGAGGCAGCAGAAATTGAGTGAAGGCGGTTTGCTCTCCGGTTTGACCCAGGCGTCCGACGTGAACTTCGATCATTTCGGGGAGCCCGGGAACAATGAAGTTCCACTTATGCGCCAGACGGTCTCCCCAACTGCGCTCGGCCAGCTTCGCGCCAAACTGCGAAGTCATTACCTGCACGATCTTCGACGCATCGGCGTCAGTGTAAAGATCGAGATCGCTTCCCAGATCTGGCCAGTGATCCAGCGATTTAATGATGCTTACGGAGCATCCATTTTGCTCGAGAGCAGTGCAAATCGCATGGAGATACTGAAGTGCACGTTCGATCCGAAGGCGTTCCTCCTGCAGTGCGGCAGCTGCACGTTGAGCGGCATCATGATTCCCTCGGGCTGCGAGCATTGGCTTGAGCAGTCTAAGAGAACGGACAATGACGTGATTGCTGGCCGCCAAGGCCCTGAGGGTAGCCAAGCTCTCGAGACTGAGGCAACCCGCGAGATCGGCTAGTGGACTCGAAGTGCCTGGAGCCAGCCCAGGTTCAAATGTCGTTCGAACTGCTTCCGAAAAACGCGGCGCGGAGAGCAAGAGTTCGGAGAGAACCTCAAAATGTGCCTGCGTATCGGCGATGGGCTCCATTGGACAATAGCTCCGTTGCTACCGGCTTAACAGCCGACGCCTTAGATGCAAATCAGGCAGTTTGCTGTTGGCACGCTTATCTGGAGGCTGCGACTCCTTGCGCGGAGGAGTTGCATTTCGCGAAGTTCAGCCGCTCAACGGCGGTACCTTCTTCATAGTCATTCCACGTTTCGATCATTACGAAGGGCAGCGGGTGAGACGCGTCGAAATAACGCGCATACAAATGAAGGGTGTCTTCGAAGGTCTCGCCACAGCGGCTGTCCATATGACGGTTCAGTCCCCATTTCGCCGCTGAATCATTGAAGCCCGGCCACGCCGCTCCTACTATGATTTTGTCGGAATGCCTGCTACGCGTGTTCCGGTAGAACTCATCGAGATACTGTTCGCCCCAATTACTGCCATCAGGAGTCCAGCCTTTTTGACCGGGCTGCACCCATGCATACATCCCTTGAAAAGCAGTGGAGTACTGTGCGGGCGGTTCATCTTTGTAAATCAGAATTGGCGTGGCATCCCACGATTGGCAGTGTTCGACCACGCGGTTCCAGTCGACGTGTCCTTGCTTGGGGAAAATGAAGATCATCGGGTGGCCGTCGAACGTCAGATAAGCTTCCTTATGCCTGGCCGCGGGACCGATGTACAAGTTGTACGCTTCATCAAATGCGGACATTGCTGCGTCAGTCGCTTGTGCCTGATCGTCCTCAGGTTCGTTGTACAAAAGAGCGACTTGAAAATGATCCTCGTCCGCCGCTTCCTGCAGCAGGGCGAAGTTGTGATCAGAAAATGGACGGGTCGTACCGTACCAATCCACGACAAACGCGGAGATTCCCATGTGCTTTGCCTGTTGAATCTGGCGTCGCAGCACAGAGGGATCATAACTGGCGTATCCGACGTCGATGTGGACACGATCGCCGAACCACGGCATATAGACCGCAAGAAGTTTTGGCCAAGAATTAGGAGCTTGAGGATTCTGTCGCAAGGCGCGCTGTATGCCCGGAGTGGTGCATCCTGTGCCCACCATGAAGCATACAAGCGCAACGCCTAATAGCCGTTTCGACAAGGCAGAACTCCATTGTGAGTCACCGTTCGACCGCATTTTGATGCTGCTGCAAGGGTTGTGGTTGGCGCTTACTGGCGTCCTCAAAACTGCGGAACGGACTGCAGTTGGCGGATTACCCAGCGGTCGGCCCCGGGTGTCATCAGCACGACATAGCGAACGGTGGCGTGCTCGGTATGAATGATCTTGCTTCCGTCGAGGATTTCGAAATCGTACTCAGCCGTATCGTGTAATTCAATCACGTCGCCTTCCGGCGCGTAGAAAACGGCGTCCAGTTTATGAATCTGGTGCGAGTACCTGGAGCTAAGGCCGCTCTGCTGTTGGCTCTGCACTGCATCGCTCAACCATGCACTCGCCGGGCCAACAAAGAGGCCGTTAATAGGCCCGATTGAGTTCGATTGAAGTGCAAGACCCAGATTGGCCCATGCAAACTTGTAATCGCGAACCACGCTGCGTTGTGTTAGGGCTTCCACTTCGCGCGGACCAACTTTCGCAACCGAGAGAGTGACTTGAGTTGCTGAATCAGCCGCAAACACTGCGGACAAGCCCGAAAACACCAAGAAAGCCAAGGCCGCGATTCCTAAGGTTCTCCGGCCAATACAAGAAGAGACGAGAGACAGCAATTCGGGTCGCTCCGTTTGCAGCATGAACCTAGTTTCCTCCGCCAATATGCACCTCATTCCCCATTGCAACGCCGGATGCCGCGGAGATCACGACCGGACTCTTGGCCAGGATGATTGCGCGCGCAACATCTTGTTTTACCGGGGCGTCAACCGAACTCGTCTCATTTCCGCTTTTTGCTGTGAAAGTCACAACCGTGCCGTCAGGCACGGGATTCCCCGAGCAGTCCCGCACGGGCTCGGTCTCGACCACGATGCCTTTAGCGGTCTTTTCTCCTTTAATACGCAAGCGACAAGGGTCGGAAGCCACCTGTTGAACAATCCTCCTGGCACTGACGTCCCCACTTACAGATGCCGTCACTTGTAAGGGTCCTGCAGACCTGCCTGAACCGGTGCGGAACCACGCAATGCCGTCACGCGTTTCAGCATTTCGCGACATCGGAACAGAACCTTTCGCCGTCAACTGGAACTGGACCGCTATTGGTGTCAGGACAAGATTGTGGAACTCGTCGAAAGCCAGTGCCACTCCACTGACGGCATCGTTCTGTGCAACTGCCGCACGCGATGGGTGAACAAGAAAAGTGACACTGGCCGCTTTTGCGGGTGCCACGAAGAAGCTGACCGTATTACAGTTGGGCGAGCAAACGACAGCGATATAGCGACCGGCAGATTGCAGCTCTTTGGCGGATAGAGAAATTGATTTTCCCAGCTCTACATCGCGTTTTACTGCACTCGACGGTCCCACGAGATAGAGCGTTGCCGAACCGCTGCCCTCAGTCCCAATCTCGGCTGGTTTACCCGCAACCGGCCCCTGAGGTGCATGCAGGTTCCCATCCTCCGCGAACGCCAGCGCGGCGAGAGCGAAGGCGAGAAGAATTCCACCCCGCCGGATCAGCCTACGATCCCTGCAGACTATATTGATTGACCACGACATGAAAGTTCTGCACCTTTCCTGCCAAAGATTGGGGAATTTCAAGCGCGAACGCTTCCGTCGATTGCGGAAGCAGCGCTTTATCAACGTATCCATCCGAGACCCAAACGACTTTTCCATTGTTGTCGTAGAAGCTGGCGATCACGTGCGGAATGTTAACCGTCTCTCCGCTTTGATTAAGCAGTTCGCCGTGGAGCGAGGGATGACCTTGCGCGTCGGTGTCAATTTTCTGATTCATGACTCCGATCACAGGATCTGAAGAAGCGGGCACCAGCGTGGCTTTAATATCCATGCGCACGTTCTTGACCTTGCTCAGGTTGATGTGCGGAAAGTCGATTCGATAGGGCGTTACCTGCTTGGGCAGTAGAACGTGCAGAATCTTGTCGAAACTGCTCTCTTCATCAATGGTTCCACCGGAGCCGTCGAGCAGGATAGCGTTCACGTTGACAAATGCCGGAATCGTGTCTTCATTGACGACTTCGCCCATCACCACTGCGCCTTCTGCTGAATCGATCGCGTTCATCGACACAATGCGTACATGAGGAGCATCCACATTGCGTGATCCCCATTCATCGCTGGAATTTCCCGTTACCAGATCCCACCGCAGATAGTTCACGGGCACGATTTGAGCTGGGACACTCGGCTTCGGATTTTCATCCCAGACTACCTTCCAACCGTCGCCTCGCCGGACCATACGGAGATCGCGAACGTCCTGAACTGGTCCCACCGGCGTTGTCCAGTGAAGATGGACGCGCATTTGTGCATCTGAGTCTGTGGCGTTAAGCGGCCGGGTCTCGAAGCCTTCCAGGCTTGAGAAAGAGCGGAGTCCGCCATTCGAACCGGTCCACTCCTGAATGAATTTCTGCTCATTCAAAGTGTCGCTTGTTCGTTCGACGCTGGCGAAGGCGCGGTCCCAGTTACGTCGTCGCACGGCAAGGAGGAAGTTGTTCAACGCCTGCTCGGGTGTTGATGCGTTCGGACGAAACCCCGGCAATGCACTGCCGGCGGCGACGCCTATGGTTCCAGTTAAACGTCCACCAGTTAGTCCTAGGACCATTAACACTACGGTTCCAACTACGATGACCGCGATGAGGGGGAGCGCACGTTTCATTTGCCGTCCTTAAGCGACGTAATGTCCTTCTTGTTCGACAGGAATTGCGGACTCAACTGGTCTTCGCAAGCGTTGTCTGGCAGGGAGGAAAAGAACCAGAAACATGGCGAGCACGCTCACGCCGACTGGGAGTGTTCCCCACAGAAGGCCCATCCACGCAGGAGGGATTGCATCGGATTGGATCCGATGTGCCGGGGGCACGTCGTCCTTCGACCATGCTGTGATTGCGCCATTGTCAAAGGTTTCTATCTTCCGCCAGCCAATAAAAGTAAGCAGGGGTTCGTAATATGAATCGTGCACAAAAATGTATTTCAGCCCGTAACGATTCGCGTGCTCCAGCATCGCCCGTAATGAGGCCATGCCGGCGGAGCCGTAGAACTTCGAATTGGTGAGCTGAGCAGAACCGTAGTGAGTCATCTCCGGCAGGAGGCGCGCGGAGTTGTAGTCACCATCCACGCTGCTCGCGTCTGTGTAGGTCGAAACTTTAGCCAATTCGCTGCCGAAACCCAGCGTCAAGTAACGATAGGAGTCATGGCCGTCGCGATTTAGAAATGCGATGACTGGGTCAACGCTTGCCGAGCCAGACGATCGATAAGGGTTGGCTGTAAGCCAGGCCAAGGCAGCCCCAAGGGTAGCGACTGCTGTTATGGAGAGAATTGCAGCGCCCTTCTCACGAAAGCGATCGATGAATTCAATGGCGAGCAATCCAACGATCGGCATAGCCAGGAGCGTTGCCCAGAAGGTGAAACGCTCGAAAGTCAATATCTCAAATGCACGGCCTAAGATCCATTTCGGCAAAGGGGTCGTCCCCCCGAGTCCAAAAATCGCGGTCATCCAGAAACCAATCAGCAACGGCTGCAAACGGCGAACCGACGCACCACGGTAGATGATGAAGGGAAGCGCCAGGATCATCGCACCGTAGGGGATCACAAAATAGTTAACCGCCGTGATCGAGTTCAGCAGGAAGTTCGATCGGCTGTCGTGCGGAATTGGCATTTGATGGATCGGGTGCTGAATTAGCGTCAACCAGTAAGGAGCGAGCACAATTCCTATTCCAGCCCCGACCAGTACGGCGAACGCAACCGCGCGCCCAATCACACCCCCCAGAGATCCTCTGGTGCGGCCATCACGAGCATCCATGCACGCAATCCAAAGCACCGGACCAGCGAACAGCACCGTTCCAAAGATGAGTGTCACATGATGGGCAGCGGCCGCGGCCAGGCTCACGGCTATTCCCTTTATTAGCGAGCGACCCGATGCTTCCGTCGCCCATTCATAGAAGTATGGCAATGCATTCAGGTACAAAGCCGCCGACGTAACGGTTGCCAACTGACCAGCCTGATAGACAAGGAACGCCAGCGCCCCGAGAAAAATAGAGCCTAATGCCGCATATGACGCGGATCGCTCATCGACCCAGATTTTGGCAAATCGAAATACCCCAACCGGAAGAAGCAGCACGGCAACGAGCTGCACCAGCATGTAGCCCATCTTCAGGCCGGCAATGTTAGAAACAAGCGCGATCCACTGGTGCGTGAGAGGTGGATAAGTCGTCTGCGAGAAGCCCGCGAACCATTTTTCGTTCCACGGATTGAACCAGTGGTGGGCGTAGTGAGAGGCAAGGAAGATATGGAAGTTCGCGTCGAATGATCCCGCTGGAAGCTGCATCAACAGCAGCGGTCCATGAACGGCAAGCGCCACCAACACAATTGCCAACAAGGGGATCGGACGAGAATAGCCTCCGTTCGGGATCATGCGGTGCACACTCCTGCGCTGCGACAGCCCTTTGATTCAGAAAGCCGCTTGAGGGTTTGCGGCCTTCTCTGGGTCGCTCTGATTGCCACATCCGCGCAAGGCAAACCTAACTCTGCCTACAGCATCTGAGAATGGCCGCAGGAATCCTGTGTGGGAGGGCGATTGCGCTCTCCGAGACTTTTGTCAGCGTGGTGACTCTGTGAAAAGTTGGTTTCCGCTCACTAGCTTTTGCCTTGTCATAAGCTTGGGACTCCCAAACCAAGGGCTGGGACAGAGCCAGACGTTCGACGTGAGTGGCAGTTCCTCTTCGAACAAACAGTCCACTGGTAAATCAACATCTGGGCAGACCGGCAACAATTTCAGTTGGGGCGCAGGTATCGAAGTGGCACGCCAGGCTCGAGCCGCTGACGAGGCCCTGAAACGAAACGACTACTCATCCGCGGTCGCCTATGCGCAGCAGGCCGCGAAGTCTGCCCCGCAGGATGCCGAGTTGTGGTTTTTGCTGGGTTATGCCGCACGCTTAAACGAAAAATACCAACTCTCTGTTGATGCCTACAACCGAGGACTGAAGATCCAGCCCAATTCAGTACGCGGACTGGCGGGTCTTGCGCAAACGTACGCGAAGACCGGTCGTGATCAGGAAGCCGGGCAGCTTCTCCGAAAGGTGGTTGAGTCGAACCCGAAAGACGTTAACAGTCTGCAGCTGGCCGGCGAGCTGATGCTGAATACAGATCCGAGAAGCGCACTACCTTTTCTGCAGGGCGCCGACTCCATGCAACCTTCCGCGCATGGAGACTTATTAATCGCACACGCGTACGACCGGCTGGGCCAGCCTGATCAGTCAGCGAATTACCTCAACAAAGCGAAGAGCCGGTCGCCGCATGATCCGGAGGTCCTGCGAGCGGTCGCCGGGCAATACCGCGATCAGGCCAAATACGACGAGGCTATCGCCACTCTCCAGGCGATTCCGACCAACACTCCTGACATCGAAGCTGAACTGGCTTACACCTATCAGCTTGCCGGAAGACAGCAAGATGCCGCCAACCTTTATTCCGAGCTGGCGAAAGCGGCGAAAGGAAATATCGCGCTGGATCTGAGCGCCGCGCAGGCTTGGGTCAATCTCGGGCGGGCCGACGAAGCGCAGCCATATCTGGATGCCGCCCGGCAGATTGACGCGAATAACTACCGTTTGCACGCAATCCTTGCGGGCATTGCGGAGTCCGAGGACCGGCTGCCGCAGGCGCAGCAAGAATACAAGGCAGCTCTGAGCAGTCTCCCTGCGCGCCCACAAGAAGGTGCGCTCTATCCTACCGAACTGCAGCTCAATTTGTACGAAGTATACGTCCGGCAGGACGATGATGCCGGTGCGAAGCAGCAATTGCAGGCGGCGTCCGCAACGATTCAGAAAGTCCGGGTTCCAGATGCAGAGCGCCCGGAGATGCTCAGACTTCGCGCAGCCGTCGAATCGGCTTCAGGAAGCCTCGACGCGGCGAATCGTGACCTTAAGGAAGCTCTTTCTCTGGCTCCGGGCAACGTAAATTCGTTGATGAATTTCGGAACGCTGCAATGGAAGCTGGGTCAGAAAGACGCCGCCCGAGAAACGTTCACGAAGGTTCTTGATCTCGACAAGAACAATCGTCAAGCACTATCAGGGTTGGGCTATCTCGCCCGAGATGCCGGGGACACAAAGCTGGCAGAAACGTACTTTACACGCGGGGTCGCTGCCCATCCGAAGGACTTCGCTTTTTATCTGGCCTTAGGCGATCTGCATACTGCTGAACGCGATTTCCGCTCTGCGGAAGCGAATTACGAAAATGCTTACCAGCGGATGCCGACCAACGCACTGATTGTCGCGGGTGGCGCAAATGCCGCCATGGAGGCACACAACCTGGGCTTGGCTGAGCGGTGGCTCAGCCGGGCGAACGACAAGATGAATGCAAATCCGCAAGTGCAGCGGGAGCACGAGCGTTTTTTGACCTTCAAGGGAGACTACGCGCAAGCCGCGAAGCTCGGGAACAACGTAATCGCCAAGCTCCCGAGCGACCGGGAAGGCGTCGTGTATCTCGCTTACGATTTGTACTATCTGGGACGCTATGACGAGGCGCTCGACCTCGTGAAAAAGTACGAACCGATTCTCCCGCAAGACAAAGACCTCCCACTGATTGCCGGAAACGTCTACGTTCACAACGGTGACCGCGAAGCTGCGTTGCAGAGCTTTAGCCAAGCCTTGGATCTCGATCCAAAGATGGCAACAGGCTACGTTAATCGTGGTTTCGTTTGGAACGACCTCAAACACGCCGATAAAGGGTTGAAAGACTTTCAAACAGCACTGCGATTAGACCCTGGATACGGCGAAGCGCATCTCGGACTGGCGTATGCATATTTGCAATTGCACCGTCCCAAGCCTGCACTCACGCAACTGGAGGCGGCACAGAAGATACTCGGCAAATCTCACGCGTGGCATTTGGCCCACGCTGAAGCCTATCGCCAGGAGTCGGACTTTGCGCATGCGGCGGGTGAGTACCGCACAGCCCTGGACGAAGATCCGAAGGACTTAACGACGGAACTGGCATACGCGGATGTCCTCTATCGCATGCATCAATACAGCGAAGCCACAACCGCATTGAAGGCAGCCCTGGCAATATCCCCATCCGATCCTTCTATTTACGCGCTTATGGCACAGGTCGATGCGCGCCAAGGCCAACGCGAACAGACCATGAGGGACATTGAGTCGGCTGAGCGACTCGGCGGAGATCGTATAGAAATCCTCACCGCAACCGGTGATGCACTGCTGACCCTGGGAGATCGCGACGGTGCCATGCAGAGATTCTCACGTGCTCTCGAGGTTCCGGGCGGAGACCGGATGGGAGTTCGCCTCGAAATCGCTCAGATCTTTCTTCGACAAGGCCATCCAGATGAAGCTCGCCGCCAGATCGCATTGGGATTTGCGGAAGCGCGAATGTTTCCGGAGTCACCGGTAACCGGTCAGGACTTTGCCGATGCGGCCAACATTTTCCTTGCCATGCACGACTTCGACCTTGCAGAGAATTACTTCAGTCGGGCGAAGTTATCTGGCGCAAACAACCGCGTTGTTGCCATCGGTTTGACAAATACCTACCTCGCAGAGGGCGATACCAGTAAAGCCGAATCTACCTTGGCATCTCTCGGGCCCGCTAGCGATTTTCGTGACGACTACGATTACATGATGGCTGCCGCGAACCTATACCGCCAGCGCCAGGATCCGCTGCACTCACTAGCAGCATTTGCGCAAGCTAGTACGGTCGCCGGGCAGGAGGATCATGGAATCGCAGAAACGTCGCAGTATGCGGAAGCCGAGCAGGAAGGTCGTCAACTGAACAAGAACTTCAGCATTGTTCCCGAAGGCTCGTTCGCGCCGGCACTCGAGGACATCAACGTCTATCAATTAGACGCGAGGATCCTTCGGGTTACGGATGCATCGCTTCTACCGCCTCCACGTCATTCTTTCCAGGATTTGGCGGAGTCTCATTATCGAGTGCAATTGGGCCACCTTCCCGTCATCTCGGGATTCGTGGGTGAGAGCTTAACCGTTGGACGTTTTCTTTTTCCCAGTGTTGGTGTCGTTCAGGACCGTAACACTTACGACACCATCCTGAACGGCGGGGTTAATCCAATCCTACGTTTTGGAACAAATCAAATCACGTTCAACGGTGGTCTTCAGTTCACAGTTCGGCGAGACACGATCTCACCAACCTCCATGAGCCAGAATCTGTTCAAACAGTTTCTTTACGTCTACACGAGTTCCTTCTTCAACTGGGTTTCATTCACGGGAAGCGCAGAACGCGAGGCTGGGCCGTTTGTCGATCAGAATCTCCATTCGCGTGATCTGTTCGCGAATGTGGAGTTCACGGTTGGTCGTCCCTGGGGAAAGACATCCCTCATTACCGGATACTCCGTGCGCGACCTGCTCTTCCGTCCCATGGTACAGGAGTACTTCAATACCTCAACCTACGCAGGGTTGCAGCACAAATTCGGCAGTCGGCTGACTGCCGCTGTGCTTGCCGAAGACTTGCGGTCTTGGCGCGTGCAAGCGACGCGATACGCGCTCGCTCAAGCACTGTTGCCTGGCGCACGTTTCGATTTCAAAGCGACCCCGCGTTGGAGCGTGCAGGGATCGGTTGTAATATCCCGTGGCTCTGGCTTCCACGCCTATGACAATGTGCAAAGCCAATTTCTGGTTTCGTATGTGCGTCCTCTGCATGGCAGCGTGCGCGATGGTGAGGACGAAACTCGCGTTGCCTTCCCGCTACGCTTCTCCGTCGGTGTCCAGCAGCAGACCTTCTACGATTTTCCGGGGTCCAGTAGAAGCATTGTGCTTCCAGTAGTGCATCTCACCTTGTTCTAAAGTTGGGTTCGAAATTACCGCTGCCTTCGACATGAGCTTCATGGAAAAAAGCCGGTCCTTTGAGTCTGCAGCCACTCTCTCGTCGGCGCCTACTCATGTGAGGACCAAAGCCCTACGGCAAAAGTTGCTAGGGGGCAGTCTGGCTCTTTTGGCGAGTTCGGGCCTGGTCGGCGTTACCAATCTTGTGTACAACGTGGCCACAGCACGGCTGCTGGGGCCCACAGGATTCGCACATGCCACCGCTGTGTACACGCTGTTGATGCTAACGTCGGCCATCACGCTTTCCTTTCAGGTGGTGTGTGCGAAGTATGTGGCCAGTCACGAAACGGCCGAGGAAAAGGCCGCGATTTTCGCTTCTCTACATTTGCGCGGCTGGATAGCAGGCGTTGGTCTGGGACTGCTACTGTTCCTGTTCAATCGAGTGATTGAAAATTATCTGAATCTCCCCAACCAGGTATTAGTTTCACTGCTCGCGCTGGGGACAGCGTTTTACATACCGCTCGGAGTACGGCGCGGCTATATCCAAGGCATTCATGCGTTCACCGCGCTAGCGCTGAACTTCATGCTCGAGGGATTAGTACGTCTGGGGGGAGCTTACTTACTCATTCGGATCGGGTTAGGTGTAAAGGGAGCGGTTCTTGCAAGCGTGATCGCGGTGATCGCCTCGTACTTCCTGGCACAGCCGAGTCCCGGACTTGAATCGCTGCGATCCCGAGGACTGCCGATTTCATTCGGTGAGGGGCTACAGGCAATCGTCTTCTTCTCGGGCCAGGTAGTCATCAATAACTTCGATATCGTTTTGGTGAAACACTTTTTTGCCTCAGATGAGGCAGGCATGTATGCCGCTGTTTCACTCGTCGGGCGTCTCGTCAACATGTGTGCCTGGTCAGTGGTGAACACAATGTTTCCGGTTTCAGCCTCTGCCCGCCAAAGTGATCGTGAAGCAAGGCCAGTTTTATTTTTATCTTTATTCCTGGTTTTTCTAATCTTGTCTGTCCTGATCCTGGGGCTGTGGGCAATTCCAAGCTTTCTCTGGCGAACCCTCTTCGGCTCGCATTTCGAGTTGGGCAATTATGGTGGACTTGCGTCACTCATGATTCTCTATGCTGTAACCACCGGAGTTTATTCGCTCAGTTCGGTGATGATCACCTACGAAATGTCGCGCAAGATTGCCAATACCAGCTGGGTCCAACTGGCTTTTAGCGGTGCACTTGGGTTGGGGATCTGCCTCTTCCATCAGACACTGAGCCAAGTCATCTATGTACAGCTTTGGTTGATGGTTGCTCTTTTCGCATTGGTAGCTTTGCCTTTATTGAGGCGCGAGATCGCTCCTTCCGAAAGCCACGTCATCTATACGAAGCTATCGGTTGCACGCCCGATGAGCGAGCACCAAGTGATCGCAGAGTTCTTGCGCAGCGAGTTTCATCACCCGGAATTCGAAGAATATCGCAACGAGTTCGAGTACCTCGTGAATCAACCCGATCTCGAGAGTGATCGAGAGAATGCCCTGAGGCGCGCCTTCCTTTTCTTGCGCCGAGGCGCGATGTGGCGCGAATTGCCTGATGACACTCAGTGGTTCAAGGTTGAGCTGAGCCGGAAAGATCTGGACCGGATCCGCTTCTTTCCACGCGCACAGTGGCGACGAATGGCGGAAGGCAGTTTTTACCTGACCGAGATGGTCGAAACTCTCCGCGAGAAGTGGCAGCAGTCGCCGGACGATGAGTTCTTCCGCAAGCTTCATCGGATGACGACCTCGGTGCAGGAAGGGACGGTTAGCCCAACCGTCCTTCTGATTGGCATCGATTCACAAAGCCCGCTTACGATTCTTGATGGAAATCACCGGATGGCAGCCGCAATGCTTTCACAACCGCCAGCCGATCTCGAAACGTTTCAGTTTATCTGTGGGCTCTCTCCGTCAATGACACGCTGCTGCTGGTATCGGACGAATGTGAATACACTCTCACGCTATCTCACTAACATCCTGCGCCACATTTTCTACGATCCTGAGTCTGACATCGGACGTTACTTGGAAACTGGCCCCTAAAAGGACTTCAGCGTTGCGGTTGGTTTTGCGACGGCGTTGTGGGCTGGGCGGACTCTTGCACAACGCTGTTGTCGCGCCGCCGAAGAAGAACTGGCCCTTGGTTCTGCCGCCGAAGGGCATTTTGCTCCTGAGAGACTTTGGTAGCGACCACTCCGTCATTATCGGCGGCGACTGCAAATAGCTTTCGGCCTTCGGCGGTTTGGCGGGTCGCTACACCGACCGTGGCGGAAGCTCCCTGTGATTGACGAGCGTGGTCGTAGAAAAACTGCGCGGTCTCTCGATCTCCTTCGAGTTCGGCAACGTAGCCAATGTTGTTGAGAGTAAAGGCATCGTTTGGATTTAGGGAGTAGGCTTTGCGGAAATCCGCATCCGCTGTCCGTAGATCATTGCGGTTCACGGCAGAAACACCACGCAGATTCAACTCTGCAACCTGCTCGCTCAATTCCTTCTGGTGGGCAAGGTGGTTTCTGAGTGTTTTCGCGTTTTCCTGAGCCATCTCACGAACCTGACGCCCCCTCCAAGCTTTGTTTGGAGTAACCACGGCAGCTGCTTCTTGACCAGCGGCGGCTTGGTCGAAGTAACGCAAAGCATCCTGATCCTCGCCTTCCAACTCTTTCGCAACCCCCAGATTGTTTAACGTGTAGATATTGTTGGGGTCGGATGCCAGTACTTTTTGCAGCAGCATATCAGCTTCTGGGGCTCTTCCCTGACACAACAGGCGGACGGCCTCAACGTTGGCGTGATTCAGTTGCAGAGGTCCATTCATCACGGCCACCGCATCTTTCATCGAACGGCCTTTCATCTCCTTTGCGCTAGCCAAATCAACAACTGCCGTGCTTGATTGCTCGGTGGCGAGTTCGTAGAAACGCTCAGCGCGATCCAATTGGCCTTGCATCTCTGAAATGTATCCCAAATTGTTTAGAGTGAACGCATCGTCCGGATCAAACAGGTATGCCTTGTAAAACAGCTGCTCGGCCTTTGCGTAATTGTGCTTCCGGATGGCTTCAACGCCCTCGCGATTCAATCTTTGAACGGGCGTAAGCTTGCTTCTGCGCGGGATGTTGATTCTTATGTCGCCGGCAAAGGCCTGCGAGAGGCTTAATCCTAGAGTCGCAACCGTCACAATCAGCATCAACGGGTATTTCGGAAGCATGCAAGTTCCCTCTAAGAACGCGAAATTTCTATTGAATTGTGACGAGGTTTTGATGCAGTCCGATGCTGTTTAGTTTGCCGCCAAGTGGCCTGAAACACAGCCCTAGGAAACGAATCAGGACTACCCTGCAGCGCAGATTGGCATCCAATTTCGCCGTGAAACTTGCGCTCGCAGACTATATGAAGTTCTGCCCAATGAAGGTGATCTTTGGCCTCGCTGTGTTAACAAGTGTCGCTTATCCGCAGACCTCACAGCCATCGTCGTCCGCCATGGTTTCTCCGAAGAGCGATGCCGGCGAAGCCAACGGAAAAATTGAACCCGTGAAGCCTGGCATCACGGAGGACTCGACGGATGAGTCGATTGCGGTCGATCCAAGCAGCCTGTTGCCGGAATTACCGCCTATCCCGCCCGCGAACGCCACTCTCATCGGTGGAACCATCGAGCGGCTCGATCGAGTGCGCGATCGAGTGGTTGTGCGGGTTTTTGGCGGTGGGCAGATGGTCGTTCTTTTCGATCCCAGGACAAGGTTCGTAAAAGGCGGAAAAGAGGCTGGCATCGCGGACTTGCGCGAGGGTGAGCGAATTTATCTGGACACCATACTCGATGGCGACAAAGTCTTCGCCCGCATGATTCGACTGAATGCACCGCATGCTACCGGTCAGAGCCAGGGGGTTATACTGAACTACCGCGCCGCGCAAAACGAGTTGACCGTGAGGGATTCCATCTCGCCCAACCCTGTTGATGTCCGAGTGACCGCGGCAACACGAGTGGTGCAGGAAGGACGGACAATGCCGATTAGCGCCCTCGTCCCTGGTTCCCTTGTGTCGATTAGCTTTGGCTCCGACGGAGCTGGCCATGATATGGCTAGCGAGATTTCAATCCTAGCTCGGCCGGGCACGCAGTATACATTCGCCGGTGAAGTAGTCCACATTGATCTGCGCACGCGCCTGCTAGTCTTGAAGTCCTCGACCGACAATAAGACCTACGAGGTTTATCTCAACTCCGCAATCATTCCGGATGAAACCCTGCACCCAGGCGTCCTAATCACTGTTGTCACCGATTTTGATGGCTCGCGCTACCTGGCTCGCAGCCTGAGCATAAATTCTGAATAATCTGTCTCTGCGCTACTGCAACTGCTGATAGTTGCATACTCCGTTCATCGCTTGCGCTGGCGGAGAGGGGGGAGTAAACCAAGGGACACTCTCAAAGTCGAAGAACTCGGTCATGTCTATCTGCGCGGCGTCCCGCTTGGTCAGAGGAGGAATTCCGAAGCGCTTCTCGATGAAGGTCAGGATCGCGGTGTAATCGGCAACGGTATGCGATATGTAGTTCTTCTTGGTGAATGGAGAGATCACGACTAACGGTACCCGAAAACCCGTGTAGTTAAAGTCGCAATTCGCTCCTCCAGGAACACTGCAAATATCCGTGGGCAGCAAATCTTTGGGGGCGATTCCGTCAGGATTGATTGCAGGCTGGGGAGGAACATGGTCGTAGAGTCCGCCTCCCTCGTCGAACGTCAGGATGAAAACCGAGTCATTCCATGAAACGCTGGCCATGAACCCGTTAATCAGGCTTGCGACATATTGCGCGCCCGCCTGCACGTTATCGTCCGGATGTTCATCCAGGCCTGATTCATATCCCCCCTCGATCAATGCGACCTGAGGAAGTGTTCCACTCTGAGCGTCCGATAGAAATTGTGATGCAGGCACAACGTTCGGTGGAAGCGGATTTGGCGGAGCATAGGGAGCAAACATGGTGAGATACGTTGTTTTAGGATCGGTAACGTAAATCTTCCACGAGATTCCTGCCTTCTGCAGTGCGTCGAAGATAGTAGGAGCGGTCAATGGAGCGGAGTCGGCCGCGTTCGTGCCGATTGGGTAGGCATATCCCTGCGAAGTGGCCGCCATAAGGTACATGCGATTCACGTGGGTTCGATCCAAAACAGGTGAGAACCATCGATCCGATGTCGCGAAATTCGCAGCCATGAAGTAGTAGTAGTTGAGGTCGGTGCCGTCGTAGTATCCCATCGCGCGAATTCCGGCTGTGTCATAGATTGGACCTTGTCCCGCAGGCGGATTCAGGGCGTAGTGAGCGGCGGTGTAAACAAACCCATCCATCTTAGGCGTCGAGGATGTCGGCGCGGTTCTGTTCCAATCCACGTGGCTCTCGTTCCACGACGGACTGAGTATTTGAGTGCATTCGGTGGCGAGGTGATAGGCGCTAACGGTGCTGGTTCCGTCGTAACTTGGATTCGAAGCGTTGGCCGGCAGTCCGTCGAATGGAGGCTTCTGACTCGCCTGCGGATATCCATTCGCGGCCAAATAGGCTGGCAATTGGCCGAGATAGTTGTCGAGCGACCGATTCTCCTGAACCATATAGACAATGTGGTTGATCGATTGAATCCCTGTAGCGCCGGTGACTCCAGGCTGAAGCCCTTTGCAGCCGCCGAAAACCGTCAGCAATGAGACAGTCACCACGACTGATGAACTTCGGAGCTCTTTGAATGACATTCTGCGGATCACCTTCCCAATTCAGAGTCGACCTAAGTCCTTTTTGGATGACGTCTCTTCGATGAGTGTTGGCTTTCGTGTGCCGTTGCATTTGATTCATATCTGCATGGAAAAACGGAGGTTATCTGACCGGAAGCAGCGGCCGATGAATAAACGAGCTGAACATCCCTTCGTACCACGCAGAAGTTCTCACCCTACCGTGACCTACGCAAGCTGAGCCGTTTCGCCATAAGCTCAGCTCGTTCCCAGAACGCTCACGACTGGTTCAGGAGAATCCACGGGGTGGCGTCCTCCCTCCTGGAACAGAACTCGCAAAAGAAGGAGAGCCTCGGCAATTCCGCTCTTGAGGGACGATGTGTGTCAAAAATTGGTGTGCTGCTGTTCTGCTCGGTTTGGCCGAAGTGTGCGCTGGTCAAACCTCTCTCGTAACAACCACTACCCTGGCTGCGCAAACGGCGAATAATACGAGCACGGCCAATAGGTTCACGTTTCAATCGAACGGAAACATGGGCGCCAACAATGTAAGCAAGGTGGACATTCACACTCTGCTCTATTCGGGCGCTACTACCAAGGTCTATGCACAACTCCTGTTGTGGTTCGGAGGATCGAAGCCACATGAATGTCGGTTACAGTTCGACAGATCCCGCTCAGATTCATCGCCAGATCCAAGACCTGATCAGTCGAGGGATCGACGGCGTCATTATTGACTGGTACGGCCCGAACAACAGCATCGATCAGGCAACGCAATTGGTGATGGCAGAGGCCGAGACTCACCCGGGCTTTACGTTCGCGATCATGGTCGACCAGGTTGCCATCGAATGGGACTCGTGCTCAGAATGTTCTCCGCAGCAGGCACTGATCAGTCCATTGCAGTACATCGAGCAGACATACTTTCCTTCCAGGGCCTACATGACCTTGCAGGGGAAGCCGATGGTCACGAATTTCAATATCGATCAGTCGTATTCGATCAACTGGCCGGAAGTATCGCAAGCGCTCTCGACCCAGCCTGCCTTTCTTTTCCAAAACAACGATGGATTTACCCACGTATTGAGCGAAGGGAGTTACTCCTGGGTCATGCCGACGACCAGCGATTACGGCATGAGCTACCTGACCGGTTTCTATGACACGGGGATGCCGCTTCAGGGCGAGGAGACGATCGGAGCGTCATATAAGGGTTTTAATGACACGCTCGCATCGTGGGGATCCAATCGCATCATGGGCCAGCAATGCGGACAGACGTGGTTGCAGACATTTTCGAAAATTAACGCCCTCTACGATACAGGAAACCAATTGGAAGCGCTCCAACTAGTCACCTGGAATGATTACGAGGAGGCGACGGAGATCGAATCGGGCATCGACGACTGTATAAGCATCTCGGCTAGCATTTCAGGAACGTCCTTGCAATGGAACGCCGCCGGGGATGACAGTACGATCGACCATTTTGTTCCCTACATCAGCGCCGATGGCCAAAATCTGATGGCCCTACCAGAGGCTTACTCCCCCGCAGCGGAT
>Ga0126371_10000546_pt1 | contig 31156 bp, 28 predicted proteins | sample PanSoiMetaPlot_4_FD_110145 | JGI IMG/M metagenome (GOLD analysis project Ga0126371, IMG submission 110145) | Tropical forest soil microbial communities from Panama - MetaG Plot_4 | ecosystem: Environmental > Terrestrial > Soil > Tropical forest > Bulk soil | place: Panama | collected 2016-02-17 | reverse complement strand
GTGTATGGCGCTTTACCGCCCGTGGCGGCGAGCGCCATGTCGTACGCGGTTCCAACCTGGCCGCTCGGCAAGGAATTAGTCGTGATTGTCAATGTTGGCGGCGCAATGGCTAGGGTGAGATTTGCCGTTTTCGTCTGCGAGGGGTTTTCCGAGTCTTTAACCTGAAAGGTGAGTGCGAGGTTGCTAACAGCTGCGGTGGGGGTGCCCGTAATGGCGCTGGTCGAAGCGTTCAGACTCGCCCTGGCTTAGGGCAAACGGGGACCTAGCCTCAAGTTGTAGGGGACCAGAGTTTGCGGAGGTAGGTTCGAACGCGGCTCCAAGTGGACTCCTCTTGGGGTTTGGGCGTGGGGACCTGGGGTTTGGCCGCTACCGGGGGGATGCCGGCCTGCGCGATGACAGCGCCCTCCACGCGACCCTGGTAAATCAGGGTTGGACGTAGGCGAACGCGCCGGACCAGAATGACCAGATTGGGATCAAATTCCGAGGGGACATTGTTCTTTGCGTCGTATTGCAGGGGAGGCATGAAAATCTGGTAAACGGGTTCTTCCGGCGGATCGGCTGCCTGGGTGGCCGGCTTGATTGGAACAGGCTTCCCGTCAGTCTTCTTCCTGAGGTCTTCCTTGGTTGCGAGTTGACTCACCTCGGCTACGCTTGAAGCGGGCTTGGCTGCCATTGGCACGTCGCAGGCGCAATGCCCCGGTCCGTTTTGCAGGCTCTCGATCTGCCCGTTTGCGAGCGTGATGTCGCCGTTTTGCGGCACGATAACACTTTGTCCGGTGAGCTGCTGCTCCACGCGCACGGCGCCTTTGGCGGCGCGCACGCACATGGTGCCGGAAGACTCAAGGCCCACCAGCACGTCTTCAACGCCATTTCCAATCGAAATGGGATGGGCCTGGATCTGCGCGGTGTAGACGTTCAGAGAAACTTCGCTGCCGACCTGTGCGTGAATCGTGCCGGAATCAAGGGCGAGGGTAATCGCTCCACCGGCTTTCAAAACGGAAAAATGCGCGGGCCCGCAAATGCCTATGTAACCGCCTTCGACCAAATCGATGCGCGCTTGTCCAGACTTTACCCGAACATCGCTGCCGCTGCGTAAAATCGTCCTGACCTGGCCGTGAATGACTTCTACAGTCATCGGCCCTTCTACCGAGATGGCTTCGCCTTCGATCGAACCTATGGCGTCGGCAGTCTTGTCTTCCCCTTGCGCGGGAATCGCATCCAGGCAGAGGATGAGCGCGGCAACCCAAACGCCTAGTCTCGCGATTCCACGCAACATTTCGGTTGTGGTTTGGCGGATCACCAGGTCGGCTCGAGGTCCGGGCGGGGTTCGTCGGACTCTCTATATACTATAGGAAGATGGAGACTCCCGATATCCAGGGGCAGGAGGCCGAGGCTGCCGTCAGCGCGCACTACGATACTCGCCTGCCCAAGTTGCCTTGGAGCCGTCGCATCCAGATTCCCATCCTTGCGGCCATAGTTTATAGCATTATTCGTGTGCTCGGCCCGACGCTGCGTTTTGAAGTTATTGGGCGCGCCAAGGTGGACGCCTTGTGGGCCAAGAAGCAGCCGTGCATCTGGGCGTTCTGGCATCGCGTGATCCTGCCGATTGCCTGGTTTGGCCGGAACCGCGGCATCGTGGTGATGAATACTACGGCCTTTGACGGCCAGTGGACGCGCAAGGTTATCGAGAGACTGGGATTCGGCACCGCGCAGGGAAGTTCGTCGCGTGGCGGGTTGCGCGGTTTGCAGGTGATGGCGCATCGCATCCGGGAAGGGTTGGATTGCGCGTTCACCATCGACGGCCCGCGGGGACCGCGATTTGTGGCGAAGGTTGGGCCGGTGTTGCTGGCGCGCATGACCGGCGCCCCGATTCTGGTATTCCATGTAGGTGTGGACCGCGGGAAGACAGTCGAGAGAACTTGGGATCACTTTTTGCTGCCAGGACTCTATGCGCGGGCCATTCTGATCGGCGGAAATGCCATTCACGTGCCGCAGGATGCCGATTCGGAAATGGTCAAGGCCAAGCACGAGGAGATGCAGAAAGAACTCGAGCGAGTGCGGGATATCGCCGAGGGCTGGTTTTCGTTGAGTGAAGAGGAGCGCAACCGGTATCGCGCGGAAATTGGGCCATGAACCACTTGTCGACGCAGATTGGCCTCGGCTAGGTTGGACAGATTGAAGTATGTGGTATTTCTACTGGTTGCCGTCGCGCTCGCCGAGTTTCACCGGAATGTCCAGTTTCTTGGCTCCGCGAAAGACGGTGACGGTGACGGTATCGCCCGGGCGTTTTCGATTCAGTAACACGTTCATGTCGAACTGATTGGCCACTTTTTGGCCGTCGATCCCAACAATGACGTCGCCGCCGATCGTGAGGCGGCGCATTCCGGATTGCACCGTGCGGTCGCCTCCGCGCAGACCTGATGCAGCGGCGGGCCCGCCCTTGGTGGTTTGTTCCACGAGCAAGCCTTCCTGCACAGGCAGATCGAGGGCTTCCGCGAGCCAAGCGGAGAGCTCCAGAGTGTTCACGCCCAGGTAAGCGCGGCGTACGCGGCCCTCGTTGATCAGATCGGTGGCGATCAGCTTTGCGGTGTTGATGGGAATCGCAAAGCCGATACCAGCCGCGGTGCCTGAAGGCGTGTAGATAGCAGAGTTGATTCCGATCACTTCGCCGTGCGTATTGATCAGCGGGCCGCCCGAATTGCCGCGGTTGATAGAGGCGTCGGTCTGAATCGCCTCGTCGATGAACGTTTCCTGACTGGTTTGCACGGTGCGCCCGAGCGCGCTGACGACTCCGGTGGTCAGCGTGGATTGAAATCCAAACGGATTGCCGATGGCGAGAACTTTCTGGCCGACTTGGAGTGTGGAAGAGTCGCCGAGCGGGAGAACAACCAGCTGCTTGCCCTTGGGATCGATTTTCAGCAGAGCGACATCATTGCGGCGATCCGCTCCAATGAATTTCGCCGGATAGCGGCTTTTGTCGCCCAGGATGACTTCGACCGTCTGTGCCCCAGCCACGACATGGAAATTCGTGAGAATATACCCGCGGGGATCTACGATAAAGCCGGATCCCGCACCTTCAACGGGAACCGGATCCATGAAGAAATCGTATTCGGTCGCCTTGGTGAGGACGTTGGCAACGGCAGGCGACGCCTGATGGTAGATCCGCACATTGATGGATTCCTCTTCGGTTAGCGACGTGGGGCGCTCCGGCGAACTCGGCAGGGCCGTCGTGGGTTGTCGGTCGGGCCCCGGTGCAGAAGCGGCACGGTGCGCTTCGACTTCCTTGGCTTGGTGGGGGCCGTAGCGCGCGCCCACCCAATAGGCGCCCAAGACCAGAATCAACGCGATCAGAATGAATCTTACGGGGCTTTTGCCTTGCTCGCTGAGGTTACTCATTGTCTGGGCTCCATCTGGTTCTGTCCATCAGTATAAGGCAACCTCGTGCGGAGGGCTTGCGTCCGCAGGGGACGCCCGGCAGCTAGTGGCGCTCTGGGCAAACGGGGAGGCATTTTCTATGAAACCGCGGGATGATTAAGGTAACGCATGAGAGAAGAGCAAGCCGCTCCATGATACATAGCTGCCCAGCCAGGGAGGCATGATGGAACGCGAACGCCGCCGTACCCCCCGCTACATGTTCTTCGCCAGCGCGGAATTGTTGGAGGAGAAATCCGAGGTGTGCGTGAAATCGCGGGTCAGCGAGCTGAGCCGTTACGGATGTTACTTGGACATGATGAATCCATTCCCCGTGAATACGCACGTCCGGCTGAAGATCTGGCGCGAAGAGGACAACGTGATTCACACCAAAGGGCGCATCATCTATTCGCAGCCGAATATGGGCGCGGGGGTTGCCTTCTTTGACATGGAAGAGAAATATGTTCCGATCCTCGATGAATGGCTGGCAAAGGCCGCGAAGGAATCGTAAGTCGTCGATATCGATCGGCAAACTCGCACAACTAAGATTTGAATTCGAGATGAGTCCGAAGCTGTTTTTTCGGTCCTCCATCGGGGCGATTCCCTCGATAAAGGTCGCGCCGTTCGGATGCACGTTCGATAACGGCGGCTAGGCGCGCGGGAAGATGGAACAGAGGACGGCCAGGTAGTGGCAGGTGCTGCCGGCCATGACTAGCAGGTGCCAGATCACGTGGTGATGCGGGATTCTTTTGCACGCGTAGAAGATCACTCCAATCGAATAAGCCAAGCCCCCAAGAAGGATCCACACAATTCCAGCAAGCGGGACATGGGCATAAACCTGTCGAGCAGCGACAACGCCGAGCCATCCCATGGCCACATAGGCGGAGACAGAAAAGATCGGAAAGCGGTCCGCGAACCACAGTTTGAAGAGAATCCCAAGCGCGGCGATGGTCCAGATCGCCGCGAACAGAGACCAGCCCCAGCTTCCGCGCAGGTTGACCAGGAGAAACGGCGTGTAAGTGCCGGCGATGAGCAGGAAGATGGCGCAGTGGTCAAAGATGTGCAGGGCGCGCTTTGCTCGTGGCGAAGAAACCGCGTGGTAGAAGGTCGAAGCTGCGTAAAGGCAGACAAGCGTCGCTCCATAGATAGCGCAGCCGAATATTTGCCAGGCGCCGCCGCGCACGATGGCCAGCACAAGCAGAACTACGAAGCCGAAGATACTGCATGCGAGGCCTATGCCGTGGGTGAGCGTGTTGGCCAGTTCATCGGCAGTGATCTGGCGCCTTACTGTGTGGGTCCAGGAGAACATGGATTCAGAGTGCCCCGGTGCGCCAGAGTGCGCAAGAAAAATTCCCTTCACCTTGCAATAAGCTACTGTTTATAGCGCTCCTTGTAGAAGTCGATTTGCTCCTGGAGTTCTTCCTTGGACAGGCCGGCGGTCCATTTGTGGAAGTCGGACTTCATGATATCGGCGCTGACGCCGGGCATGAGGTGTTCCGCTTCGGGGATGAACTCGGTGTAGAAGGTTCTCGCCACTTCGAAGAAGCCATGCCACTGCGTGTAGTCCGGGCCCATCATGGCGGTGCCCATTCGCGCGCGGCGTCCCTGGTGGTGCCAAAGTTCGTAGTAGGTCCATTCAATTCTTTCGTCAAAGGGCGTGGGCGTGAGTTTCTTGGCGGCATAGAGCTTGTCCATGATGGATTTTGCAGGCTTGGCGAATTTCTCGTTGTAGAGGTCCACGGTGGCGTCGTACTGCTCGTAAAAATTCTTCACCCAGCCGGTGGCGTGGCAATTCGCGCAGACATCTTGCATGGCCAGGCGGCGGCGCTCCCAGTTCTCGAGCTTAATGGAAATGGCTGGGCGAAGGGTGACGCTGATGCGGTCGCCCACGTCGTGTGTGACCGGCTGGGTCGGCGTTGCGGACATGTGACAGGTGGCGCAGGTGGGCGCGGCGGAGTAGTCCTTGCCGACGATCCAGGATTTCGATTCGAGGTTCATCTTGGCCAGGTTGGCACGATATTGAATCCCGTGTTTTGATTCGTTGTAGATCTCGATTTGCGGGTGGTCCGGGCCGAGGTGGCACTTGCCGCAGTTATCCGGCATGCGCGCGGTGGCGGCGCTGAAGGTGTGACGGCCGTGACAGGCTGCGCAGGTACCCTTGCTGCCGTCGGGATTGACCCGGCCGATGCCGCTATTGGGCCAGGTGGCAGGATCGAATTTTCCTTCACCCAGATATTTCACGATGCTGCCGTGACACTGGCGACATCCGTTGTTGGCGGCCGGGCCTCCTTCGACGATTTCGCCGAGCATGTTGTCGAGCGAGCCGATGAACTGTGCGGCTGCGGCGTGGTGGCTTTTTTCCGCCTGCTTCACTTCGGCGGCATGGCAGCGAGCGCAATAGCTGGGCGTGACAATCACGGCGATCTGGTGGCCGTAGTGGTCGAAGGTGGCGGGGTCGCCCTGGTTGGCTTTGTGGCAGGAATAGCAGTCCACGCCTTTCCTGGCGTGGGCACTCGTCTGCCATTGTTCGACAATGCCTGGCGTCGAGCCGCTGTGGCAGTTCAGGCAGGCCTTGCCTTCTTCGGAGACCTGCGGCGCATCGGCACGCAACGCCGGCGTGATCGTCAAAGCACACGAAACAACAAACAAAGAGAGTCTCATCAAGGCCTCCGGAACGGAGCGATGAAAAATCGGAAGGGCAAACGCAGTGATTGTATAACGTGCCGAAAAAAAAGAAGAGGCAAAAATGACTCGATTCGCGTTTTCATTTTCATCAGGACGGGAGAAGGGCTGGCCTGTTTTTGGAGGGCAGGCCACCCTTGGCTCAACAGCCACGCACTTTGCGATGTTCATTTCGCTTGCTCACCCATCGTAGAATGCCTAACACGTCGAGGGACGAATGAGACTCTACCGCACAAATGACGGATGCTTTGTCGAGCACAGTGACCGATTTTATTCGATCAAAGACCCTTCCTGGGACGGACTGATCACTCGCGATGATCTCCATGCTTATCTGACAACGTTGATCGAGGGGCCGACTGCGCTCGCTCAGAACCCGCTTTTGAATCCAGGTGTGCTCCGCGCGCCCATCGGCAGCCAGGAAGTGTGGGCGGCGGGCGTCACGTATTTTCGCAGCCGCGATGCGCGGATGGAGGAATCGAGGTCAGCCGGGGGAGGAAATTTTTACGACCGTGTTTACAGCGCGGAGCGGCCGGAGCTGTTCTTTAAGGCGACACCGCATCGCGTGGTAGGCCCTTATGGAAAGGTTGCGGTTCGCAAGGATGCCGCCTGGTCAGTTCCTGAGCCGGAGCTCACGCTGCTGGTTAGCCCAAGTGGAAAGATTCTCGGCTACACGATCGGGAATGATATGAGTTCGCGGGATATTGAAGGTGAAAATCCTCTGTATTTGCCGCAAGCGAAGGTTTACGACCGAAGTTGCGCGCTCGGCCCAGGCATCCTGATTTCATCCGAACCGCTAGCCTCCTCGACGGAAATTCGGCTGGAAATCCTGCGTGCGGGTCTGAGCGCATTTTCGGGCTCCACCCGTCTGAGTAATCTAAAGCGAGAACCTGCCACACTGGTTCACTATCTTTACCGCGACAATGCGTTTCCGAATGGGTGCTTTCTGCTTACGGGGACCGGGATTGTGCCGCCCGATTCGTTCACTCTTGATCGTGGCGATGAAATTCGAATTGCGATTGACGGTATCGGAACGCTGATCAATTTTGTCGGCTGAGCACGGGGCTGTGTGGCGGTGTAGGCCTGCTGACCCTTGGTTCTATTGCCAACGGGCCATCCGGACTGCTATCGTCCCGCTCACCCACAGCCCCAATCTCCCAACGCGTCGCAATCGAGAGGACTGCCGCCCAGGAGGGTCACCGGCCCGCTATGCCCTGGTTGCCGTCGTTTTTCCGTTAGAGGGGGCTCTATGAATCTTTACAGGTCCGTGTGCGTAAGCTTTCTGCTGATTCTGGCCGCGTCACCTTGTTTCGCCTTGCATGCCTGGTCCAATCAAATCCTGGTGGATGACGACAAAGTGGAATGTCCAGCGGCCTCATTCACTTCGATTCAAGCCGCCGTTAACGCCGCTTCCCCGGGGGACCAAATCATTGTCTGCAAAGGGATTTACAAAGAGCAGGTGGTCATTCGCAAGCCGCTTTCGATTGATGCAGCCAGCGGAGCGATTCTGATGCCGTCGGCGATGCAGGCAAACTCCACGAGCCTTTTCGACGGTAGTCCGCTGGCGGTGGCCTTGCTGGTTACCGACACCACCGATGTCACCATCGAAGGATTGATCGTGGACGGATCGAACAGCGGAATCACGGAATGCGCGCCAGATCTTTTTGGCATCGCTTTCCAGAATGCGTCCGGCAGCATCCAGCGCATCACCGTTCGGAATTTCAAGCTCGGCGTCGGCTTAAGTGGCTGCCAGAGCGGGACGGGCATTTTTGTACAAAGCGGTGGCGGACAGACGTCAAAGGTGTCGATCGGAAACAGCTCGGTTCACGACTTTCAGAAAAATGGGATCACCGCGAATGAGGCGGGCACGGAGGTGTTTGTGCGATCCAATGTCGTCACCGGCAGCGGGCCAACCGCGGGAGCTGCGCAAAACGGCATTCAGGTCGGTTTTGGGGCGGCGGGACGAATCCGCCTGAACACCGTGACCAACACGGTATGGTTGCCATGTAAGGCCGTGGAGACTTGTACCGCGGTGGCCACGGGCATTCTGGTTACGCAATCCGACGGTGTCTCGGTCACGGAAAACATTGCCGGCGTGAGCCAGGTTCCGATTTTCGTGAATGGCAATTCCGCACAGGTGCACAACAACAGCGCGTTCTCGGCCTTTGTGTTCGACGGGATTCGATTGGAAGGCTCGCAGAACGACGCGCGCGGCAATACAATTTTCAACGGAGCCGAATCGGGCATTTTTATTGATGGCGACAACAATGTGGTGCGCAACAACACCATCACCGATGCTGTGATCGGTATTCTCAAGACAACCACCTCTTCGGGCAACGTGATTGAGAACAATTCGATATTCAATTCGCCGATTCGCCTGCAGGATCCGCCAGGGCGAAGCATCGCATCTTTGGTGTCGCCGGCGCGATAGTCGACAGGTGAAGCCGGTTGGCCCTGCAATAAGTTGCCGCCGCTTTACCACAGCGCTGGTCGCGATAATCTTGACCGCCCGTAGCAGTCACTTCATCTCAAAGGCCCCACCTACTTCACAGAAGGGGCTCTTGCCTTTTCGATTAGAAGGTTGCGGCAGTCGCTAGAAGCCAGGGGCACCGGAGGAGGCCGGGCGCATTTCCGGAGCATTGACGCCGAAACGCAGATGAGCGAACCAGGATTGACTCAGGGACATGAAGCCCGTGTAAAGGTAGCCCCAGACGAACAACAGCAGAAAGGGCACGGTGGCGTAATTTTCGTTCATGATGGCGTAGATGACGGTGAGGCCGAAGTAGAGGCCCAGGGCGACCTCGAAATAGGGCATCCAGCCGGCTTTATTTTTGTATTTTTTGGCGGCGAAGGTGCCGGACTTACCTTCGATTTTGAATTTGGGAGTGCGCGCGAATTCGGATTTTTTCCCGGCGATGGCCTCAATGACGGCTTGCGCATTGCGTACGCTGATGCCGATGCCCGTAGCCATGACGAAGGGCATATACAGGAATGTGCTGAGCCAGGTTTTGGGGCGCAGCTCCTTTTGCGCCGCGAGATAAAAGCTTGAGATCGAGCACGTGGAGGCGAGGAAAAGGGGGAGGTCAATCACCAGCATTTGGAACCAGCCCTGATAAAAGCGGACGATCATGGCGGGAAGCAGCATGGTTGAGAGCAGCACCATCAACGGATAGGAAATGTTCGCGGTCAGGTGGAAGAAGGCTTCCGATTTCACGTAAAAGGGCACGTCCGAACGGAAGACCTTGGGGAGAATCTTCTTGGCCGTCTGCATCAGGCCCTTAGCCCAGCGGGCCTGCTGGGCTTTGAAGCCGTTCATGTCCACGGGCAGTTCCGAAGCGCATTCGATTTCCGGGAGGTACAGAAATTTCCAACCCTTGAGCTGCGCGCGGTAAGACAGGTCGGTGTCTTCGGTAAGCGTGTCGTGTTCCCAACCGCCGGCCGCGTCAATGGCGGCGCGGCGCCAGACTCCGGCAGTGCCGTTGAAATTGAAAAAGACGCCGCGGCGGGAGCGTCCGCCATGTTCCATAACGAAGTGGCCGTCGAGCAGAATCGTTTCCACTCGGGTGAGCAGGGAATAGTCGCTGTTGAGGTAGGTCCAACGCGTTTGGACCATGCCGATGTTTCCATGGGTGGCGGGGTCGAGGAAATAGGGAATGGTACGGCGGAGGAAATCCGATTGCGGGAGGAAGTCGGCGTCGAAGATGGCCACGAATTCGCCCTGCGCGGTTTTCAAGCCGTTTTCGAGAGCACCGGCCTTGAAGCCCTCGCGATGAGTGCGATGGATGTAGGTGATCGGGAAGCCCCGCGCGGCGTGGCGCTCCACGCAGGCGCGGGCAACTTCACGGGTTTCATCAGTGGAGTCGTCGAGTACTTGAATGTCCAAAAGCTCTTGCGGGTAGTCAAATTGGGCGACAGCGTCCACGAGGCGCTCAATGACGTAACGCTCGTTGAAGATGGGAAGCTGTATGGTCACGCGCGGCCAATGTTCCACGGGTTGCGGCGCCGGCGGGATATTTTTGCGATAAACGAAATAGTCGTACAGCAAAACGTAGCGATGCAACCCGTAAGCGGCGAGGACGAACAGGACGATGAAGTAGGGAATCATCATCGCCAGGTCGAAGCCGTTGGTGTTGTAGACGCCGGTGAAGGTCCTGTCGGTGATCCTGTGCCAGTAATGGCTGAGGCCGCCTTGGGCGACCACCGTAAAGATTGGGAAAACGTGTCTCAACAAAATGGGCGACTCTCCGACCTCTGAAAGCCAAAAAGTGAAGAAAGCAGATCCATCACGAAAGTTGCGCGCTGGCGCACAGTGCCTCGCGCACCAACCGCATGACCGGTTGAATGTTGATCTCTCGCGCGGTCCCTATTTTACCTCTTTCAGGCAGCGAGCCCAACCGGTCGCGACGAGGTCGACCGACGGTACCCTGCCTACGGCGTTGTTCAGCGGTGCCGGCCCCCGGCTAGCTTGCCGCCCATGTGTTTGAAGCAGTGGTCGATGTCGAAATAAGTGTCGGGCGGATTTCGAAAAAAACACGCCGATTTTGATCATGAGGCTGCCCTTAAGACAAGCGTGCGATCCAGACGGAAACGCAGAAGGGTTTCGGCCGGGACTTTGACCACCTTGCCACGGGTGAAAATTTGCGTGAGCAGACCGCCCCCCGCTCCGGCTGCCGCGCCGATGCCGGCGCCCCTGCCGCCGCCGAAGATCCCGCCTAACAACGCACCAATGGCTGCGCCGCCACCACCGAATTCGGCCGTGCGCTTGTTTACGCCTACACCGCGCTTGTTGCTGTAGTCCACATCGCTGCTGTCCACGCGATAGTCCTTGCCTTTGACGGAGACAGAGAACAAATCAAGGACCACTTCCCCGCTGTGGACGGCGCCGCCCGAGCCCATGTTGCGTACGACGAGTTTCGCGCGGGTGCCCCGGGGGACGGCAACGTCGCCGTTGCTGTCGGGAACATCTTCGGCGACGGTTGCGGAAAAGAGTTGGCCCGTGGAGGAAGCTTCCGAGTCAATCGTTTCGTCGGTGTGAATAGCAATCTCGGTGCCTGTGGGAATGACCATGGTCACGCCGGGCGTGGCTGGCGGAGGAGGAGGATTGGTGCGTGAGAAAACGATCGAGGCGACGTCTTTGAGGGGGAAAACGTAACCTATGCCTTGGTTGTCGGTGAAGGCTACAACCTTGCTTCCCGTGTATTGCCCCGAATACACTTTCCCGCTGCGCAGAGAAATGACGTCGATGGAACCGGTGAATACGAGAGACTGTACATCGGAAAGCGGAAAGGTGTATTGCACGCCCTGATTGTCGGTGAAAGTGATTTCGGGGCGCTTGGTCCCTTCGAAAGTTCCGGTGTAGCTCGCGCCGCTTTGCAGTATCACCGTATCGGCCAGCAGCGGCGCGGCAAAGGCGTAGAGAAGCAGGGACAGCTGAACTACGTTTTTTCGTAGGGACATTGCGGGTCTCTCCATTCAACAAGCTGATGAGGGAAGCTTTATACCATGGGGGTGGACGGGTTGATGGGAAAAGAAAACGCAGGTCAAAGCCAGGCGCGCGGGACTTTGGCGGAGCTTGCGCGGGAATTCTTGCGCCTGGGCTTTGTCGCCTATGGAGGACCGGCGGCGCACGTGGCGATGATGGAGGAGGATTTCGTGCGGCGGCGTGCGTGGGTGACGCGAGAGAGATTTCTGGACCTGGTGGGAGCAGTAAGTTTGCTGCCGGGCCCGAGCTCGACCGAGCTCGCGATTTATCTGGGAGAGATTCGCGCGGGGTTGGCGGGACTAATCGTGGCCGGTGCATGTTTCATTTTGCCCGCGGCGGTGCTGGTGGCGGGGTTGGCTTGGGCGTATTTGCGATACGGTGCGGTGCCGCAAGTGAGCGGGCTGCTGTTTGGAATCAAGCCGGTGGTGGTGGCGCTGGTGGCACAGGCGGTATGGAACCTGTCGAAGACGGCGCTGCGGAGCTTGAGTCTCGGGGTGCTGGCCGTTGCCGTGATCGCTTGCGCGGTCCTGGGGGCGCAAGCGATTGAACTGCTGCTGGGGGCAGGGCTGTTGTGGATGATTGTGCGCGAGGGAAGGCGGCTGGTGAGCGGCAAGGCGTTAATTGGCGCAACGTTTGTTGGCGGAACGGGTGGCGCTGCAGCAACACCCGGTGTGTTGCCGGTGTGTTTTTACTTTTTGAAGATTGGTGCGGTGCTGGTGGGCAGCGGATATGTGCTGCTGCCGGTTTTGCGCGCGGATTTGGTTGTCCGGTTGCACTGGCTCACGGACGCACAGCTGCTGGATGCGGTGGCGGTGAGCCAAGCAACACCCGGACCTTTTTTTACCGTCGCCACATTTCTCGGATTTATCTTGGCCGGGTGGAAGGGCGCGGCGCTCGCGACTGTCGGGATGTTCTTGCCGGCATTTGTTTACGTGCGGATCACTTCGAGTTTTCTGCCGCGTTTGCGCCAGTCGCCATTGGCGGGAGCTTTTCTGGACGGAGTGAACGCTGCGGCTGTTGCGCTTATGGCGCTGGTCGGGTGGCAATTTGCCCGCGCGGCTCTGGTCAGCGGCGCGGCAGTCGGAATCGCCGTGATCAGCGCGGTTCTGCTCGCTTGCCACAAGACCAATTCCGCTTGGCTCGTGCTTGGCGGCGCAACTGTCGGCATTGTGCTTCGGCTGCTGGGGTGGAGCTGACTCTTGTCGTTCTCCGAGCTAAGGAAGCAAAACGATTTTGCCGTGGGCGCCGGAAGCCAGCACGTCCAGGTGGGCTTGCGCGGCGTCTTTTAGCGGGAGTTCTTTCCCGACAATAGGGCGCAAGGTGCCGTTTTCGAGACCGGCATCGATGGCGGCGTAGATCTCGCGGGTCTCGGTTTCCGTAGCAGCCCAGAGCGTGAAGCCGCGGGCTGTGGCGCGGCGAGCCATCAGGTCGCGCGGATTGATCGTGATTTCGCCGCGGTTGCCGATGATGATGACCCGGCCGTTCAAAGCAACGAGTTTGAGATCGTTGGCGAGATTGATGTTGGCGAGCATTTCGAGAATTATGTCCACGCCGCGCCCGCCGGTAGCCTTTGTGATGTCTTCGGTGTAACCCTGCTTGGTGTGATCAAATGCCTGATGCGCTCCTTCTTTCTTGATCAGGGCAAGCCCTTTAGCCGTTCCGGCGGTGCCAAAAACAGTCATGCCCATGGCGCGAGCGAACTGGATTGCGGCCGTACCGACGCCGCCGCTGGCGCCGTGGATCAGAACTGTCTCACCGGGGCGAGCATGCGCGTGATGGTCGAGCGCGGTGAACGCGGTTCCATAGGGCACCCAGACCCCGGCACCTTGCGTGAAGGAAATTTTATCCGGCAGTGGCTGCACCTGGGTTTCGAGCGTCAGGGCGTATTCGGCGTAAGCGCCGGTCACGGTTCTTGCCGTATAGACGCGCGCGCCGGATTTGACTTTGCTAACGCCGTCGCCGACCGCCTCGACAATGCCAGCCGCATCGGAGCCGGGCGTATAGGGAAGCTGCGGCTTGATGGCATAGGTGCCGTTGCGCATGTAGGTGTCGTAGGGATTCACGCCGGCCGCGTGCACCCGAACGAGCACTTGTCCCGGGCCAGGTTTGGGCGTGGGGAGTTCGGCGAGCTGCAAAACTTCCGGACCGCCGAACTGCTGGACTTGAATGGCCTTCACTGGAGTTCTCCCAAATTTCGTTGAGTCGTCGCTATGTTGGATGAATACGAGCGCTGATTGGCGACATCAAGATACTGAGAAAGTCCTCGAAGTCCAAAGACAATTCGAGGTGATTTACCCGCCGACGGCAACGCAGCTAGAAATGGTCGTCGTGGATTAGGGCAGCGGCTTTGGCATCGCCGTTGCCCAATTGCTTGGCCCAGGCGGTTGTTTGCCAATTGTCTTTGGCCTTTTTTTCGGGAACCCAGGGAGGCAGGGTCTGTAAGAAACGTTCGGCGAGCGCAAAGACATAGGGCTCGTAGAGCCGGCGCAGATCGATGAGCTTTTGCTCCGCCTCGGGCGTGGCCACTAGCTTGGTGCCGTGTTCGGCCAGCCTAATGCGGATCAGCTCTAGCGTGGCTGGGGGCAGGCGGTCCTCGACGGGAAAGGTGGGAACTGCGGAAAAGACCTGACACAAATCGGCGACAGCGTGGCGGGCGATTGCAAAGGTAAGCTGTGCCTGCTTGGCGCAAACGTCTTCTACACCTGAAATTGTCAAAGCGCACGCATCGAGGATGGCGGTCATCGCGCCGATCCAGGACTGGTTGTCGTGCTGCGAACGGAAGTAGGCCAGCAGCGGATAGGACAGATGGCTTTCGAGCAGCTGTGCGGACCATCGTTCCCAGTCCCGGAACAAACCCTGCAAGGCTTGGTTGCCGCCAGGAAACGAGTGGCGCAACAACAGCTCGCCCGCCGTTGGTGGCGTTCCGGCGCGCGCATCGAGCAATACAATTTCGGTTTCGCGTTCCCCGAATGCGCCGTAGATGAACGGGAGATAACCGATGACCGCGGCGAGGAAGCCGAAGCCAAAGCCCGACTCCACGACAACCAGGAATCGCGACAGCCCTGAGCGCGGAACAACGTCGCCCAGGCCCAGGGTGAAGAAGGTCGTGCCGCTCAGATACAGGTCCGTGTAGAAGCTGGGAATGATTCCGGCGACGTTGATGGCCGAACCGGCGCCGTATTGCATCAGTGCGAATCCGAGGATCAAGCCGCAGGCCCAAACTCCAATCAGCACCAACAACGAGATGGGCCCATAAAAGCCGAGAAAGGTTTCGCGGCGTTTTTTCGAGGAAATCAGGCGCGCATAGAATCGCCAGGTGCGCCAGGTGAACAGATAATAGAAGCGAGCCAGGCGAAATTTGCGGGTTACGCGGCGGGGCAGGATGATGGCTTCGAAAGCATCCCAGATAACGAACAAAAAGATGACGATGCCCGCGACGAGCACACCAGGAGCCGGAATCATGCGTAACCCGCCATTGCGGAGCTGGTGAACGCGCGCATCAGGCGGAAATGGAGGTAACCAGCCGCGCGCTTACCGAAATTTCGGCCTTGAACAGCTTCGAGACCGGGCATCCGGTTTCCGCGTTTTGCACGGCGCCGTCGAACTTGGCCTTGTCGGCGTTAGGGACGGTGGCCACTAGGTCGAGGTGGCTCTTGGTAATGGAGAAGCCCTCTCCGACTTTTTCAAGGGAGATCGTGCAGGTGGTCTCGAGCTTCGAGGCGACCATGCCCGCAGCGGCAAGTTGTGCGGAAAGCGCCATGGTGAAGCAGCCGGCGTGCGCAGCGGCCAGGAGTTCTTCGGGGTTGGTGCCGACGCCGTTTTCAAAGCGGGTGGAGAAGGAATACTGCGTTTCCTTGAGTGTGCCGCTGTCGGTGGAAATCGATCCTTTGCCGGTTTTCAGATCGCCTTGCCAAACCGCGGATGCTTTGCGTTGCATAGGGTGTGTCTCCTTTTGCATTTCAGGGTCTGCGCAGGGACATTCGATTTGCCGGGCGTGATTGCGTTATGCAGACCTGCGGTCGATTCTACCACTTGTGGAAGACGAAGAAGGCCGCCAGCGTAACGAAGGCGAAGCCGACGGCGTAGTTCCACTTCAGGGGCTCGCCAAGATAGCTGATGGAGAAGACCGAGAAGACCGAAAGGGTGATGATTTCCTGGATGGTCTTGAGTTGCGCGGCGCTGAATTCATAGGAGCCCAGACGGTTGGCGGGCACTTGGAAACAGTACTCGAAAAAGGCGATGCCCCAACTAACGACCACCGCCTTCCACAGCGGGACGTTACGGTATTTGAGGTGACCGTACCAGGCGAAGGTCATGAAGACGTTTGAGATAGTGAGAAGGACGATGGTCCGCATCAAGGCTCCCAGGCATGTTCAGCTCTTTAGACGCTAGCAAGACCAGGCAACGTTCCAAAGTTACGGCGCCCCTACTCTGGCTTTCTACAATTAGACCCGGGCCTTGCCACCCGGCTAGGTTCTTTTGCGTGTCCGTTGCCTGGGATGAACGGTTCGGCGTTCGGGTGCCCCTGAGGATTGAGAAGTTACTTTGCGATCGTCGAGCGATGGGCTAGCTGGGCAAGAATTTCACTGCGATTGGTTCGGCATCTCCTTCTGGATCGGGCGGGGCGCTCGGCGCCTGACACGTTTGGAAGTCGGTCAGGCATCCCACCGGCTGACGTTAGACCCTGAGACCAACCAGGCCCGGCGGCGTTGCTGGGACAATCGGCGGTAGTTTGGAGCGGTCGACGGGGTTGTAGAGAGTGTCTCGCTCCACTGGGACACGACCAGCAGCGCGGATGAGACGCTGCAATTCGCCGAGCGGCGTGTACTCGGAGGTTTTGGCCCCGGCATCGTGGTAGATTTTTTCTTCGATTACGGTGCCATCGAGATCGTTGGCGCCGAAGCGCAGCGCAATCTGCGCGATACTAGGCGTCAACATGATCCAGTAGGCCTTGATGTGATCGAAGTTGTCGAGCATCAGGCGAGACACGGCAATGCAGCGGAGGTCGTCGTAGCCGGACGGCTTGGGAATGTGGGAAAGCGCGGTATTCTCGGGATGGAACGCCAGCGGTATAAAGGCCACAAAGCCGTTGGTTTCGTCCTGGGCTTCGCGCAGCAGGGCCAGGTGGTCGACGCGCTCCTCGATCGTCTCGACGTGCCCGTAGAGCATCGTGGCATTGCTGCGCAGGCCGATGCGGTGCGCTTTCTTGGCAATGCTCAGCCACATACGGCCGCTGACTTTGTGATCACAGATGATCTTGCGCACACGCGGATGGAAAATTTCTGCGCCACCACCTGGGCAGGAGTCTACGCCGGCGTCCTTCATTTTCTGGAGTGTTTCTTCGATGGTAAGCCTCGCGATGCGCGCGAAATAGTGCACTTCCACCATGGTGAAGGCTTTCAGGTGCACCTGGGGATGGCGCTGCTTCAGGCCGCGCATCATTTCGAGGAAGTGATCGAAGGAAAGATCCGGGTGCAGACCACCGACGATGTGGAATTCCGTCGCACCCTCGCGAACGCCTTGCGCAGCACGCTGATACACCTCTTCGAGCGCATAGGTGTATGCGCCAGGAGCCTGCGGATCGCGGCCAAAGGCGCAGAGTTTGCAGTGGGCTACGCAGACGTTGGTCGGATTGATGTGACGGTTGACGTTGTAGTAGGCGATATTGCCGTGGCGATTCTCGCGAACGTAGTTGGCAAGCCACCCGACGGCGAGCAGATCCGGCGTGCGGAACAGGGCGACGCCGTCATCGAAAGAAAGGCGTTCGCCGGTCAGGACCTTGTCGGCGATCGGTTTCAGAGTTGCGTCATGGATGGTCAGTTCAGCCACAATGTCTCTCGTTTCATTAGATAACGGATTGTTCGCCAGCTGCTAGCTGTTTTCTTTTTCAGCCGAATTGAACGATTCAAACATGCCAGAGTGCCGCAGCCGCGCCCCAGAACAACAGGAATAACATACTAATATAGCCGTTCACGGTGAAAAACGCAGCGTTCAGCCTGCTCAAGTCGTTGGCTCTCACGAGGGAATGCTCGTAGGCCAGCAGAGTGGACACCACGACGATCCCAGCCCATGCAGGCCAGGGCAGACCGAAACTGTACGCCAGCCAACTGAGCAGAGCGACAACTCCCACGTGCATCACACGCGCGATGCGCAGCGCGGCGGCGATGCCAAACCGTTTGGGCACGGAAAAAAGACCGGCACCTTTGTCGAATTCGACGTCCTGGCAGGCGTAGAGCACGTCGAAGCCGCCCACCCACAGAGTGACGGCGCCGGAGAGAATCAGCATGCGCCAGTCTAGGCTGCCGGTGATGGCAATCCAAGCAGCGGCGGGAGAGATGCCGAGTGCAAAGCCGAGAAACAGGTGCGACCAGCTAGTGAAACGCTTGGTGTAGGAATAGACAAAGAGGATCAGCAGGGCTGCAGGCGCCAGCTTCAGAGCGAGTGGATTGAGCTGCCAGGCCGCAAGAAGGAAAACGACGACCGCGATCAGCGTGAAGGTCCAAGCGAATGAGACGGAGAGTTCACCCGTGGCCAGCGCGCGCATTCTCGTGCGCGGATTTTCCCTGTCATAGCGAATGTCGGCGATACGGTTGATGGTCATCGCCGCGGAACGCGCCGCGACCATGGCCACGATGATCCAGAGGAATTGCCGCAAGGTTGGCCAGCCGTGGGTGCTGGCTCTGGCAGCAAGCAGCGCTCCGGTCAGCGCGAAGGGCAGCGCAAAGACGGAGTGCTCGAACTTAATCATTTCGAGAACCGTGCGGATGCGGCCACCCATCGATCAGGCCTTTGCCTTCGGCGCATTCTTGCTGCCTGTCCAACGGAACATTTTTTCCTGGGACAAGCCGGCTTGCGCCAGAACGCGGCAGACATATTGGGTCACCAGGTCGTCAATCGTTTTTGGCTGGTGATAGAAGGACGGAACCACCGGCATGATCACCGCGCCCGCGGCCTGGACTCGCAACATGTTTTCAAGATGAATGCGGTTAAAAGGCGTGTCGCGCACGCACAGGATTAGCTTGCGGTTTTCCTTGAGCATTACGTCGGCGGCACGAGAGACAAGGTCGTCGCATACGCCGCCGGCGATCGACGCCAATGCACCGACCGTGCAGGGAATGACGATCATCGCGTCGACGAAATAGCTGCCGGAAGCGATCGACGCGCCCACATCTTTGTTGGAAAGGACTTCGGTTTTCTTGGGATTGCGCCCGAGCAGGCGGCCAGCAAGCTTTCCTAGATCTCCCGAACTGATGCGCAGTTCCTCGGCAAGGAGCCGCTGGCCGGTTTCAGTAGCCACCAGGTGAACGCGGGCAACTCGGGCGTCCTCCTCAAGCAGCGAGAGGATCTTCTGAGCGAAAATCGCGCCGCTGGCCCCTGTGACACCTACAGTGATGATTTGTCCTTGATTGGAAAACATCGAGATTGAGCAGAACAGCCAGTCTCGCAGCGGAAGGCAGGCTAAGTCAAGGCGGGGACGGAATAGGTGGGGTAGTACGGAAAGGGGCTTGACAAGCCGGCGGAAATTCTATAGAAATGAACATGTTCATTTTAGGCGAAGACTTGCCGGGACCCATTCCCACTAAGGCCAATAGGACCCGGGAGCGCATCCTGCAAACTGCTCTAAACCTGTTCAAAAACACGGGTTATGAAAGCACGACCATGCGGGAGATCGCCCGGGAGTCGGATTCTTCCTTGGGACTCGCCTATCGTTATTTCTCTAGCAAGGAACAGCTCGTCCTGGCGTTTTACGAAATGCTGGCGGGCCGCTTTGTGACCACCGTTTCTCAGTTGCCCAGCGGTACGGTGGCCCGGCGATTCGCGGTTGCCATGGAAACCAAGCTAGCTCTGATTGAACCGCACCGGGAATTGATTGGCGTGCTGCTTTCAGCGGCATTGAATCCGGCCTCGCGAGTCTCGGTTTTGGGGAAAGATTCGGCCGGCATACGCGCGCAAATGCAGGTAGCCTTTGATCGGATCGTCCGCGACTCGGACGACGCCCCAGCCGGGGCAAGTTCGGCGGCGCTGGCCAAATTGCTCTATGTCGCGCATCTGGGACTGCTGTTTTTCCGCGTAAATGATCCTAGCGAGGCGGGGCGTGCGACGCGCGCGCTGCTTGCCTGGATCGAAAAAGCGCTTTCCTACCTACCGTTGGTTTCCGAGCTTCCGTTGTTTTCCGAAGGACTCGGGAAGCTCGCTGCATCCCTCGACACCGTTTTTGGAGGACACCCCCATGAGCACGCCGCCGAATAATCCGTTACCAGCGAATTGGGAGCCAAAACCACCGACACCACCGCCGCCAAAACCGCAGCAGGTCACCGATGAACAGTGGCGGCTGGTCGGCTTCATCCTGATCATTTTCCTAGTGAGTATTTCCTTGCGCGTGATTTACGCGCACAAACTGGAGACGACTTCGGTGATGTTCATCGGCCTGCCGGCCGGTCTGGCCATTGTTATGAGCCTGCTGCCGCGGTCAAAAAGTGCGTTGGGAGCGGCGATGAAGGGCACAACCATTGGGTTGTTGATTTCCGCGATTCTCTTTGGCGAAGGATTGATCTGCGTGCTGATGGCGGCGCCAATCGCATATTTCGTTGCCGGGTTGGTTGGCGGGTTGACCGACGCCTCACGAAGGTCACGACATCCGGAGGCGCAATGCTTCATCTGGATCATTGCGGCGGTGATGAGTTTCGAGGGCGCTTCGGACAAGCTTTCCCTTTCGCGGGACGAAGAAGTACGTGCAGAACGGGTCGTTGCTGCAACCCCGGCGCAGGTCGAAGCAGCGCTGGCCGAAACACCTGCATTTCACAAGCAATTGCCGCTGTATTTCCGCATGGGTTTTCCAAAGCCCGTGGCGACGATGGGCAGTGGGTTAAACGTTGGCGACAGGCGGGTAGTTCATTTTGCGGGGGGAGAAGGGCATCCAGGGGACGAGTCGTTCCATGTGGCTGCCCGGACCAATTCGTCAGTCACGTTTTTACCGGATGGAGATACCAGCCATATCGCGCACTGGCTCGACTGGAAGGAATCGGTGGTTGCGTGGTCGCCGCTGGACGCGGGACACACGCGCGTGAGCTGGACGCTGCATTTCCGTCGCGGACTTGATCCGGCCTGGTATTTCCGCCCGTCGGAACGTTACGGGGCACGCCTTGCAGCGGGATACCTGATCGACAACTTGGCCACTCCTAGGCCGCAAGTTGCGGCACACTCAATTCAATGAACGGCACGAATGGTTCGCGGGCAGCTTCCGAACTGAGCACGGCGGCAGAGGCGCTGCTAGCGGCGGCTTGGTGTTTGCCTTCGGCGGCGCTGGCGGGATTTTTGGCCACACAGCTGGGCGTCTGGAAAATTCCGCCGGCGACCACAATGCTGCTGGGTTCCCCAGCGGTTTTGCTCGCAGGGAGAGCGGTGTTTTGGGGCCTCACCCTGTCTTTTCTTTTTCGGCGCATGAAATTGCTGCCGTTGATTCTGTGTGGGGTGTGGCTCGACCGCTTGCTGTTCGGAGTCGTGCGAGTCGAGTCGGCGAACGATCTGGGCTTTTGGGTCTGTGAGGTGTTTGCCCTGGCCGCATGCCTTGTACCAGCGCACTTGTTCGTCCATTGGACACGGGAACGTAAGCACCTGGCGACGCGTAACGTGATGCACCTGCTTTTTCACGGAGCGCTCTTTATCGTCGTCTATCCGATGGTGCTGGAGCAGATAACGGGGGGCAACTTTCGTGCCGCTGCGGAGCGATCCTCCGCGCTTAACAAGATTGAGTTGCAATTGCTGGCGATTCCTTGTGTGTTGTTGCTGACCGCCATGCAGGAGTTCCATGCGCGAGGGCGAGGAACACCGATGCCCGGAGATGCGCCGCGACATCTTGTCACCTCGGGGGTCTATGCATACGTGGCCAACCCCATGCAGATCGGGAAATTTGGAGTGTTGCTCGGCTGGAGTCTGTTCTGGAGAAATCCGTGGATCTCGGGCGTTGCGGCCATCGGCTTGTTCTACAGCCTGACCGTTGCGCGGTTGAACGAGGATCGCGATCTCGGCCAACGTTTTGGCGGAAAATGGCTCGAGTATCGACAGCATGTCCCGCGATGGCTTCCGCGCTGGAAGCCGTGGATCCCGAACGCGCCGGTGGCGGATTCGGCGACGCTGTATTTGGATTTGGCGTGCGGACCTTGCGCGCACCTGGCGCGATGGTTCGCCGTTCAGCGTCCCACTGCGTTGCGCGTGCTCTCTCTCGGCTTGCTGCCTCAGCCGACGCGCATGACCTATCGTTCGGCGCAGAGCGGCCCGGAATTTCAGGGCATGGCTGCTCTGGCCCGCGGCCTCGAGCATGTGAATCTGGCGTGGGCTTTTTGCGGATGGATGCTGCGCTTACCGCCCATTTGCTGGCTCGCGGATATGATTGCCGATGCAGTGGGCCCTTGGCGCGCGGAGCACTGCCGTGCCAGACAGCACCCGACCGGGCGCGCGGTGCTAGACTATTTTTCGGCTCAAAAATGAATCACGGCGATCTTTTGAAAATTCTGGAGGAGATTTCCTCAGGCAAGCTGTCGCCGGCCAAAGCGGCGGAGCGGCTGAAACACCTGCCCTTTGAGGATATCGGCTTTGCGAAGGTGGATCATCACCGGGCGCTGCGGCAGGGTTATGCCGAGGTAATCTTTGGCAAGGGGAAGACACCGAGGCAGGTGGCGGAGATCGTGCGGGTGATGGCGAACAAGAAGTCTTCCACCGAAAATATTTTGATCACGCGGGCGGATGCAAAGATCTTTGCGGGGGTGAAGAGCGTGGCGCGCGGAGCAAAGTTTCACGCGCTTTCCGGCGTCATTACGATCGAACGCAGCAAGGAAATATTGGGGAAAGGATCAATCCTGGTTGTTTCGGCCGGAACCAGCGATATTCCCGTGGCGGAAGAAGCGGTGTTGACGGCGCGGATGATGGGAAACCGCGTGGAACAGCTTTTTGACGTGGGCGTGGCAGGCATTCATCGCTTGCTCGAGCATCGCCTGGAATTGGCCGAAGCGCGCGTGATCATTTGCACCGCGGGCATGGAAGGGGCGCTGCCGAGCGTGGTGGGCGGCCTGGTTGGAGTGCCGGTGATTGGCGTGCCGACAAGCACGGGCTACGGCGCAAGTTTTGGCGGAGTGGCTGCGTTGCTGGGAATGTTGAATTCGTGCGCTTCGAATGTCACTGTCGTAAATATTGACAACGGCTTCGGGGCGGCGTGTGTGGCTTCCTGCATCAATCGCCTCTAGCTAGCCGTTTTTCAGCAGCACCTTCACGACACCGGGTTTTTGCGCATAGGTGATCGCCTCGGGCGCTTGTGAGAGTGGGAAGGTGCGGGAGATGAGCGGAGTGGGATCGGCTTTGCCGGAGCGAAGCAGGGCAATGGCCTTTGGGAAGGGGCCGCAGCGGGAACCGACGACGGTGATTTCCTTGACGACGATGGGCCAGGTTTCGACAGGGGCTGCGCCGTGGAAGGTGGATTTAAGAACCAGCGTGCCGCGCGGCTCGGTGATATGTTGGGCGAGCGCGAGCCCCGTTGGGGAGCCGGTCGCTTCAACCACCAGCCTGTAATTCTCTTTCAAACGCTTAAGATCACTTGCGTCTCCGCGTAGTTTTCGCGTCGCCGCCCCCGCCCGCTCTGCCAGCGTCAGTTTATTCGCATGCTTTCCGTAGAGTGTCACGCGGAGTCCCGCTGCATGCAACACCGCGGCGATCAGTTGGGCGAGTTTTCCGTCACCAAGGACGGCGGCGGTGGAGAATTTGCGGGTGTCGAGCTGCTCGATAATCTCGCAGGCGGCAGCAAGCGGTTCGATGAAGACGGCTTTTTCGTCGGCGACATGTGGCGGTACGATGTGCAAGTTTTCATACGGCAACGTAAGGTATTCGGCGAAGGCGCCGTCGCAGGCCACGATGCCTAAGACCGTTCGGCGGGCGCAATGGCTTTTCAGGCCGCGTTTGCAGAAATCGCACACTGGCCGATAGCCGTAGGCTGAGCAGGAGACATTGATCTCGCCGGCAACGCGCTTGCCCATCCAGTGCTTATTTACCCTGGAAGAAACCCCGCCGCAATTCGCCACTTCTCCGACGAACTCATGCCCGGGTGTTCCGCGAAAGGCGTGGTAGCCACGTAGGATTTCGACGTCGGTATTGCAGATCCCGGCCATGCGCACGCGAATCAGCGCCCAGCCGGGTCGCAGCCTGGGGAGCGGTTTGCGAACGGCCGTCAGCTCGTTTCCGCGCACGACAAAGCTAATCATTGTCCGTTCACAGCAATTTCCCGTTTCCGTTCTCTCCGGGCTGCGGCGGCCGGGAACGGCCACCGCGCTTCCTACAGCGTCACCAGCTGCGCTTGCCACAGGCCTGCGGTATCACACCTATATCACACCATGGCTCAGTCGCCAGCCCGCAATAAGCGAGCGGACTCCTAGCGGAAAGCGGCCACAAGGGCTTGAATGAGCGCAGCCTCTTGGTCGGGAAAGACCGTGCGCAGATCAATGAGAAGCCGGTCGTTCTCGATGCGAACAACTACCGGAACTTCCGTCGCTGACAAGCGGAGGCGCGATCCCAGGTCGTTAGCCGAATGTCGAGCGCTGGCCATGCGCAGCAAGGAGGTGGGCAAGGATTGCGCCGGCGTGGAACCGCCACCAACCAGCGAGCGTCCTTCGGTGATTTCCATCTCCACCTCGGCCTTTGCAAGTTGCTTCGCAAGCGTGTCCTGTAGTGCGCGCGTCCGGGCGGCGATTTCGTCCAAAGTCAGATACATCATGCGCAGAGCGGGAACCTCGTTCCAAGCACCGCGCAGGTAGGCACCCAGAGTTGTTTCCATGGCAGCGATGGTGAGCTTGTCCACACGGAGCGCGCGGAACAGCGGGTGGCGGCGGACTTTCTGTACTACTTCTTTTTTCCCGGCAATGATCCCGGCTTGCGGACCACCTAGCAGCTTGTCCCCGCTGAACAAGACCAGGGAAAACCCGGCCTCGACGCTTTCACGAGCGGTGGGTTCGCTGATTCCCGCCGCAGAGAGATCCACAAGGCAACCGGAGCCGAGGTCTTCGACGACGGGGAGCCCGGTCCGCTGGCCGAAGGCAATCAGTTCGCTTACCTGGGGCTTTTCGGTAAAGCCGGTGAGGCTGAAATTCGAAGGGTGGACGCGCAGGATGACGCGGGTTTTTTCGCTGAGCGCGTTTTCGTAGTCGGCGATGCGCGTGCGATTGGTGGTGCCGACCTCGCGCAAGATGGCGCCGCTCTGCTCCATGATTTCCGGAATGCGGAAGCCGTCGCCGATTTCGATGAGTTCGCCGCGGGACACAAGCACCTCGCCGTGGCGCGCCAGCGCCGCCAGAGCAACGAGCACCGCCGCCGCGCAATTGTTGACCACGATGGCGGCTTCGGCGCCGGTGAGTCGCTCGATCAAACCAGAGGTGTGAGCGTCGCGTTTGCCGCGTGTCCCGGCCGTGACGTCATATTCGAGATTGCAGTATTGCGTGGCTGTTTTGAGGAATTCGCTGACGATCGAGGCCGGGAGGGGGGCGCGACCAAGATTCGTGTGAAGAATCACGCCAGAGGCGTTAATCAAGCCTCGGAGCGAGGGCGCCAGTTCCTTTTCGATGGCTTCGACAATGCGTCGTTCGATGGATTCGGAGGAACAATCGCTTTCGCGGGGCGCACCACCTGAGACAATTTCCCGGCGCAAGCGGGCGAGGACTCCGCGCACAACATCGACCAGAACGTTGCGTTGCAGGCTATTTGTCAGCGCCGCCACGCGCGGCCGCAGCAATAGCTCATCCACAGATGGGAGCTGCCGCAGGAGGGCGGTCTGTTCGGAAGGGGAGGCGGATTTGGCGCGCTGGGTCATGCCGCCATTGGAGCACAGCCGGGAATCGCGCGGCAATTGCGAACTGCTCGAACGGACAGTCCCATTTGCGCAACCGGCCGTTGTATGATCCGCAGCGGAGCGATGTGTAGGCGTTGACGCCCGGACCGAGCACTCCTACGATGAACTCTCAAGGAATCGACCAGCATGGCAACGATCGACGAGGACCTCGCGGGTCTCGAGCGCGACATTCGTCAGCTCAAGATCGAATACGACATGTATTTCGGCGGCGGCCGCAAACGCCCTCCCTCCGAAATCGAGTGGCGCATTGAACTGGTGATCAAGCGCTATTCGGAGCGCGGCGGCGACTTGAAATACACGCAACGCTTTCGGTTCACCAATCTCGCACAAACTTACGCCAAATATAAGGAAGTCTTCCGTAAGCGAGTGGCACGGCGCGAGGAAGGTAAAATCGAGCGGCATTTCGGTGCGGCCGCCAAAGCCATCGAAGCGGAACGCGCGAAGACGCAAGCGGTGAGTGTCTCAGCTGCCGAGCCGCAAGCGGCCGGCACAGCCAAGCCGTTCCGCGTAACCTGCAGCGCTCCGGAGAAAGAAGCCGACAAGGTCGAGCAGCTTTACGAAGCATTTGTGCGCGCCAAGCAGGAAGCTGGCGAAGATATGGGGCGGATGACGCGGTTGGCCTTCAACGAATTTGTGCGCAAGAAGACCAAGGACCTACAGGAACAGAAGAACTGCAGCGAGGTGGAGTACGTCGTCGAGACCGTGGACGGCCAGGTGAAGCTGAAGGCCCTTGTGAAGTCCTGATCTCCCGCAAATTTTTCCCACAGAAGTGCGTTTCCGATTTTTTGCGCCTCCGCGTAAACTAAGGGGTTCTTTGCACCCCGGGAGGCGACATGGGCGTAGAGCGCGCGCTGCTCAGCGTATTCGATAAAACCGGCATCGTCGAGTTTGCCCGCAGGCTGGCGGCGCTGAACATCGAGATTCTTTCGACGGGAGGCACGTCGAAACTTCTTCGCGAATCCGGCGTTTCGGTGAAGGACGTGTCCGAGTTCACGAACTGGCCGGAGATGTTGGGTGGACGCGTGAAGACGCTGCACCCAAAAGTGCATGGCGGCTTGCTCTACCGCCGCGGCCATGCCGAGGATCTGAAGCAGGCGCGGGAGCATGGCATCGCCCCGATTGATCTGGTGGTCGTAAATCTTTATCCCTTTGAAGCCACCGCGGCCAAGGAGTATCTCCCGTCCGAAGAGTTGATTGAAAACATTGACATCGGCGGACCGACGATGTTGCGCTCTGCGGCAAAGAATTTTGAGAGCGTGACGGTGGTGACCGATCCAGCCGACTACGACCGCGTCGCGGGGGCGCTCGAGACCTCTGGCGAGACGACGCTGACGATGCGGCTGCAGCTGGCGCGCAAGGTGTTTGCGATGACGTCACGCTATGACGGTGTGATCACCATGAACCTCGAGCGATTGTCTCCGCAGGGCGAGGAACTCGAGGTGCAGCATAAGGGCGGGCTCACTGAGCGCATTTATTTGGCGCTGCGGCGCAAGCAGGAATTGCGCTACGGAGAAAATCCGCACCAGGCCGCAGCGCTCTATATTCCTGCCGGGCATCCGGCTACGGGTTTGGCGGCAGCCAAGCAGCTCCAGGGCAAGGAGCTGTCCTACAACAATTATGTCGACCTGGAATCGGCGCGCAGCCTGGTGGCCGAATTCGAAGGACCCGCGGCAGTGATCATCAAGCACAACAATCCTTGCGGCGTGGCCGAACAGCGCACGCTGGTGGACGCCTATATCAAGGCGCTCGCCAGCGATCCGGTCTCGGCATTTGGCGGAGTATTGGCTTTCAATCACATTGTGGATGCGATCACGGCGGAGGAGGTGGCGAAGCTTTTTGTTGAGTGCATCGTCGCGCCGGGCTTTGCCGACCGCGCACAGGAGATTTTTGCGGCAAAGAAAAATCTACGCCTGCTGCAACTGCCGCAGGGCCGATTGGAGCCCGACAAGGAGCTGCAGTTGAAGCGGATTCTGGGCGGGATGCTGATTCAACAGCCGGATCTCGGCACCCTCAAGGGCAAGGAATTAAAAGTCGTAACGAAGCGCGAACCGGCAGCGTCGGAATTGAAAGACTTGGAGTTCGCCTGGAAGGTCTCTAAGCATGTGAAGTCAAACGCGATCGTCTTTGCCAAGGACCGCGCGACGATTGGCGTCGGTGCCGGCCAGATGAGCCGCGTGGACTCAGTGAAGATCGCGGTGATGAAGGCGCAGAATTCGTTGCAGGGGAGCGCGGTGGCTTCCGACGCGTTTTTCCCCTTCCCGGATGGCGTAGAAGAGGCGGCCAAGGCCGGGGCCACGGCGGTGATTCAGCCCGGGGGATCGGTGAAGGATCCCGAGGTCATCGCTACGGCGGACCGCTTGGGACTGGCGATGGTCTTCACCAATATGAGGCACTTTTTGCACTGATTTCTTGGTGGGGCAATTTTCTCTGAAATGGAAACGCCCGGCTGGGGACTGCTCAGTGGCAGCAGGGAAGCCCCACGCAGCCTGGTGGACAATCGCAAGTCGCTGTTAAGGGTTTACTTTCTTCCTGTTTCTGGAAGTCATGGGCGTGGATGGGAAACGGCTCATGATTGCCCTCGGACGGTAGGTCGTCGCAGCACGGTGGCAAGGCCTGTTCCAGTTTCCCTGATTCAGCGCTACATCCCGCTTGAATGGTCTCCTCACGATTCTGATCTTTCATGCGATCTCCTTCTCGCTATTTCGAAATTTGGACGATGGCTTCTGCGGGAACCGCGCGATTTCGCGTACAGCACTCCTCGTATAGGAAGCCGAGCACCTCGCGAAGCGCGTCGGCGTTGGCGCTGTACCAGAGGAACGTTCCCGCACGGCGTACGTCGAGCAAACCAACCTGCCGGAGTCTCTCAAGATGATGGGAAAGCGTCGACGCAGGAATACCTAGTTCCTCTTGGATTTCGCCTGCGACCATGCCGGTCGGATGCGCGGAGAGCAAAAGGCGGACGATCTGCAAGCGGGGCTCGGCGCCAATCGCGGAAAAGCGCTCGGCGCAGCGGGTGACCAGGAGCGGGTCGGGTTTCTTCATATTTCGATGATTGCAGAAATATCGAAAAATAGCAAGTTTTTTCCGGAAACCCCCGTTTGCGACATCGCATCTTAACTGTGGTGACGCGATTTTTTTGAAACGCCCGCCTTTTTCGCTTTTGACCGCGTTTCCCGTGCATGGGATACTGAAAAAACGGACTCTATGATGCCGATTCGCACTTTCTTGATTATCTGCTGTGCCTCGCTGGTCGCGCTGCCAGCTTTGGCGCAAAACACGCCGGCAACCGCCGCGACCCCGCCGAGCTCACCGCAAAAAGTCACCGCGCGGGCCGACTCCTATTACAACTTCACGATGGGCCATATTTACGAGCAGCAGTACGAGCAGACCGGCGCCGGCGAATACGCCACGCGCGCCATCGATGCTTACAAAAAGGCTTACGCGCTGGATCCGCAATCGCCGATCATCGGCGAGCGGCTTGCCGAGATGTACTGGAAGGCGCAGCGCGTCCACGAAGCGGTCACCGAAGCCAATCAGGTTTTGAAGCGGAATCCGGACGATTTGCCGACGCACCGGCTGCTGGCGCTGGTTTATTTGCGCAGTATGGGTGACCTCAACGGCGGCAACGTGCAGGGCGAGAGCATCAGCAAGGCTATCGAAGAGTATTCCGCGGTGCACCGGCTCGATCCTTCCGATCAGGAAGCTACCATCTGGCTGGCGCGGCTCTATCGTCTGCACAACGAGATGGACAAGGCGGAGGACGTTCTTCGCGGCGTTTTGAAGGACGATCCGGAAAACGACGCCGCCGTCGAACAACTCACGCAGTTGCTGCTCGACCAGAACAAGTCCGAGGAAGCGATTGACCTGCTGAACGACCTGATCAAGCGTTCACCTTCTCCGACACTCTACGATCGTCTGGGCGACGCGTACACGCAGACACATGACCTGGTGAAGGCCGAAGCGGCATATCGCAAAGCCGTGGATCTCGATCCGTCGGAGCTGAGCCACCTACGCGGGCTCGGGCAGACGCTGCTTTCCGAGGAGAAATATTCCGAAGCGCTGGCGATTTACCAGAAACTTTCGGAAATGCTTCCCGACGATTCGGATACCTATTTGCGCATTGCTCAGATTTACCGGGAACTGCACCAGCTTGACAAGGCGGAGGAAAACCTGGTCAAGGCGCGGCAGTTTGCTCCCGGCAGCCTCGAGGTGATGTACAACGAGGCGATGATTTACGAGTCACAGGGGCGCTTCGAGGACGCGATTCGCGTGCTTTCCGATGCGGTTACTGGCGTGAAGTCGCAATCGAAAGTCATGCCTTCGCGGCGGCGTTCGCTCGCGATTTTATACCAGCAGCTCGGCATGCTCTATCGCGACACGCAGAACTATCAGGCGGCGATCTATACGTTCCAGGAGCTTGGGCATCTGGGTGATGAGGAAGATCGCCGTTCGCGCCTGCTCATCATGGACACCTACCGCCAGGCCCGTGATCTGCCTAAAGCGCTGCAGACGGGCCGCGAGGCGCTGGCAAAGTATCCAGATGATCCGTCGATTCGCAACAGCTTGGCGATGCTGCTCGGCGAAGCGCAACAGCCTGACGAAGCGATCAAGCTGCTGCAAGCGAATTTGAAAGGCAACGCCAGCGACCGCGAAACGTACTTGAGCTACGCGCAAATTTACGAACGAAGCCGCATGTACAAGCAAGCAGAAGAAGCGGCACGCAAGGCGGAATCGCTGGCCGTGCAGCCGTCGGACAACGAACTCGCGTGGCTGTTGCTGGGCGCAATATACGAGCGGCAGAAGCAGTTCGATCTAGCCGAGGTAGAATTCAAGAAAGTCATCAACGTGAATCCGAAGAACGGCATGGTGCTGAATTACTACGGTTATATGCTGGCCGACCGCGGCATTCGCCTTGAAGAGGCTCGTGACCTGATTCAGCGCGCGCTGGAGCAAGAGCCGTACAACGGGGCGTATCTCGATAGCTTGGGCTGGGCTTACTACAAGGAAAACAAACTTGATCAGGCGGAGCTCACGTTGCGCAAAGCGGTCGAGCGCGAGTCGCACGATCCCACCATTCGCGAACACCTGGGCGATGTGCTTGCCAAACAGGGCCGCATGGAACTGGCCGTGGTCGAATGGGAAAAAGCGCTCTCCGAATGGCGCCGCGCCTTGCCAGCCGACCTCGAAGAAGATAAAGTCGCCGAAGTGGAAAAGAAGCTCAACCAGTACAAGCATCGTGTAGCGCAGAAAACACCCGCTTCCGATGCCAAACCCTGAGCTAATTCATGCGAACAATTCGAATTCCTGCCTGCGCCAAGGTGAACTTGCGTCTCGAAGTGCTCGGCAAGCGTGCCGACGGCTACCACGAACTCCGCACAATTTTTCAAAGCGTGTCTCTGCACGACACGCTGGAGTTCCGTTCCTCGCGACGGCTTGGAATTTCGTTGCAGATTTATGGCAACGACGAGCTGGCCAAAGAGGAGATGGAGAAGAATCTGGTGTACCGCGCGGTCGATGCGCTGCGCCGAGAAACTCGGCCGCGCCCAGGCGTCGAAATTCTGCTGCGGAAGAGGATTCCGGCCGGCCGGGGGCTGGGCGGTGGCTCGAGCGATGCCGCGGCAGCGTTAATCGGATATTTGCAGTTCAGCCGGCAGAAGGTAGGGGCACCGCTTCTGCTCAATATTGCGGCGGGTTTAGGC
>Ga0126371_10000545_pt1 | contig 31209 bp, 28 predicted proteins | sample PanSoiMetaPlot_4_FD_110145 | JGI IMG/M metagenome (GOLD analysis project Ga0126371, IMG submission 110145) | Tropical forest soil microbial communities from Panama - MetaG Plot_4 | ecosystem: Environmental > Terrestrial > Soil > Tropical forest > Bulk soil | place: Panama | collected 2016-02-17 | reverse complement strand
GATGCCGCCGAGGTCGACGAAGGCGCCGTAGTCGGTGATGTTCTTCACCACGCCGTCGATGACCTGGCCCTCCTCGAGGTTCTGCACCAGCTCCTGGCGCTGCTCGGCGCGGGTCTCTTCCAGCACGGTTCGGCGGGAGACGACGATGTTGCCGCGCCGGCGATCCATCTTCAGGATCTGGAACGGCTGCGGCACGTTCATCAGCGGGGTGACGTCGCGGATCGGCCGGATGTCGACCTGGCTGCGCGGCAGGAATGCCACGGCGCCGTCGAGGTCGACCGTGAAGCCGCCCTTGACCTGGTTGAAGATGACGCCCTGGACCTTCTCGTTGCCCTGGAATGCCTTCTCGAGCTTGCCCCAGCTCTCCTCGCGCCGCGCCTTGTCGCGCGACAGCACCGCCTCGCCGAGCGCGTTCTCGATGCGCTCCAGATAGACCTCGACGGTATCCCCGACCTTCAGATCTCCCTGCCGGCCCGGGCCCGTGAACTCGCGGACCGCGACGCGCCCCTCCGTCTTCAGGCCGACGTCGATGACGGCCATGTCCTTCTCAATGGCGACGATAGTGCCCTTGATCACGGACCCTTCGTGCAGATTGCCGTGATCGAAGGACTCCTCGAGCATCGAGGCAAAATCCTCACGCGACGGCGTAGCAGCGGTGACAGCCATGAACTCTCCTGTTGCGGCGCCGGCGGTTGACGATGAATGGCATTCCGAACGGACGGGGCCGGGGGTCCCGCTGACCTCCGACGACTGCCAAACGCGTTGGCAGGCCGGCGCCTTGGCCCGGCCTTTCGGAACGATGTCTGATCTCCGGCAACCGCCTTTTGTTGGCGTCTGAAGCGCCAAAAGGCAGGACCGAGCGGGCTGATCCTCCACAGCGAAGGCGCGGTCAACCGCGCCCCCGGCCCGCCCAGGCGGCCTCGACAATGGCGACGGCGTCCCGGAACGGCCGGATTTATACGGAGATACGGCCGGCGCGGCAAGGGCATAGGGCGCGTCCGGCGCATATCGCGGCCAGCCACCGCCAGGGCCCGGCCGGGGATTGGCACCCGCCCGTCGAAGGGCCGTATGCGCCAATCTGGCGCGGGGCGCCGTCAACGTTTGATTCACCTGAATTTGCAATTGCGCGGCGGCCGTCCGCGCGCTTGCCCGTCTTTTAAGCAATCCCCCCTACGATACCCCTTGCTAACGGGGAGAGGGAGAGGACCATGTCGGACGTCATCATCTGCTGCGCTTTCGCGGCTGCGGGAATGCTCGGTCACTTCATCATGGGCGCCGTTCCGGCGATCATGATGACGGTCTGAGCCGGCGCAAACGCTATCCCGGACCAAGCCGACGACAGGGCTTTTCAGGCGCGTACGTCCGGCCGCGTTCGCTCGACGATGGCGATCGCGGCGGCCACCGCCTGCTCGATATCCAGCTGCGTCGTGTCGAGTTCGTGCGCGTCGGCCGCTTTCTTGAGCGGCGCGACGGCGCGGCCCATGTCGCGCGCGTCGCGGCGCTGGATGTCGGCCAGAATTTCGGCTTGATCGGCGGCACGGCCCGCGGCGCGGAATTCGCGCGTGCGACGCTGCGCACGCACTTGCGGCGTCGCGGTGACGAAGATTTTCACGTCCGCGTCCGGGCAGATGACGGTGCCGATGTCGCGCCCGTCGAGCACGGCGCCGGGCGGCATCGACGCAAAGGCACGCTGAAAATCGAAGAGCGCCGCCCGCACCTCGCCGATTGCCGAGACGACGGAGGCCGCCTCGCCGATCGCCGGCGTCTTGAGCGCCGCCTCGTCGAAGGTCGCGGGATCGAGGGATTGCGCCGCCGCGGCCGCGCGCACCGCATCGTCCGGGCGCCCGCCTGCGTCGAGCACCGCCTTCGCGACGGCGCGGTAGAGCAGCCCCGTATCGAGGTGGCGCAGCCCGTAATGGGCCGCGAGCCGCTTGCCGAGCGTGCCCTTGCCGGACGCCGCCGGCCCGTCGATCGCGATGATCATGAAAGCTCGGCGCCGAGGGACCGCATCAAATCGGCAAAGCCCGGGAAGCTGGTGGCGATGACGCTCGCGTCGTCGACGGTAACCGGCCGCGTCGCCCCGACGCCCATCACCAGCGCCGACATGGCGATGCGGTGATCCATGTGGGTCGCGACCACGCCGCCGCCCGGGACCTCACCCTTGCCGTGGACGATCAGGTCGTCGCCCGCGATGTCAACGTCGATGCCGTTCGCCCGCAGCATGTCGGCGGTGGCGGCCAGACGGTCGGATTCCTTGACGCGCAGCTCCTTGAGGCCGCGCATCACGGTCGTGCCGCGCGCATAGGCCGCCGCGACCGCGAGCACCGGATACTCGTCGATCATCGATGGCGCACGCAGCGCCGGCACCTCGACGCCGTGCAGCGGACCGGCGCGCACGCGAAGATCCGCCATCGGCTCGCCGGCATCGGTGCGCGTCTCCAGCGTCTCGATGTCGGCGCCCATCTCGCGCAAGGTGGTGATCAATCCGGTGCGCAGCGGATTGGTCATCACGCCGGTCAGGATCACGTCGGAGCCGGGCGCGATCAGCGCCGCAACCATCGGAAAGGCGGCCGAGGACGGATCCGCCGGCACCGTGACGGGCGCGCCCGCCAGCTCGGGCTGACCTTGCAGCGTGATCTTGCGGCCATGCGGCCCTTCCGGCTCGGAAGCAAGCTCGGCGCCGAAGTGGCGCAGCATCAATTCGGTGTGATCGCGGCTCGCCTCGCTCTCGATCACCGTGGTCGCGCCCGGCGCCGCGAGGCCCGCCAGCAGCACCGCCGACTTGATCTGCGCCGACGGCACCGGCGTGCGGTAGACGATCGGGATCGGGTCGCGCGCGCCGGCCAGCGTGAGCGGCAGCCGCACGCCCTCGGCCGCGGCAAGCGCGCGGGCGCCCATCTGCTTCACCGGATCGAGGATGCGCCCCATCGGCCGCGTGCGCAGGGAAGCGTCGCCGTCGAAGGTCGCGGTCACGGGGCAGCCCGCGACCGCGCCCATCACGAGCCGGCAGCCGGTCCCCGAATTGCCGAAATCAAGCGTTGCATCCGGGGTGCGGAACCCACCGACCCCGACCCCATCGACCTCCCAGGCCCCCTCGCCCACCCGTACGACCCGCGCGCCGAGCGCCGCCATGGCCTTGCTGGTGTTGATGACGTCCTCGCCTTCGAGCAGGCCGGAAATGTGCGTGCGGCCGACCGCCAGCGCGCCCAGGATCAGCGCCCGGTGCGAGATCGATTTGTCGCCGGGCACGCGCAAGCGTCCCTTGAGTGCGCCATTGCGGCGGGTGGTCAGCGGCACGGTGGCTGAATGCGAAGCCATGGATGCGATCCGGCGGAAAAAGCGTGCCGTCCTAGCACGATAGGGCGCGCCCAGTCATCTTTCGGGGGTCTCGGAACTTTTACCGGGCGACACGCATGCACTATTGACAGCGCGTCCCCAAGTCGCCAAGGGGATGGCTCACTTTTTCAACCCGGTCGCCAAGGAATATCGAACGGTGGCAAAGCCAGAGCTCGGTACGAAGCGTCTCTGCGCCGGTTGCGGCGCCAAGTTCTACGACCTCAACAAGGACCCGATCACGTGCCCCAAGTGCGGGACGGTCTATGAGGTCGCCGTGGTCGCGCCGCGCGGCCGGCCGGATGCGGCCGCGGCGCGCGCTGTCGCGCCGGAGCCCGCCGAGGCCCCGGAGCCGCAGGAGGCCGAGTTCGTCTCGCTCGAGGAGGCGGACGCGGAGGCCGAGGGCAGCGCCAAGAAGCCGGCCGACGGCGAGGTCGAGGACGTGGAGATCGAGGGCGTGGAGGCCGAGGACGACGACGACTCGACCTTCATCGAGGAGACCGAGGAAGAGGACACCGACGTCAGCGGCATCATCGGCGGCGACATCGAGAACGAGGAGGAGACTTGAGATCACGCGCGGATTGTGCAATCCGCTCTCCTCTCAAGGCGTAAGGCATTCCGACGCGGCCGTCCCAACGCCGCGTCTGCTCGGCGGGGCCATAGCTCAGTTGGGAGAGCGCTTGAATGGCATTCAAGAGGTCGGGGGTTCGACTCCCCCTGGCTCCACCAGCCTCCGCCCCCTTCGGGGGCTCCGGCTCGGCAAGCCAGCCTTCGCAAGCTCCTACTTCCCAAGGGAAAAGAGGGGCGGAGGCTGTCGCGCCGTAGCCCGCAGGGCGAAGGCGGACCGTCTTTACATCGATGGCGTCGCAAGGGACACAGGCCAGCTGCTATCCTCGTCAGACTTCCGGCGCGAAGGGCGCAGGCGGACCGGGGCGGCAGCGTGAAATACGTCTACATCCTACGGAGCGAGGTTGGGGGCGAAAATTTCTACGTTGGACTCACCGATGACCTTCGGGAAAGGCTGCACAAGCACAACGCTGGCGCAGTGCCGCACACCTCCAAATACGCTCCTTGGAGCCTGAAGACCTACGTGGCCTTCAGCGATGAGCCGAACGCAGCGGAGTTTGAAAAATATCTAAAATCCGCTTCGGGACGTGCATTCGCGAAGAAGCGGCTTTAGCATTCACTGGACACGACAAGCTTGGCCAAAACTCCAACGCTTTGAAGCGCGGGTGGGAAATGACTGATCGCAAGGACGTCTGCAACCTCATCTCCGCCGTGGTCGCGAACATCGAGGCGGGGCGCGCGGTCGAGGCGCCATTCTTCCATCTCGAGTTCGAGCGCGTGTTTCCCGCCGACGTCTACGACGCGATGGTCGTCAACATGCCGAACGCGGCCGACTACCGACCGCTGCCCGGGCGCAACAAGGGCAACATCCGCGAGGACGGCAGCTCGACGCGGGTGAAGATCGACCTGTTTCCCGAGTTCACGCGTCACCTGCCGGAGCCCAAGCGCGGCATCTGGGATCTGGTCGGACGCGCGCTCACCTCGGGCGAGGTGCAGACGGCGTTCATGCGGCGGCTCGCGCCCGGCCTCAAGCGACGCTTCGGCGACCACTTCGGCGAGGTGGGCATGTACCCGATCCCGGTGCTGACCCGCGACATTCCGGGCTACCGCATCACGCCGCACACCGACACCCAGTGGAAGGGCATCACGGTGCAACTCTATCTGCCGCCCGACGACCACAACACGCATATCGGGACAATCTTTCACGACCGGGCCGCGGACGGCTCGCTGCCCAAGGCGACGCAGATGAAGTTCGCGCGCAATTCCGGCTACGCCTTCGCGGTCGGCGACAACACGTGGCATTCGGCCGATCCGGTCGGCGACGAGGTGAAGACCCGCGACAGCATCCTGTTGACCTACTTCGTCGACTCCGGCCTGCTGCGCTTCCTGCGCAATCGCGCCAAGCGCGTGGGCAACATGGTGGGCAACGAGGTCAAGCACCTCATCCGCTATTGAGTCGGCATCCGCCCCTCTTGCGCCACTTGCGCGGCTGACTGCATTCTTGCCCCTCGACGCCTTTGGGGGATTTGCTGGTGCGTTTCCGCTTTTTGCGCCGTGGCTCGCGATCGATCGCAGGCCTCATCGCGCTCCTGCTCGCCGCACAGCCGGCGCATGCCGTCACCGATATCCAGCTCTGGCACGCGATGCCGGGCGAGCTCGGCTACCGCATCGAGAAGCTCGCCCAGGATTTCAACGCCTCGCAGCGCGACTATCGGGTCGTGCCGACGTTCAAGGGCCTCTACACCGAGACCATGCTGGCGGCGCTGTTTGCCACGCGGGCGCGCCAGCATCCCGCGATCGTGCAGGTCGCCGAGATCGCGACCGCTACCATGATGTCGGCGAGAAATGCGGTCGTTCCGGTCCACGAATTGATGCGCGAGCAGCGCGAGCCTTTCGATCCGGCGGTTTATCTGCCGGTCATCGCCGGCTATTACGCGGACACGGGCGGCAATATGCTGTCGTTCCCGCTCAACGCCTCGACGCCGATCCTCTACTACAACAAGGACCAGTTCCGCTTCGCCGGCCTCGATGCGGACAAGCCGCCGACGACGTGGCCGCAGCTCGCGGCCGCCGCCGAGCGGCTGCGCGCCGCCGGCTACACCTGCGGCTTCACGACCCATTATCCATCGTGGGTCAACGTCGAGAACTTCCTCGCCTTCCACGGCCTGCCGGTCGCAACGCGGGAGAACGGCATGGCCGGCCTCGACGCGCGCCTCGTCATCGACAATCCATTGATGGTGCGCCATCTCGCGGCGCTCGCGGGCTGGCAGAAGTCCGGCCTCTTCCGCTACGCGGGGCGCACGACGCGCGGCGAGCGCGCGTTCGCCACCCACGAATGCGGCATGTTCGTCGGCTCGTCGGCGAGCCGCGCTGATTTCCTCGCGAGCGCCAATTTCGAGATCGGCTACGGCCTTCTGCCCTATTATCCCGACGTGGCGGGCGCGCCGAAGAACTCGATCATCGGCGGCGGGAGCCTCTGGGTGCTGCGCGACCGGCCCGAGGCCGAGTACAAGGGCGTGGCGAAGTTCTTCGCCTTCCTGTCCCGGCCGGAGGTGCAGGCGGAGTGGCACCAGACCACCGGCTATCTGCCGATCACCCGCGCCGCCTACGAGCTCACCCGCGCGCAAGGCTTCTACGACAAGAACCCCGGCGCCGACATCGCGATCAAGCAGATCACGCTCAACCCGCCGACCTCCGACACCAGGGGCCTGCGGCTCGGCTCCTACGTGACGGTGCGCGACATCATCGAGGACGAGATGGAGCAGGCGCTCGACGGCAGGAAGACCGCCGAGGTCGCGCTCAAGAGCGCGGTCGCCCGCGGCAATGCGGTGCTGACGGAGTTCGAGCGGACGAATAAATAAAATGAGCCGTCATGCGCGGGCTTGTCCCGCGCATCGACGTCTTGCTTTGCGACATAAGACGTGGATGGCCGGGACAAGCCCGGCCATGACGAGAAAGAACGTTACATCCGATATTTGTCCACCGCCTTCGCGCTCCAGCTCAATCCATTCCCGGGCCGCTCCGGCACCACGGCGCAGCCGCCCTCGATGCGCAGCGGCTCCTCGACGAGCGCCTCGGCCCAATCGACCCATTCGAGCCAGTGCCGCGTCGGCGTCGCGGCGAGCAGATGCGCGCTCACCTCGGGAAAGAGATGCGACGACATCTCGATGCGGTGCGCGGCGGCAAGGCCCGCGGCGCGCTGCCAGCCGGTGACGCCGCCGATGCGCTCGAGGTCGGGCATGACGTAGTCGCAGGCGCCGGCCGCGATCGCGACCGCCATGCTGTGCGGCTCGGAGAAATTCTCGCCGATCTGGATCGGGACTCCGAGCTCGCGCGCAAGGCGCGCCGCGCCCGCATAGTCGTCGTGCCGGACCGGCTCCTCGAGCCAGTAGACGCCCTCCTGGTCGAGCGCGCGCCCGCGCGCAAGCGCCTCCGCGACCGTAAGCGCCTGGTTGTAGTCGACCATGATATGCGTGCCTTCGCCGACGCGCTTGCGCACGGCGGCGAGCGCCGCGAGATCCTCGCGCAAGGTCGGATAGCCGAGCCGCAGCTTCACGGCCGAGAAGCCGCGCGCGAGCTTCTCGGCCTCGGCGGCGAGCTTGTCGGCGGCCATCAGGCCGAGGCCGCAGCTGTTGTAGGCCGGAATGCGCATCGCATCTCGGGCGGCGTCGCCGCCGAGCAGGCGTGCGAGCGGCAGGCCGGCCGCTTGCGCGAGCGCGTCCCAGCACGCGACGTCGAAGCCCGCCATCGCCATGCGCACGACACCCTGCACGCCGATGAGCGCGAAGCGCCGGGCGAGCTTTGCCCACAGCTCGACCGGCGCCACACGCTCGCCCTTGGTGACGGCGAGCACCTCGCCGAGCAGGGCGGCGATCGCCGGTGCAGCGGCCGGCAGGTAGCAGAAAAGGTAGGCGCGGCCCGTGACGCCCTCCTCGGTATCGAGGTCGACGAGCAGAAGCGGCGCCCGCGTGATGGTCGCCCGGCTGGTGCCGAGCGCGAAGGTCATCGGCACCTCGACGCCGACCGCGCGCAGTGCGCGGATCGTCAGGGCGGCGGTAGCGGGCTGGCTCATGGGCGGCGGCATCCTGGCTGGCGGGGCCTCGGAAAAGTGATGTTGAACAGCTACTTACGCGTCAAGACCGCGCTCCATCGGCATTCTTGAACCCTTAACCCGCAACCCCATATTATTGCTTGGACCGTCCACGGGAAGTCCGCCCGGCGGACCCGTGCCGGTCGGGGTGCCGAAAGGGCCCCACAAAGTCGCTATCGCAGGACTTTGAGACCATGTCGCGCGTTCCTTCGCTTTCCAGTCCCTTCCTGCTCGGTTTCGACGAGATCGAGCGCGCGCTCGATCGGGTCGCCAAGGCGGCCGACGGGTATCCGCCCTACAACATTGAGCGGGTCCCGCGCGAGAACGGCAAGCCGGAGCGGCTGCGCATCACGCTCGCGGTCGCGGGCTTCACCCGCGATCAACTCGACGTGAGCGTCGAGGAGAACCAACTCCTCATCCGCGGCCGGCAGCAGGACGACAAAACCCGGCAATATCTCCACCGCGGCATCGCGGCGCGCCAGTTCCAGCGTACTTTCGTGCTGGCTGACGGTATGGAGGTCTTGGCGGCGGACCTGAAGCACGGATTGTTGTCGATCGACCTAGCCCGCCCGGAGCCCGAGCGCGTTGTACGTACGATCGCCATCGCCGATCACAATGATTGAACCGCACAGGACTCGACAAGGACTGAGACAGAAAGGAGTCGAGGGCCATGAACGAGTTGAAGAACGAGACCAAAAACCAGATGACGGAACATTCGCCCGCCATCTCTCCGGAGGCGCTCGCCCAGCTGGGTGACGGCGAGATCGCCTACGTCAAGCCGATCCGCTCCGAGCAGGTCGCCAAGCTGTTTCCGCAGGCGCCCGAACTCGAGCCCGGCACGCAGCTTTTTGCGCTGCACGCCGCCGACGGCACCCCGATCATGCTGACCGACTCGCGCGAAGCCGCGGTCGCCAATGCATGGAGCCACGAGCTCCAGACCGTGAGCGTGCATTGAGCGCGCGACGTCTGAACAAATTAGCCGATTGAGGACAATGCCCGCGCCCGTCGCGGGCATTGTCGTCTCTGCCGCTCGTCATCGTCATTGCGAGGAGCGCGCAGCGCGACGAAGCAATCCCGGTCGACACATGCATGCATTCGTGGAACGAGATTGCTTCGGCGGCCTTCGGCCACCTCGCAATGACGTGACCGTCATCCCGTCTGGGAGCGCGTCAGCACCGCATAGATCGCTTCCGCGTCGCGCGATTCACGCAGGAGCTTCGCGGTGTCGGGCGTCCGCATCAGGCGCGCGACGCGTGCCAGCGCCTTGAGATGATCGGCGCCGGCGGGTTCCGGCGCGAGCAGCAGGAAGACGAGATCCACCGGCTGGCCATCGAGCGCTTCGAAATCGATCGGCCGGTCGAGCCGCGCGAACATCCCGAACAGGCGCTCGAGCTTCGGCAGCTTGCCATGCGGGATGGCGATGCCGTTGCCGATGCCGGTCGAGCCGAGCTTCTCGCGCTGCTGGAGGATTTCCAGAATCTCGCGCTCGTTCTGGCCGGTGAGTTCCGCCGCGCGCGCCGCGAGCTCCTGGATCGCCTGCTTCTTGTTGTTGATCCGAAGCGCGGGAATGACCGCCTGCGGCGCAACGAGATCGGTGAGCGGCATGGGATAAGGGGTCCGGGGTGCGGCGAGCCAAACGGCGCAGTGAGGCGCAATCAATGGCGCAACGGGCGGCGGACCATAGGAAGGCCGCCATAGGCCGTCAATAGGCGCTGGCCCGCCAGTTACGCATCGCGCAGGCTCATTGCAAGTGATTGGCGAGTGAATGGGAAGTGCTCGGCAACTGCTTGCCGTAAGGGCACTTTCCGCCCGAGAATGCGGCCCGCCGCGTGGAGAACTCCGTACCGATGTTCGAGCCTCCGAGCCCGCCGCAGATTACCGTTCCGGCCGGCAGCTGCGATTGCCACGTCCATCTCTTCGGTCCCTACGACCGCTATCCGCTCGACCGCGGTCGCCTCTACACGCCCGGCCTCGCGCTCGCACCCGATCTCTTCGCCATGCTCGACGGCGGCGGCATTGCGCGCGCCGTCCTGGTGCAGCCAAGCGCCTATGGCACCGACAATCGCTGCATGCTCGATGCGCTCGCGCAATTTCCGCAGCGCCTGCGCGGCATCGTCGTCATCGATCCGGCGACGCCCGTCGAAGACCTTGCGCGCATGCATGCGCTCGGCGTGCGCGGGACGCGACTCAATCTCGCGACCCCCGGCGGCCGCCCCGCCGACGAGACCGCCAGGATGGTCGAGCGGCTTGCGCATGCGATCGCGCCTCTCGGCTGGCATCTGCAGACCTTCATCCCGCTCGACATCATCTCCGCCATAGCGCCGCTGGTGAAGACGCTTCCTGTCGAGGTGGTATTCGACCACATGGGGCTCGCGCAGGCGGAGCGCGGGCTGGCGCAGCCCGGGCTCTCGACACTGCTCGATCTGCTGGCGAGCGGCCGCGCCTGGGTGAAGCTTTCCGGCACCTACCGCGTTTCGAACGACATCTACGGCAACGCGCAGGTCACCGCGCTCGCCCGCGCGCTGATCGCCGCCAACCGCGACCGCGTCGTGTGGGCGTCCGACTGGCCGCATGTCGGCACCCATCCGATTCGCTTCGAGGGCGAGCCGCCGCATGCGGAATATCGCCGCATCGACTACGGCCGGCTCTTGACGGAGCTCGGCGCCTGGGCCGGCGGCGACGACGTCGCGCGCATCCTGGTGCGCAATCCGGCGCGGCTCTACGGTTTTGCCTGAGGTCTGACGTCAGCGCACAAGCCCCACGAGCTGCGCGATCTCCGTTGCGGCGCCCGTGAACGGCGCGAACGTGAAGCGGATCTCGTGCGCGCCCGGCGGCAGCGCGACGGCGCGGAAGATCACGTCGGCGCGCATGATGTCGACCGGCTTGCCGTCGAGGGTCGCGCGCCACCACGGATGCCACACGTCGGTGAGGAGCAGAAAGCCGCCGTCCGGCGCGTTGACGTCGACGTCGACCTCGCCATTGGCGTAACGCAGGATGCGCGCGGTGCCGGGCCGGCGACGCATGCTGAACGGAACGCCCTTCGGCGCGCGGGCGAGCAGCAGCGTCTGGCGCGGATCGACCGTGGCGGGCCAGCCGGTTTTGTACAGCCGCTGGAAATCGGCGATCTGCCAGTCGCGCACCACCATCACGCGCGGCAGCGCACGCGGATTCTCGTACACATAGGCGTCCCTGGTGCGCGCGATGAGGTCGAGGTCGCCCGGCCGCAGCGACTTGTCGATGGCCTCGACCGGAACGCCGGTCACGATCAGGCGCACGCCGAAGAGGTCGGCAAAGGTCGAGCGATAGGACGGATAGAGAGGCGAGAACACCCGCTGGCTCGCGATCGCGATGTAGTCGCCCACATGCGTCGCCTCGTAGAACCAGCGCAGCCGCAGCGGATTGTGGCCGAACACGTGGTCGAAATCCTGCGCGAGCGACAGGTTCTGCCAGTGATACGCTATGTTGATCATCTCAACGCGGTCGCGCCGGTCGGGCGCGGCGTCGGCGGCCGCGAGCCGCGCCTTGATCAGCCGCACGGTCGTGTCGCTGGTGTCCGGCGCGAGCGCCGCGAAGGTCGCGGGCGGCAGCCCGGTGGAGATGTGCGGCGCGTCGTTCCAGGCGAAGTCGAGCGCCATCGCGACTGCGAGAACGGTCGCGGCTGCGACCGGCGCGCGCGGGCCGCAGGCGCGCGCGAGCGCCAGCGCCGCGATCGCGGCTGCCGCGCCGACGAGACCGGCGCCCACAGGCCTCACGGCTTCGGACAGGCCGATGACCTTGACGGCGAGGCCGACCGCGAGCGCGACCAGCGCGATGACGACACCGACCTCGAGCGCGCGCTGTCGCCGCGTCGGCGGCGCGACCGCGCCCACGAGCCAGCGATGGACACAATAACCCGCCAGGACGGCGATGAGCGCGCCGAACACGAAGGTCGCGTCGGCCGGCCGGCGGAAGAGATCGATGCCCGGCATCAGCGTGTACAAGACGCGGAACGCCGGCGTGTACCAGCCGAGCGCATAGAGCAGCACCAGCGCGGCCGCGATCGCAAAGAAGCGGATCTCGCGCGACCAGGCGTGGCCGCGCACGAGGCCGAACGAGACCAGCGCGACCAGCGGCACCGCGCCCGAATAGATCATGCCCATGTTCTTGCTGGTCCACAGGCCGGTCGCGCCGAACGCCTTGTGCCATGGCCAGCTCGGCGGTCCCCAGAACTCGACGTTCGGCGCCATGGCGTGAAACAGGTCCGCGAAGGCGAGCATCAGGAGATCGACGGGGTGCAGCGAGCCGTGCTCGGCGAGCACGCAGCCGATCTCGGGCCGGTTGGAGCGCGCGGCGAGCAGCGCCGTCATGGTCACCGGGATTGCCGCGATGACGAGGCCAACCGTACTGGCGGCGGCGAGCGGCTTGAGGCTCGCGGCGAGGCGCGCACGCGGTGCCGGCCAGAGGTGCGCGATGACAGCGCCCGCAAGAACGTAGAGGGAGAGCAGCGCGATGTGGTCGCGGTCGACGGCGATGAGCCCCCCGACCACGCCCGCCGCCGCGCCCCATCGCCACGAACCGCGCTCGAGCGCGCGCGCGAGCAGCCACAGCGCAAGCGCGAGATAACACAGGCTGACGATCTGGATGGTGTGCTGCAGGCGCGAATTGGCCGAGCCGCCGAACGCGAAGGCGAGCGCCGCAACCAGCGCGCCGGCCGGATGCCAGCCGCGATCGCGGAAATAGAGGATGATGCCGAGCCCGCCGAGGAACAGATACGCGAAGGTGACGCGGTCGAACGCGAGCGCGCTCGGCGCCGCATCGAGCCAGGCGAGCAGGAAATGCAGCGGCGAGAAGATCAGCGCCTGCGGGTCGCTGATCTGCGGCCAGCCCGCAAAGACGTTGGGCGTCCAGAACGGCGACTGGCCCGTCGCGAGCGCCCGCGCCAGGAACATGACCTGCGGCCGGAACTGCGATTCGGCGTCCCAGGGAATTGTCACCGCGCCCGAGAGCCACGGCCAGGCCGGCACCAGGAAGGCGAGCGCAAAAAGCGCGACGGTGAGCGCCAGCGGCTGCGCCAAAACGAGATCGCCGGACGGCGCCAACGCGCGTCCGCGCCATACTCGTACACTTGCATCCACACGCGCCGGCATCGCGTTTCTCAGCCCCGGCCGTCATAGAGTCGCGGCACAAGATTGACGACGGACGCAACGTCGCGGCAGGCGCGGCGACGCGTCGCAGCGTCGCCGCAATCGCACGATGTCAGCGGGATTTAGGCAATCAGAAGAACGCGAGGGTGCGGATCTCGATGCTCTCGCGCGGCCGCGCGTTTGGCGGCGAGGTCGGGTCGTCGAAGGCCGTATGCGCGCTCCAGCGCGCGCGGCCGTCCTTCGCCGAATCGAAGACCTTGAACACGATCGCCTCGTCGCGCCGCATGCGCGGGAACCAGAACCACTGGTGCGCCGGGTTGTAGGTGATCGCATAGGTCTGGCCGATGCGGTTGGGGTAGCGCCGCTCGGAGATCACCATGTCGTCGAACGAGAGGCTGGCGGCATTGCACATCGCCAGCGGATGGGTCTCGACCGGATGGCGGATCGGCCGCCACACCTGGACGATGGCGAAGCGGCGCTTCAGCAGCTCCTCGGCCTCGTCGGGAAGGATGTCGCGCACGCGCTGCGGCGCCGACCATTCGGTGTAGTCGTTGTGCACGCGCCGCACCACCTCGCGGATCTTCGCCTGCGCACGCAGCTCGTCGTCGGCGGTGCGCAGCGTATGGTCGAACACCACCACGCGCTTGGCGCCGCTCTCGGCCTTGATGAGCGCCTGCATCTCCGCATAGTAGGTGCTACGCACCTCGGCCTCGTTGAAGAAGTCCGCGACCTTCGTGTCGTGGCGCACGAAGCGGAAGCCGTCGTGGTCGAACGCAAAATCGCGCAGCCGGCCGTTGCGGATGGTGACGCGGTGCGGGTCGCGCGCGCCGCCGCTGCGCGTGTCGGTGCCGCCGGGCGCGGCGGTCTCGGTGAAGATCTTCTCGCCGTTGTTCTTGATGTAGTCGAGCGATGCCTCGACCGTCTCGGGGGCGGTGTCCGTCTCGGCAAGCTGGACCATCGGGGCCTCCTGTCATGACATCCGGAAATGATCGGCGCATAATCTAGGGCGCCGGCCGGTCCTCGACCAGCCGCCGAAATCGGCATTCATGGCGATGGCGAAGAATTGATCTGCGCGCCGCTGCGTCGCGGACTTGCCATGGGGCGGAAGAATCGCCCATCCTGACGCGTCGTCACGACAGGCACGTTCTATCGCAAAGGTGCCGCATGTCCGAAAAATTTCCCGAACGACTTCGCATCGATCGGCTCGCCACGCCGATCGGCGAAGCGCTGATCGTCACCGACCCGGACGGCGTCCTGCGCGCGCTCGACTGGGCGGATTGCGAACGCCGGATGGCGGAGCTCATTCGCCTGCAATACGGCGCGCTGCCGTCGGAGCGCGGCGCCGCACCGGGCAGGATCAAGGCTGCACTACGCCGCTATTTCGCAGGCGACCTCGGCGCCCTGGCGACGATCCCATGGCGCACCGCGGGCACCGCGTTCCAGCGCGCGGTGTGGAACGGTCTCGTGTGCATCACGCCGGGCGAGACGCTGAGCTACGGCGCGCTCGCCGCCCGGCTCGGCTGCCCGAAGGCGGTGCGCGCCGTCGGACATGCCAACGGCGCCAATCCGATCAGCCTCGTGCTGCCGTGCCATCGCGTGATCGGCGCCGACGGATCGCTGACCGGCTACGGCGGTGGAATCGCGCGCAAGCGGTGGCTGCTCGAGCACGAGGGCGCGGATTTCCGCGAACGGCGGCCACGTCCGGCGCGGGCGGCGTGATCGCTCGCGCTCGTCGCGATCGACCACTTCTGCGGGGATCCATTGCAACCCTGGTGACGTGGCCCCGCATCGCCCTCACCTTCACGTGAGACGGTCGAATCCAAGACGCTGTGCGCGGCATGCCGCAGCCGTGCCGCTGGATCATCCAGCCGCCGCCCCCTATCATCCGCGCGGTGGGGATTGAGGCGAGGGCGACATGACGGGTCCCATGATTCCGCGCGAGCGGGCCGACTATTCGGCGATCGTCGACCGGCCGCCGCTCAGGCTGCCCGGCAACGCGCGCGTCGTGTTCTGGAGCATCGTCAACTACGAGGTCTGGGACATCGCCCGGCCGATGCCACGCCAGGTGATCCCGGCGCCGACCGGGGCGCCGCTCCTGCCCGACGTGCCGCACTGGAGCTGGCACGAGTACGGCATGCGGGTCGGCGCGTGGCGTTTCTTCGAGCTGTACGAGCGGCTCGGCATCCGGCCGACGCTCGCCACCAATGCGCGCACCTGCGAGGATTATCCGCGCGTCGCCGAGGAGGCGAAGAAGCTCGGCTGGGAGTTCATGGGCCACGCCTACGACCAGATGCCGATCCACAAGGTCGAGGACCAGCGCGCCATGATCAATCGCTCGATGGACATCATCGAGCGCTTCACCGGCAAGCGGCCGGTCGGCTGGCTCGGCCCGGGCCTGACGCAGACGCTCGACACGCCGGAGCTGCTCGCCGAGGCGGGCGTGAAGTACATCGGCGACTGGGTCTACGACGACGAGCCGACCGTCATCCGCACCGCCAAGGGACCGCTCGTCACTCTGCCCTACACGGTCGAGCTCAACGACATCACCATGATGATCGTGCAGCATCACGAGAGCGAGCACCTGCTCCGCCGCGCCAAGGACCAGTTCGACCGGCTCTACGCCGAAGGCGAGAAGCGCGCCAAGATCATGGCGCTGGCGATCCATCCCTACATCAGCGGCCAGCCGCACCGGATCAAGTATCTCGAGGCGATCTACGACTACGTCGCGGGCCACGAGGGCGTGCTGCACTGGAACGGCGCCGAGATCCTCGACTGGTACACGGGGCTGGCCGGCGCGAAGCTCGGCGCGGCGGCCGAGTAGCGGGCAAACGCGCGCTCTAAAAATTCCGGTGCGTCGCGCCGCCGTCGACCGTCACGATGGTGCCGCTGATGTAGGACGCGCGCGGCGACACCAGGAACGCGACCGTATCGGCGATCTCCCGCGGCGTCGCCATGCGGCCGAACGGCAGATTGAATTCCTTCTCGAGCTCGCGCCAGCGGTCGGCATCGCCGAACCGCTTTTCCGCGAAGGCGCGCAGCTGGCCCTCGGCGCGGTCGGTCGCCGTGTAGCCTGGATTGACCCCAAGGATGCGCACGCCGAAATCGGGCGACGCGCTGCCCGCCGTGCGGGTGAACGCCATCAGCGCCGCGTTGCCGGTCGAGCCGATCACGTATTTCGCGTTGTGCCGCTCGCCCGCATAGCCGATGACGTTTAGGATGACGCCGTCGCGCCGCGACTGCATGGCGCGATGAAACGTGCGCGAAAGATTGATGTAGCCGAAGACCTTCAATTCCCACGAGGCGCGCCAGCCCGCGTCGGTCGTGTCGTCGAGGCTGCCGGCCGCCGCCGCACCCGCATTGTTGACGAGAACGTCGGCATCTGCGCAAGCGGTCGCGAGCCTCTCCTGATCGGCGACGACGGCGAGGTCGGCCACATGCACCTGCACGACGGCGCCCGGCGTCGCCTTGCGGATCGTCTCCGCCGCCGCATCGAGCGCCGCGCGCGTGCGGCTCGCAATGTCGACGCGGCAGCCCTCGGCCGCGAGCGCCTGCGCGATCGCGAGGCCGATGCCCTTGCTGGCGCCGGTGACCAGCGCGCGCTTTCCGGAAAGGCCAAGATCCATCGAGTGATCAGACTTCGACGGTGTCGAACTCGGCCGGCAGGATGATCTCCAGCACCTCGCAGTCGTCCGAATAATCCAGCACCGTGTGCTTGATCTTCGGCGGCTGCAGCCAGGCCGAGCCCGCATGCATGGTCACGACCTCGCCGTCGTATTCGCCCTTCATCCAGCCCTTGAGCACGTAGATCATCTGGAAGTCGACGTCGTGATAGTGGCGCTTGGAGACCTCCTCCGGGATGCACGGCGGGATCAGCCGAATCACGTGCGCCTGGGCGAGGCCGCCGGTCGCCTTGGCGATGCCGAGGTCGCGGTATTGCGCATAGCGGCGCAGTCCCGTCTCGAACTTGGCGTCCTTCAGATGGCTCGCCACGAAGGTCTGCTTCGGCCGTCGCTTCGCCTTCGGCGGCGAAGCCTTCACGGGCCGCCGCGCCGCGGATTTGCGCACCGCGGTCTTGGCCCGAGTGGATACCTTCCCTTTTCGTTTCGCCGCTGTCTTCGCCATGGTCGTCTCCTCCGGTCGTTATGATCAGGCCGCGCCAAGCGGCCGCAGCTCCAAAAGATCCGGTACACAGCTCGGCGTCGACTGCGCCGCAAAAACCACCGCGTCCGCCACCTCCTGTGGCGTCAGCGGCTCGAAGGTGCGCGCCTTGAGCGCCGCCAGCACGGCCGGATGCCGGCTGCCGTTGCGGATGTCGGTGTCGACCATGCCGGGCGCGATCTCGGTCACCTTGATGCCGTGTCCCTGCAGCTCCAGACGAAAGCCCCGCGTGAGGGCCGAAAGCGCGTGCTTGGTCGCGCAGTAGACCACGCCGAGCCGATAGACCTCGCGCGCCGCCGTCGACGACATCACGATGATGTGCCCCTGCCGCCGCGCGATCATGTGCCGCGCGACCGCGTGCATGACGCGGAAGGTGGCGAGCACGTTGGTGGTGAACATCGCCTCGGTGTCGGCGAAGGTCATGTCCATCAGCGGCGCGTAGGTGAGGATGCCCGCATTGTTGACCAGGACGTCGACGTCGCGCGCTCGCGCTGCGAGCTCCGCGACAAAGCCCGCATCGTTGACGTCGCCGGCAATCGCCTCGACGGACTGGGCGCCGTGCAGGCCGATCAGCGCGTCGAGCTCCGACTGCCGCCGCCCGGTCGCGAGCACGCGCGCGCCGGCCGTCACCAGCGCCGCGACCGTCGCCTTGCCGATGCCGGCACTCGCGCCGGTCACCAGCACCGACCGGCCGGATAGCTTGTCGCTCATGCCCCGATCATCCACCAAACAAAGGTCGGCGCAATGGGGCGCGGCGCCCGTCAGCCCGCCAGACTCGGCGCGAGGTGACGACATCATCTCTCCGCGCGCGGCTCGCGGATGCGCACTTGCATGCCCCGCGACGGGAGGATAGGTTTTTGCTGGTGCAATCAACAGTTGCTCAACGGACCCGCACGTTGGACGGCGCAGCACTCGACGCATCACGCCTGGAACGGCTGCTCGAGCGGCCGATCCGCCGCCTTGCGGCCGAGAATTTTCCCGGCGACGACGTGCTGTTCCTGCATGGCGACCCGCGCCGCTACGAGTTCCTCGATGCGCCGGAGCTTGCGAGCATCGAGGCCCTGGCGAAGGCCTTTGCCGGAACCGACTGCGTCCGCGTCCTGCCCAACCGACTGGCGCGGGCGGGCTATCGCGACGGCGCCGCGATCGACGCCCAGGACGCGTCCATGTTCCTCGACATGGGCATGTCGGTATGGGTGCGTGATCTCAAATCACGGCCGCTCTTTCGCGAATTGGAGCAACGTTGGGCCGAGGAGGCGGGCATCGCGCCCGACCGCCTTTATTGCCAGCTTTTCGTGTCGCCGCCCGGCGCGCGCACGCTGCGCCATTTCGACGTCTCGCAGAACCTCGTGCTGCAGCTCAAGGGCACCAAACGCTGGACGGTCGCGCCCTATGATACCGCGGCCCGCGGCTACCCGACCGCCGAGTCGGAGCTGATCCCCGACGAGACCGTGCTGCCCGGCCAGCGCGTGCTCCATGCGCAACCCGGCGACCTGATGTGCCTGCCGTTCTGCTGGTGGCACTCGACGGAGGCTCTCACCGAATCCTGGTCACTGACCATCTTTCTGCAGGCCCCGACGTGGAAGACGCTGGTGGAGCAGCTCATCCTCGCGAGGATCGAGCAGCAGAATGGCGCCTGGGCGCATCCGGTCATCGGCCTCGACGGCGATCCCGCCAGCCGCCGGCGGCTCGCCGGCGAGCTTGCGCGCCTGCTCGCCGACATCCCGCGCGTGCTGCAGTCGCTCTCACCCGATGCGGTCGACGGGCTCGTCGATGCCCTCGTCCGCGATCGCGACGTCGGGCAGATCGGCGCCTGGCGGCAGTATTGACGGTGCACGCGCGCGGCACGCGCCAGGGCGCGCCGCGATAAGCGGAGGGGAAGAAGCTGCATGCGTATTGTCGTGGCCTACAATCGCCCCACCGAGGTCGTCACCGGTCGACCCGAGCATCTGGAGACGGACCACCAGCTCGCGTACGACACCCGCGTCGCGGCCGAAACGCTGGCCGCCGCCGGCCACGCGGTCCAGCGCATCGAGGCCGATTGGGATCTGCTGCGCGCCTGCCAGGCGGCGCGCCCGGACATGATCTTCAACCTCGTCGAGGGATTCGCCGGGACCAATGCGCACGAGCATATCGCTCCGTGCCTCTTCGATCTCGCCGGCCTTCCCTATACGGGCGCCGATCCGGTCAACCTGCTGATGATCCGCGACAAGGTGTACACCAAGGACATCCTGCGCGCGCACGGCTTCCCGATGGCGCCGCACCGGCTGCTCACGCGGATCGACGACGGCGTCGACGAGCTGCGCTTTCCCCTCATTCTCAAGCCGGTGCGCGAGGAAGGCAGCCTCGGCATCGCGTTCGATTCGGTGGTGCGCTCGCAAGCGGACCTGCGCGAGCGCCTGCGCAACCTGTTCGCGATCTTCCGCCAGCCGATTCTCGCCGAGGAGTTCATCGTCGGGCGCGAGTTCGCCGCCGGCGTGCTCGGCAACGCGACGCTGCGCCCGCTCACCAGCGTCGAGTTCAAATTTCCCGAAACCGATCCGCTGCGCGAGTTCCGCTCGTACGAGTACAAGTGGCACAAAGGGCCCGAGACCATGGTCCCGGCGGCCGATATCGACGACGAGATCCTCGCCGCGCTCCAATCGATGGCCGCCAAGGCGCACACGATTTTGCGCTGCCGCGACTACAGCCGCGCCGATTTCCGCGTCGCGGCCGACGGATCGATCTATTTTCTCGAGCACAACAGCAATCCGGGCGTCGGGCCGAACAGCCGCGACTTCGGCAACACTTTCACGACGATGGCCGAGTTCTCCGGGATCGACTACGGCACGTTGTTGCAGGCGATCGTCGACGTTGCCCTAGAAAGATACGGCGGGCCTCCGGCCGTCATGCCGTGAGCCGCCGTCCTTGACAGCGCGTGGCGAACCAGCGCACCATCTGCGCGTGCACATATACGAAAAAGAACCAGAATTTGCGGCGGGCGCCGCGGCGGCCGGCGCCCAGCGAGCGCGGGACCGTGCGTCGGGGCACGCCGAAGGGGAGCGCATGACCGGGCTGTCGCCGCATCCCGACCAGGAAAGAGCCGTCGCGACGGACTGGGGCAACTGGCGCAAGCAGCTCTCGAACCGCATCAAGACGCTGGCCGAGCTGCGCGCCTGGATCAACGTCACGCCGGACGAGGAAGAGGCGATCCGGCGCTGCGAGGGCAAGTACCGCTGGAGCATCACCCAGTACTACGCCTCGCTGATGGACCGGGACGATCCGAACTGTCCGGTGCGCCTGCAGGCGGTGCCCAATCTGCGCGAGCTGGCGCCCACGCCGGGCGCCGAGGTCGATCCGGTCGGCGACATGGTGTTCCGCAAGACCAACCGGGTGATCCATAAATATCCCGACCGCATCGTGCTGCTGGTGACCGAGGTGTGTCCGGTCTACTGCCGGCACTGCACGCGCAAGTTCCACACGACCGATCTCGACGGCACCTATTTCGGCATCGGCGAGGCGAGGTCCTATGACGAGGACCTCGCCTATGTCGCGGCGCATCCGGAAATCCGTGACGTGCTGCTGACCGGCGGCGATCCGCTGGTCTATCCGGACGAAAAGCTGCGCTTCATCCTGCAGCGCCTGCGCGCCATCCCGCATGTCGAGATCATCCGCATCGGCAGCCGGTTTCCCGTGCTCATGCCGGACCGCATCACGCCCGAGCTCTGCCGCATGCTGGAGGAATTCCATCCGCTCTGGCTCAACACGCATTTCAACCACCCCAAGGAGATCACGCCGCAGGCGGCCGCGGCGTGCGACCGGCTGCTGCGCCACGGCATTCCGGTGCAGAACCAGTCGGTGCTGCTCAAGGGGATCAACGACAGCGTCGAGACCATGCGCGCGCTGATGCACGGTCTCCTCAGGATCAGGGTGCGGCCCTACTACCTCTATCACTGCGACAACGTGGTCGGTGTGTCGCACTTCATGACCAGCCTGGAGCAGGGCCGCGCGATCATGGAGTCGCTCAGCGGCTTCACCACCGGCTTCGGCGTGCCGCAATACGTGGTGACCACCGATCTCGGCAAGATCCCGGCCTCGCGCGCGGTGCTGCATCGCGACGGCGACGGCGATGTCTGGGTCGAGAACTACAAGAACGAGCGCAAGAACCTCGGCCCGGTGCTGCGCTGATTCCGATTCAGCTCGCCGCCTGCGCCGGCAGCGCGACGTCGAACGAATAGGTCTTCTGTCCGGCAGGCTTCGGCTCATGCACGATGAAGTCTCCGACCACGCACATCCGGTTGAAGTCGGAGTAGTTCGGCGTGCCCGAATGCCACAGATACCCCGGCATGATCACCATCAGGCCGGGGCGCGGCAGTATCTTGATCGAGTCCTTCTTGGTCAGATCCATCAGCAGCGCATTGAAGCGGGGATCGTGCAGCTGCAGAAGCCCGCCCTCCGAGCGGAAATATTCCGCCGTGCCGCCGTACTCGACGACATCGCGATTGGAGAAGTCGGCGGTCCGCACGTAGTAGACCGCCGACACATGGGCGAGGTGATTGTGCGCCGGCACGAACTGCCCGGGCAGCGAATAGACCGGGAACATCAGCATCTCGGCGGTGTAGTTGCCGGCGATGCCCTCGGCCGCCATCCAGTAGCGCAAGCCGTAGAGGAAGAGATCGCGCAACCGTGCCACCGCCGGCACCGAATCGGCGAGGCGCAGCATGTTCTTGTTGTTCGAGGTCTCGAGGTAGTCGGGATCCTGGTACTCGGCCTTGCCGTCGAACACCTCGAGCAGGCCGGCATCCATCGCGTCAGTGTCGGGGAACTCGAGCGTCGTGACCCGCGTCGGGAAGACCAGATAGTCCTTGATCGCCGGCTGCCGGAACTCGTCCACGGGGCTCTCCTGCCGCATTGAATCCCTGCAATGCTCGCGGGTTTCTCTGGTCGCGTCAACTTGAAGATGCTAGCCTCGCATGCATCAGGCTGTCCAGCGCCGGCCTCGACCGACGCGGATACGCGGGAGAGTCCATGCGCCCGGGTGCCGTCAGGCCCAACCTGCTCGCGATCGTTCCGCCCTACGCGATTCACGGGCCGCCGGCCGGCGCCGCCGCGCTGCTCGCCTACCTCAAGGCCGCCGGCTGCCGCGATTTCGGCTTCCTCGACCTGCGGCTGTTCACCCCCGACGTCGCGACGCCCACTTACCGGATGATCGGCGCGTTCGGCGAATCCTTCGTGCTCGACATTCCCGACCTGCCGCTCGTGCTCGCGCTGCTGGAGAACGTGCGCCGCGGCCGCGACCCGCTCGCCATCGCCGACGACGTGATCGAGCCCTATTGTCTCGCCCGCGGCATCAACACGCTGTTCGTGCGCTCCTGGCTGCAGCGCATGGCGAGCCTCGTCGCCAACGTGTTCGACGCCATCCCCGATCTCGCCTTCGTCGGCTTCTCGACCTGGACGTCGAACTACCTCACGACCTTGCTCGCGGCCGCCCATCTCAAACGCCGGGCGCGAGCGCCCTTCATCGTCGCGGGCGGCCCGCAGGTCTCGCAGAGCGCCGCCTCGGCGCGGCTCGGCCTGCGCAGCGGCCTGTTCGACGCAGTTGCGGTCGGCGAGGGCGAGGAGACGCTGTTCGATCTCTACGAGCACTATTCGCCGCAGCAGCGCGCGCTGACCGCGCCGATCGCGGGCGCGCTCCTACCCGATCCGGGCGCGCCCGGCCTGGCGTACGCCGAGCGGCCGCTGCTGCGCCTCAAGGAGCTGCCGCTGCCCGACTTCGACGAGATGCACCTGCCCGCCTATCGCATCGGCGGCAAGCGGGTCGCGACCTACCAGCTGTCGCGCGGCTGCACCGACAAATGCTCGTTCTGCAGCGAGTGGGTGTTCTGGCGCCATTTCCGCCTGAGCCGCATGGACAAGGCGGTGGTCGAGGTGGCCGAGTTGCAGCGTCGCTGGGGCATCGAGCGCATCTGGTTCACCGACTCGCTGCTCAACGGCCAGATGAACCGCCTGCGCGATTTTGCGACCGGCCTCATCGAGGCCGGCATCGCGATCGAGTGGAGCGGCTACATGCGCGCGCAGATGGATGCGCCGACCGCCGATCTCCTGCGCCGCGCCGGCTGCGTGCGCGTGTTCATCGGCGTCGAGTCGCTCGCCGACGAGACGCTCAAGCTGATGAACAAGCGCATGACCGAGACGCAGAACCTCGCGGCCGTGCAGGCCTTTCTCGATGCCGGCATCGAGGTGAAGGTCGGGCTGATCCCGGGCTTCCCGGGCGACACGCGCGAGCGCTTCGTGCGCACCGCGACGCAGCTGCGCCGCATGCAGGACACGAACGGCCGTCTCGCCGTGAGCCACGAGGCCTTCGTGGTGCTGCCCGGCCAGCCGATCTACGCGGATCTCGCGAGCTTCGGGCTCTCCCGCCTGCCCTGGCCCGACGACGTGATCGCCATCTGCCCCGAGCTCGCGGACATTTCGCAAAAGATCGCCTGGCGCATCGAGGGCGCCAACCAGGGCATGGACCGCGTGGGCGAGCACGCGATCTCGCTCTCCCTCGTCGGCCCGGCGCATCCGACCGACCGCGACGCCGACGAGACGCACGAGGCGCTGAGCCTCTACCGGCTCGACCAGGCGCCGCTCGCTGCCGGTGTCTGGCTCGCCCGCACGCTGGCGCCGAACGGCCATGTCGTCGGCGCGATACTCATCGAGGACGAGCGCGTCGCATTCGCGGGCGACCGCCGGCGTACCGCGCTGGCACGGCCGAGCGGAAACGCGCCGAACGACGCCCCGATGCCGATCTGCGCGATTCCCGCGGTTGCGGCCTGGCTCGACGCGGTGCTGGCGCGCCACCACGTGGGCGCCGCGCTGTCCGCACCGCGCGTCGCCCCGGCGAAATTCCGCGCGCTCGCGCCCGACCTGGCGAGCGGGCGCACCGCGGCGAGCCGGCTCACGCTCGGCCCGTTCACGATCGCACGGGTGATCGATGGCACGCTCTGGCTTGCCGATCTCTCGACCGGCGAGGCCGAGCGCGTGCCGGCGACCGACGCGACCGCCGCCGCGCTGCTGCGCGGCGAGGATGTCGCTGTCGACTCGACCGCGCTCGCGCTCGCCGAACTCGGCCTGCTCGTCTACTGCGCGCTGCCCGACGACGCCGCCACCGAGCCGAGACGGGCGAGCAGCGAGCGCCCGCGCGTCGCCGCCGTGCCGGCCTGATCTCCATGCGGTCCCCAATGTGAGTCCCATGCGCATCGCGGTTCTGGAAAACGTCAAGGAGAACGCCCCACCGTGCGAGCCGCTGCTGCCCGACACGCCTGACATTTGGGCCGAGCTCGGCACCATCGGCGAGGTGCAGGGGATCGTCGAGGCGCTGGAGCGCGGCGGGCATACGGCCGCCTTTTTCGAGGGCAACCTCACGCTGCTCGACACGCTGCCAAGATTCCGGCCCGACCTTTGCTTCAACATGTGCGAGGGCCACTTCGGCGAGAGCCGCGAGAGCCACGTGCCGGCGCTGCTCGAGATGATGCGGCTGCCCTACACCGGCGCCGGCGTGCTGGCGACCGCGCTCACACTCGACAAGGTGATGACCAAGCGCTGGCTCTCCGCGCACGGCCTGCCGACGCCTGCCTACCAGGTATTCGCCACGGCGGACGAGAAGCTCGACCCGGCCCTGCGCTTTCCGCTGTTCGTCAAGCCGGTGCGCGAGGGCTCGGGCAAGGGCGTGAGCGACGCGAGCGTCGTCGACGACGAGCGTGCGCTGCGCGCGCGCGTCGCCCATGTGATCGCCGCCTACCGGCAGCCCGCGCTGGTCGAACGCTTCATATGCGGGCGCGAGATCACGCTCGGGCTGCTCGGCAATGCCGGCGACGGGAGCCTCGTCGTGCTGCCCGCCTTCGAAATCCTGTTCCGCGATCCGCGGCGCGGCGTCTACACCCATCTGATCAAGTCGGCGACGCCGGACGGCTGGGCGGCGAACGAGAATTATCGCTGTCCGGCGCCGCTCGACGACCGCGTGCGGAGCGAGTTGGAGCGGCTCGCGCGGACCGCGTTCGAGATCACCGGCTGCTGCGACTATGCGCGCATCGATTTCCGCCTCGATGGCGACGACGGCGAGCGGCCCTGCCTCCTCGAGGTCAATGCGCTGCCCGGCATCTTCCGCGATCGGAGCGACATGGCGTTCCAGGCGGCCGCTGCCGGCCTGTCGCATGACCAGTTGATTCTCGCGATCGCGGCCCATGCGGCGCGCCGAAACGGCCTGCTCGCGGGCGCCGATGCGCTGAAGATCGCGGTCGCGCGTCACGCCGGCGAGCTCGGCGTGGTCGCCACTGCCGCGATCGCGGCGGGGGAGCGCATCGTCCACCTCGACGGCGAGGTCTTGTCGCGTCCGACCCGCACCTCGGTCCAGATCGGCTTCGGACGACACATCGATACCTGGGGCACCGATCCATCCGTGCCTGGCAACGTCTTTCGCTATCTCAATCATTCCTGCGTCGCCAATGCGCGCATGAAGGGGCGCGAGCTCATCGCGATTCGCCCGATCGTGACGGGCGAGCCGGTCACCTTCGACTACGATTCGAACGAGTGGGACATGATCAGCCCGTTTCCCTGCGCCTGTGGCGCGGCGGGCTGCCGCAAGATGATCCGCGGCTACCGTCATCTCGATGCCGCCACGCGCCGGCGGCTCGAGCCGGTGATCAGCCCGCACCTGCGCGAGATGCTGGCGATGGAAGTTGGCACAACGCCCGCTCTCCCTCTCCCCGCTCTTGCGGGGAGAGGGTCGGGGTGAGGGGCGCTGAATCTCGGCAAAACATATCGTTGAACGTGACTCGTTGAACCGCCCCCTCACCCCGACCCTCTCCCCCTGAAGGGGGAGAGGGAGGGCGCGCGCAGCGCTCGCCTTACTTTGCCACCATCATTGACGCCGCCCTCCTCCCGTGGTCCGTTCCGGCCGCATCATCGGAGGATCGCATGAAGGATCGCAAGACCAAGGGGCTCGGCCTCGCCATCGTCGGCGCCGGGCGCGTCGGCCTGTTTCGCGGCGAGGTGGCGGCGCGGCATCCGGCGGTCGAGTGGATCGGCATTGCGGAGAGGAATCCGAACCGCGGCAACTTGGTCGCGAGCAAGATCGGCGCCGACTTCGTCACCGCCGATCATCGCGAGCTGCTCGCCCGCCCGGAGGCGACCTGCGCGATCATCGCGACCGACGAGCACCTGCACGTCGACCCGATCATGTGCGCGATCGAGAACAAGCTGCCCATGCTGATCGAGAAGCCGCTGGCGACGGATCTGGCGCAGTCCGCCAAGGTGCTCGCCGCGATCGAGAGCGCGAAGCTCGACGCCGTCGTCGGCTACACCCAGCGCTTCCGCCGCCGCTGGCTCGCCGCAAAGGAGAAATGCGCGACCGGCGCGCTCGGCGACGTGACGATGGTAACCTCGCGCGCCTTCATGAACCGCCTGGTCGCGATCGACAACTACAAGCGCACCGACAAGCCGGAGACGATCTCGCCCATGGTGATCTCGGGCACGCACGCGCTCGACATCTGCATGTGGTGCCTCGACGGCAAGCGGCAGACCGAGGTCTATGCCCGCTCGGTCGACAAGGTGCTCGGTCCGCTCTACCGCGGCATCGACGCCACCGCCGGCATGGTGATGTTCGCCGACGGCACCGTGCATCACCTCAATATCTCGTGGGCGCTGCCCGTCACCTGGCCGGCCGCCGTCTACAGCCTCGAGGTCGGCATCGTCGGCACCACCGGCGTGCTGACCATCGATGACACCCACCGCGACATCGTGCTCGCCGTCTCGAAGCCCCAGTCCGAGGGCTACGCGCCCGACGAAAGCCGCATGGTCGACTTCATGGGCAGCTATCCGCCCGGCGACATGGCGCTCGGCGAGCTGCGCGGCCCGATGGCCGACGAGACCGTCTCCTGGCTCAACCGCATGGCGCTGGGCGTGCCCACACAGGCCGCCACCGCCGCTGAGGCGCACAACCGGCTGATGCTGACCAAGGCGCTCGATCTGTCGGCGAAGCTCAAGCAGCCCGTCCAGCTGCCGCTCGCGCCCGAGGTGGAGCAGGAGATGCTGAAGAAAGTGGCTTAGTCATTGCGAGGAGCGCGTAGCGCGACGATCGGCATATGCATGCGCAAGCGGAACGAGATTGCTTCGCGGAGTTTATCCTTGGGCTCGCCGAAGGCGAGACCCGAGGGCTCGCAATGACGTCTATCTGCGCGCCCCGATCGCCTTCACGCCCATCTCCCCCGCCAGCTTCTCGAGCTGCGCCTTCAGCACATCCGGCAGCGGGATGCCGTCGCGCAGCCGCTCCTCGCGGCAGGCGCGGCGGCGCTCGCCGGGCAGACGGATGGCATCGAAGCCGGGCAGGCGCTGCGAGCCATGCAGGTCGCCCATGTGGCGGTCGACCTCGGTCTTGAAGGCATCGAGCTCAATGAACCGTTTGATGTCGATCGCGCAGATGAAATGGCCCGTATTGGTCGCGCTCGTGTCGTCCGCGTTGAAGTCGATCACGTCGCGGCCGAAGGCGGCGCCGTTGAGCACGCCGGCCAGAAGCCCGAGCATGATCGCGAGCCCCGCGCCCTTGTAGCCGCCGATCGGCAGCAGCATGCCCTCGACCGAGCGCTTGGCGTCGGTGAGCGACGCGCCGGTCGCCGTATTGACCATCCAGCCCTCCGGCATCGCACGGCCTTCGAGCGCGTATTTCTTCACCGTGCCGTAGGAGACGACCGTGGTCGCCATGTCGAGCACCAGCGGACCCGATCCCGACGGCACGCCGATGCCGAGCGGGTTGGTGCCGAGCAGCAGGTCGGTGCCGCCCCACGCCGCCATGTGGTTGGCATTGGCGACCGCGCCGTAGAGCCCGATCATGCCGTGATGCACCGGCATCTCGGCATAGATGCCGGCAGTGCTGGCGTGGTTCGAACGCTTCGCGCCGACCCAGGCTATGCCGTTCTGGCGCGCGATCGCGATCGCGGTCTCGGCGGCGCGGCTCATCACCAAATGGCCCATGCCGTTGTCGCCGTCGACGAGGGCGGTCGCAGGCGCGGTCTTGTTCACCTTGATGCTCGGCCGCGCGTTGACCGCACCCGCCTTGAACCGGCGGATATAGTGCGGCAGGCGGAAGATGCCGTGCGCGTCGGCGCCGGTGAGATCGGCCTCCGTCATCAGTTCGCCGATGCGCGCTGCGTCCGCGGCGGGGAACCCCGCCGCCGCGAACACATCGGCGATGAAGACGCGCGCGACCGCCGCCGCGACCGTCGCCGCCATCACGCCTCTCCGAGCAGCTTCAACGGAATGTCTGTGAGGATCTTCTGCTTGTCGGCGGCAGAGATGTTCAGCGCCCTCACCTCCCGGGCGCATTCGAGCGTGCCCATGTCGTAGGGATAGTCGCTGCCGAGCACGATGCGCGAGGGGCCGATGATCGACACCAGCGCCTGCAATTGCGGCTGCGCATGCAGGATGGTGTCGTAGTAGAGCGTGGCCATCGCCTTCTCGGGTCCGTGATCCTTGAGATGCACCTTCGGCTCGGGGCGCACCTTCCAGCCATGCGAGAAGCGGCCGGCCTGCCACGGCGCCATGCCGCCGCCGTGCACGAAGAACCACTTGATGTTGGGATAGCGCTCGACCACGCCGCCGAACACGACCGAGGCGACCGCGATGGTCGAGTCGAGCGGATTGCCGATCAGGTTGTTGAGATAATAGTTCTTGTAGCGATCCATCCCGGCGACCTGGGTCGGGTGCACCATCATCAGCGCGTGATGCTCGTTGGCAACCTGCCACACCGGCTCGAACTCCGGCTCGTCGAGGTTCTTGCGGTTGATGTTGGAGCCGATCTGCGCGCCCTTCATCCCGAGCTTGGTCATCGCGCGCTTGAGTTCCGCCGCCGCCTTGTCGGGCGCCTGCATCGGCAGCGTCGCGAGGCCGTAGAAGCGGCCCGGGTGATCCTTGACGTGCTTGGCAATCTGGTCGTTCTGGATCGCCGCCACGGCGGCGTTCTGCGACGCGTCGGTGTTGTAGAGGAAGGTCTGCGGCGTGTTCGACAGCACGTGCACGTCGACCTCCGCCTCCGCCATGTGCTTGAAGCGCTGCTCGAGGTCCCATGCGCCGCGCGGAAACGGCTTGTACGCCGTGCCACCGATCTCGAACACGGCGAAATCCTTGTCGATCGGCGTGAGCTTGACCCCCAGCGACGGCGCCTCCTTGGCGATCATCTGCATGGTGTCTTCGTTCAGAATATGGGCGTGCACGTCGATGACTTTGGGCATTGGGTCCTCCGAGGGGAGGCGGAGTCATATACGGCGAGGGTGGCGAGTGAAAGGTGGGTAAGGAGCGCCATGCGTTTCACCCTGCCCCGCCTGTGGGGGAGGGAGCGCAAGCTCAGGGTCTCCCTCTTTACGACGCGCGAAAACTTGTATCTCGTCACACGACCATGAGGAAAAGCGCGAGGGATGACGGGATGGCCAAGGACAGCTCGAAATCAAAATCTGCTGCGGACACGGCCTCGTCAGCCAAACCGCCCGCCGCCAACACCCCCTCCCCCCGCTGGCAGTCCGACGTCATCGTCGACCTGATCAAGCACTTCGGCTTCCCCTACATCGCGCTCAACCCCGGCGCCTCGTACCGCGGCCTTCACGACTCCCTCGTCAACTACGGCGGCAACGAGCCGCCGATGCTGCTGTGCCAGCACGAGAAGATCGCGGTGCAGATCGCGCACGGCTACGCCAAGGTCACGGGCCGGCCGATGATCGCGATCGTGCACAACATCGTCGGCATGCTGCACGCCACGATGGGCATCTACTACGCCTATATCGACCGCGCGCCGATCTTTGTCATCGGCGCGACCGGGCCGATGGACGAGAGCAAGCGGCGGCCTTTCATCGACTGGATCCACACCGCCAACGTCCAGGGCGAGCAGCTGCGCCACTACGTCAAGTGGGACTACCAGCCGGGCAGCATCGAGGGCGTGCCGGACAGTTTCGCGCGCGCCTACGGCGCGATGATGACCGAGCCGCAGGGCCCGATCTACATGTGCTACGACGCGTGGCTGCAGGAGCAGCCGCTCGCGGCCGAGATCGCCCTGCCCGACCGGCACGGCGCGACCGTGCCGGCGCCGATGGCCGCCGACCCGACGGCGCTGGCAAAGATCGCCGACAAGCTGGTCGCCGCGCGCTTTCCGGTGCTGCTCGCCGAATACACGGGCCACGTGCCGAACGGATTCCATGACTTGGTCGCGCTCGCCGAGACGGTCGGCGCCGCCGTCTACGACACCAACGGGCGGCTCAACTTCCCCAACCGCCACCCGCTCAACCTCAGCATGGACCGCAGCGCCTTCGCGGAGGCCGACCTCATCCTCTCGCTCGATACGCGCGACTGGGAGAAGCCGACCCACCGCATCGACCGCACCAAGCGCGCGGTCGAGCCGATCTATCCGAAGACCTGCGAGATGATCGAGCTCGGCTTCGGCGACATCGGGCTCTCCAAATGGTCGATGGACTACACCCGCATGCCGAACGCCAGCCTGCGCGTGCTCGGCGACACCGCGACCGCGATCCCGGAGCTGACCAACCTGTGCGTCGAGCGCGTGCTCAATGACACCGGCCTGCGCGAGCGCATCGCGCGCCGCGCCGCCGACATCAAGACGCGGCACGACGGGCTGTTCGGCAAATGGGAGCGCGAGTCGCGCGAGGACTGGGACGCCTCGCCGATCACCCTGCCGCGGCTCGCACACGAGCTGTGGGACGCGATCAAGACCGAGGACTGGGTGCTCACGGCCAGCACCCTGCAGGACTGGGCGCTCAAGCTGTGGGACTTCGACAAGCCGTATCGCCATGCGGGCCGCGCGCTCGGCACCGGCACGCAGATCGGCGTCTCGCTCGGCGTCGCGCTCGCCCACCGCGGCACCGGCCGTCTCGTGGTCGACATCCAGCCCGACGGCGACCTCATGTTCGACGCCGG
>Ga0126371_10000544_pt1 | contig 31239 bp, 32 predicted proteins | sample PanSoiMetaPlot_4_FD_110145 | JGI IMG/M metagenome (GOLD analysis project Ga0126371, IMG submission 110145) | Tropical forest soil microbial communities from Panama - MetaG Plot_4 | ecosystem: Environmental > Terrestrial > Soil > Tropical forest > Bulk soil | place: Panama | collected 2016-02-17 | reverse complement strand
TTCTCATCCTGCTCTATTGGCAATGGCGTCCCATTCCCGGCCTCGTGTGGTCCGTGAATAACGCTGCGGGCGCTGCTCTTCTAACCACGCTGTTTTGGATCGGGTGGATCATCGTATTGACCAGTACGTTCGCGATCAGCCACTTCGATCTTTTCGGCCTGGAACAAGTTTGCACGAAATGGCGTGGCACCGAGTACCAACCGCCCGCTTTCAAAACGCCGTTTCTCTATAGATACGTGCGTCATCCGATCTATCTCGGATTTCTATTCGCTTTCTGGGCAACGCCGGTGATGACTGCGGGTCATCTGTTGTTCGCCATCGCGACCACCGGCTACATCTTCATCGGCATCGTGCTGGAGGAGCGGGACCTCGTCACCTATCACGGGGACGAATATGTGGAGTATAGACGGCAGGTCTCGATGATCATCCCTTTGGTACGCGCCGCGCGCGGAGTGACACGCCGCAAGCGTGCATAGCAGAACTTCGCCGTAGCCCATCGAAACAACGGGCGGGGCGCGTAAGGACATCTCGTGCGCTATTGCTTGTCGGCAACCTCGATCTATCTCGAAAATTGCTCGCGTTGAAATTCGCGCTCGCGGCGCTGGCGGCCGGTGCCGCGATCGTGCGCCGTGAGCTGCGTCGCTAGAGCTATCTGGCGCACGTTCCGACGCTGTCGCTGGACGGCGTAAACCGGATTTAAGCGTCTCCGGTGTACGCACGCGGTTAGGTTTAATGCGTGCTGGTCGGTGTGCACCGCGTTGTGACAGGCGCCGAAATTGCAGTTGTCGGTCGGTTGGGCGGATAATCAGCCAACTCCAAAGAGGTCGATGGCAATGGGTGTGAATCACGGGTCCGCCGGGTCGGTGGACCGCGCACCGGAACGTCGGCTGCCAACTGGTGTCGCGCGGGGCGACGTCATTGCCGACGCGCGCCTGGAAACGCTCTACCGCTATTGGCTCGAGCGCCGCTGCGGGCGCACCATGCCGCGACGCGCCGACATCGATCCGGTTGGGATCCCGGCGACCATCTGGCCGCATGTGATGATCCTGGAGGTTATCCGCGAAGGCGCAAAGATTAGGTTCCGCTACCGACGGGCGGGCGGCGTGTTTTGGCGCGCCGGCGCCGCCGAGCCGACGGGGCGCTTCATCGAAGAGGTCTTGCCGACGACGGCGGGATATCTCGACTACGTCGTTGCGATTTACACCGAAATGGCCGAGGCCGGACGGCCGATGTACTCCGAAAACTACTTCACGCGCGACGGACAAAGCGTGCCGATGCGGACGCGACGTGTAAGCCTGCCGCTGTCGAACGACGGCATCGTCGTCGACACCATCCTTGCCGGCCACGTTTTCGAATATCCGCGCGAGCGCGATCCAGAATTTCCGGCGGTCGACGGGCTGCGCGAAGTGGTGCGGGTCTATCTCGACGAATGAGCGTCGATTTGACGCGTCCGTCGCCCGTTATGTCGGGTCGCACCGTCGTCACCGCGATTGTCTGAGCTGCGTCCCCGACGTTAGAGTAACGACCGAATAGACGCGGGACACGAAGGATGGCCGATGGATAGCAGCTTAACGGCGCACCAGCCGGCGGCAAAGCCGGTCGCCGAAACGGCACGCTACAAGCTTTTCGTCCGCAACCTGGTGCTGGCGGCGAAGATCGGCGTGCATCCGCATGAAAAAGTTCGGCCGCCGCGTCTGCGCGTCAGCGTGGAGCTCGACATGGCGGGCGATCCGCCGCGGCATGACGATTTGGTGGACGCGCTCGACTATGAGCGCGTAGTTGCGGGCATCCGCGACCTCGCGGTGGCGCAACACATCAACCTGGTTGAAACCTTCGCCGACGCCGTCGCGCGGCTCTGCCTGGTCAATCCCCACGTATTGGGGGCTTGCGTTACCGTCGAAAAGCTCGACGTCTATTCCAACGCCGAAAGCGTCGGCGTGACGCTCGAACGGCGTCGCTCCGAATAGATCACGGCGCGGTTGCCAGCGCCTCGGTCACCGCGATGGCGGCGCGCGTCTCCGCAACGTCGTGGACACGCACGATCTGCACGCCTTGCTGAATTGCGTGAATCACGGCCGCAAGTGATCCGGCAAGTCGCGCGTCTACCGTGCCGCCCAAAAACGATTTGCGCGAGGCACCGATCAGGATGCCGGTGCCGAGATCGTGCAACAGGCCGATGCGCGCGAGAATTTCGAGGTTATGCGCCTGGGTTTTGCCGAAGCCGATGCCGGGGTCGACCACGATGGCATCGCGCGCGATGCCGGCATTGATGCACGCTGCAATCCGCGCTTCGAGGAACTCGACGATGTCGAGCGAGGCAAGATCGTAACGCGGCGCACGCTGCATCGTCATGGGGTCACCCTGCATGTGCATGAGCACGACTGGCGCACGCGTCTTTGCGGCAACCTCCATCGCGCCCGGTTGCGACAGGGCGGCGACGTCGTTGATGATACGCGCGCCGGCCTCGAGCGCGCGTGTCATGACGCTGGCGTGCCGCGTATCCACCGAAATCACCGCACCGGCTGTCGCGAGGGCCTGGATGACCGGTCCGACGCGTGCGAATTCCTCATCGGGCGTAACCGGCGCCGCACCTGGCCGCGTGGATTCACCGCCGATGTCGACGATGTCGGCGCCCGCCGCGACCAGCGCGCGGCCATGCGCGACGGCGCGCGCCGGATCGGCAAAACGTCCGCCGTCAGAGAAGCTGTCGGGCGTGACGTTGAGCACACCCATGATCAACGGCTGGTCAAACGTGAATCCCGCCCATTTCGGTCGTGGTGCCGTCAGGCGGTGAAGCGCGGCTTCGATCGTCGCGCGCAGGTCCGGTTCGCCTTTCAGCGCATGCATGAGCGCCGGCACGGGCGTGACCGTGGTGGCGATGCCAGTGGCGGTGCGCGATAGCAGCTCGACCGCGCCAAAAGCCCGCGCCGAACCGGCAAGCCAATGCGCCGTGCCGTTCTGCACGCCAGCAGCGGCGACTTCACCGGTGATCGTCGCAACCGGGCGCACGCGTAACGGCGATCCTGCTGTGGTGCTGAGAAAGGTGGTTAGATCCACGGTCGTGTAACCGCCATGCGTCGGCGGCGCGATTGGGGCGGCGTTGTTCCGGCGAGTTCCCATACATATATAACGTAAAGGACGCCGATCGTTGGCGTCTCCTCCCTAAACCTGGGCCGCGGCGACGCGGCCCAATTTTTTTCGGGCCGTCGCAGACCCTCAGCCGGGAGATGGCGAGCCGCTAGCGCGGCGCCAGGGGTAGCGTATGGATTACACCTTACGGTTGTAAAAAAAGGGCTGACAGCACGGGCTAAAAACCGGCCTAGCGGGCCGAAATGGCTTGCTTATTTGGCCGCAAATCCGGTACGGTTTTTGCGGTGAATGGCGACGGGTCCGTAGCCACGACCCGTTCGCGTCAAGCCGGCACAGACCGGTGGACAGGGACGGCAAGCGCCGAAAACCTCCATTCTCCGAGTTTGGCGCCTGATCGAAGGCGCCGACGGGTATTGGTGCGGGCCCCGAAGCGGGGGCGGCGCTACTGGGTGTGTCCAGTTGGTCTAATGGGGGGCCATTGGTCGGCGGTTTGCGTAATCTAGGGAGACGCCTGTTTCCCGAGCGGCAGCTTTTGGTACGCTCGACGGAACGTGTCAGCTCCGTTCTGCTGCCAGGCTGGCTGCAGGCGATGATTGTGGTTGCCTGTCTTGGCACACTTGGCGGCGCGAGCTATTTGACAGTCGGGTATTTTTCGCTTCATCGCAAAGCCGATCGCGCTGGCACCATCGCGTCCAATGAACCGGCGGTGGCGAGCGGGACCGCGCAAGCGCAGACCAATTCTGAGGCGCAGGCGGTTGCGGCGCTCAATCAGGAGCTCGCCGCCATCAACAGCCAATATGCCGAACTCAAGCAACATTATGACGCGATGGTCGCCAACCAATCGGCGAATGCGACCGGCCCAGCGCAGCAGGATCTGCAACAGAAGCTCGCGGCGGCGCAGCAGCAACTGGCGAGCAATAACGGCAATGTCGCGCAGCTGAAGAAATCCATCGACGAATTGCACGCCGAACTGAAACGGTCCGAGCAGGCGCGCACGGCCGAGGCGACGCACACGCGGCAGCTTGAAAACGCGATGCAGACGCTGACGGCGCGCGCCAATCTCCTGAAAGCCATCGCCGACAGCAAGAATGAACAGCTTGCACGGCTGCGGGCACAGCTCGCTAAGCCGGCCGAACAGGTCGGAGCCGTTCCGCCGTCGAGCGGGCCTTCGGCCGCGCCGGCGGCGACGCCTGACGCCGATTCATTGGTGACCGAGCCGGGCAAGCATAGCGCGCTCGCTCCGGACACGATCGGCGAAGGCGCGACGTTGACCGCGCCGGCGGCACCGGTCGCGCAGCTCGACGCCCAGAGTGCCACGCATCACTCGACGAGCCGACTCGAGGAGGTTCTGGCCTCGACCGGCGTCGATCTCGACAAGATTATCGGGCACATCAGTCAGCAATCAGGGGCCGCCATGGGCGGCCCGTTCGTTTCGCTCGACAGCATGCGCAGCAACACGGCCGAACAGCAGCGTGTGGCTGCTCTGTTGAAGATCGCAAAGATTTTGCCGCTGCGCGCGCCGCTTGATATGCACTACGGAATTGGCAGCCCGTTCGGTGCGCGTCGCGATCCGTTCAACGGGCGCGAGGAATTCCACACCGGCATCGATCTCGACGCGCCGTATCGCACGCTGGTCTATAGCACCGCGCCGGGCGTCGTCATCTTCACTGGCTGGAAAGAAGGTTACGGCCGCACGGTCGAAATCGATCACGGTCACGGTATTGTAACGCTCTATGCCCACCTTCATCGAATTCTGGTGGCGAACGGCGAGCGCGTTGCGGCGCACGTGAGGATCGCCCAATTGGGCAGCACCGGCCGCAGCACTGGCCCCCATCTGCATTACGAAATTCGTCTCGACGGCAGACCAGTCAATCCCGAGAAGTTCCTGGAGGCTGGCAAAAATGTGGTTCAAGCGAGCGCACACTAGCCCGGCTGGCCATGCCTTCGTCGGGAGCGAGAACCGGCGTTCGGTGCCCTCGATTCTCAGCGCCGGCCTCAAGCTCGAAGGCGATATCGTAAGCGATGGCGAGGTCCACATTCTCGGCCATCATTCGGGCAACATCATCGCGCGTCGGGTCACCATCGGCGAAGGCGGCGTGGTCACCGGCACCATCGAAGCCGAGAACGTCGTGATCAACGGCACGTTGTCGGGCCGCGTTTCGGCGACGGCGATCGTGCTCGGGCGCGCAGCCTCCGTCATCGCGGATATCGTCTACGTCCAGATGCGGGTTGAGCCGGGCGCCTCCTACGAAGGCTATAGCCGGCGTGTCGAAACCGTCGACACCTTCGCAGCAGAGCAGATTCAGCTTTCGCCGCCGTTGCGCCAGCAGATCGAGCGCCTACGCACGCCGCACCCCGAAGTGGCTGGCAACGCCGACTAATTAGTTCGCGCCGCGGTCGAGGGCGCCTTCGAACATTTCCCGATCGACATTGCCGCCCGATGCGACGACGGCGACGCATTTGGCATTGTCGAGTTTGCCAGCCAGCACCGCGGCCAGCGCCGCCGCGCCGCCGGGCTCCAGCACCAGCTTAAGGTCGACGAATGCGACTGCCATGGCGCGGCGGATGTCGTCATCGCTGACCGTCAGGCTGCCGGCGAGGTGACGCTGCGCGATCGCGAACGGCAATGCGCCCGGCATTGGCGCCAATAGACAATCGCAAATCGACGGCGCTGCCGAGCTGTTGGCAACTCGTTGTCCGGCGGCGAGCGACCGCCGCATATCGTCGAAGCCGACGGGCTCCGCGGCGTAAACGCGCATCGCCGGGCGCGCGCCGGCAATGACAAGCGCGATCCCGCCAACGAGGCCGCCACCGCTACACGGCGCAACGACAGCGTCGGGTGTGCAGCCGAGCCCCGCGGCCTGATGCGCAATCTCAAGCCCGATCGTGCCTTGACCGGCAATGACACGCGGATCGTCGAACGGCGGAATCAGCGTCGCTTGCTGTTCGCGGGCGATGCGCTCGGCGATCGCCTCGCGGCTCTCGCGCTGACGATCATAGGGCACCACGGTCGCGCCATAGGCGCGCGTGTTCGCCGTCTTGATCGCTGGCGCGTCGGCCGGCATGACAATTGTCGCCGGAATCCCGAGTTGTTGGGCTGCGGCTGCCACGCCTTGGGCATGATTGCCCGATGAGAAGGCGACGACGCCGCGTTTACGCGCGGCCGCGTCGAGCGACAGCAGTGTATTGAGCGCGCCGCGGAACTTGAACGAACCGGTACGCTGCAAATTCTCGGCCTTGACCAGAACGCGCCGGCCGACGCGGGCATCCAGCATCGGCGAGGTAAGCAGGGGGGTTGCGACGATCTGACCGGAGAGGCGTTGCGCCGCGGTTTTGATCGCCGCATGGTCCGGCATCGGCATTGCCAAATCGTCGGCCATGGCTAAATTCCGAGCAGCGCTGGTAGTTCGTCGAGCCGCGTGATCTGGCCAATCGGTTTGGCCGGCAGCCGCTCGGTCTTTGCGCCGGCGCGATTGACCCAGATCGCCTTGAAGCCGAAGGCGCGCGCACCGGCGACGTCCCAGCCGTTCGACGAGACGAAGCCGATACGATCCGGCTTGATGCCGAGCCGGTCGACCGCGAGCTGGTATACCCGGGGATGCGGTTTGTAGATCCCGACCTCTTCGACTGAAAGAACGAGATCGACCAGTGCGCCAAGGCCCGCTGACTTGACGGCGGCGGTCAGCATCTTGGGCGTGCCGTTGGACAAGATCGCCGCCGGCCGCTTTGCCCGGTGCAAGGCAGTCAGCGCGACCGCGGCATCGGGATAAGCTGACAGCTCAAGATAAAGATCCATCAGACGTTTCTTAAGCGCCACATCAACGATTCCCAGCGCGTCCATTGCGAAATCGAGCGCTTCGCCTGTGACCTGCCAGAAATCCGCATGCCGGCCCATCAGGCTGCGCAGCCACGTATAGTGCAATTGCGACGTTCGCCACTGCGCCGCAAGCGCGTCGGCTTTGGCGCCGAGGACATCGGCGCAGCGCTTAGCGGCCGAATTGACGTCGAACAGCGTGCCATAGGCGTCGAAGACACACGCATCAATGGCGCTGAGCTCGGCGTGCGTCATCTTAGCGTTTCAAGTCGCTGGCAAGCGTGAACGTGCTACCGGTTTGGCCGAGGCGCATACGGTAAATCTGCAAGTTCTCCAAGACGCGCTGAACGTAGTTGCGCGTTTCGGAATAGGGAATGGACTCGATCCAGTCGATCACATTCACGCCGTCCGCCCGCGGATCGCCATAGAGGCTCATCCAATCCTTCACGTGTGATGGTCCCGCGTTATAGGCGGCGATCGCCAACACATACGAGCCCGAGAACGTCGACAACAATTGATCGAGATAAGCGCGGCCGAGCGTGACGTTGTAGCCGCGGTCGGTCGTCAGCCGTTTCTGCGAGAAACGCAGATGCAGCGCCTTGGCGATGAGGCTGGCGGTATGCGGCATCAGCTGCATCAAGCCGCGGGCGCCAACCCGGCTGACCGCCTCGTGCGAGAATGCGCTCTCCTGCCGGGTGATGGCCAAGAGCAACGGCGTCTCGACGTTGCCGCCCTTCGGCATGGGAGGAATGGGATAGCCTTCGGCAAGCAGGTTGACGCCGGCGTAACCCGCGCGTTTTGCCGCTTCGACTTCGAGATCAGGGCGGTCGATTTCATGCGCCAGGCGCGCCAGCAGCATGAATTGGTCGGCGCTCGTGGCGCATTCGAGCAGATGGTGGAAAAACGGCGTTATGACCTCGTCGGCGCCGGCTGCGCCGAGATCGTGCGTGAGCTGCACCAGCTCCCGCCGGTTAAACGCGTTGGTTTCCGCGACGGACGGCTGCGGCTCACGGCCAGCCTTGACGGCCGCGACGCCCGGCATCGACGCCGCCAGCTGCCCGTAATAAGTGGTGAACCGCTCGGCGGCGGTGTCGAACCACGCGGCGGCAAGCTGATGGTAATCCATCGCGTCTGCGGCCCGCCCCGCCCAATAAGCGCCGCGAGCGATGGTGATCGGCAACGTCGCGGCGTGATAGAGCTTGACGAAGTGGGCGTAGGCGACGTCGGGTTGGTGAAGAAAGCGCAGCGCGATCCAACCGGACAGGAATTCGAGGTCGGCGAAATTCTGACCGCTCGACGCCTGTTGCTGCTCGGCGACGCGGAACGCAATATCCGGCCGTCCGATGGCGAGGGCGCGGCGCGCCATGATCTGGCGCTCGTTCGCCCAGTGCGTCGCATGCGCCTGGTCCGGCGGCGCGACGACCAGAAGGTCGAGCGCGCTATCGTCGAGGTTCTTGATCCGGCGCCAGCGGATGCGGTCGTACAACAGACCGATATCGTTGCGGCTTTCCGAGGGCACATTGTCGACCAGGCTGTCGGCGTTGCCGGCAAACGTCATCAGCGCGATGCGCGCCTCGGCCACGGCGCGCGTGTCAGGCGGCACCAGCGGCAGCACGCGTTGCGCCGCCGCGACCTGGCCGCTCCACAGCAAGCGATCGAGCCGCTGCACGTGATCTTCGACGCGCAAATATTCGTGGTAACGCTGATATATCGATCGCTCGTCGAAGGCCGAGACATCGCTGCTGATCCACACGCTGCGGATGCGCGCTTGCGCCTCATCGGCGCGTCCCATCGCGATCCAGATGTCGGCCTGCCGCAATTTACCCGCGACGGTGATTGGCGGATGAGTAGTGAACCAGGCTTCAAGCGTGCCGTCGGGCACGCCGGTCATCGCTTCTTCGGCGGCCTCTTCGAGCGCGTTTTGTCCAGGCCAATCCGGGTGCGTCGTGATGAAATGCGTGATCTTGCCGAAGCCGGCGCCGTCGGCGCCCTTAATGATTGCCAGCCAATGCAGCGCCTCGCGCGGCAGCGGATCGTGTGCCAACGCCGCCTCGCGCGCGGCACCTTTCCAGTTGTTCTTCTGCGCGTCCGCAAACGCGGCGTGGTATGCGCGGCGGTCGTTGGTCGAGAGGGTCTGGGCATGCGCAACACGCATGCCCAGCAATGCGCCGACCGTGATAACGGTTAGACAGACGCCCAACCGCCGCTTCGCAACGAAATCCACGTGGGTCTCCCCGCCTGGATACTAGCCGCCGGGGCGGCGGCTGTCAGGTCCGGACACGCTGGCCCGCGCCGCGATTGCTCTCGGGCGCGTACGGGCGCTATTTTGGCTTATGGCGCGGTTCCGAGGGGCCGCGTCGCAGGAGGTTGGTATGTTTAAGGGTTCGCTGGTCGCGCTGATCACGCCGTTCCGTAACGGAGCGGTCGATGAGAAGGCGTTCCAGGGGTTTGTCGATTGGCAGATCACGCAGGGCACGCTTGGCGTCGTTCCGTGCGGCACCACCGGCGAATCGCCGACCCTGTCGCATGCCGAGCACAAGCGCGTGGTCGAGCTGTGCGTCGAGGCTGCGGGCGGCCGCGTGCCGGTCATCGCCGGCACGGGTTCGAATTCGACCGCCGAAGCGATCGAGCTGACCCAGCACGCCAAGCGGGCAGGGGTTGAAGCAGCGTTGGTGGTGACGCCCTATTACAACAAGCCAACCCAGGAAGGCCTGTATCAGCATTACAAGGCGATCAACGACGCCGTCGATCTGCCGTTGCTGATCTACAACATTCCAGGTCGCTGCGTCGTCGACGTGAGCGTCGACACCATGGCGCGGCTCGCCAAGCTGCCGAACGTCGTCGGCGTGAAGGACGCGACGAACGATTTGGCGCGACCGCTCAAGACGCGCGCCACCTGCGGCGACGCGTTCTGCATGCTGTCGGGCGAGGACGCGACGGTTTTGTCGTACCGCGCCAACGGTGGCGACGGCTGCATCTCGGTCACGGCGAACGTCGCGCCTCGGGCGTGTGCGGAGATGCACGAGGCCTGGGAAAAGGGCGACACCGCCGGCGCGATAAAAGCCAACATGCGGCTGGCCGCGCTGCACGACGCGCTGTTCGTCGAGACCAGCCCGGCGCCGGTCAAGTATGCGGCCTCGTTGCTCGGCAAGTCGTCGCCCGAGGTGCGGCTGCCGCTGGTGCCCGCGTCACCGGCTGCACAGGCCCGCGTCAAGGACGCGATGCGCTCGGCCGGGCTGCTGAACTGATCCGTCGATGGCCTTGCGGGGCGACGAGAAATACGTCGCGCAAAATCGGCGTGCCCGTCACGATTACGCGATCCAGGAGACGATCGAGGCTGGCCTCATGTTGGCCGGCACCGAGGTCAAGGTGCTGCGCGCCGGCCTCGCCAGCATCGCCGAGGCTTACGCGGCGGAGAAGGACGGCGCGATCTATCTGTTGAACGCGCATTTTCCTGCCTATCCGGCGGCGCGCGTCAACCACGAGCCACGTCGCCCGCGCAAGCTGCTGCTGCGCAACCGGGAAATCGCAAAGTTGCTTGGCGCGGTGAAGCGCGAGGGCATCACGCTGGTGCCGCTATCGATCTACTTCAACGAACGCGGCCGCGCCAAGCTCGCGCTCGGTGTTGCCAAAGGCAAACGCAAGGCCGACAAGCGCGAAGCCGAAAAAGAGCGCGATTGGCAGCGGTCGCGCGCGCGGCTCTTGCGCGAGCGTGGCTAGCTCAGTCGTCGTTCTGGGCAAGCTCGCCCTCGACGGCGTCGAGCTGATCCTCGCCGAAGACCTTGATGCCGTTGGCGCGCAACAAGGCGGCGGTGCGGCCTTCGCCCGGTATCCGATCGATGAAATTCGCCGCGAAGATTTCGCGCGAGCCGCATGATGGGCTCCCCTGTTTGAGAATGGCGAGGGTTATGCGGTGCTTTTTCGCCAGGGCGAGCGCTGCTTGGGCGCCGTGGTCGTATTCGGCGGTGACGTCGATACCGAACACCGTCACGATCCGACCGTTCTCGACGTCAACGCGCGCCCGCGGTCGCGGCGTTGGCAAACCGCCGGCGACTTCGGGGCAGATATGGATCAGACGGCCTTCCTCGCGCCAGCGCTTGAAACGCGGATCGACACACGGGGTGTCGCCGTCGTTGAAGCGTACGCGATAGCCAACCACCGCTTCGCCGAGAAGACAGGTGCTGACCAGAATCTTGCGCATCGGGGCATTAAGGCGGCGTGAGCCGCCGCTTCAACTCGGCGAAAACCGCCTCGAACATCGCCGGCGTGAGCTGTCCGGTGTTGGTGTTGTAGCGCGAGCAGTGATAGCTGTCGGCCAGGATCGGGCCCGCCGGTAGGGCGTGGATCGCGCCGTGTGCGAAGCGGTAACGCGCACGTTTTTGTCCGTGCGCCCCGAGCACCGCTTGATGTGCGATCTGACCAAGCGCCAAGATCGCGGCCAGTCGCGGCATCGCGGCGATCTCGGCGGCAAGGAATTGGCCGCAACTGCGAATCTCCGGTGTCTCGGGCTTGTTGGCCGGCGGTACGCAGCGGACGGCGTTGGTGATCCGGCATCCGATCAACGTCAAGCCGTCGTCGACGCGTGCGTCATAGGTACCGCGCGCGAAGCCGAACTTGATGAGCGTGCCGTAGAGCAAAACGCCGGCATAGTCGCCGGTGAACGGCCGTCCGGTGCGGTTGGCGCCTTTGAGGCCCGGTGCGAGACCGACGATCAGGAGCCGCGCGTCGAGATCACCGAATGATAGCACCGGTGCGTTGTGCCAAGCTGGTTCCGCGGCACGCTGCGCGACGCGGAACGCCACGAGGCGCGGGCAAAGCGCACAATCCCGCTCGGGCAGACCGGAGCCCGATGACGTGCTCACGCCTCGCTATCGCTCATCTGATTGAAGTTCTGATTTTGCCGTGGTGACGCCTCGTCGCGATGACGCATGATTTGCGGCGCCAGATCCTGAAGCTCGAGGAACACATCCGCCTGGCGGCGGAGTTCGTCGGCGACCATCGGCGGCGCCGAGCGGATGGTCGATACCACGGTGACGCGGACGCCTTTTCGTTGGACCGCGTCGACCAGCCGGCGAAAATCGCCGTCGCCGGAGAACAACACGATGTGGTCGAGATATTGCGCCATCTCCATCACGTCGATGGCGAGTTCGATATCCATGTTGCCCTTGACCTTTCGGCGGCCCATGGCGTCGGTGTATTCCTTGGTCGGCTTGGTGACCATGGTATAGCCGTTATAGTCGAGCCAATCGACCAGCGGGCGGAGCGGCGAATATTCCTGGTCCTCGATCAACGCCGTGTAATAGAACGCGCGGATCAGGCGGCCCTTCTCCCCGAATAGCTGCAACAATCGCTTGTAGTCGATATCAAAACCCAAGGCCCGAGCCGCGGCGTGGAGGTTGGCGCCATCGATGAACAATGCAATTCTTTCCTCGGGGTAAAATGTCATGCGTAACTCCACCCAATGACAGCAACGTTATGCCGCACATTTGACCGCCGTCGCGTCGCGGGCGTCAAGCGACTGCGCTTGCCGAAAGTTTGCCGCGAATGATCCTGATTGCTTTGGGCGCCAATCTGCCGAGCAATGTTGGACCGCCGCGAGCGACGCTTGACCGCGCGCTGCGTTCCCTCGCACAGGAAGGCGGCGAGATTGTGGCGCGGTCTCATTTTTACCAGAGTTCGCCTGTGCCGAAATCGGATCAGCCCGATTACCTCAATGCCGTCGTCGCCATCAAATGCAATTTGGATCCGCCGGCGTTGCTCGGAAGGCTCGGCGCCATTGAAGCGCATTTTGGGCGGCAGCGCGGCGCGCCGAACGCGGCGCGCCCGCTCGACCTCGATCTGATCGCTTATGACGATGTGATCCGCGACGTCGCGCCCATCCTGCCGCATCCACGGATGCACGAGCGGGCTTTCGTGCTGTTACCGCTGGCCGAAATCGTGCCGGATTGGGTTCATCCGCGTCTCCGGCTATCGGTGGCCGCGCTGATCCGGGCGCTGTCGCCGGCCGCGCGCGCCGATTGTCGGCCGGTCGCGGACAATTGACTTCGCGGTACGATCGTCTCAAAATTAGGACAGGCGATCATAACCGTTTTGCCTGAAAATCATAGGTGAGGCCCTGATGTCGATTTCATCGCCCCGTTCTGCGGCGGTCAGCGCCGCCTCCGACGTTCCAAGCGCCTACGCCAAGAAGGCGCTCTTCGGCTCGGCCATCGGCTATGCGATGGACGGGTTCGATCTCCTCATTCTCGGTTTCATGCTCGGCGCCATCCGCAACGAGCTGGGATTGTCGGGTCCGCAGGCCGGTTCGCTGTTCACGTTTACGTTATTGGGCGCGGTCACCGGCGGCATCGTCTTCGGCATCATGAGCGACTATTTCGGCCGCGTGCGCGTGCTGAGCTGGACCATTCTGCTGTTCGCGATCTTCACCGGCTTGTGCGCGTTCTCGCGCGGTTATTACGACCTTCTGACCTATCGCACGATTGCGGGGCTGGGGCTGGGTGGCGAGTTTGGCATCGGCATGGCGCTGGCCGCTGAGGCCTGGCCGGCGTCGCAGCGCGGCCGGGTTTCGTCTTATGTCGGCCTCGGGTGGCAGTCGGGCGTCCTGATCGCAGCTTTCGTGACGCCGTTTCTGCTGCCGCATATCGGGTGGCGCGGAATGTTCCTCGTTGGCGTCCTCCCGGCCGTCGTTGCCTTTATCGTCCGCCGCACCATCGGTGAACCCGAGATCTTCGTTCAACGCCACATCCGAAAGGGGTTCCCGGTCGGGCTGCTGTTCAAGGATGCGGCGACCGTCAAAGTCACCATCGGCATGTTCATCCTCTGCTCGGTGCAGAACTTCGGTTATTACGGCGTGATGATCTGGCTGCCGTCTTATCTGAAGAGCCAGTTTCACTTCCCGTTGTTGCAATCGGCAATCTGGACCGCGGTCACGATCCTCGGCATGGCGCTGGGGATCTGGCTCTTCGGCGTGGCGGTCGATCGCTTCGGCCGGCGGCCGGTGTTCATGGTGTGGCAGATCGGCGCCGCAATCATGGTGATCGTGTTTTCGCAGTTGACGTCGCCGTACGTGCTGCTCGTCGGTGGCGCAGTGATGGGTTTTTTCATCAATGGCATGCTCGGCGGTCTCGGCGCGTTGATGTCCGAGCTTTATCCGACAGCGGCGCGCGCCACGGCGCAGAACGTTCTGTTCAATTTCGGGCGCGGCGTCGGCGGTTTCGGACCGTTCGTTGTGCCGATCCTGGCGGCGCAGTATTCGTTCCCGATCGCCATCGCTTTGTTGGCAATCATCTATGTGATCGAGCTTGCGGCCACCATATTCCTGATACCGGAACGGAAGGGCGTTCCGCTCGAGTAATTGCGGGCGTCGAGCCGCCGCTCGCTCCTTTTTGGTCGGTTTCTAGCTATGGACACTGTCCACGCTGCGAATTCGCTTTTTCCGGTTGCGGAACAGTTCGCAGCGGTGATCGCGAATGTGGCCGTCAATGCGGAATACAAGCATCTCGTCGTCGCGGCGGAGCCGCCGGCGACCGACGTTGTCGCCGGCCAGTTCTTCCATCTTCTCTGTCCGCAATCGGGCGATGCCGCGCCATTTCTGCGGCGACCGATGAGCGTCTATGCCGCCGACCGTGAGCACGGCCGGGTCGAATTTCTCTACAAAGTGACCGGTGCCGGCACACGCGGCCTTGCCACGCTCGCGCCGAGCCATCGCCTCAATATGCTGGGGCCGCTCGGCCGCGGCTTCACTCTGGAGTCGACGTGGCGGCACATCGCCGTCGTCGGCCGCGGCGTCGGCCTGGCGACGCTTGCGCCGCTGGCGCTGATGGCCGAGCGGTCGGGCGTGGGCGTGACTGCCATTCTGAGTGCGCGGCGGCTGGATCTGGTGATGTCGGTCGAGCTGTTTCGTAGCCACGGCGCCGATGTGATCATTGTGACCGATTCCGACCGCAGCAGCGACGTCAGCAACGTCGAACGGTTGTTGCGCGATCTCGCGGCGCGCCATCGAGCAGACGCGCTGTTCACCTGCGGCTCGAACCGCCTTCTGCTGCTGCTCCAGCGGCTCGGCAAGGAACTCGGCATACCCGGTCAGGTTGCGCTCGAGCAGCAGATGGCGTGTGCGCTCGGCATGTGCTTCTGCTGCGTCCGCGACTTCCACGCGACGGCTGGCGGCGTCGAGCATCGGCGCGTGTGCTGGGAAGGCCCAGTCTTCGGGTTGCAGGAGCCGATATCGTGGTAGATCTGACCGTAAAAATCGGCGGCTTGCAGCTTGCCAATCCCGTCATGCCGGCGTCCGGCACCTTTTCGGACGGTTTGGCGCGCGTCATCGACTTCAATCGTCTCGGCGCCTTCGTGACCAAGACCGTAACCCGCGAGCTGCGTGCCGGCAACGCGACGCCGCGTGTCGCCGAAACTGCCGGCGGGATGCTCAATTCGATCGGCATTCCGTCCAAAGGCGTCGACTATTTCATCGACCAGACCCTGCCGTTCTACGGGCGTTTCAAGCCGCCGTTGATCGCCAGCATTTCGGCGCCGACCGCCGACGGTTTCGCGAGCCTCGCCGCCGAGATCGGCGTCGCTGGCGTTGCTGCGATCGAGGCTAACATCTCGTGTCCCAATCTCGAGCAGGACGGTCGTGCCTTCGCCATGACGTCGCAAGCGACCGCCGGTGTTGTCGCCCGATTGCGCGCTGCAACGAAATTGCCGCTCTGGGTCAAGCTGACGCCGAATACCGGCGACATAGCCGAAGTCGCACGCGCCGCCGAAGCCAATGGCGCCGATGCGGTGGTCGTCGCCAACACCATTCTCGGCATGGCCATCGACGTCGATACGTTCCGCCCGCGCCTCGGTAGCATCACCGGCGGCCTGTCCGGCCCCGCGGTGAAGCCGATCGTCCTTCGCCAAGTCTATCAATGCGCCCGCGCGGTCAAAATCGACATTGTCGGTTGCGGCGGCATCGCCAACGGCAACGATGCTGTTGAGTACCTGCTCGCCGGCGCGCGCGCGGTTCAGGTCGGAACGGCAACCTTCGTGCATCCGACCGCGCTGCTCCGCGTCATCGACGAACTGGAAGGATTCTGCAACCGGCGCGGCTTCGCCCAAGTCGCCGTACTAACTGGTGCGCTTTTAAGTGCGGGTGCGGACGAAACCGATGTCGAATGGCGCCAAGAGGCCGGCCAATGAAACTCGTCGCGAACAACTCGTCGACGGCATTCGATCCGCAGGCGACCGCCGACCGTCTTTTCCGCGATCTGGCTCGCGCCACGGCCGATGCTGACGGTGTCGGCGTTAGCCGCGAGAGCTACGGTTCGGGCGAGCAGAAAGCGATCGAAATCGTGCGGTGCAGGGCCGAAAAGGCAGGGCTTGAGACGAGTTTCGACGCGGCGGTCAATCTCGTCGTGACGCTTCCCGGCCGCGATACGGACAAGCCGTTCATCGCCATTGGCTCGCATCTCGATTCCGTCCCGCAAGGCGGGAATTACGACGGCGCCGCCGGCGTTGTCGCCGGCCTGTTGACCTTGATGCGCATGAAAGAGGTGCGCACGGTGCCGCCGCGCACCATCAAGCTTATCGCCATGCGCGGCGAAGAGAGCGCCTGGTACGGCAAGACCTGCGTCGGTTCCTATGCGTTATTCGGTGGCTTGACTGAACAGGATCTGACGCTGACCCATCGCTCAGGCCACGGTACGCTCGGCGAAGCGATGCAGGCGCGCGGTGCCGACGTGGCGCGGATTGCGCGTGGCGAAACCTTGCTCGATCCGGCTTCGGTCGGCGCCTATCTCGAGCTCCACATCGAGCAGGGACCGGTCATGGTCGCGCGCGGCTTCCCAACCGCGATTGTCACCGGCATCCGCGGCAATATCCGTCATCGCGAGGTGCACTGTGTGGGTGAAGCCGCGCATTCCGGCGCGGTGCCGCGGTGGCTTCGACGCGACGCCGTCTTCGCCGTTTCCGAGCTGATAACGCATCTCGACGAGCATTGGGAAAGTCTGCAGCAACGCGGTCTCGATTTGGTCGTGACGGTTGGAATCGTCAGCACCAATCCGGCCGAACACGCGATGTCGCGGGTTCCGGGCGAGGCGACGTTCAGTTTCGAGGTGCGCAGTCAGAGCAGCGATACGCTTGAGGCGTTCTATCACCTGATGCGGACCGAGTGCCGCGCGATCGCAAGCAAACGCAAGGTTGAGTTCCGCTTCGACCGGCGGCTCGACACTAAGCCGGCGCGCATGGACGACTCTTGGGTCGAGCGCCTGTTGCGACTTTCGAAGCGCCTCGGCTTGCCGGCCGAGACGCTGCCGTCGGGTGCCGGGCACGATGCGGCCATCTTTGCCAACGAGGGCGTGCCGTCGGCGATGATTTTCATCCGCAACGAGCACGGTTCGCACAATCCGCAGGAGGCGATGGCGCTGGACGATTTTCTCAAGGGTACTGACCTGCTTTACCATGCCGTCGTCGAAGCGACGTGACGAACCGGTGCTGTCTCGTTATGGTGTGGCTATAGCGTGAGCGATCCGCACAAATAAGATGCGGACGACGAGGGGAGCGTGGATACGCGCCGTAAGGAAATCGGCCGGCGGCTCAAGGCCTATCGCCGCGGCAGCGGCCTAAAAGCCGAAGAAATCGCCCATCGCCTGAACATCTCTCGCTCTGCACTCTATCGTATGGAGGCAGGCGAAATCGTCAAAATCGAGACGCTCGATGCGCTGGCGCACGTGCTCAACACGTCGCTCGCATCGCTGCTCGGTGTCGGCGTCGAATACTATCCGAAAGCAGGCGCTTATTTCGAGCGCATGCGGCAGTTGGAAGCGGCCGCCGATCAGGTCATCGCGCGTTTCATGCCGATTTCATTTCTGCTGACGACCGCGGACTACAACACGCACCTGCGCCAAATGCTGATCGAATCTCTGCCGTCCGGCGAACCGCTGCCCGGGGCTCTTGCCGAGGTTGAAACCATCATGGCGATCCTCGGCACGCGCAAATCGGCACGTAAGCCACGCGTCGTTGCGTTGATGTCGGTCCCGGAGGTCGAACGGTTTCTGCAACTTGGCCTCATCGGCCGTTTCGGGTTGCCGCACGACGAATGGATGCGCCGGCGCGTGGCAGCGCGGCGCGAGATCGAGAACATCGCGCATTTCTTGACGGATCCGCGGCCAGGGATTGAAGTCGGTTTGGTCGATGAAATGCTTCCCAATATGGCGTTCCAGCTTTTTCAATCGAAGAAGGAGACCGTCCTCGCCGTCAGCCCATTCCGCATCAGCGAAATGCCGAATATCCGGCATGGAGTCGCCACGGTGACGGCCGCTCCCCAGGCGGTCGCGCTTTATGAGAAGCTCGCCGCGGATCTGTGGAACAGTGCGCTCAAAGGCCCGCGCGCAGCGGCGCTGCTGGCCGAAGTCATCGCTCGGTCCGCCAACGGCGGGACGGCCGAAATGCGCTTGACTCGTGCGCCGTCGCGCCGCAGAAAGTCGCGCCACTAGCTAGGCGGATCGAAGGCCATGAATTTCGGCGCTACTTTTCCCGATCGTGAGCTCATTCAGCAGGTGACGTCGCGGATCCTACTCGAAGTGGGCGCGGTCAACTTCAATTCGTCGACGCCGTTTATCTTCACCTCCGGTTGGGCAAGCCCGGTCTATATCGATTGTCGGCGCCTGATTTTCTATCCGCGCGTCCGTGAGACGTTGTGCGAATTCGCCACGTCCACCATTCTGCGCGAGGTCGGTTTCGAGGCGATCGACGTGATTGCCGGCGGCGAGACCGCGGGCATTCCGTTTGCCGCTTGGATCGCCGACCGGCTGATGCTGCCGATGCAGTACGTGCGCAAGAAGCCCAAGGGCTTCGGCCGCAACGCGCAGATCGAGGGTGATGTCCGCGAGAACGCGCGGACGCTGTTGGTCGAAGATTTGACGACAGATGGCCGCAGCAAGGTCAATTTCTGCAAGGCGCTGCGTCAGGCCGGTGCGATCGTCGAGCATACGTTCGTCATTTTTCATTACGGCATCTTTCCCCAGAGCGAACAGCTGATGGCCGAAATCGGCGTGAAGCTTCATTCGCTTGCCAACTGGTGGGATGTACTCAAGGTGGCCAAGGCCGAGGGCCGGTTCGACGCGCCGACCATGCGCGAGGTAGAAAAATTCTTGAACGACCCGGTGAGCTGGTCGGCGGCGCACGGTGGCGCGTCAGAACTGCCGTCCGCTTAGCACTTTCTTACCCATAAATCGGCCTGTTGTTGATCGCCGACTTGCGCCGTGCGCTCGATGGTGCGGCCGCGATTGCTCTTCGTTTCGCTGCAATTTCTGTTTCCGGCCGATGCTGGCGGCGGAGCACGGAGCAAAATCTACGAGGCCATGGCGATGCGGCGGCCGGTCGTCTCGACGTCGATCAGTGTCGAAGGGCTGCCGATTAAAGCGGGCGAGCATTATCGTCGGGCCGACACCGCTTCTGCTTTTGCCGAGGCCGTCTTACAGCTACTCGCGGCGCTGGCCGAGGGGGCCGAAATGGCTGAAAACGCCTACGTTTTTATCCTAAAACGCTATTCGACCTGGCGGGTGGCCGGGACGTTCGAGGACATCTGCAAACGCACGGCCGGTTCCAATGGCGCCATCGAGCCACCCAACCCGCGGCGTTGGCCGGGTAACCAGCATTTGCCGGACGCCGCTGTTGCAGTGCAATAGCCGCCCACTTATATTGTAAGATCAGCACGTTTTCCGGAGATCGAGGTTCATGGCGCGGGTTACGGTCGAAGACTGCATCCTTAAAGTTCCCAACCGGTTCGAGTTGGTCCTGCTTTCGGCCCAGCGTGCCCGCGACGTTGCGGGCGGCGCGCCGCTGACTGTTGATCGCGACAACGATAAGAATCCGGTCGTCGCGCTGCGCGAAATCGCAGATGAGACGATCGCGCTCAAGACGCTCGAGGAAAATCTGGTCAAAGGCCTCCAAAAGCACGTCGAAATCGACGAGCCGGTCGAAGACCAGGAGATCGAGCTCGGGACGCAGCTCGGCTTGGGTTCGGATATTGCGCAGGTGCCGGGAACCGAGGGCGCGGCTTTGGCCGATGCACAAGGCGACGAAGCGGTAGATGAGGATCTCGAAAAAGAGGTGGTCGAGGCCTCTGAGGATGAAGCGGTCGGCCTAAACGACGAGGCGTTGCCGGACATCGCCGAAGGCGACGGTGACGGCTCCGCGGAAGACGGCCAGCCTTGATCGGCGAGAGCGGCGGCGGCTCGTCCGTCGCGCAGCTCTCGGTTTGTCCATACGCCGGCAGCCGTGACCGGCGGAGCATCGTTCCATGATGCGTCAATTTGAGCTCGTCGAGCGGGTTAAAGCCTACGACCCGTCGGCCGACGAAGACGCCATCAACCGCGCCTATGTCTATTCGATGAAGGCGCACGGCTCCCAGAAACGGGCGTCCGGCGACCCGTATTTTTCCCACACCGTCGAAGTCGCCGGCATCCTGGCGAAGATGAAGCTCGACGCGGCGTCGATCATCACCGGTCTGTTGCACGACACGGTCGAAGATACGCTGGCAACGCTGGACGACATCGAAAAAATATTCGGGCCCGAAATCGCTCGCTTGGTCGATGGTGTGACCAAGCTATCGCGGATCGAGCTGCAATCGGATCAGACCAAGCAGGCGGAGAATTTCCGCAAGCTGGTGCTGGCGATGTCCGAGGATATCCGCGTTCTGTTGGTGAAGCTGGCAGACCGGCTGCACAACATGCGCACGCTCCACTTCATCAAGGACGCCGACAAGCGTAAGCGCATCGCCCGCGAGACGATGGAGATCTATGCGCCGCTTGCCGAGCGGATCGGCATGAATGCGATGAAGGACGAGCTCGAGGATCTAGCATTCGCCGAGCTCAACGCCGAGGCGCGCGACAGCATCAAGACACGGCTCAACTTCCTGCGCGAAAAAGGTGGCGATCTGGTTAGCAGCATCATCGACGAGCTGCATCAGACATTGAAGGACGGCGGCATTGAGGCGCAGATCTCCGGTCGTGAAAAGACGTCCTATTCGGTCTGGAAGAAGATGCAGAAGAAGAATGTCGGCTTCGAGCAATTGTCCGACATCATGGCCTTCCGCGTCGTCGTCGAAAACCTCGAGCAGTGCTATCACGCGCTCGGCGTCCTGCACAGCAAGTATCCGGTCGTGCCGGGGCGGTTCAAGGACTACATCTCGACGCCCAAGCCGAACAACTATCGTTCGCTGCACACCGGCGTGATCGGCCCGCACCGCCAGCGCATCGAAGTCCAAATCCGCACGCCCGAAATGCACGAGGTCGCCGAACTCGGTGTTGCCGCCCATTGGGTCTACGCGCAGGGCGCGCCGCGAACCGAAGGCCGCCAGTATCGCTGGCTGCGCGAGCTGCTCGACATCATCGAACACGCGCCAGATCCGCAGGAATTCCTCGAGCACACCAAGCTCGAGATGTTTCAGGATCAGGTGTTCTGCTTTACCCCCAAAGGCGACCTGATCGAGCTGCCGCGCGGCGCCACCGCCGTCGATTTCGCCTACGCCGTACATTCGCAGATCGGCGATACCTGCGTCGGCGCCAAGATCAACGGGCGCCTCGTGCCTCTCCGGACGACGTTGGCCAACGGCGACCAGGTCGACATCGTCACCTCCAAGGCGCAGACGCCGTCGCCGACCTGGGAGCGATTTGTCGTCACCGGCAAGGCCCGCGCGCGGATCCGACGCTTCATCCGGACGCAGCAGCGCCAGCAATATCTCGATCTCGGCAAGGCCATCTTGCAAAAGGCGTTCCGGCAAGAGGGCCACGATTTCGCCGAAAAAGCGCTCGACGAATTGCTGCAACAGTTTGAATGCAAAACCCGCGACGACCTCTATGTCGCGGTCGGCGAGGGGCTGCATACCGGCCGCGAAATCGTGCACGCGATCTTTCCGCCGAAGACGGACACACGGTCGGCCAAGGTCGTCACCCTCACGCCGCGCGGCAAGACCAAGAAGCCGTCGGAAAATGCGGTTCCGATCCGCGGCATGATCCCCGGCATGGCGGTCCATTTCGCGGGCTGCTGCCATCCGCTGCCCGGCGACCGCATCGTCGGCATCGTCACGACGGGTAAAGGCGTGACGATCCACACCATCGATTGCGAAACGCTCGATACGTTTGCCGAGACGCCGGAACGCTGGCTCGACGTCGCGTGGAGCGACGACGGTGATGCCGGCCGCGTTCATGTCGGCCGGATCAGTGTCACCATCGGCAACGAACCGGGCAGCCTGGGCAGCCTGACAACCGTCATCGGCAAGGGCGGTGGCAACATCACCAATCTCAAGATCACCAACCGGTCGCAGGACTTCTTCGAAATCCTCGTCGACATCGAGGTGCAGAACGTGCGCCATTTGACTAACATCATCGCCGCCCTGCGGGCGACGCCGGTGATCAACTCGGTCGAGCGCGCGCGCGGCTGATCGCCATGATGCAGAAGCGGCCGCTGCGCCTCGGCGTGAACATCGATCATGTCGCCACCATCCGCAATGCGCGGGGCGGCGCGCACCCCGATCCGGTGCGCGCGGCGAAAGTGGCCGCGGCGGCGGGCGCCGACGGAATCACCGCGCATTTGCGCGAGGATCGCCGCCACATTTCCGATGCTGACATCGCGGCCCTGGCGCGCGAGATCGCCTTGCCGCTCAACCTCGAAATGGCCGCGACCGACACGATACTGGCGATCGCGCTGCACCACCGGCCGCACGCGGCGTGCCTGGTTCCCGAGCGCCGGCAGGAACTGACCACCGAAGGCGGCCTCGACGTCGCTGGCGCGCGCGACCGGCTCGCGTCGTTTGTCGCCCGGTTGGCACAGGCGCGAATTCGAACCTCGCTGTTCATCGATCCCAACGAGAATCAGGTTCGTGCGGCCCAGGCGGTCGGCGCACCGGTCATCGAGCTGCACACCGGCGCCTATTGCGACGCGATAGGTGCGACGCGTGCGCATGAGCTCGAACGGCTGCGCCGCGCGGCGGCGCTGGCGGAGGAGTTGGGTCTCGAATGCCACGCCGGACACGGTCTCAGCTTCGAAACTGTCGGCGCGATCGCGGCGATTCCGACCGTTGTCGAACTCAACATCGGTCATTTTCTGATCGGTGAAGCGATTTTCGGTGGTCTCGACAGCGCGATCAAACGCATGCGCGCTGTGATGGATCAGGCGCGTAGCAACGCGCATGGTGAAAAGAGTGCCTGATGATTCTCGGCGTCGGCAGCGATCTAATCGACATTCGTCGTATCGAACAGACGATCGCTCGATTCGGCGACCGGTTTCTCGACCGGGTTTTCACGCCAATCGAGCGCCAGCGCTCGGAACGGCGGGACGACCGCGCCGCCAGCTATGCCAAGCGTTTTGCCGCCAAAGAGGCGTGCTCCAAGGCGCTCGGGACCGGATTGCGCAACGGCGTCTATTGGCGAGATCTCGGGGTTGTCAATCTTCCGGGCGGACGGCCGACTCTGGTTTTGACCGGCGGCGCGTTGGCGCGGCTCAAGGCGATGACTCCGGACGGCATGACGCCGCGCATCGACGTCACGCTTACCGACGAGCCGCCGTTGGCGCAGGCTCTCGTCGTGATCACGGCGGAAGCCGGCGTTGCGGAGCGCCGCCCTTGACTTCCGAATCCTGGCGAGGCTTCATCGTCGCGGCCGCGTCGCCGGCCACCTTCCCTGGGCCTGTTCCGTCAATGTGTTAGTGGATCTCTTCGATGAGCAGCAGAACATCGGCTCGGGGCTCAAGCGGGCTCGCCGAGACCGTCAAGACGATTGTTTATGCGATTATCATCGCGCTTATCATCCGTACCTTTTTCTACGAGCCGTTCAGCATTCCCTCCGGATCGATGATCCCGACATTGCTGGTTGGCGACTATCTGTTCGTTTCGAAATTCTCTTACGGCTACAGCCGATACTCGCTACCGCTTGGCCCGCCGCTCTTCACGGGCCGGGTGATATTCACTGCGCCGCACCGCGGCGACGTGGTCGTGTTCAAGCTGCCCAAGGATCCCTCGATCGACTTCATCAAGCGGATCATCGGACTTCCCGGCGACCACATTCAGATGAAAGACGGCATTCTTTATATCAACGACCAGCCAGTGAAGCGCGACCGGATTGGCGTCTACCAAGATCCGGCCAACGGCGCGACCTATACCGAATATACGGAGACGCTGCCGAACGGCTATCAGCACCCTATTCTCCAGCTGCCGGGCACCAACTATCCGCTCGACAACACGCCGGTCTTCACGGTTCCGCCCGATCATTATTTCATGATGGGCGACAATCGCGACAACTCGTCGGACAGCCGCGATCCGTCCAGCGGCGTCGGCTACGTCCCGGCCGAGAATATCGTCGGCCGCGCGGTATTCATGTTCTTCTCGACCAACGGTTACGCCCATTGGTGGGAGATTTGGGACTGGCCCTTCACCGTTCGCTACGACCGGCTATTCACCTCCATTCACTGAGCGTGGCGCGCCGCGCCGCCATCGTTTCGCCATGAAACCGGTAACGACCGGCGGCGTGGAGCGCCTCGAAGCGGCGCTCGACTATCGTTTCGAAAAGCCAACCTTGCTGATCGAGGCGCTGACCCATCCGAGTGCGCCGCAACGCAATGCAGCAGCGCGACGCGGCTACGAGCGGCTCGAATTCCTCGGCGACCGCGTGCTCGACCTGATCGTCGCGCAGCTATTGTGGCAGCGTTTCCCCGACGACGACGAAGGCGCCTTGACCCGGCGTCAGGTCGCGCTGGTCCGGCGCGAGACGCTGGCGGCGGTGGCACGCGAGATCGGGCTCGGCGATTTCGTCATCGTGTCGAGCGGCGAGGGCGCCGCCGGCGTGCGCGAAAATACCAGCGTGCTATCAGATGTCTGCGAAGCGTTGATTGCTGCGCTCTATCTCGACGGCGGCATCGCGCCGGCGCAACGCTTCGTCGAATGCTATTGGGGACGGTATTTCGACGCGACGCAACCGCCGCGCGATCCGAAAACCGCCTTGCAGGAATGGGCGCAGGCACGCGGCTTGAGTCTGCCCAGCTATGCGGTCACCAAAACGAGTGGCCCGCCGCATCGCCGCCGTTTCACGGTGACAGTAACCGTGGCAGGCGACAAGGTGGAGACTGCGTCGGGTCATTCCAAGCGCGAGGCGGAAACCGCGGCGGCGGCGGCGTTGCTGGTCTCACTGGGGGAAACGACGTGAGCGACACCTCGCCGGTCACGACGCGCTGCGGCCATGTCGCGTTAATCGGGGCGCCCAATTCGGGCAAGTCGACGCTGCTCAATCGCCTTGTCGGCTCGAAGCTGGCGATTGTCACGCCCAAGGTGCAAACCACCCGCGCGCGCATGCTCGGCATCGTTATCGACGGCAACGCGCAGATCATTTTTGTCGATACGCCCGGAATCTTCGAGCCCAAGCGCCGGCTTGAACGGGCGATGGTCAAAGCCGCGTGGATCGGTGCGCATGAGGCAGAAAACATCATCGTGCTGGTGGATGCCGCGCGCGGTCTCGACATGGACACTGGCCGGATCATCGACGGTCTGCGCGACGCGAAACGCCGTGCGGTGCTCGCGCTCAATAAAGTCGACAAGGTGAAGCGCGGTGATCTTCTGCCGCTGGCGCAGGCGCTCGACCGTGAAGGCGTGTTCGACCGCATCTTCATGATCTCCGGCTTGACCGGCGACGGTGTCGAGGATCTCAAGGTCTATCTTGCGAATGCGTTACCGCGCGGGCCGTGGCTCTATCCCGAGGACGAGATCACCGACGTGCCGCTGCGGCTGTTGGCGGCCGAGGCGACGCGCGAGCAGATTTTCCGCCAGCTGCACCAGGAGCTGCCTTATTCGGCGACAGTCGAAACCGAGAAGTGGGAGGATCGCGCGGACGGCAGCGTGCGGATCGACCAAGTCGTGCATGTCGCTCGTGAAGGGCAAAAAGCGATCGTCGTCGGCGCCGAAGGCCGACAGATCAAGAGCATCGGCGCGGCAGCGCGCGTCGATCTCGAAGCCATCTTCCAGCGGCGGGTCCACCTTTTCATCCAGGTGCGCGTGACCGAGAATTGGACCGAAGACCGCGAGCGTTACGCCGCCATGCGCCTCGATTTCGACGAATAATGCACTGGGTCGATCAGGGCATCGTCCTGGTGACGCGGCGGCACGGCGAGCGCGCGTTGATCGTCGATATCCTGACCAAGGAACACGGGCGGCACGCCGGCCTGGTGCGCGGCGGGCAGGGGCCAAAGTTGCGCGTGCTCTATCAAATCGGCAATCAGGTTAACGTGACCTGGTCTGCGCGCCTCATCGACCATCTCGGCACCTATACGGGCGAGCTGCTCGGAGGCCGGGCGGCACGCTTCATCGACGATCGCGCGCGGCTCGCGTGCTTGGCGGCCGCTGCGGCGCTGGCCGCTGCGACCTTGCCGGAACGCGAACCGCATCCGCGCTTTTATACCGGCATGATCGGTTTGTTGGATGGGCTCGGCCGTGATGATGCCTATCCGGCGCGCTATGTGCGGCTCGAGCTTGACCTGCTGGCCGAGCTCGGCTACGGGCTCGATCTGTCGCGTTGCGCCGCGACCGGCGCGCGTCAGAGCCTGACCTATGTGTCGCCGCGATCGGGCCACGCCGTCTCGACCGAAGCAGCAATGCCGTACCGCGAACGGCTCTTGGTCTTGCCGCCATTCCTGCTCGACGAAGCCGTAGCGCCGGATGGGATGCAGATCCTCGATGGCTTGAAACTGACCGGCTTTTTTCTCGATCATCGTGTGTTCCATCCGTACGGCTGCAAGATGCCGGCGGCGCGTACGCGCTTCGTTGACGTGCTGCGCCGAACCGGTACTCTAACGGCACAACGAATCGAGTCGGCATGAAGAAGTCTGGTTCCGTTATCGTCGGCGAAGTGCGTGATGTCGCGCTCGCGGATGCACTGAGCGAGCGGTATCTCTCCTACGCGCTGTCGACGATCATGGCGCGGTCGCTGCCCGACGTGCGCGACGGCTTGAAGCCGGTGCACCGGCGGCTGCTCTATGCGATGCGCCAACTGCGGCTCGATCCAAAATCGGGCTACAAGAAATGCGCGCGCGTCGTCGGCGACGTTATCGGCAAATTCCACCCCCACGGCGACGTCGCGGTGTACGACGCGCTGGTGCGTTTGGCGCAGGACTTCGCGCAGCGTTATCCGCTGGTCGACGGACAGGGCAACTTCGGGAACATCGACGGTGATAATCCGGCGGCGATGCGCTACACCGAAAGCCGCCTGACCGAGGTGGCCGAGGCGCTGCTCGCCAGTATCGACGAGAACACCGTCGACTTCCGGCCGACCTATGACGGCGAGAACGACGAACCGCTGGTCTTGCCGGCGCGTTTCCCGAACCTGCTCGCCAACGGCGCGTCAGGCATTGCTGTCGGCATGGCGACCAGCGTTCCGCCGCACAACATCGTCGAGCTGTGCGACGCGCTCATCCATCTGGTGAAGCACAAGCGCGCCGGCATCGGCGACCTGGTCGAGCTCATGCCCGGTCCGGATTTTCCGACCGGCGGCGTACTGGTCGAGGATGGCGCAAGCATCAAACAGGCCTATGCCACCGGCCGCGGCAGCTTTCGCCTGCGCGCACGCTGGACGACGGAGAAGCTCGGCCAGGGGACGTATCAGGTTGTCGTCAGCGAGATTCCTTATCAGGTTCAGAAATCGCGGCTGATCGAGCGCGTCGCGCAGTTGCTGGAAGAGCGCAAGCTGCCGCTGCTCGCCGACGTGCGCGATGAGTCGACCGACGTCGTCCGCCTCGTGCTCGAGCCGAAGAGCCGCAACGTCGAGCCCGCGATGTTGATGGAATCACTGTTCCGCGCCACCGAGCTCGAAACGCGCATCGCGCTCAACCTCAACGTCCTCGACAAGGACGGCGTGCCGCGGGTGATGAACCTGAAGGAAGCGCTCCAGGCCTTCCTCGATCATCGCCGCGAGGTGTTGCAGCGCCGCTCACGCTTCCGCCGCGAGGCGATCGCGCACCGCAGCCAGGTCCTCAAGGGCCTGATGATCGTCTATCTCCACATTGACGAAGTCATCCGTCTCATCCGCAATTACGACGACGCCAAAGAGCGGATGATGAAGCGCTGGCACCTGACCTCGCTTCAGGTCGATGCGATCCTCGATATGCGCCTGCGCGCCTTGCGCAAGGTCGAGGAGATCGCCATCCGCACCGAGTTGAAGGAGCTCGCCGCCGAGGACAAGGAACTCGCCGGCCTGCTTGCCGACGAGAAGCGGCAGTGGAAGCGCATCGGCGAGGAGCTGACCGAGTTGCGCAAAGAGTTCGGCCCAACGACGCCGCTCGGCAAGCGTCGCACCGAAATCGCTGCGGCGCCCGCCGCCGTCGAGGTGCCATTGGAGGCGCTGGTCGAGCGCGAGCCGGTCACGGTGCTGGTCTCGGCTAAGGGCTGGGTGCGCGCCGCCAAGGGCCACGGTCTCAAGCTCGACACGATCAGTTACAAGGAAGGCGACGGGCCGCGCTTCGCCCTCGAAGCGTTCACCACGGATAAGCTGTTGGTGTTCGCCACCAACGGCCGGTTTTACACGTTGGCCATCGACAAGCTGCCGGGCGGCCGCGGCAACGGCGAGCCGGTGCGCATGATGGTCGACTTGCCGAACGAATACGACGTCGCTTCGGTGCTGGTTTACAAAGCGGGCGAGAAACTTCTCATTGCGGCGAGCGATGGTCGTGGCTTCATCGCGCCGGCCGACGAAGTGCTGGCGCAAACGCGCAACGGCAAACAGGTGATGCGGCCCGGCAAGGGCGCGGCAGCGCGTGTGGCCGTTCCGGTCGCGGGCGATCATGTCGCGGTCATCGGCGAGAACCGCAAGCTGCTGATTTTCCCGCTGTCCGAAGTGCCCGAGCTCAATGGCGGTCGCGGTGTTATCCTGCAGCGCTACCATGACGGCGGCCTGTCGGATGCCAAGACCTTCAAGCGCGCCGAAGGGTTGAGCTGGAAATCCGGCGATCGCGTCCGCACCGAGACCGATCTCCGGGCTTGGCTCGGCGCGCGCGCCGCCGCCGGCCGCATCGCCCGTGGCTTCAATTCCGACAACAAATTCGGTTGAGCCATGGCCGCACCGGAACCCGATTTCACGCTCGATGCCAAAGGCCTCAAATGCCCGCTGCCGGTGCTGAAGGCGCGCAAGGCGATGAAGGATTTGAAGGCCGGTGGCGTGTTGCGCGTGCTCGCCACCGATCCAGGCGCGGTCAAGGATTTTGAGCATTTCTGCAAGACGACCGGCGCACATCTGCTCGATTGTCAGGAGCAGGCCGGGGGCGTTTTGGTGTTCACGCTACGGAAACCCTAGCCGCACCGCACTTGTTGCGGTGCCTTAACACCGGCGCCACGCTCGACCCTTATGGCGACGCCACGGCTTTGACATTTCGCCTCCGGCCCCCGCCCACCGTAGAAATGGACATCGAATAATCGCGCCGGGCGACGCCTGAGGCGCATCGAGTGGGGAAGGGGTTGTGTTACGTTTAACACGTCTCCGGTTGGACAACGCGTAGCGCCGCTCATCGAACAGCATGTTGCCTCGCGGTTGCGCGGGGCGCTGGCGGCTCTGCCGGCACCATGGGTGGTACTCGCGAACCGTTGCGCCTCCGGCGCCGATACCCCACCTTGGGCGCGTTTCATCGCGCTCCACCCGCGCAAAGGCATCGCGCTGGTCGATATTGATTCGCCCGATGCGGCTGTCGCGCCGCTCGAGGATTTCTTGTCCGGAGCGGGCTTGCCGGCGCTGCGCGACGGTGCTCCGCCCATTGTGCCGGTCGCGGCTGGTGGCGGTGAGGCCAGTGCCATTGCGGACAGGCTCGATGCCGCACTGGCGCCGATGCCTGGCACGATCGGTAGCCCCAGTTGGTCCGACTGCGCGATTGAGCTGCTACTCACCGCACCCGATCTCGCGCTGACGCGGATCCGCCGCGTCGCGCCGACCACAGGGGTAATACGCGCGGAGCCCTCAAGGTATCCGAGCCATGCCGTTGAGGCATGGCACGTGCTGTTGGCGCGCAGCGGCATGCCAGGGCCGGATTCGGCGCTGCTCGATTGGCCGCCGACGCATAGCTGGCGGCCGCTTGCCGCCGTGGCGGCGTTGCTGCTGGTGATGATTGGCGTCCATGCCGTCCAGGAATTTGGCCCGTCGCGGTTCCACGCCGTTGCGACGCCGCGGTCGACGGCGGCGGCGTCCGCGCCGTACACGACCGCAGACATGCTGCCGCGCGCTATGATTCTACCGACGCCTCTACCTGCAATCGTGGTTACGACAACGGTACTGCTGGAAACCGAAATACCACCGTCAATACCGCCGGTCGCCACGCTTACGCCGCCACGCCAGACAATCGTGACGTCGCAACCGACGACGATTGTCACGCCACAGCTTAAGCCAGCCACACCCGCATGGCTTACCGATACGAACGATCGGCAACGTGCACCGCCGCGGCCCAAGATCGCATTGGCGCCGTCGCTGGCCACCATGTCGTTGGCGATTGCCAATCCGGCCCCTAAACGCGGCGTCGATCCCGCATGGTACGATCAGGGCGCCACCACGGCCTCGAGCGCCGGTCTGACCGCCTTCGTCGCGCCCGGCGCGCGCAATGATGAGTTGATCCCTGCGAATCTTGGCACCGCGCATCTTGCCTCCGGCACGACCGCGACGTTGGACTTCTACGGCGACGGGCTCCTCAACATCGCGATTAGCGGGCATGCCTTGGCGCGGGCGATCGACCCCTCGACGGGTAAGCCATTAGGTGCGTCGGTCGGTAACACCCGCACGATCAAGGCCGCTCGCGGCAACGTCCTCGTTACCGCCAATGTCGCCGCCAACGTTGTCGACGATGTCATCAATACCTCGGGCGTCGTGCAGGCGAGCAACGCCTCGGAGCAGAACGGCCAGATCGTACTCAATGGCGGTCCCGGCGGCTCTGACGGCACGATGCAGGTCGCAGGAATGAAAGACCCTTCGGACAATCCGAGCGGTGAAAAGGCCTCGGCCAGCGGCAGTCAACCGGAAGACCAAAGTGTGGTCTATACCACCACGGCCGTCACCGTCGCGCAGGATGCGGCCGTCGAAGCCAAGCCGATCGCAGCTAGTGTCGGTGGAACGGTTACCGGCGCCGTCGCACAGGGCGCGGCCGACGCGAGTGCGACGACGACAAGCGTTGGCAAGGCCGCTACCGACGTGCCGACGACGGTCACGCATGTCGGCGGCACCATCGGCAGCACGCTGACGAACACAGTCAACTCGCTGACGAAACCAGTGACGTCGCTGGCACCGTCGGTGCGGTGATGCCGGCCTTTATGCCGCCTTTATACGGTGGCCGTCGAATCGCTCTCGAAT
>Ga0126371_10000543_pt1 | contig 31241 bp, 28 predicted proteins | sample PanSoiMetaPlot_4_FD_110145 | JGI IMG/M metagenome (GOLD analysis project Ga0126371, IMG submission 110145) | Tropical forest soil microbial communities from Panama - MetaG Plot_4 | ecosystem: Environmental > Terrestrial > Soil > Tropical forest > Bulk soil | place: Panama | collected 2016-02-17 | reverse complement strand
GTCGGCGCAGGCGCTGATCACGAGCTTCATCATGGAGGGCGTGTTCGAGCGCTACCGCGACCTCAAGGTCGTGCTGATCGAATCGGGCTTCGGCTTCCTGCCGGCGCTCGGCTGGCGACTCGACCGCAACTGGAAGCGCATGCGCGACGAGGTCCCGCACCTCAAGAAGGCGCCGTCCGAATACATGCGCGAGCACCTTTGGGTCACCACCCAGCCGATGGAAGAGACCGAAAAGCCCGAGCACCTCATCGACCTGGTGAACTGGATCGGGCCCGACCGGATCATGTTCTCGAGCGACTACCCGCACTGGGATTTCGACGATCCCTTCATGGCACTGCCGGGCACGCTTCCCGACGAGCAGCGCCGCCGCATCTATGCGGGCAACGCCAAGGCGCTGTACGGGCTGGCCTGAGTCGCGCGGCTCGCGCCGCGCGCAGTTGTCCCCGTTGTTGTCCACAGGAGCCTGATCCGCAGGCGCTATCGTCATTGCCCGCCATAGGCGAGCGAAGCGACGCCGTTCTTCGAACGGCTGTGTGCGGGCGATGACGGATCAGGATTGTCGAGCGCTATACCCGACTCACTCGACGGTTCCATCCTCGCACAGCCGCGCATCGACCTTCGACCACGAATGCTCGTCCCCGCAGTGCGGACAACGCGAATGCGCCACCGTGTCGGGAATGAGATCGAGGCTCTGTGTGTCGGTTTCGATGCCGGTCGAGAACTCCTTGCCCGTAACCGGGCAAGTGATCAGCAACATACCCACGCGCGCTCCCCCCTTCTCGCGCCAGCGGCGCGCTCCACCCGAGCGCGACTATACGGGGGGCGTCGGCGCGATCAAGAAAAACGCGATACCATTATGCGTCAAACGGCCACCAGTTTCGCGCCGCCCAGCCGCGCAATTGCCTCGATCATGGCGGCGGGGCTCGCAATACCTCTGCCCGCGATGTCGAACGCGCTGCCATGCGCGACCGACGAGAACAGGATCGGGCTGCCGATCGCGAAGGCCGCCGACTGGTTGGGGGCGATGAGTTTCGCCGCGATGTGCCCCTGGTCGTGCAGCATCACGACGAAGGCGTCGACGTCCTTGCGTTGAAGCATGGTATCGCAGCCGAACGGGCCCATGGCCGCGATGCCGGCCGCCTGCGCGTCGGCGATCGCCGGCGCGATCACGTCGATCTCCTCGCGTCCGAACAGGCCGCCTTCGCCCGCATGCGGGTTGAGGCCGCCGACGCAGATGCGCGGCGCCGCGATCCCGATCCGCCGCAGCGCCGCCTCGGCGGCGCGGATCGCGCGTCCGACCCGCTCTTGCGTGATCAGGGCGAGCGCCTGCGCGACGCCGACATGCAGGGTGCAATGGACGATGCGAACGTCGCCGAAGCACAGCATGAGAAACACGTCGTGATGGTTCATTCCGGTCTCGCGCGCGACGAACGAGGGATAGCCGTCGAACGCGATGCCGGCCGCCGCGATGGAGGTCTGGTTGTGCGGCGCCGCCACCACGGCATCGACCTCCCCGGCGCGCGCCGCCGCGATCGCGCGCGCCGCGCTCGCCAGCGTCGCGCGGCCATAGGCCGGGTCGTTGACGCCGAACCGGAGGCCGGCGCTCTCGGCAAACGGCGCCGCCAGCACCTCGATCGTGCCCTCATACCAGCGCGCCTCGCCGGCTTTGGCGATGATGTGAAAGGGTGCCGCAATGCCGGCCGCGCCGGCATGCCGGCGGAGCGCCGCCGCATCGCCGACCAGTATCGGCCGGCAGATCGTCCGCACTTTCGGATCGAGCGCGGCCTTGAGGCTCACCTCCGGACCGATGCCGGCCGGGTCTCCGGTCGCGATCGCGATGCGCGGCAGTGCGGCGTTGCGCATGTTTGACCTCATGGCCGCTCGGGCTTTAGCCTCACGGCGGTCAGATGTGAGTTAGAACAAAAGGGAGCGCCCGTGAAGCGACTCCACTGGAAAGCTGCGTGGGCGGCGCTCGTGGCCGCCTTCCTGTCCACGGCGCCTGCGCAGGCCGAGGACTGGCCCGCCCGGCCGGTGCGCATCGTCAACACCTTCGCGGCGGGCGGCGCCGCCGACATCCTGGCGCGCCTCGTCGCCGACGCCCTGTCGAAGGCGTTCCACCAGCAGTTCTTCGTCGAGACGCGCGCCGGCGCCGGCGGCATCATCGGCGTGCAGAGCGTCGTCAACACGCCGCCCGACGGCTACAACTTCGTCATCACCAACGTGTCGCTGCTCGCGCTCGACCCGACCAGCAAGCCGCGCCTCGGCTTCGATCCCAACCGCGACCTCGTCAACATCGCCTATATCGCGGGCTCGCCGGTGGCGCTGTCGGTCAATCCGGCGAGCGGCATGAAAAGCCTCGCCGACTTCGTCGCCCGCGCCAAGACGAGCGCGCGGCCGTTGACCTATTCGTCGTCCGGCATCGGCAGCATGGGCCAGCTGGTCTGCGAGCTCTTTGCCCGCAGGGCCGGCCTGCGCATCGAGCTGATCCCCTACAAGGGCGCCTCGCAGGGCCTCGCCGATCTGGTCGGCGGCCACATCGCGTTCTCGTGCCAGACCGTGTCGTCGACCTCGGCCCAGCTCAAGGCGGGCGTGCTGCTCGGCCTCGCCCACACCGGCAAGGCCCGCATGGCGGATTTTCCCGGCGTGCCGACCTTCACGGAGCTCGGCTATGCGGATGTCGCGAGCACCGTCTGGTTCTCGCTCTCGGCGCCCGCCGGCCTGCCGGCCGACATCGTCGAGAAGGTCAACCGCGAGATCGTGCGCGCCATGACGGCGCCGGAGGCGCAGGCGCGCCTGGCTCAGCTCGGCGTCATCGCCGACGGCATGACGGTCGCCGAGTTCAACGCGCTGATCAGGCAGGAGACGGTGCGCTGGAAGCCCGTGATCGAGCAGCTTGGCCTGGTGGAGAAGTAAGTCGGGAGAGCAACCGCAGAGCTCGCGGCCATCACCCCTTCCGAATCCGGAACACCAGCACGTCCCCCTCCTGCGAGGTGCCCTCGATCGCATCGCCGGTCTCGCGCACCAGGTTGGGAATGTCGATCCCGGCGAGTGGATCGGTGCATTCGACCACCAGGACGTCGCCCGCCGGCAGGCGTGAAAGCGCTTTGCGGGCGCGCAGCGCCGGCAGCGGGCATTTCAGGCCACGCAGGTTGATCGTCGTCTCGGCCATTTGGCTCTCGCAGTAACCAATCTCATTCGCCATGGCGGCAGGCGCGGGTCAAGGTTCGCTTGACCCGCCCAGGCCGGAACCCCCACATACCCACGATGGTCGACGCCGACAAACCGCAGCGCATCGAGCGGCTCATGCCGCTCGAGGACGCGCTCGCCTGCATCGATCGGCGGGTCGCGCCGGTCGCGCCGCGCCGGCTTGCGCTGGACCATGCGTTCGGCCGCACGCGCGCGGGTGACATGATAGTCGCGAGCGCCCATCCGCGCGCCGCCATCGCGCTGCGCGACGGCGTCGCGCTGCGCGCCGAGGCGACGCTTGATGCCAGCTCCTATGCGCCCATTCCGGTCGCGGCGACGGCGGTCGAGACGGGCGATCCGCTGCCCCCCGGCGCCGACGCGGTCGCGCCGGTCGAAGTGATCGAGATGCGCGGCGCCGCCACGGACGTGTTCGCGCCGCTCGCCCCCGGCGACGGCGTTCTGTCGGCCGGAGGCGACATACCGGCGGGCGCTCCCTTCGGACGCAGCGCGCGGCGCCAGCGCGCCGTCGATCTCGCGGCGCTCGCGATCCTCGGACTGACCGATCTCGAGGCGCGCGCGCCGCGCATCTGCATCACGACGGCGAAGCCGGCGCGCGCCGCCGTCATCGATGCCATCATCGGCCTGCTCGCGCGCGCCGTCGACGGCGCGGGCGGCATCGCGGTCACCGCAGCACATGATTGCGCGGGCCTCGCCGGCGCGATCGATCATTCAGATGCCGATGCCATCATGATCGTCGGCGGCAGCGGCGCGGGGCGGCGCGACCAAGCGGTGCGCGAGCTGGCGCAGCGGGGCGAGGTCGGTTTTCACGGCGTGGGGCTGACGCCGGGCGAGACGGCAGCCTTCGGCACGGTCGGGACACGGCCCGTGCTGGTAGTGCCCGGCCGGCTCGATGCGGCGCTCGCCGTGTGGCTCACCCTCGGTCGCGGCATGCTGGCGCGGCTCGCCGGCTGCGAAGACAATGAGACGGGCGAGACCGGGGCGCTGGTGCAGAAGATCACGTCGACGCTCGGGCTCGCCGAGCTGGTGCCGCTCGCACGCGAAGGGGAAAGGCTTATGCCGCTCGCCGCCGGCTATCTTCCGCTGCAGGCGCTCGCGGGCGCCGACGGCTACGTCCTGGTGCCGGCCGACAGCGAGGGCTTTGCCGCCGGCACGCGCGTCGTGATGAGGCCACTGCCATGACGGAAGCGCGCGACAAGCCGATCGCCGCCCCGGACCTCGTCGCCGCGGTGCGCGCTGCCGCGCGCCAGGAACAGTTTCTCGAGGTGGTCTCGCCCCAGGTCGCGCGCGAGCGCTTCGCGCAGCATCTCGATCTCAAGCCGCTGCCCGCCGCGCGCGTCGCGCTCGGCGATGCGCTCAGCCGCGTGCTTTCCGCCGACGTGGTGGCACCGATCGACGTGCCGCCGTTCGACCGCTCGGGCGTCGACGGCTTTGCGGTGCGCGCCGCCGACACGGCGGGCGCGAGCGACCGCGCGCCGAAGCGCCTCCTGCTCAATGCCGAGGTGATCGCCTGCGGCCACGCGCCGGTGCTCGCGGTCGCGCCCGCGAGTGCGACCACCATCGCGACCGGCGGCGCCATCCCGCGCGGCGCCGACGCGGTCGTGATGGTGGAGTGGACCGAACTGGTCGAGGCCGCGCAGGGGCCCGCGATCGATGTCCGCCGCGCGGTCGCGCCGGGGCAATTCGTCGGCTATGCGGGCTCCGACATCGCGCGCGGCGAGACGCTGCTGCGGCGCGGCCAGCTCATCGGCTCGCGCGAGATCGGCATGCTGGCGGCCTGCGGCCTCGCGCGCGTCGATGTGGTGCGCCGGCCGCGCGTCGCGGTGCTCTCGACCGGCGACGAGCTCGTGTCCTTGGGCGAGCCGCTGCGGCCCGCCGCCATCTACGACAGCAACGGCGCCATCGTCGCCGCCGCCGTCACCGAGGCAGGCGGCGAGCCGGTGCCGTTCGGCGCCATGGCGGACGACATCGCGGCGCTCGAGCGGGCGGTCCGCCTGGCGCTCCAGGTCTGCGACATGGTGGTGCTGTCGGGCGGAACCTCGAAAGGCGCCGGCGATCTCTCGCATCGCGTCGTGACCAGGCTCGGGCCGCCCGGCGTGTTGGTGCACGGCGTCGCGCTCAAGCCTGGCAAGCCGCTCTGTCTCGCGGTCGCGCAGGGCAAGCCGATCGCGATCCTGCCGGGCTTCCCGACCTCGGCGATCTTCACCTTCCACACCTTCGTCGCGCCGGTGATCCGCGCACTCGCGGGGCGCCCGCCCGAGGCCGCAGAGACCGTCGACGCCACCGTGCCGGTGCGCATCGTCTCCGAGATGGGGCGACAGGAGTTCGTGCTGGTTTCGCTGGTCGAAGGCGAGCAGGGCCCGGTCGCATTCCCGACGCCGAAGGGCTCGGGATCGGTGACGGCCTTCTCGCAGGCGGACGGATTCTTGGCAGTCGACGCGCTCGCCTCCTCGCTCGCCGCCGGCAGCCATGCCGACGTGACACTGATCGGCAAGAGCCGCATGCCCGATCTCGTCATCACCGGAAGCCACTGCGTCTCGCTCGACGTGGTGCTCGGGGCGCTTGCCGGGCGCGGCTTTGCGGCACGCACCATCGTGGTGGGCAGCCAGGGCGGTGTCACCGCGGCCGAGCGCGGCGAGTGCGATCTCGCGCCCGTGCACCTGCTCGATCCGGCCGGCTCGGTCTACAACCGCCACCTCGTGCGCCCCGGCCTCGCGTTGGTGCCAGGCTGGCGGCGCATGCAGGGCTTCGTGTTCCGCCCGGGTGACGAGCGCTTTGCGGAGAAGAGCGCGACGCAGGCGATCGCGGCGGCGCTCGCCGATCCCCATTGCCTCATGGTCAACCGCAATGCCGGCGCCGGCACCCGCATCCTGATCGACCGTTTGATCGAAGGCAGACGGCCGGCCGGCTACGCCAACCAGCCGAAGTCGCACAATGCGGTCGCGGCCGCGGTGGCGCAGGGCCGCGCCGACTGGGGCATCGCGATCGAGACCGTGGCACGGCTCTACGGCCTCGCGTTTCTCCCCATTGCGCCCGAGCACTACGACTTCCTGCTGATCGAGGCGAAACGCGAGCGCCCGGCCGTGCAGGCGTTTCTGGCGGCGCTGCACGATCCCGCGGTGCGCGCGCGCATCGCAGCGCTTGGCATGGTGCCGGCCGATGATTAGGGCCTGCGCCCTCACTCCACCTTCACGCCCGCCTCTCTGATCACCTTGCCCCACTTCGCGTCGTCCGCCTTGATGCGCGCGGCAAATTCCTCCGGCGTGCCGGCGATCGAGAAGATGAAGTTCGGCGTCAGGAGCTTGTCGCGGAAATTCCGCTCGGCAAAGATCCGCCGCGTCTCGGCGCTGAGACGGTCGACGATCGCCCGCGGCGTGCCGGCCGGCGCCGCGAGCCCGTACCACGAGCCGGCCTCGTAGCCGGGCAGCGTCTCGGCGATGGTCGGCACGTCCGGATATTGCGCAAGGCGCTTCTCGCTGCCGACGGCGAGCACCTTGAACTGCCCGGCCTGCCACGCCTGCGTGACGAGGCCCATGCTCACGATCATCATCTTGATGTGGCCGCCGATCAGGTCGGTCAGCGCCGGCGCTGCGCCCTTGTAATGCACGGCGGTGAACTGCGTGCCGGTCAGGCTCTCCAGCAGCACGACGTTGAGATGGCCGCTCGAGCCGAGGCCGAAGGTCCCATAGGTGAGGCCGGGGGAGGCGCGAGCCGTCGCGATGAGCTCGCTCACCGAGCTCGCCGCCACCGACGGATGCACCACCAGCGCCTGCGGGCTGATGCCGAGGCCGCTCACGGGCAAGAAGTCGGCGAGCGGATCGTAGGCGCGCGTGCCGTAGAGGTGCGGGTTCATCACGAAGGTGGTGTCGGCGCTGACCAGCAACGTGTAGCCGTCCGGGACTGCGTGTGCGACGATCTCGGCGCCGATCTGGCCGTTGGCGCCCGGTCGGTTCTCGATCACGACCGGTTGTCCCAGCGCCGCGCCGAGCCGTTGCCCGAGCGCGCGCGCCAGAATGTCCGTAATGCCGCCGGCCGCATACGGAACCACGATGCGGATCGGCCGCGCCGGATAGCTTTGCGCCGAGGCTACGGCCGCGAGCATGAGGGCCGTCGCCAGCATCGCCGCCCCGGCCAGCGCGAGCCGCATGCGTCGCACGGCCACTGTCGATATCAATGCCATGATGAGCCTCCGACCCTGCGCCCACAATATAACCGACTTTCTTCACCCTCCCTTGCAGAGGAAGGGTTGCTATAACAGCCCCCATGCGCATCATCGGGCTCGCCGGCTGGAGCGGCGCCGGCAAGACAACGCTCATCGCCAAGCTCATCCCGGGCGTCCTGGCGCGCGGCCTCAAGGTGTCGACGCTCAAGCACGCCCACCACGCCTTCGACGTCGACCGCCCCGGCAAGGACAGCTACGAGCACCGCATGGCGGGCGCGACCGAGGTGCTGGTCGTCTCCGAGAAGCGCTTTGCCCTGATGCACGAGCTGCGCGACGAGCCCGAGCCGCGCCTGCCCGAGCTGCTGGCCAAGCTTGCGCCGGTTGACCTCGTCATCGTCGAGGGCTGGAAGCGCGAGCCGCACCCGAAGCTCGAGGTGTTTCGCGCGAGCGTCGGCAAGCCGCTGATCCATCCCGACGATCCCCACGTCGTCGCGATCGCGTCCGACGTGCCGCTGCCGCAGGCGAGCGTGCCGCGCGTATCCCTCGACGATACGGCGGCGATCATCGACATCCTGCTCGCGCGCGCCACGCCGATCGCGGCCATGCTGCCGGCCGGGAGCCGCTGATGGCGCAGCTGACCGATGATTGCTTCGCGTTCGCGGGGCCGCTGATGACGATCGCCGACATGGAGCGGCTGATCGAGACGCGCATCGCGCCCGTCGCCGAGGTCGAGGACGTGCGCCTGCTCGATGCACGCCGCCGCGTGCTCGCGCGCGACATCGTCGCGGGGCTGTCGCTCCCGTCGTTCGACAATTCGGCCGTCGACGGCTTTGCGGTGCGCCACCAGGATGTCGCCGGCACGGGCGAGACGCGGCTCGCCGTCGTCGATCGCGTGCAGGCGGGCGCCGCGGCGGCGCAACCGCTCGGCGCCGGCGAGGCGATCCGCATCTTCACCGGCGCGCCGATGCCGGCCGGCGCCGACACGGTTTTCATGCAGGAGGACGTTCGCCTCGATGGCGACGTCGTGGTCGTGCCGGCGGGCTTGAAACTCGGCGCCAACCGGCGGCTCGCCGGCGAAGACATCGCCAAGGGCGCGGTCGCGCTGCCCGCCGGCCGCCGGCTCGCGGCGCGCGACCTCGCGCTCGCGGCGGCGATCGGCCGCACCGCGCTGCCGCTGCGCCGGCGCCTGCGCGTCGCGCTGTTCTCCACCGGCGACGAGGTGATCGAGCCGGGCGCGCCGCTGCGCGCCAGCGCGATCTACGATGCCAACCGCGTTCTCCTCGCCGGCCTGCTCGCGAATTTCGGCGCCGAGGTCACCGATCTCGGCATCCTCGCCGACGATCTCGATGCGTTGAAGGCGGCGCTGCGTGCGGCCGCCGATGGCCACGACCTCGTGCTCACGTCGGGCGGCGTCTCCACCGGCGAGGCCGATCACATGCGCGCCGCCGTCGAGGCGATCGGGCGCCTCGTCTTCTGGCGCGTCGCCATCAAGCCGGGCCGGCCGGTCGCCATGGGTGTCATTCCGGGCAAGACGCCGGGCACCGGCGCCGCCTTCGCGGGCCTGCCGGGCAACCCGGCCGCCGTGTTCGTGACCTTCGTGCGCGTGGTACGCCCTCTGCTCATGCGCCTTTCCGGCGCCAGCGCCGCGCCGCTCGTGCCGCTGCCGGTGCGCGCCGCCTTTGCCTACCGCAAGCGCAGCGGCCGGCGCGAATATGTGCGGGTCGCGCTGCGCACTGCCGCCGACGGCGTCGTCGAGGCCGTGAAGCACGCGCAGGAAGGTGCCGGCGTGATCACCTCGCTCACCGAGACCGCCGGCCTGGTCGAGCTGCCCGAGGACGTCACCAGGATCGAAGAAGGTGCGAGCGTCGGTTTCATTTCCTACGCCCAGCTCTGCGATTGACGCTTCACGCTTGTAGGTACTGCGCCGCGATGCGCCCCGCCTCGGCGGCGTCGTCCGGCGTGTTCACGTTGAAGAACGGATCGACCGGCGCCGCCGGCCAGTCCGCGATCGCGACGCCGTGGCGCGTGGTCCACACCTCGATCTTGTGCAGGCCTTCCTGCGTGAGCGCGCGCCGCAGATCCTCGCGCAGCGCAACCGGCCACAGCCCGACGACCGGATGGCGCCACTCGCCCGAGCGCGCGCAGGCGAGCGGCTTGCCGTCCGACGCGCGCGCCGCATGCAGGCGCGCCACCAGATCGCGCGGCAGGAACGGGCAGTCCCCCGGCACGCTGGCGACGTAATCGATGCCCGGCGTGTGCGTTGCCGCCCAGTCCAGGCCCGCCAGCACGCCCGCCAAAGGCCCGGCGAAATCCGGCACCTCATCAGGGATCACCGGCAGCCGCGTGAACGCGAACCGCGCCGGGTCGCCATTGGCATTGATGATCATGCGGCTGCACTGCGGCGCGAGCCGCTCCAGCACGCGGTCGAGGATCGTCGCGTCCCCGATGCGCAGCAGCGCCTTGTCGCCGCCGCCCATGCGCCGCGCCAGGCCGCCGGCGAGGACGAGGCCGAGGGTCGGCGTCACGCCGTGCGCTCCATCTCCGGAGTCCTGCCCGCCGTCACATTGTCGACGGCGGCTCGGAGAAGCTTCTCGACCTTTCCAACATCATCGATGGCGACGAAGCCGTTGCGTCGGAGCGTCTGTGATTCGGTGCCCGGCACGTAAGTGTCCTGGAAATAGATGTCGCCGCCGCCGTCGCGGGATCGGCGAACGTCGATGTATTGCACCTGCGCCAGCGGCACGCTGATGCGCCCCGTTGCCAGGTCCAGGATCGCGCGGCGATCAGTCAGCGCGTAGCTTGCACGCAATCCGCCGAGCAGGTGCCGTGCGGGCGATAGCAGCATGGCCGAACCGCTGATCAGCACGACTATGCCAAACGGCGCAAACGGGAAGTTGGCGAGTGCGCCGATGTGCATCCAATACAGGGCGAATCCGCAAACGAAGATGCCGACCAGAAAGGGCCGCCGGCCCATCGCCGCCGTGTAGCGCAAGACTCGCGGCGTCCCGGTCCAGATCAATTGCTCACCCGGGTCGAGACCCGCGTCACTCATCGTGCATCGCCGCCTTGCGCCGGTGCTTCGCGCTCTCGTCCTCGACATAGGCGAGGTCCTGGTCGAATACGATGCGGTCCTCGCCGGCGAGCGCGACGAATCGTTTTCCGCGCGCGCGGCCGATCAGCGTCAGGTTGGCCTTGCGCGCGAGCTCGACGCCCCACGCCGTGAAGCCCGAGCGGGAGACCAGAATGGGAATGCCCATGCGCACCGTCTTGATCACCATCTCGGAGGTGAGGCGCCCGGTGGTGTAGAAGATCTTGTCGTCCGCGCCCACGCGGTGCTTGAACATCCAGCCCGCGATCTTGTCGACCGCGTTGTGGCGCCCGACGTCCTCCATGTAGACGAGCGGCTTGTCCTCGTGCGCGAGCACGCAGCCGTGGATCGCGCCCGCCTCGAGATAGAGCGACGGCGTGGTGTTGATCTTGTTGGTCAGCGCATAGAGCCACGAGGTGCGCAGCTTGGCGTCCGGCAACCGCGCGCTCTCGATCACCTCCATGAGGTCGCCGAACACGGTGCCCTGGGCGCAGCCCGAGGTCTGCACCTTCTTCTTGAGCTTCTGCTCGTAGTCGGTCGCGCGCTCGGTGCGCACCACGACGACGGCGAGCTCCTCGTCGTAGTCGACGCCGGTGACGACGTCGTCCGCCGCCAGCATGTTCTGGTTGAGCAGGTAGCCGAGCGCGAGATATTCCGGATAGTCGTTGATGGTCATCGCGGTGACGATCTCCTGCGCGTTGAGGAAGATCGTCAGCGCCCGCTCGACCGTGACCGAGGTCTCGACCGGAGCGCCGGTCTGGTCGATGCCGCGCACCCGCTCGGTCAGCCGCGGGTCGGCCGGGTCGGGACGCAGCAGGTAGTCCTCGAGATCGTCGGGGCGGGCTGTCATCGCGCGAACAATGTGGGCTTGGTCGATCCTTTTCAAGTGGCGCCGGGATGCACGCGCGCCCGCGCGCAGGCCTCGAGGATGAGCGTGTGCGCCTCCTCCGGACCGCCCCAGCGCGCGACCTTGACCCATTTCTGATGTTCGAGGTCCTTGTAGTGCTCGAAGAAGTGCTGCACCTGCTGCACCGTGATGTCGGGCAGATCGGCATACGACTTCACGGTGTCGTAGCGGCGGGTGAGCCGCGACGCCGGCACCGCGATGATCTTCTCGTCCGGCCCCGCCTCGTCCTGCATGAACAGCGCCCCGATCGGCCGCACGCTCATCATCGCGCCCGGCGTGATCGCGCGCGTGTTCACCACCAGCACGTCGCAGGGATCGCCGTCCTCCGAGAGCGTGTGCGGGATGAACCCGTAATTCCCCGGATAGCGCATCGATGTGTAGAGGAAGCGGTCGACCACCAGGATGCCCGACGCCTTGTCGAGCTCGTACTTGATCGGTTCGCCGCCGATCGGCACCTCGATGATGACGTTGACCTCGTAGGGCGGATCGGCGCCGACGCTGACCTGGTCGAGCTGCATGCGGGGCTCCTGTCGCGCACAATGTAGGATCGGCGGTGTGCGCGGGTCACCCTCCCTGCGGGGGAGGGTCGAACGCCGTCGCATCGAGACGGCGTTCGGGATGGGTGACGGCGGTCCGCCGTGGCCCGGTGAGAAGCCGTCAAGCGATTGATCTACTTTCGGAATTCCCGTTTTTGTCGGCGCGCAATGACCGCGGGCCCGGCGACCCGTCATCCGCCCCGTCCCTTGAAAAAATCCGCGTGGCCCGGCAAGACGTTGCCCACCGGAGAGATGGCCGAGTGGCTTAAGGCGCACGCTTGGAAAGCGTGTGTACGGCAAAACCGTACCGTGGGTTCGAATCCCACTCTCTCCGCCACCGTCCACGGCCATTTCGGGTATCTTGACGGCGTATGCACCGTCTCCCGGGAGACGCAGACGTGGCGCATCCCCACGGCCATTTCGTCTGGTACGAGCTGATGACGGTGGACGTAGACGCCGCTCAGGCTTTTTACGTCGAAATAATGGGCTGGCGTGCGCATGACCTATCGGTGCCCGGCACGGCCTTTACCCTCTTTACGGTCGACGGGACCCCGGTCGGCGGATTGATGAATCTGCCGGAGGGCGCAAGGAAAAAGGGCGCGGAGCCGCACTGGGCCGGATATGTCGGGGTCGATGACATCGACGCGGCCACAGGCCGGATCAAGCGGCTCGGCGGGGCAGTTTACGGCCCGCCGACGGAGATTTTCGGCACCCACCGTTTTTTGCTCTTCTCCGATCCGCAATCCGCGGTGCTCGGGGTGTTGCAGTCCACCGGCCCGGACCATGCCAAGCCCGCCCAGCTCAATGCACCGGGACGCGTCGGCTGGCATGAGCTGATCGTCGCGGACTGCGAGGAGGCATTCGCCTTCTACGGCGGACTCTTCGGCTGGCAAAGAGCTCAGTCCGACATCGACGAGGTCGGCGTGTATCGATCGTTCTCCGTCGATGGAAAGACGAACGGCGGCATGCTCGCCAAGCCTCCGGGTGTCCCGGCCTCCTTCTGGCTCTATTATTTCAACGTCGCCGACGTCGACGCCGCAGGCAAGCGCGTGGCCGCGCTCGGTGGCCGGGTCCTCGATGGTCCGCTCGAATCTCCGGGCGGCGCCTGGATCGTCCATTGCGCCGACCCGCAGGGCGCCGTGTTCGGGCTGGCCGGGGAGCGCAACCGCGGTGCTGTCGGATATTTCGAGGCTCCGACATCGCGCGACACAGCCGCCACGCCAACGCGGCGATGGTCCTGGTAGGACGTCGGCGGCGAACGCGGCGCAACGCGTCGGTTCCGCCGGCGCGGATGCCGGTCGGCTTTCAGGTGTGCGGAAGGAACGGTGTGAGGTCGCTCTCCGGCCGCGGCTGCTCGAGCCAGCCGAGCTTGACCGGGACATCGTAGAGCCGACCGGACGCGAAGCGACGATAGAAATGCCGCAGCCCCGGGACGATCACCCGGGCGACCGGGACCTTGATGTCGGGCCGCGTCTGATCGAGAACGAGGAAATCGAGCTTCATTCGCCGGACAACACGCAGGCATGCTTCCACCTGCGCGCGCGTGTCGTCGAGACGGCCGAGCTTGGCATCGGCACCGGGTCGCATCGTCACCCGCCCCCGCGGCGTCAGGAACGGATAGTTGCGCAGACGCAACGCCGTGACTCCGTCGAGGGTCGATTTCTCGCCGCTCCCGTCGGCCATGACGCCGACCGAGAGGAATTGCGTGAGCTCCGTCAGTGCGCGCAGCAGGGCGATGCGGCTGTCGAAGTGCGCGCCCGAGCCGAACTCGATGTTCTCGCGCGAATTCTGCATCCAGTGCGCGATCGCGACGAAGCTCGGAATCCCGATATCGTTGGTGAGGTCGAGAACCCACAGCTTGCGGCCGTCGTCGGCAAGCTGGTTGCGCAGGTCGCGTACATAGGCGTCGTGGAACTGGTCCAGCTCCAGCTCCGGTCGACGCAACCCATTGTACCACCAGATTGCGTACGTATCGCGCTCGACCAGCTCGAGGAACCCCTGCACGATCGCTTCCTCGAGCGTGTTGCCGGCGGCGCAGCCGTTGGAGTCGGCGTTGATCTGGCCGGGCCCGCGATGGAAAAAGTACAACAAGCCGGTCGGCAGAAACCTGAAGCGCTGGTGGAGCAGCGACCAGACCGGCGACCATTCGATCTCGGCCGATGGATCAAACGGGGCCGACATCTGCAAAGGCTCCGCATCGGGCGACGCCGCCTGGGCGTTGAATTGGGCGTCGCTGTACCGCAGGACATCATTCGGATGAATGGCATCGCCCGGTGCAAAATCAGTGAACCGCCGTGCCGTCCTGGTTTCGTCGCCTTGAAAGATTCCCGAATAGCGCTCGATCGCCTCCATGAGCGCGCTGGCTTCTCCCTGCTCGGCGGTGCTCCCCTTGCCGAAGCTGCCGCCGCTCAATGCTGCCCGCAGCTCATCGATGGAGCGCGCAGGGGCCGAGAAATTGTGCCCCGCGTAGTAGTTGGTGTTCATGGGCACATCGGCGTCGACACGCTCGAGCCGTGACACCACGCCGGTGAGGGCACTCACGTGCTTGCGGAAACGGTCGACTGTCGTCCGCGATGAAACCGTTCGATATCCACCGCTCGTCATGACGAGCTTGGCTCCGGTGCCGAGCTTGACCGGCAGCGGCGCACGATTTGAATCGCGCAGCCTCTTGCTGCCGCACACCGGGCATTGCGGACGCGCTGCCACATGATGCTTCACGATGGTCGCGCCCATCAGGTCCAGGCTGAGGATGTGATCGCTCAGATCGGTGCGAAAATCGGTGGCGATCGCCTTCGCGATCTCGACGGCAGCGAGCTCGATGGCGCCCCGTCCGACCAACTTGCGGGCGAGAGGCGACACCGCGACCCGGCGCGCCGATCCGCGGTCGAGAAAACCCTTGATCTCGCGATTTCGCACCATTCGATCGGTCAGGCAGGTCCAGCACGCGCTCTTGCCCGGCCTGAATACCGGTCCAACCAACGGAAAGATGCCGCAGGGCTGGACGAGCAGCCACGAGGTGCGGTCGGCAACGTGCCGGCTATTCAATGCCGCCAGCTGTCCTTCGAGGTAGTCGTTCACCAGCCTGACGGTCAGGCTGGATGCGCCCTCCACCACACGAACGCCAAGTTTGCGCAGCGCGGCGCCGAGCTCGGTCGCGCCCGGCGCATCGATCGCCTCGATGCGCACGGAGCAATTCCGAAGATTGGCTTCTGCAGCCTCGATCGGCAGTCCGATGCTCGCCCAGCAGGCCGCTGCGACATCGGCCGACCGGCCGGAGGCCGCCACCAGATAGCCGCGGTCGAGCAGGCGGCTCATGGCCTCATGGACCTTGTCGGACGGGAAATCACGCTTGATCTCGCGAACGAGGTCGCGAAAGGCCTTTTCGCCCTTCCCGATCGCCGAGGCGAGCGCGCAATAGAGCTCGCCGTGCAGAAAGAACTTCCGGTCCTCCGAATAGAGGCACACGGCATCGGGCGGCAGCACGTAGACGGTGAAATTCGGCGCGAACTGCACAACGTCCTGCGGCGCAAAGGCCGACGTCCGGCGGCCCGACGTGCGGCCGGCACGCGCGCCATCGCGCTTATCGCCACCGTTGCGGTTCGCCATCGTGAGGCTGATGCTCTTGATGCCGGTGTTCTTGCGGGTTGCGAAAGCAGCTTCCGGGGCGCACGCTGGCGCTGGGAGAAAGCGCCATCAGTCGGGCCGATGATGACATGACCCGCCGATGGCGCTTGCGTATTGGACTACGTCGTGTCGCGCCTAGTAGCACGTACAGCAGCTGCTGCAGCTGCAGCTGACGCCGACGCCGACCCAACCGACGCCGCAACGTCCGCAGCGGCCCACACCGCATCGCGCCACACCGCATCGCGCGACGCCACAGCGGCCGACCCCGCCACACCTCGCCACGGCGCACCTGCCCCCACCGCCGCAGCGGCCCGCTCCGCCGCAGCGCCCGCCTCCGCCGCATCGTCCGCAGCCCCTCGCAGCAAGCTGCACGTCGCCCTTGATCGATTTGCGGTTCTCCCGGTCGAACACATAAAAGGTCGCCAGGCTGACGTCGGACATCTCCTCCTCGCCGAGCGTGACCTCATGGCCCAGCGGGTAGGCGTGCGATGGCTGATCCACGGTCGGTGCCGGCGCCGCCGATGCGCCCGTCAGCGCCAGGGAAACTCCGGCCGCACCAACTGCCGGCAACACTAGTTTCCGCCTCTTTCGCTTTGAGCTTTGTTTCGCTTGCGCCATGCTCGAGTCTCCTCTGCCTCCCGATCGTGCTGTGCTCTCCTGTTGCCTCCAAGGATGTCGTCACATCGAATCGCGCAATCTGTCAGAAAATTTAAGCTTCCCTAGCAAGTAGGCACCGAAGGGACCGGCAAAGGCTTTAAGTGAGGCCAAGAGTCACTACTTCGCGCGCGAGGCGAACAATTGATCTAAATCAAAAAGGGGACGGGATGCCACGCATGCAGTCCCTCCGAGCCTGTTTCGGACTGCGTTGCCGCCGATCGCCTTCCCCGGCGACCAGCGTGTCCGCCCATAGCCGATCGATCACCACGGGTGCGAGCACATCGCGCCGCGCGCGCCCTAAGGACAACGAGCGCAGCAACTGTGCGCCAGTGCGCTCCGCCGCCCCTGCTGGGTCCCTACCAAGCCGCCGTTCTTGGCCCAGCGTTCGGTCTCGACCTCGCATAGTCGTCGAGCTGCTCCAGCCACTTGTTGCCGAGACCGCTCTTGCCGCGCGCTTCCAGTGGCTTCTTCATGTCCGGCGATTGGACGGTGGCGTTCACGTTTCCGGTGTATGAGCGAACAGGAGAATGTTGGAATTCAGCTCCACTCGCTCCGCCATCGTGTTTCGTGTGATCGGAATGCGACGGGCCGCGCACCGGAGCACCTTGCCGCCGCACGTGATGCCGAGGTTGAATGCCGCTCGCGTCGTTCTTGGGCAAGAGCCGCCCGCATGCGAGCGGCTCCCTGATTAAGCTATGCGCGGTTACGGGCGGTAGACGCCTGGCTCTCCCTCATAGGGGCCGCCAACTTGTGGTTCGTACGGTTCGGGGTAAGGCCCCGGGACCGGCGATGGATTAGGACCCGGGTATACCCGCGGACCCGGGGGCCCATACAGGTCGGAATAGTGCTCGGGACGCGGCACGCAGGTCGGCTGCCAGCCGCAACCTCGATCCGTGCAGCGCCAACTCGGCGGGCAAGCTGCGGAGGGAGGAGCGACGGCCACCGGGGGACCCACGGGGAGCGGCGGCACTGGCGGTGGGAGCCCATGCGGGTGAGGCCCGATCAGCGGCGGCGCCGCCGGTGCACCGTAGATGTATTGCGGAGGTGCCGTTGGCCCCGGCACGATGATGACTTGCGGGGGCGGGGCGGCCGGCGGTGCAGCCACGCCATACTGTGGCAAAGGAGCCGGATAGGCGAGGTCGGCAGCGTTCACGGCAAACGATACCGTTATCGTGACGACGGTAGCGGTGCAGAGCGCGAGCAAACGCATGACAGCCTCCTGTTGTCTGAAGGCGAGCCCGGGATCAGCCCGTCTGGATTTGCAGGACCGCATTTTTGCTTGTTGCCATGAAGGCAGAAGTCGCGCGCGCAAACGAATAGTTAATTCTTGGTTAATCGCCACAGGCATCGCGATACCGGGTAATTATTGCGGTATCGAGTAATTCAGAAAACACGATTGTTCGTGCCCTAGGTTTCACTTCACGCGTGTCGCCATATTGATTGATGAAATATTACTTCTGACGGCCATTGCGTTGGAGTAGCCTCAGGAAACGGCGGGAGGACCTGTAACAGAAGGTGTACCGAAATGACACGCCCGTTCGTTGCCATGGTCACAGCTGCGATCGCGATCGCTGCGTCGATCGGAATGACAAGCAGCGCCTCATCGCAAGTCGTCGTCATCATCGGCAATGGGGCCGCGCAGCCCTATTACTCGCAACCATATCCATACGCGCATCCGTATGCGTATGCTCAGCCATATGCATTCCCGCATGTGGTTTATACGCAGCCCTACGCTGCGTATGGCCATGTCGCGGGGTATTACAACGGTTATGACAATGGCTATTACGGTAACAGGTATTATCGACAGTACGGTTATGGTTGGTAGCCGGGCGTTGCTGTCGGAGTTTATTGGATCGCGGACGATTCGGCTTACCTGATGTTGCGGCTGCAAACCGAAGGGCAGTCCTTTGGTCGGCGCGGGAGAGTATTTTTCGCGCGGTCCTTTTTCCAGTTGTCGAGCTCTGGTGGGCTGCGCGGGCGAGGCGCGTGCAGCCCATCGCCGATCACTTTGCCGTGCTCGTCTGTCGGTGCGGGGCGCGCCAAGGGGGAGCGAGGTCGGTCGGCTGCAACGTGTCCTGCAATGAGGTTCGCGGCGACGTGGGAACGGATGCCGTGACCGGCTCGCGCCTGCGCCCGTCTCCGAATTGCTCGCTGAGAAACGCGTAGAGCATCTTGGCGCCTATCTGGGCGCGCTGGCCGAGCGTGACGCCGGTTTGCGAGCCGACGGCGCATGCCTCCCGCTGCCGTTCGCAGATATGCCGAAGGTCGGTCACGATGTCCTTGGCAGCCACGAGGGCTTCGATGGTGTTGACCTGCGACTTCGGTACGGAATGTGGCCCGACGCTTGCCAGCAAGACCAAGGCAACACCCAGCCAGAATGCCATTCGCAGGAGGAACCACATAGCCCAGGCCTGTCTTCGAGTGGTGTAGCTGCTAACTCCGATGAGGTCAGGGTGAAGTCGCTGTGACGGGCGCGGACTGCGGATCGCCAAGCGAGACCCACACGTTGCCGTTCGACTGTGATTGGCGCTTGACGAAGCGATAGCCGGTTTCCGACCAAAGCAGGAGATTGTCGTTCTGATTGTCGAGGATGTAATCGCCCTTGTCGGTGCTCACCGTCAGCACGGCATGCGCGCTGTCATCCGTGTCACGCACCACTGTCACGAGAAGCGCTTCGCGCGGCCAGCCGGCCTCCATCAGCATCCGACGCTTGAGCAGAACGTAGTCTTCACAGTCACCGTAGCCGTCGTCCGGATAGGACCAGCGCTCGACCACACCCCAGTGTTCGAGATCGCTCAGGGGTTTGATCTTTTCGTTGACCCACGTGTTGACCCGCACCAGGTCGATCCACGCTCGCCGCGACAGGACCAGGTTTCGCGGAGCCGTCGTCGTGTCATCGCACTCGCCTGGTTGCCGCTGACAAAACTCGACCCACCCGGTTGGCGGTTGCGTGACCGCGGAGACTGGCGCATGGCCAAGCCGCTCGAATCCGGCGACCGGCTGGAGCGCGCTGCCGACGCTCACGGCGAGCATGGTGCCCAACACCGTTGCGGATTTCGCGCTCAACAATCTGGAGATCACGGCGGCGACCATCGTGAGACTCCGGGGCGTGATGTCAGCCGCGAATTCGAGAATGCGCCGCGGCCTGCGCTCGGCGACAAGCGCCGATGCCGTAGTGTGCTCAATCGCGGCCGCGAGGCCAGTTCATCGTTAAGAAAGGGTTAACGGCACCACTCTGGCACCTCGGATCTGGCGAGATTCGGTACTATGCGGCCGAGGCATCGGACCTGGGTGGTTCGAGCGGAGTGGAGAGCGTTCGACATCACCGCCACGCGCGCCGCCACGCCTCAAATCTCAGCCAGCGCCCTCGCTACTCGCAATACCGGCATGGCGGAAAATCGCGGCTGTACACCGGCTGCGCCAGGAACTTCGCCTTGTCGTAGGTCCAGAACGTGCCGACCGCCGGATAGGTCTTGATCACCGTGTTCCAGAGCTCGTCCTTGTCGTAGCCGAACATCTTCTTCTTCTCGACCTTCTTGACGTAGATGTTCTGGACGGGACTCTTGGTCGACAGATCGAGCCGCACCGGCCCGCGCGGCGCGTCGAGCTCGATCGTCGCCATGGTCTTGATGAACTCGATCGGCCCCGGGTAGCGGCCCTTGTGCGTGGCGAGCGTGAGGTCGATCCACTTCGCCGCCGCGTAGTTCACCTCGGAATAGTAGGACGGCACCTTGCTGTATTTCGCCCGGTATTTTTTGACGAAGGCCTCGTTGGCCGGCGTCGCCAACGCGGCCGAGTATTGCAGCGCCGAGACGTCGCCGATCACCTCGTCGCTCATGAACGGCAGGGCGAACTCGTCATAGCTGGTGCCGCCGCCGACGATCGGCTTCTTGTTGCCGGATGCGCGCAGCTGCTTGGGGAATTGCAGCGACATCGGGCCGACCATCAGGGTGAAGATGGCGTCGACGTCGCCTTTGAGCGTCGGAATGTAGGGGCCGAAATCCTTGGTGCCGATCGGCACCCAGATCTTCTGCACGATCTTGCCGCCGCAGTCCTCGAAGCTCTTCTGGAAGCCGCCGACCTGCTCGTAGCCGAACGCATAATCGGCCGCGATTGCCGCGACCTTCTTGTAGCCCTGATCGCACGCCCATTGGCCGAGCGGATGGTTGGGCTGCGACGGCACCCAGCCGGAGAGCACGAGGTAGGGATATTTGTCGACCTGGCGCTGCGCGAGATCGTCGGCGGTCGACACCGTCGCGAGGTAGAGCGTCTTCTCGGCGGTCGAGACCGGCGCCAGCGCATAGGCCGAGGAGGCGAGCACCGCGCCGACCACCATGTCGACCTTGTCCTGAAGGATGAGCTTCTTCGCCTTGGCGACATCGACGTCCGGCCTGCCCTGATCGTCCTCGACGATGAACGTCACCTTGGCGCCGCCGAGCCGGCCGTCATGCTCGTCGAGATACATCTGGAAGCCGTTGACCATGTCGGTGCCGAGCTGGGCGAAGATGCCCGTGCGCGGCGCCAGGAATCCGATCTTGAGCTCCTGGGCGGACGCCGGCGCCGACACGCCGAGGGCGCCGGCGGCAAGAGCGATTTGAGCGAACGGCAGCATGGTGCGCGCGAGGTTTTGCATCCTCTCCTCCCCGAACAGGCGGTTTCTTGCGACTATTCTGCGCCATGGAAGATGATACACGCTAGGAAATCGCGCGGCCAATTTTCGCGACGTCATGCCCGGGCTTGTCCCGGGCATCCACGTCTTTCTTCGTGGCGAAGACGTGGATGGCCGGGACATAGGCGAGCGAAGCGACGCCGTTCTTCGAACGGCTGTGCCCGGCCATGACGTTTCGGGGTGGGCGGATTGCGGGCGGCAGCCCACGTATTCCAGGATCACAAACGCGATAATCTCCTGTCAAAGATCGTAAAAGGGAGGAGACGGGCCATGCTGCGTGCGACCAAGGACCTCAAGCTGCCGACCACCATCACGGGATCGCTGCCGCGCCCGAGCTGGTACACGATGAACATCGGCACGCAGAGCTTCCTCGAAGCGATGGTCAACAGCCGTTTCCGCGAGCAGTACACCGACACGATCGCGCTGTATCTGCACGAGCAGGAGATCGCCGGCCTCGATATCGTCACCGACGGCGACGCGCATTTCGACAGCGACGTCGGCGGCCAGAGCTGGACCAACTACCCGCCGCGCCACATGGGTGGTTTCGACCGTTTCAATCCGCAGATCACGCCGGGCGGCCGCGCGATCGCCTTCGCGCCCGGGCACATCCTGCACGACTACCTGGAATCGCGCGTGATGCCGGGCATCGTCGGGCCGGTCACGCGCGGCGACTTGCAATACGCCGCGATCTGGAAGACGGCGCAGCGGCTCACCAGGAAGCCGGTGAAGTTCGGCACCATCGGTCCCGAGCTCGTCGCCTTCGCGGTCGAAGACCAGCACTACAAGAGCGTTCGGGACCGCATTCTGGCGATCGCCGACGCGCTCAACGCCGAGCTGCACGACCTCGCCGACGCCGGCTGCCCGGTGATCCAGTTCGAGGAGCCGCAGATCCACCTCGTCGCCGTGCGCAAGCTCATCACCGAGGTGATCACTCCGGAGTTCAGCGTCGAGGTGTTCAACCGCACCGTCAAGGGACTGCGCGCCAAGACCGAGGTGTGGTGCCACACCTGCTGGGGCAATCCCTCGCAGCAGCGCATGTTTCCGCAAGTGATGAGCTACCAGCCGGCGCTCGAGATGCTCAACAAGGTCGATGCCGACGTCATCACCTTTGAATCATGCAGCGCCGGCGGCATGGACCTCGAGGCCTTCGGCAAGATCATCACCGACAAGAAGATCGCGATCGGCGTCATCGACCACCACACCCTCCAGGTCGAACGCCCCGAGGAGATTGCCGATCATATTCGCCACGCGCTCGAGCACATCCCGGTCGAGCGGCTGGTCATCAGCTCCGATTGCGGCATGGGGCGGGAGGGCATGAGCCGGCGCCACGCCTTCTACAAGATCGTCGCCCTGGTACAGGGCACCAACATCGTGCGCCGCGACCTCGGCCTCCCGGTCGCCGACTGCCTCGCAGCCGACCCGCATTTCTCGCTGGTGCCGCCGGGGAAATAGGGGGCGCGGGCTCTGTCTATCTAACACATCGTCATGGCCGGGCTTGTCCCGGCCATCCACGTCTTTCTCCCGAGCCGCCAAGACGTGGATGCCCGGCACAAGGCCGGGCATGACGTCGTCTGGTCGTCACACCACGCTGCCGCCGCCGTCGAGATAGACGATCGAGCCGGTCATGAAGCCGTTGGTCATAAAGGCGAGGATCTGCCGTGCGACGTCCTCGCCCTCGCCGACGCGGCCCACCGGCAGCGCGGCGGCGACCTGGGCGAGCAGGTCGCGGCGCGCGGCCTCCGGCATGGCGGCGCGGATCGGCGTGTCGATGATGCCGGGCGATACGCAGTTCACCCGCACCGGCGCGAGGTCGACGGCGAGGCTGCGGGCGAGCGACTCGAGCGCGCCGTTGGCGGCACCGACGATCGCCGAGTTCGGCCGCGGGCGGATGCTGAGGAACCCCGACACCAGGGTAAGCGAGCCGCCGGCGCGGAATTCGGCGGCGCGGGCGCAGCGCCACGCGCCCCAGAACTTGTTCTCCATGGTGGTGCGCACGTCGTCCATCGCCACGGTCTTGAACGGCCCGGTCTTGTTCTGCGCGGCCGTCACCACGACGTGATCGACTGGGCCGCACTGCTTGAACAGGCTCGCGACGCTGTCGTCATTCATGACGTCGGTCGGAATGCCTTTGAGGCCGAGCTTGCCGCCTGCCGCCTCGAGCTTGGCGGCGCTGCGCGACGCGATGACCACCTCGGCGCCTTCGCGTTTGGCGAGCTCGGCGGTCGCGAGTCCGATCCCCGATGAGCCGCCGACCACGACGACCTTCTTGCCTTGGAGTTGCATTTTTGTTGTCCCCATCCACTTTCCGCGTCATGCCCGGGCTTGTCCCGGGCATCCACGTCTTTCTTCGTGGCGAAGACGTGGATGGCCGGGACATAGGCGAGCGAAGCGACGCCGTTCTTCGAACGGCTAAGCTCGGCCATGACGATTTCGTCAATCACCCCGGCTGATACTGCGTCCCGATCGCCGGCTTGCTCTGCCCGAGCCCCGGCAACTCCCACACGCCAGCGCCGGCCGGATTGATGTCGGCCGCGATGTCGACGTCGATCAAGTAGGGCCGGTTGGCGCTGATGCCCTTGCGCACCGCCTCGGCGAGATCGGCGGCGCGGTCGATGCGCACGCCCTCGACGCCGGCCGAGCGCGCCATGGCGGCGAAGTCCGGATTGTAGCGCTCGCCCGTCTTCGGATGGTGGAAGTCGGTCGCGAGCTCGCGCCCTCCGAGATAGCCGCGCTGCAGCCCGCGGATCGACGCATAGGCGTAGTTGTTCCACACCACCCACACCACGGGCAGGTCGTACTCCACCGCGGTGCCGAGCACGTTTGCATGCATGAAGAAGGCGCCATCGCCGCACACAGACACGCACGGCCGGTCGGGCGCCGCGAATCTCGCGCCGAGCACGCCGGCGACGCCGAAACCCATCGGGCCGAAGCCCATCGAGCCGATCAGCGAGTCCGGCCGGCGCGGCTTGGTGTAGCCGAGCAGCCAGTTGTGGTGCACGCCGATGTCGCTCACCAGGATCGCGTCCTCCGGCAACCCGCGGTCGATCTCGAAGGCGGCGCGCTGCGGGTTGATCGGCTTCGAGTCATCGGTGAAGCCGGGCGCGACCAGCTTGTCCCATTCGGCGCGGTAGCCGTCGATCGCGGCGAGCCACTTCTTGCGCGCATCGGCGCGTTTGTTCAGGTCAGAGCGCCGGTCGAGCTCGGCATGCACCTGACGCAGGAAGGTGCGCACGTCCGCCATCAGCCCGAGCGTGACCGGATAGTTGCGGCCGATCTCCTCCGGATCGATGTCGACGTGGATGAGCTTCGTCGGCGGGATGGTGAACGAGTAGCCCGGGATCCACGAGCTCGAGGTGCGGTCGTCGAAGCGCATGCCGAGCGCGAGCAGCACGTCGGCCTGGCGCGTCGCATGGTTCGCCTGGTAGTGGCCGCCACGCGCGACGAGGCCGAGCGACAGCGGATGATGGGTGTCGATCGCGCCAAGGCCGCTCGCCGAGGCGGCGACCGGGATCTGCAGCCGCTCGGCGAGCTTGAGCAGCTCCGCGCCCGCGCCGCCATAGCGCACGCCCTGGCCGACGATGATCGTCGGCCGTTCGGCCGACAGCAACATGTCGACCGCCTTGACGACGCCCTCCGGATCGGCGCCGCAGCGGCACGAGATGTTGGCGTTCCACTCCTCGGGCTTGGGCGCTTCCTCGGCCGCCGCCTCCATGAACACGTCGAACGGCACGTCGAGCACCACCGGGCCCGGCCGGCCCGTCACCATGGTCTTCCACGCCTGCCGCACCGCGAGCGGCACCATCTCGCCCCGCGTCGGCTGAAACACCTTCTTGCAGATCGTGCGCACCGTGGAAGGAAAGTCCGCCTGGTAGTGGCGGTACATCTCCTGGAAGGCGCCGCGGTTGAACTGGCTGGTGGGCACGTTGCCGGTCACGGCCATGAACGGGACCGAGTCGAGGAACGCGTTGGCGAGCGAGATCGGCAGGTTCGCGGAGCCGGGGCCGCACGACGTGAACGTCGCCGTCGGCCGGCCGCTGACGCGGTAGTAGACGTCGGCCATGAAGCCGGCGACGCTCTCGTGGTGCACCGAGATCGTCGTGATGTCGTGCTTGCGCTCGAACAGCGCGTCGATGAACTGGATGTTGCCGTGGCCGCACAGGCCGAACACGTAGGGCGTCTTCTCCTGGATCAGATAGTCGACGATGACCTGCGCGCCATTGAGCTTGTTCGTCGCCATCGGATCAAACTCCATCGTCATACTGTTTCAGCGCTCGCACCCCCTCTCCCCGCGATGGGGGAGATGGAGTGCCGGCGCCGTGCTCAGCCTCACTATGTCCCAGATGATCCAGCGTCAATTGATATGCGCGTCGGCGCAGTTTTTCCGGCCGAACATTTCACGGCATGAACTTGCCGCATATTTCAAGACGTGAATTTTGATCGCGAGGTGCCGGCCCCGCCTTCAGCGCACGGCCGCGGCGCGCGCCCGCGCTCCGGTAAGCGCGGCATAGCGCTCGATCGGCAGCGGCCGGCCGATGAAGAAGCCCTGCAGCTCGTCGCAGCCTTCCTTGATGAGGATGTCGCGCTGCTGCGCCGTCTCCACGCCTTCCGCCACGACCGGCAGGCCGAGCCCGTGCGCGAGGCCGACCACGGCGCGCACGATCTCGATCGAGTCCTCACGCTGCTCGAGATTGCTGACGAACCGACGGTCGATCTTGATCAGATCGAGCGGGAACGACTGCAGATAGGACAGCGAGGAATAGCCGGTGCCGAAGTCGTCGAGCGCGACGCGGATGCCGAGCGCCTTGAGATTTCGCAGCACCGCCGCCGCCCGCGACAGGTTCTCGATCAGCACGCCCTCGGTGATCTCGAGCTCGAGCCGCTCGGGCGCGAGGCCGTTCTCGAGGAGGACCGCATGCACGAGGCTCTGCAGGTTGCCGCGGCGGAACTGCACGGCCGAGACGTTGACGGAGACCTTCAAGGGCCGCCGCCATGACGCCGCTTCAGCGCAGGCCTCCTGCAGCACCCACTCGCCGAGCTCGATGATGAGCCCCGACTCCTCGGCGATCGGGATGAACTCGCCGGGGCTGACCACGCCGCGCAAGGGGTGATGCCAGCGCAGCAACGCCTCGAAGCCGACGATTTCCCCGTCCGGAGTCGCCTGCGGCTGGTATTCGAGACGCAGCTCGCCGCGCTCGATGGCGCCGCGCAGGTCGCGCTCGAGCGCGCGCCGCTCGCGCAGCTGCCGGTCCATGTCGGAGGTGAACACCCGCGTCGTCCCCCGGCCCTCGTGCTTCGCCCGATACAGCGCCGCGTCGGCGTTGGCGACGAGCGTCGTCGCGTCGGCGCCGTCGCGCGGATACATCGAAATGCCGACGCTGAGGCCGATCGAGAACGTGTGGCCGTCGATGGCGAGGTCCTCGTCGAGCACGTGCTCGAGCGCGTCGACCAGGCGTGTGATGCGCTCCGAATCGAACGCCGCGACCGCGATGAACTCGTCGCCGCCGATGCGTGCCAGGAAGGCGCCCCCGCACGCGGTACGCAGCCGCCGCGACGCCTCGCACAGCACCGCGTCGCCGACCGAGTGGCCATGCAGGTCGTTGATCTCCTTGAAGCGATCGAGATCGATGCAGAGGACCGAAAAGGAGCGCTCGCGCTCCTGCGCCTCGCCGAGCAGCCCGCGGAAGTGCCGGTCGAGCGCGGCGCGGTTGGGCAGGTCGGTGAGCGGGTCGTGCAGCGCGCTGTGGGCGATTGAGCGTTCCGCGCGGTTGCGCTCCGTCACGTCGATGATCGCCACCATCACGGCCGGGCGGCCCTGGTAATCGATCGACTTGCCCCAGCTTTGCACCTCGATCGTACCGCCGTCGGCCTTGACGTGCCGCCACGTGATGCCCTGGCGTCGCGAGTCGTCGCTCGAATGCGCGATCGAGTGCGCCCTGGGCCAGTCCTCGCGCGGGCGGATGTCGAGCAGCGACATGCCGAGGAACTGTTCGCGCGTGTAGCCGTAGCGCGCGACGACGGCATCGTTCACCGCCAGGAAGGCCATCGTCTCGCGGTCGAACACCCACATCGGCACCGGATTGCTGTCGAACAGCAGCCGGAATTTCTCCTCGCGCTCCTTCAGGTCGGTGATGTCGACGCGCAGGCCGATGCTGCCGATCCGCGAGCGCCGCTCCTCGATCCGGCACCATCGGCCGGCGCCGATCTGCTGCTCATGGCTGATCTGCGGCTGGCCGTGCAGCGCGAGGCGGCGGGCGAGCCACTCCTCCTCGCAGCCGATCGCTTCCGGGTAGAAGCCGCGCGCGAGGCCGGCGCGCAGCACGTCCTCGAAGCGGGTGCCGGGCTTGATGATGTCGCAGTCGGCGGCGAACATTTCCGCGTATTTTCGATTCCACAGCACATACCGGTCGTTCTCGTCGAAGATCACCAGACCTTCCGGAACGAGGTCGAGCGCGTCGATCAGCCGCGTATGCGCGGCACGCGCCTCCGCCTCGGCCCGCTCGGCATTGGCCTTGGCCGAGGCCAGCGCCTGCTGCGCCTGGAATCGGTCGGTGACATCCTCGTGGGTCGCGACCCAGCCGCCATCCGGCATCGGCCGGTGCCGGATCTCGAACACGCGGCCGTTGGCGAGCTCGACGATCGAGTGGCTCGGCTCCATCGAGACCGCGATATTGTCGCGCCAGGCGAGGTACTGCTCCGGGCTCATCTTGGGGAAGCTGCCGGCCGCGAACCGCAGCGCGACGATCTCCTTGAGCCGGGTGCCCGGGTGCACGCGTTTGGGGTCGAGGCCGTACATCTCCGTGTAGCGGCGGTTGCAGGTGATCAGCCGCTGCTGCCCGTCGAAGAAGCACAGGCCCTGCGACATATTGTTCATCGCGGTGTCGAACCGCTGAGCAAGAGCGCGAAGCTCGGCATGCTCGGCGGCCGCGACGCGTTGGGCGGCGCGCAATCGCGCATTCCTCGCGGCCATGCGCGCACGCAACGGCCGCGAGAACCGCATCCGCTTGCGGCGAAATGGCAACAAGGTTGGCAGGAAATCGAGAACGCGCATGACTTCGGGACCCGGAAGCCGGGACCTTACGCACGACACCACAAATTTCGATGAATCCGCCTAGTTAACGAGGATTGAACACGGCGCGGCCGGCCGGTTCGCACGGGCGGTGCGCGAGCGCTCCTCAGGATGAGGTGGATCGAGGAAGGTCATCTGCTCTTCTAGTCCTCGCCCCCCGTCTCGCGCACCGCCCGCGCGATCCGCGGGTCCGGAACGAGCCAGATCACGGCGACGAGGACGTAGAGGGCGATCGCGATCCACGGAATCACGAAGGAGAGAACTATTCCGGCTGCATAGATGATCGGCGAGAGCTTTCCCTTGAGATCGCGTCCGAGCGCCTGGGCGAGCAGGGAGGTGCGGCCGTGCCGGTGCAGGATCGCCGTCTGCAGCAGCATATAGGAAATCCCCGGCATCAGCAGGATCGCGCCATAGACGGCGGTCGGAATGGGCGCGAGGAAGTTCAGCCCGAGCCAGGCCGTCGCGACCGGGATGAGCGAGAGCCAGAAGAGCAGGTTCGCGTTCGCCCACAGGATGGCGCCATCGACCCGCCGCACCGTATGCAGCAGGTGGTGGTGGTTGTTCCAATAGATCGCCATGTACACGAAGCTCAGCACATAGGCGATGAAGCTCGGTGCGATCGATCGCAGCGTGGCCCAGTCGGCGCCGCTCGGCACCTTCAATTCCAGCACCATGATCGTGATGATGATCGCGATCACGCCGTCGCTGAACGCGGCCAGGCGCTCCTTTCCCATGACGGGCCTCCCGTTTGCGCCGACATCGGCGGTTGAGCATATTCGTGCGCGTTCGGCATACGTCGAGCGGCTCAACACGTGTCGAGTGCCTCGCCGAACGGCGAGAGACAATGATAGAACGCAATACGGCTTTCGCCGCATCAACTGTGACCCGATTCCTCCGAGGCCCCCTCGTGACAGAAACTGCCAAGCCCGCCCGCGCGCGCGACATCGGCCTCGGCATCATCGGCTCCGGCCGCATCGGGACCCTGCGCGGGCGTCTCGCCGCGGGACACCCGGCCGTCACCGGCATCGCCGTCTCCGATCTCGATCCGAAGAACGCGGACAAGCTCGCCGCGACGGTCGGCGGCCGCTCGCACGGCGCCAATAATCTCGCCGTGATCGACGATCCCGCCGTCACCGCCGTCATCGTCTCGACCAGCGAGGGCGAACATCTCGCGCCAGTCCTCGCCGCGATCGAACGTGGCAAGCCGGTGCTGGTCGAGAAGCCGATCGCGCTCACGGTGCGCGAGGCGGATCGCGTGCTCGAGGCGCTGGCGCGTTCCGGCGGCAACGTGCGGGTCGGCTACAGCCGGCGCTACAAGGAGCGCTACCAGATCGCCAAGGAGCAGGTTGCCCAGGCACGCCTCGGCACGCTGACCGGCGGCGCCGCGCGCGTCTTCAACTCGCGCTCGCAGGCGCTGGCGATGCTCGAGCGCAATCCGCACGCGACCCCGGTGGTCGACGCGCTCACCTACTATGTCGACCTCATGGGCTGGCTGTTCGAGGGCCGCAAGCTCGTCGAGATCTACGCCCGCGGGCAGACCGGCGTTCTCAAGGCGGCCGGCCACGACCATGTGGCGGACGTGAGCTATGCGGTGCTCACCTACGACGACGGCGCCGTGGTCAATCTCGGCGTCAGCTACGCGCTGCCGGAGAAATATCCCGCGCTCGGCCACGCCGCGCGCGTCGAGCTCGTCGGCACCGGCGGGGTGATGATCCTCGACGACGACCACACCGATCAGCTCATGTATACCGAGAAGGGCATTCCGCACGTCTATCTGCCCGACCATGTGGTCAACATGGTCTTCCTGCAGAGCGGCACGCCCGGCGACTGGGCGCTCGGCGAGTTCTGGGGGCCGATCGCCAACGAGACGCGCGCGTGGCTCGATCATCTCGCGACCGGCCGCCCGTGCACGCTCGCGACCCCGCAGGATGCGCGCGCGACGCTCGAGGCGACGCTCGCGATCGAGCACTCGATGCGCATAGCAGCGCCTGTCACGCTGCCGCTGCGCGATGGGTGAGCAAAACCGACGCAGCAAGATGGCCGCCAACATGACGCCACATCCCAAACTTCTCTCCTTCGACGTTTTCGGCACCCTCTTCAGGTCGCGCGACGGCGCCTATCCGACGTTCGCGTCGATCCTGCGCGACAGCGGCGCGGCCGACGTCGACGTCAAGCAATTCGAGGAGTTCTGGGAAGCGCGCAACATCGCCCATTATCGGGAGCCGTACCGGTCCTACAAAGAGATCTGCGAGCAGTCGCTCGTCGAGGCCTTCGCGCATTTCGGGGTGCGCGGGCGTCCCCGGTTGATCCAGCGTTATTTCGACCTCTATGCGCGCTTCGAGCTCTACCCGGACGTCATGCCGACGCTCGATGCGCTCGGCCGCACCCATCGTCTCGCGATCGTCTCCAACATCGATGACGATCTGCTCGCGGCGACGTCCCTGCGCCGCAACTTCGATCTCGTCTGCACCGCCGAGCGCGCCCGCGGCTACAAGCCGGACGGCACGCTGTTTCGCTACCTGATCGAGCATGCGGGCGTCGCGAAGGAGGAGGTTCTTCACTCGGGGCAATCGCAGTTCACCGATCTGGTCGGGGGCAAGCCGCTTGGTCTGACCATCGCCTGGATCAACCGGCGCGGCGTCGAGCTGCACCCGTCCGTGCCGCGACCCGATTTCATCTTCAGCGATATTGCCTCGCTTATCGCGCTGCTCGACGCCGAGGATCACGATTGATGGCTATGCTCATGACAATGACCGACACTTTCCGCCCGACTCGCCGCACTGTCCTGCAAGGCGCCGCGGCCCTCGCGCTCGGCGCGGCAGCCTCGCGTCGCCCGGCCGCGGCCGCCGCCTGGCCCGAGCGCCCCGTGCGCATCGTCGTGCCCTTCTCGGCCGGCGGCCCCAGCGACCTCACGGCGCGGCTCATCGGCGACAAGCTGCGCGCGGCGCTCGGGCAGACCTTCGTCGTCGAGAACCGTGGCGGCGGCGGCGGCAATATCGGGATTGCGCAGGTCGCGCGCAGCGCGCCCGACGGTTACACGCTGCTCGTGGTGTCGAGCGCCTTCGTGGTCAATCCCGGCCTCTACAAGCAGGTGCCCTATGATCCGCTCAAGGACTTTGCACCGATCGCCGCCCTCGACACCTCGCCCAATGTCTTCGTCGCGACGCCGGCGTCCGGCATCGCCTCGATCGCCGACCTCGTCGCGCGCGCCAAGGCGCATCCGAATGAGCTCAGCTACGCCAGCGCCGGCGTCGGCACCACGCCGCATCTCGCCGGCGAGCTGTTGAAGCTCACCGCCGGCATCGACGTCACCCACATTCCCTATCCG
>Ga0126371_10000542_pt1 | contig 31294 bp, 22 predicted proteins | sample PanSoiMetaPlot_4_FD_110145 | JGI IMG/M metagenome (GOLD analysis project Ga0126371, IMG submission 110145) | Tropical forest soil microbial communities from Panama - MetaG Plot_4 | ecosystem: Environmental > Terrestrial > Soil > Tropical forest > Bulk soil | place: Panama | collected 2016-02-17 | reverse complement strand
CTTCGAGCTTCGCAATCGGCGCGCGAGAGACAGCCCAGAGCATCACGTCATGACCGGCCAGGTGCACCGCGGTGCCGTTGAAGCTGTCGGCGATCGACGAGCACGAGGGGCAGCCTGCGGCGAAGTCAGGGCCGAACATAAAGTGGTAGACAAGGAGTTGCGACCGGCCATGGAACAGTTCGGCCAGCGAGGCGCTGCCCTCGTTGGTTTCGAAGCGATACCCCTTATTGATTGGCACCCACGGCAGTTCCCGCCTCTGTCTGGACACCTCGTCGCTGCGATGCGTGAGTTCTTTCTCCGCTTTGAGCAGTTCGAGCCGAGCCTTCAGCCATTGTTCTCGTGTTCCGGTCCGGTGTGCGGGCATTGTCTTTGTCTCCTCTCGTTCCATTCCCGATGTGACTTGGTGATCAATTGCCATGCGCTATATTTAGCGCGCGGCACGGAAGGGGTGGGAGTGACAAGTGTGTCGGGATTCGGATGGACTCTCTGATTACAGTTGCGGCCCGCGCACTCGCCGCGGGTGATCCCCTCGGAGCCTTGAAGCGAGTCGCCCTGCGCGACGATGCGCCAGCGCTCGCGCTGCGCGGCATCGCCATGGCGCAGCTTGGCGATTTCGCACGCGCGAAGGAACTGCTGCGGGATGCAGCGCGCGCCTTCGGTCCGAAAGAACCGGTCCCCCGCGCGAGATGTGTGGTAGCGGAGGCCGAAATCGCCCTCGCCTCGCGCGATCTGGGCTGGCCTGCGAAAATGCTGGATGCTGCGAGGTCGACCCTCGAAGCGCATGGCGACCGTTTGAACGCCGGATTCGCGCGGTATCTTGAAGTCCGGCGCCTGCTGCTCATCGGGCACGTCGACGACGCGGAGCGTATGCTCGCAGACCTCGACCTGAGTCTTTTCCCGCCCGCCTCGCGGACCTTCCATGAGCTGGTGGTCGCGGGAATCGCTATGCGGCGCTTGCGGACGAAAGAAGCTCGCGCCACGCTGGCTCGGGCTGAACGCGCTGCGCACCAGGCTGCGATCCCCGCGTTGATGGCGGAGGTTGAAAGCGCATCCCGCATCCTGAATACGCCGGCAGCGCGCTTGATTGCGCGTGGCGACGAGCGTCTGCTACTGCTCGAAGACGTTGAAAGGTTGCTGGCTTCCAAAGCCATCGTCGTGGATGCCTGCCGTAACCTCGTGCGACGCGCAGATGCCCTCGTGTCACTCGCAAGACGCCCGGTGTTGTTCGCGCTCGCTCGCGCGCTCGGTGAAGCATGGCCGGGAGACGTGCCGAGAGACCTGCTCCTGGCGCGGGCATTCGGAGCAAGGTTCGTCGACGAATCGCATCGCGCGCGCTTGCGGGTCGAGATTGGGCGGCTTCGCAGGATGCTCCGAAGGCTTGCGGACATCAGCGCGACGAAGCGAGGCTTTGCACTCGTTCCGTGGCGTGGACGCGAAGTCGTCGTGCTGGCCCGGCCCGTCGAAGAGGAACACGGTAATGTGCTGGCGTTCCTCGCGGACGGTGAGTCGTGGTCGAGCTCGGCCCTGGCGCTTGCGCTTGGCACCAGCCAGCGCACGGTCCAGCGTGCACTCGACTCGCTTGCGGAACAAGGCAAGGTGCAGTCGTTCGGCCGGGCGCGCTCTCGTCGCTGGATAACCCCGCCCGTACCGGGGTTCACGACGATCTTGTTACTCCCCGCTCCACTGCCCGGCGATTAGGATGGAAGCATGAACCGATCAAACGCCGATATCGTCCGCGAATATGGCCCCTTTCCCGGTGCCGACAGAGTCCATGGTGTCACCTATGACGGACAGCACGTCTGGTTTGCTTCGGGGGACAAGCTGAACGCCTTCGATCCCTCGAGTGGGAACATGCAGCGTTCGATCGATGTCGCCGCGCACGCAGGCACGGCTTTCGACGGGCAGCACCTGTTTCAGATCGCCGAGAATCGCATTCAGAAGATCGATCCGAAGAGTGGCCGCGTGCTTGCCACCATCCCCGCGCCCGGCAACGGTGGTGACTCGGGGCTGGCCTGGGCCGAAGGGTCACTCTGGGTAGGGCATTACAGGAATCGAAAGATTTATCAGGTTGATCCCGAGACCGGCGCGGTTCTCCGCACGATCGAGTCCAACCGTTTTGTCACGGGAGTCACCTGGGTGGATAGGGACCTTTGGCACGCCACGTGGGAAAACGATGAGAGCGACTTAAGGAGGGTCGATCCTCAGACAGGGGAAGTGCTCGAGAGGCTCGAGATGCCCGCTGGCGTGTACGTTTCAGGGCTCGAATCTGATGGGCGCGAGCAGTTCTTTTGCGGAGGAGGCCCGTCCGGGAAGGTCAGGGCGGTCCGCCGGCCTCGGCGCACCGGTACGGCTGGTGCCTCACATCTCCCGGCCCGCTCACGAAGCAAGTGATCGAAGCTACCGTCCGGCCACCAAGATTCGGATCAACCTTTCATGGGGAAGTCGAGTCGGGCGGATTGTCGCCCACGGTGGGGACGGGGCGTCGCTCGGACGTTGGGCTTTCGAGCACGATCGTGAGAGACTTCGTCTTGGCATAACCTCAATAGGACGATCGCTCTATGTGGTGTAAACGCCTCTCGTGTGCTTTGTTGACTCTTGGTGTTTCCCTCGGTTCCAGTGCGCCGGCCCAGGACGCCGTAGAGCAAAAGAACATGGTCCTGATGGGACACGATGATCTCAAGGGCCACGGTGACGGAGGCGAGGGGCTGGTTATCCAGCGGCGGCCGGATGGTCAGAGGATCCTTTACATCGCCCACGAGGGAGAAACCACCTGCCTGAGTATCGTGGACGTCACGCATCCGAGCGCCCCGGTGCTCGTCAACCAGCTCCCTTCGCCGGCACCGAAGATCACGCGCTGCAACTCGCTTGGTATCTCGGGGAACGTGCTCGTCGTCGCCGATCAAACCATGAATGTTGGCCAATCCCCGGCGGGAATGTGGGTGCTCGACGTCTCGGATCTCGCCAGGGTCCAGAGAGCCAAAAGCATGCAGGACCTCGCGCTCTCTTTTTTCGATACCTCCGGACCAAACTCACGGGGCGCTCACTGGCTATGGTTTGTGGATGGGGAATTTGCTCATCTGTCGACCGGGATGCCCGACTCCCACCCCACCGATGCCAAGGATGATCAGTTTTATGTGATCGTCGACGTTCGTGACCCACGCCATCCCAAGGAGGTCAGCCGCTGGTGGCTACCCGGAACCCAGCAGGGTGATTCCTGCCTGCCCGGTTGTTTGCCCGCTCGTCATCCAATTGATGACGGCTACCGGGCGCACACCATCGAGGTGTATCCCGAGCGTCCCGATCGCGCTTACATCGGTTACATGGATGGCGGTCAGATCATTCTGGATATCTCCGGATTGTCGTCTGTGCGGGCGGGAAGCGCCAGGAGTTTCTCCCCCAAACTCGTCAGCCACCTGACGTTCTCCCCGCCGTTTCCCGCGTGGACCCACACTGTGCAGCCGCTTTTCGGCCGGGGCTTGGCGCTGGTTTCCGATGAAGCGGTCAAGGACAAGTGCGCCGACGCGCCCAAGCTGGTCTGGCTGGTAGACATCCGCGCGGAGACCAATCCCGTAATCGTTGGGACAGCTCCACTCCCGGAAAATGCCGGGAAGTTCTGTGCCAGCGGAGGCCGGTTCGGCGCCCACAATCTGCATCCCAACTTTCCCGGTTCCACCTCTTTGCTGCTCAAGAACACGTTCGTCGGAACATTGTTCAACGCCGGGGTTCGCATCTATCGTCTGGTGGACGTTCCGGTTCCCAACGCGCCGCCTCAAATCAGGGAGATCGGGTTCTTCGTCCCGGCCGCTCCGACGGGAAATCCAACGCATACCATCCAGATCAATCACGCGATTGTCGACGAGAAAGGTCTGATCTATGCCACGGACCGAATCAGTGGCGGAGTCTACATCCTCAAATATACGGGGACAGAGCCCCTGGACTAAGCCAGTCCTTTTGGCGGCTGATTCTGTCCCACGATATACTTCGGTGCCCATTGCCGCAGTGCCTCCCGGGAGTCAGAAATGACCGAAGAACCAAACACGCCTGCGACCCCATCCGTCGTCGATATCTCGGCCCTGATTGATGATCAGGAAATCAGCCGGTTTCATATCGCGATACTTCTGCTCTGTGCTTCCGCCATGTTCGTCGACGGCTTCGACACCCAGGCGCTTGGGTATGTGGCTCCCGCACTCAGCACGGCGTTGGCAGTAAAACCGGCTGCGCTGGGACTGGTGTTTGCCGCCGGCGGACTGGGCGCGATCCTGGGAGGCCTGGTGCTCGCCCCCTGCGCCGACCGGACGGGACGGAAGCCGATTATCGTTGGATCCATGGTGTTTTTCTCCATTTGTACCCTGCTGATCTCGCGCGCGAACACGGTGCCGCAACTGATGTGGATGCGTTTTGCGATCGGACTGGGTCTGGGGGGAGTGGTCCCGAACGCGCTTGCTCTCACGGCCGAGTTCATGCCGAAAAGATCGCGAGTCACCCTTGTGCTCATAACCTGGCTGGGATTTTCTTTTGGTTCCGCCCTGGCGGGTCCGATCACAGCCTCGATCCTGCGGGCTCACAGCTGGCGTGCGGTTTTCTTGTTTGGTGGCGCGCTGCCCGTCATGCTCGCTCCCCTGCTCCTCTGGAGGCTGCCGGAGTCCTTGCACAGTTTGACCCAGCGCGGTGCTGACGGACAGCGCATCGCGGCCATTTTGGCCCGCATGAGTCCGAAGCTGGTGTTGGCGAAAGCTGCGCGCTTCATCAACTCGGAGCAGAAAGAGAGGGGATTCCCGGTTGCCCTGCTTTTTCGCGAGGGCCGCGCCCGCCTCACGTTGCTGCTTTGGCTCATGTTCTTCATGAATCTGCTGGCCTTGTTCTTCTTGAGCAGCTGGTTGCCTACGGTTCTTTACAAGGCGGGGCTGCCGCAGCATTCCGCAATCGTCATCGCGGCGCTTCTGCACTTTGGCGGGATCGCAGGCGGACTGGCGCTAGCTCCCTTATGTGACCGCTTCAATCCGTATCTCGTCCTAGCGTTCGCTTATATCCTGAGTGGAACCTTCATCGCCGGCATCGGCCTTTCCGAGAACAGGGTGACTCTCGCCATGGCGGCCACGTTCGTCGCGGGATTTTTTACCTTCGGCGCGCAGAACTCCGCCAATGCGATCGCGGCTACGCGATATCCCACGGCGATGCGGTCCAGCGGCATCGGTTGGGCCCTTGGGGTGGGACGAACCGGTCAGATTATCGGTCCGCTGATTGGAGGATTTCTGCTGTCGCTCCAGTGGGGAACCAGTCAGATTTTGTACCTCATCGCTCTGCCTTCGGTGGTTGCCGCCTCCGCCGCCTTTCTCCTGAGTGGCGGCCCGCAGCGATGGGGCTTCGGGAGGGAGGCGGTGGCCGAGTGACGCTGCAGGGTGAATCCGTTCAGGACACCATCGAGGACCGGCGAACGGCTCGAATTTCCACTCGAGAACTGGAGCGGCGCTGGAAGCTTGTCCGCGATCAGCTGATCGGCAAGGAAATCGATGCGCTGATCGTTCAGAATGCGAGGGATTTTACCGGCGGCTATGTAAAGTGGTTCACCGACATCCCGGCGTACTATCCGAGAACGGTTGTATTCCATGCTTCTGACCTGATGACAGTGATCGAGCATGGGGCGGCTGGGCGCCAGCGAAGCCTTGCAGGCAACGATTTCGAGAATCCCGGGGTCGGAGAAGTCGTGACGACTTCGGCCTTTCCCTCTGTTCACTACACGCAGGCCTATGACGCCGACGTGGTCTCTGGTCTCGTAAACCGGAGAGGCTACCGCAAGGTCGCCATGGCGGGCGCCGCCGCCATGCCACACGCGTTTGTGGATCATCTGAAGGCGCGCTCCGGGACGGTCGAGTTCAGCGACGAGACGGAGTTTATCGACCGCGTGAAAGCCATCAAGAGCGAGGAGGAGATTGCACTGATCCGGAAGACCGCGGAGATGCAGGACCTGGTCTTTCAGAGAGTACTGCTGAGCATCAAGCCGGGCATGCGCGACCTGGAAGTTGCGGCCCGGGCGCAATACGAAGGGCAGCTCCTGGGAAGCGAGCAGGGAATTTTTCTCGGCATGTCGGCCAAGCTTGGGCGGCCTGCATTTTTTGCCCAGAGACACTTCCAGGGCCGCACGCTCAAGCCCGGTGATCATCTGTCTTTGCTGATCGAGAACAATGGCCCGGGTGGGTTCTACACCGAGGTCAGCCGCACGATCGTACTGGGCAAGGCTTCCCCGGAGTTGATGGATGGTTTCGAGGTGGTCAAGGCTGCCCAGCAGCACACACTGCGAAATCTCAAACCTGGAACCTCGTGCCGCGAGATATTTCTATCGCATAACGAGTTTATGAGAAAAAACGGCGTGCCGGAGGAATCGCGAGTCTACGGTCATTCGCAGGGATATGACCTGATCGAACGTCCCCTGCTGCGCTCGGACGAGACCATGACTCTGGAGAAGGCTATGAACCTGTCGGTCCATCCGTCCTATGCCACGGGTTCGATGTACGCGCACATATGCGACAACTACCTGGTCGAAGAAAACGGCACCAGCGACTGCCTCCACCGCACTCCCAAGAAAATTTTCGAAGTCTAGGTGCCGGCGCTTCAGCCGGTTCAGAATAATAGCTTCAAGCCCAGCTGGATTGCCCGGTTGCTGCCCGATCCCACCACCGGGTTGCCGGCCGCCTGGTCGGGCGTAGCACAGCCGCAGCCGAAGATTTGTGTCGAAGAGGGATCGTTGAAGGCTCCCGGTCCGAAGCCGCTGGTTCCGCCGTAGGGGTTGGCAAAGCTCGGATGGTTGAGGATATTGAAGAACTCGGCCCGGAACTGGCTGCTAAACCGTTCTCCCAGCTTCCATGTTTTAGTCACCGAAAGATCCAAATCCCGGTAACCGGAGTCGCGGAATTGGTTGCGGCGCATGAAACCGAAGGTGCCCAGCGCGGGCGGAATCATGATGGAGGAACGTTGCGCGTAGCAGCCGAAGCTCGCCAAAGATGTGGTCGTAGCACCGCCCGCCATTCCTCGATCCAGAGCCAATGCCTGGGCGTTGCAGCTTGCGTTGCTGGTTGGGCTGGCCGGGTCCCCGCTGCCGGGAAAATAGGGAATCGGATTCGGTCCCGAGGTGAAGTCGGCGGGATTGCCAAAGAAATTCCAGCGTCCGGTATTTTCACTGGTGCCATCAATATTGTCGACCGTGTCGTTGACGGTCCAGGGCTGTCCGCTCTGCAGCGTGACGATGGAATTGATCTCCCAGCCCTGGAGCATCTGGGCGAACGACTTCTTGCCGGGAATCGCATAGCTCAGCGAGAGCGTGAAGCGCTGCCGCAGGTCATAGTCGCTGCTGGCGTATTCCAGCTCCGGGTGCCTGCTGTCTTGTGGCAGGAACTGGTTCTGGTTGGTCGAGGAATCGTCGAGCGCATGGGAGAAGGTGTATCCGGCGAGGAACGACAGCCCATGGACCGATCGCTGGGTCACGGTAACCTGTAAACCGTTGTAGTTCGACCGGTACAGGTTCGACATCATGTTAATGAAACCCAGATAGGGGAAGCGGGCGGTGTAGGGACCAGGGTTCGCCGTTTGACTGCCAAGAACCGGTACGCCCTGGTTGATATCCCGAATGCCGATCAGGTTCGAGCTGTGGTTGCCGACATAGGCGACATCGAGCGCGAGGTTGTTGGTGATGGAATGCTGCAGGCCCACATTCCAGGTGGCGATGTAGGGAGTGCGGAAATGCTGGTCAATGCCCAGCAGGTTGCAGGGCGGTGGGTCGCTGCCCATTCCGGTCCCGCACTGAATGGCGGCGCTGGGGAAAACCGGCGCTCCTCCCACGGAGGATCCATTCCAATTGAGACCGCCGGGTCCGGAGCCGGGAAACACGACTGAGCTGACCGCAATCGTGCCAGGACCGGGAGTGGTCACGCCATTGATGACAATGCTGGCTCCCGTGGGAACGGTGGCCAGGCCAATGGTGGTCGCGTTTTGCACGTTTTCCTGGACCAGCAGCGTTTCCAGAGACAGGTTGTCGTACGCCAGACCGGCTCCGGCGCGCAGCACGGTTTTCCCAGTTCCATACAGATCCCAAGCCATCCCTAACCGCGGCGCAAACTGGGTGTAATCCGGGTTGTAGGGACGAGAAATCTGCCGACCCACTTGAACCAGGCCCCGGTTGGGATCGAAGTTCCCAAGAAGGTTATTCGACTCGCGGATCGGTGTGACGTATTCATAGCGGAGCCCCACGTTCAGGGTGAAATTGGGGGCCAGGCGCCAGTCGTCCTGGAAATACACGGCAGAGAGCCACTGGGTTTCGTGGCGCTGGGGAGGGCCGTAACTGATTTTGCCGAACGCGGGAATGCCGGCAAGGTAATCGTCCAACGGCGTAGAACCGGCAAAGGCGGCGCCGCCGTTGAAGAATATCTGTCCCTTGCTGCCACGGAACGATCCTTCATTCACGCTGGCATAGCGTAACTCGCCGCCGAACTTGAAAGCATGCTTGCCGCGCAGGTAAGAGACGTTTTGATTTCCCTGCCACACGCTGTCAGGTCCCTGGAACTTCGGCCAATTGACCCCTCCTCCCAGGGCGTTAAACGGGGCAATATTGATCTGGGGAAACCCAAAGCGCTGGGGATCGGTGACTCCGGTGTTGATACCGTAGGACGTGGCGGGAACATTTCCGTCGACAGACAGGTTGGCCTTGTTGTCGTAAATGTATCCGAACCGGGTTTCGGTAACCCAGCGAGAGTTGGGGAGCCACGTCCAGCTACCCCCGCCTGTAATCGGCTTTTGGCTCTGGGTCGACAACCAATAAGGCTGCAGGAAGGCCTGGTCCTGGGCGACTTGAAAGTCGCTACCGTAGAAAAACATTCCGCTTAACAAGTTGCGCTGGTTGATGTGGTAGTCGATCTTGACCAGCGAACTGTCGGAACTGTTCGAATTGGGAAAGCCTATAGTCAAACTGGCCCCGGGGGTCGCATTGACGGGAAAATACTTCAGCAAGCTGACGCTTAGCGCACTGGGGGTTGTGATGCCGTTGGCGGCCAAATCCTTGAGAGAGTCGGGAATGCTGACCGAGGGGTCGCCGATCGATGCCGTCGTGGGTACCGACACGACGAAAGAATTGCCTACGGTGTAGCGTTGTCCCTCGTACGCCAGGAAGTAGAAGAGCTTATCCTTGATAATCGCTCCACCCCCAGTCGCCCCGAACTGCTGAAAATCGAGGGGAACTTTCGGCTGCGGCGCGGGGTTGAAATAGTTGCGGGCATCAAAAGAATCGCTGCGGCCGAAGGCGTAGGCGGTTCCATGAATGCTGTTGGTGCCGGATTTAAGCCCCACCGTGATCGTTGCGCCCGGCTTCCATCCGAATTCCGCTTTCGCGTTGATCTGGGTGTTGAATTCCTGGATGGCGTCGATGGGAATCACCGTCACGGCGTCCCCCACCAGCCCGGGAGCGTTGATCACGCTCAGGGCGGAGAACGGTTCATCGTTGGTCAAGCCGTCCACCACGTATGCGTTGGATTCAGGACGAACCCCGTTGGCGCTCTGCGTCCACCCCCCGCCTCCGGGATAAATCATGACTCCCGGACGAAGGGTCAGCAGTTTCTGGTAGTCGCGTCCATTCAGAGGAAGCTCGTTGATCGTCTGGTTGTCAAAGGTTCCACCCAGAGTAGCGCTGGTCGTGTCGACTAGGGGAACCTGCTCGAGTACTTCGATCACCTCGTTGACCTGGCCGGGAGGCAGGACCAGATCGATACGCACGTCACCGCCGACAACAAGCTGGATGTTCGCGCGTTCCACTGACTTGAAGCCCCCGGCCTCGACCCGAACCCTGTAGGCTCCGGGAAGCAGATTGGGGGCAAAGTATTGACCGGCCTGGTCGGTCGTGAGGCTGCGAGAAGTTCCCCTCTGCAGGTCCGTAACGATCACGCTAGCTCCGATGATGGCGCCGCCGCGGGAGTCGGTGACGCCGCCGGAAAGGCGGGCCACGTTTCCCTGGGCAAACAGCATAACCGGAAACAGGCACACGGCTAGACTGGCGACCATCCAGTAGAGCGCATTCTTGAGCTGGTTCCCTGACGGGCGAAGACACTTTTCGGAGGAGCGGTTCATGATACCCCCTGGCGGGCGGAATCAAACTGCGGGTCGACACATGAACATGTTCACAATTCCACAGAGTTGAACTCCATTGCGGTGCAATGTCAAGCACTTTGTGCCGAAGCCAGGGACAGGCAATTGAGCAGGGGGCCTACCGCGCTTGGCAGGAAGAGTGCGGGATGCGAAATCGTGCCCCTACGGGAAACGGAAGGTGATACAACTTCTCCCGGCAGTTTCTGGTGGAAATCCCGACGAGCCTAAGGCTTGGAAACAGTCCGATGGCCAGTTTGCTCATCCTTCTAACCATGCCCGCCGAGGTCAGCGGCCAATATCTTGGCCGTCTTCGGGCCGTGTTTCCTCAATTGACCATAAACCTGGTCGACCACCACAGCAAGCTGGGTCCCTACATCCGGGATGCGGACATCCTGATGACATTTGGGCCGATGCTCACCGAGAAGGTGGTACAGCAGGCGGTCAATCTGAAATGGATCCAGGCGCTCGGAACCGGTGTGGACAATCTCGCTGATCTCCCGTCACTGCCCAGGCAGGTGATCATCACCAACGTTACCGGCATCCACGGAGCTGCCCTGTCCGAGGCTGCGATCATGGCGATGCTGGCTCTCGAACGCAATTTTCCGCGAGTTACCCGCAATCAGGATCGTCACCTGTGGCAACGCTGGCCAGTGGGCCTTCTCGACCGCAAGACGGTGGGCATCCTGGGAATGGGAGCCATCGCCGAAGCGCTCGCGCCGCGGTGCAAGGCGCTGGGGATGACGGTGGCCGGAATTACTTCGGCCAAGCGCTCCGTTGCTGGTTTTGATCTCGTCCATGGCCGCGATGAACTCGTCTCCGCTGTCCGCGATCTCGACCATCTTGTCGTGCTCACCCCACTTTCTCGCGCCACTCGCAATATCGTGAACGCGGAGGTTTTCTCCGCCATGAAGCCCTCAAGTTATCTCATCAACCTGGCGCGCGGAGCCGTGGTAAATGATCAGGACCTGATTTACGCCCTGGGAAACGGCCAGATCGCGGGAGCAGCTCTTGATGTGTTTTCCCAGGAGCCGCTTCCTGAAGATCACCCGTACTGGTCCATGAAGAATGTCATTGTGACCCCCCACCTGGGTGGCTTCTTCGACCAATACGCGGACCGTGCGTTGCCTGTGGTGGAGGAGAACATCCGCAGGTTTCTTGCGGGCGACACATTGAACATGATCAATGTTGTCCGGCGATAGGAAGTCTTGCGCTCCCTGCGCCATCGCCACCATTCGGCGAATCCGCTGAGGATAAGGTGCCATGGAAGATCATGCCAAGACGGATCTCTTACTCATCACCGACGCCGCCGCACCGCTCGTGCCCGGTGCCGGAATGCCTTCCCGGCGTGACTTTCTAAGGTCTGCGGCTCTGGCAGGGACAGGCACCATGCTGGCTTGGGCGAAGATAACGGCACAGAATCTGGCGCCGGCCGCCGGTGGCAAACGGAATCGCATTGATGTACACCATCACATCCTGCCTCCGCCCTACCTGGAGCTGGCGCGGGACCGGATTCTGGCCATCTCCGACCGGGACCATTCCCGCCTCCTGAACTGGACACCCGCCAGAGCGATCGAAGAGATGGACAAGAGTGAAATCGCCACGGCCATCACTTCGCTCGGTCTCCCCGGGGTGTGGTTCAATGGTGCCAAAAGTGCACGCAATCTGGCTCGATCCTGCAACGAATATGGGGCGCGCCTGGTCAAAGACTATCCGGGACGATTCGGCCTGTTTGCCGCTGTCCCGTTACCCGACCTCGACGGCAGCCATCACGAAATCGCCTACGCCTTCGATGTCTTGCATGCGGATGGCATCGGATTGGTCAGCAGTTATGACGACAAATGGCCTGGCGATGCTTCGTTTACGCCCGTCTTCGAGGAGTTGAACCGTCGCAAAGCGGTGGTTTTTATTCACCCCACCACGCCCGGTTGCTGCACTCATCTCATGCCCGGAGTCCCGGATTCGACACTGGAGTTTCTGTTCGACACCGCGCGCGCCATAACCAGTCTTCTGGTGAACGGAACCTTCTCGCGATTTCCCGACATCCGCTTCATCTTCTGCCATGCGGGCGGAACGATGCCCGTCCTGGCAGCGCGTACCGGCGCATTCGTCGGGCGGCATCAGGAAATTTCCTCCCGGTTGCCCAACGGCGTTCCCTTCGAGTTGAAGAGGCTGTTCTACGATGTTGCCAATTCGACCAATCCGTCTTCCATGGCGGCATTGATGAAGCTGGTGCCCGCATCGCAGATGTTATTCGGCAGTGATTTTCCTTACGTGCCGGCGGCAGTGACGGCCGACGGCCTCGATCAGTTCGGACTCTCTGCCTCCGATCTCGAGGCCATGAACCGTGACAACGCTCGCAGGTTGTTTCCCCGGCTCAAAGAGTAACCCAGTACGCCTCTCCCCTTGACAGGTGTCCGGAGGGCGATACACTGAACCGGCGAAAAATGTACATGTTCAGTATTCCAATGCGGGATACAGGAGGCGGCAACATGAGGCAAAGGCTTTCCGGACCCACCGTGGCTGTGTTTGTAATGTTCACGGTGGGACTTCTCCTGCCGGAATTCGCTGAGAACCAATCCTCACCGACCGGGACCTCAGGGTATCACCTGGTGAAGACGATTCCCCTCGGTGGCACCGAGGGTTGGGACTACGTCACCGTGGACAGCCAGGCGCGGCGTCTGTACATCGGCCGCGATGATCACATTGATGTTGTGGACGTTGATTCCGGGGCCATCGTAGGAAAAATCACAGGCCTTTCGCATACTCACGGTATTGCGCTCGCGCCCGACCTTGGCAAGGGATTCACCTCCGATGGCGACGCGAACACCTCTACCATCATCGATCTGAAAACCCTGCAAAAGATTGGCTCGGTGAAAACCGGGAAAGACCCGGACTCTTTTGTCTACGACGAGGTCACCAGGCGGGTATTTATCATGAACAGCGCCGGCGGTGATGCCACCGTAATCAATGCCGCTGACGGCACCCTGGCAGGCACGGTGAAGCTCGACGGCCAACCAGAAGCGGCTGTTGCCGACGGGCGGGGCAAGATCTTCATCAATCTTACGGATCAGAACCAGATTGTCGAGGTTGACGCAAGGACGATGTCCATACTCCATCGCTGGTCGCTCGCACCGTGCGAAGGACCTTCCGGGTTGGCGATGGACCGCAAGAATCGACGGCTCTTTTCCGTCTGCGACAATCTGATGATGGCGGTGATGGATGCCGACACCGGCAAAGTGCTGGCCACGCCGGCCGTAGGCGCCGGTACCGACGGCAGCCTGTTCGATCCGGATACGCAGAACGCCTACGCCTCCGCCGGCGGCTCCGCAACGCTTACCGTCATCCACGAAGATTCTCCCGATCAATTCCGGGTCATTGACAATGTCTCCACCCAATCCGGCGCCCGCACCATGACCCTGGACGAGAAAACACATAACGTGCTGCTGGTCACCGCAAGACACGGCCATGGCTCTACCCATTCGCAGGTACTGCCCAACACGTTTGTGGTCCTGGTTGTAGGGAAGTAACGCGACCGGCGACGACCCGGGGAGGACACCGCAGCCGGGTCACCTCCGTTGTCGGGAGTGGTTCGATTGGTTTCGACTGGGGCGCATCTTCGCGGCCGGCTGCAGGCCATTGATCTCCAATTCGAGCAAGCGCTTCAGTTCGGCCAATCCCTCCCGCGGCCGGGGATTCAAGCTCGCGATCCACCACCGAATCGCTCCCGAGCAGACGAAGAAGATGTGACGGGCCACGATAGACGGATCTTCCCGGGAAAAAATGCGCCGCTCCCGCTGAGCGTCGCGCACTGCCTCCTCGATCCCGGACATAAGGCGTCCGCGGATTTCCTGAAAGGTTCGCGCCTGCTTGCCTTCCGAGTAAAAAGTCAGTTCCTTTAAAAGGATGCGGGAAAGCGCGGGATTCTCACTAAAGTACTCGTAATGCACCCTGTAGATATCGAGCAAACGCTCCGCCAGCGAGTGATGAGAATTCACCGCCTTGAGCGCCTGTTCCGTCACCGCCGCAAGTTCCTCATTGAAGATAAGAAAGACCAAATCACGTTTGTCTTGCGCGTAGTTAAACAGCGTGCCCAGGCCGACGTGCGCACGCTTGGCGATCTGCCGGACAGTCGCAGAGTCGTACCCGTATTTCGAAAACAATTCGCGGGCTGCGGCCCGAATGCGCTGCCGCTTCTCCAGCTTGTTCTGTTCTCTGAGTCCGAGCTCCGACTGCATACTCTCCCCTGCTCACGGGCCGATACCTTCCGGCCCCCTATGATAGCCTGTTCCGTAAGTCCTGTATTCTCGCTCTCCGGCAAAGGTGGAGTGAGGTATCTTGCCGCGTTTGATAAGATTATTGAACATGTTCCGAAGTGTACTTGTTCATGTGTGCGGGTTCCCGGCGGCCCGAGCCTGGCGAAAATCCCCCCAGGGAAGGAGAAAAATGACCCAGGAACGACGCGTTGCGCTGGTTACCGGGGCAGCCACCGGGATCGGGCGCGCCACCTCCATGGCGTTGTCCGGCGCCGGGTTTGACGTTGTCGTGAACTACAGTCGCAGCGCAGCGGCGGCGCAAGATACGGCGAAACTCGTGCGGGAAAAGGGCGGAGAGGCGCTTCTCGTTCAATGCGATGTCAGCAACGACTCCTCGGTGCGGACAATGCTGACCATGGTGGAACAGAAATTCGGACGCCTCGATGCGCTCGTCAATAACGCCGGCACTACCACCACGGTTCCGCCACAGGATTTCGATGCCTTGAGCCCTGAGGAGTGGGATCGGGTTTTCGCCGTCAATGTCCGTGGTGTCTTTCAGGTCACCCGGGCGGCGGTGCCGCTTTTGCGGAAATCCCGGGGAAGCGTCGTGAACACCGCCAGCATCGTGGGTCTACGTCCTGGTCCCCAGCCCTTGCCTTACGCAGCAAGCAAGGCTGCGGTGATCAACCTGACGAGACTGCTGGCTCTCCATCTGGGTCCGGAGATCCGGGTAAATGCCGTAGCACCGGGATGGATGGCGGGCGACTGGATGGAGCGAATGCTCCAGGAACGATACGACGATCTCATGGCCCGGCGAGCGAAGAACACACCGATGCGCCGGGTCGTCACCCCGGAGGATGTGGCCGAGGTCATCACCAACCTGATTACCAGCAATCGTATGGTCAACGGCGAGGTAGTTGTGATTGATGGTGGCTTTGCCGCCACAACCTAGAACGAGGAACAGGAAATGCTGGAAGGTGTTGTTCCGTTTCCGCCTGAATTTGCGCACCGCTACCGGGAGCGCGGATATTGGGCGGACCGGTCGTTAGCCGAAGAATTCAACGCCGCTTTCGAACGCTATGCCAATCGCGTGGCCCTGATCGACGGCGAGCGATCCATGACCTACGCCGAACTCGACCAGGCCTCGACCAATCTGGCACTCAATCTTGCGGAACTGGGGTTGAAGTCCCCGGATCGGGTAGTGGTCCAGCTGCCGAACGTTGCCGAGTTCGTGATTCTTTATCTAGGTCTTCAGAAAATCGGATGCATCCCGATTGCTGCCCTCGCCAGCCATCGCTACGCCGAGATTCGCCAGTTCGTGCAGCTTTCTGGCGCTGCCGCCTGCGTGATTCCCAACCAGCAACACGATTTCGACTACGTGCCAATGCTGGAGCGCATTCGTAAAGAAAGCCCAACCCTGAAGCATGCGATCATTTTGGGCTCCGCGCGCAAGAACCTGGTCTCGCTCGTGGATCTGATCTCGCGGCCGGCCACGTTGCCGGTATCGCACCTCGAAGGGATTCGCATTGATCCGACCGAGGCCGCCATCTTTCAGCTTTCGGGAGGGACTACGGGTATCCCGAAGCTTATTCCCCGCACCCACAACGACTACGCCTACAATTCCCGGGCGGCGGCAAGCGTCTGTGCCGTGACCGGGGATTCGGTCGCCCTGGTGGTGTTACCGATCGCACACAACCTGCCCCTGGCCTGCCCCGGAGTCCAGGGTTTCTTGTTCAACGGTGCACGAGTCGTGATCGGACCCAGCACCAAGCCTGAACACATCGCCGCATTGATTCAAAAGCACCGCGTCACCCACCTCAAGGTCGTGCCCGCGCTCCTGGTCCGGTTCCTGAATAGCCGGGCGGTCAAGGAGTTCGACCTATCCTCGCTGCGAATCATTCAAAGCGGCGGGCAATGCCTGCAACCGGAAACCCGGCTGCTGGTCAGGAAATTCATTCCCAATTGTTTTGTCCAAGAAAATTTTGGCATGTCGGAAGGATTGTTGATGTTTGTCCGTCTCGATGATCCTGCTGACGTTTGCCTGGAGACGGTTGGACGTCCGGTTTCTCCCGATGACGAGGTGCGCCTTATCGACGAGGTCGGCAACGTTGTACCCATGGGCAAGGTTGGCGAGCTTTGTTGCCGGGGACCCTACACATTGCGAGGCTACTTTGGGGTTCCGGAGTACAATGCGCGTGTTTTCACCCCCGACGGGTTTTACCGCTCCGGCGATCTGATGCGACAACACCCCTCGGGAAACTACATTGTCGAGGGTCGAAAGAAAGATCTGATCAACCGGGGAGGGGAAAAGATCAGCGCGGAAGAAGTGGAAAATCTGATCCTCACGCACCCTTCGGTGAAGAACGTGGCCTGCATTCCAGTTCCGGATCCTGACCTGGGTGAGCGCATGTGTGCCTGCGTTCTTTTGCGGGACGGAGCGACGGTGACCTTCAAAGAATTGCAGGAGTTCCTCATGGGCAAGGAAATTGCAAAATTCAAACTTCCGGAGCGTCTGGAAATTTTATCCGATTTTCCGCTGTCGACTTTCGGCAAGGTCTCCAAGGCGAAGTTGGTGGAGATGGTCTCGGAGAAGATTTTCGCAGAGCAGAAGGCACAGAACAGCCTGCCGCAGTAAGCGACGATTTACTTGAACATCGCATGAGAATCATTGACCTTCACTGTTATCCCAACACCGCGGAGTGGATTGCCTGTCAGCGGCCATACGTGGATGCGCTGGCCAAGTATTGGAATCGTCCCTGGGCTCCCAAGAACGAACACGAGGTGGTCAAGGACTTCAGTGACGCCGGCGTGGAGGCCGTACTGGTCGCCCTCGACCTGGAAACCACAGCCGGCACTCCCCCGTGCTCAAACGACTTCGTGTCGGCGATGCAGAAGCGTCATCCCCAGCGGATTATTCAGGCCTGGGCCGCGGTTGATCCTTTCAAGGGTGAGCAGGCGATGGCTGAGGCCAGGCACGCCATCGAGCAACTGCACATGTTAGGGTTTCACTTCCATCCCATAGTCGGTCATTTCGCGGTGAACGACCGTCGCCTGTACCCGCTGTTTGAGCTGATCGATCAAATGCGCGTGCCGGTCATGATCGACGTTGGCACGACCGGCATGGGAGCAGGTATGCCTGGCGGGATGGGAGGCAAATTGGTTCATGCTCATCCGTCGGCCATCGATGAACTGGCGGCTGACTTTCCCCACCTGACCATCGTGGCTGCCCATCCGGGATGGCCGTGGGTAGAGGAAATGACCGCCGTGGCTCTGCACAAAGGCAATGTCTTCTGGGAAGTCTCCGGCTGGGCTCCGAAATATTTCCCCGCGCAGCTGAAAGTCGATATTCGCGGGCGTCTGCGAGACAAAATCATGTTCGGCAGCGACTATCCCAGTATTCCCCACCAGCGCCTGTTCCGGGAATGGAGTGAACTCGGCTACTCCGACGACATTATGGAGGGCGTGTTCCACCGCAACGCCGAGCGTGTGCTCGCTCTCTAGCGTCCCGCGGCGGGAATACCGAGTAATCAGAGCTTCAACAGTCTCTCGGCATTGCCCCCGAGAATCGCTCGTCGTTGCGCGCTCGTCAGATCCACCTGGTCAAGAAACTGCACTGGCCGCTCGTATCCCATGGTGAAGCAGTAATCACTGCCCAACATCACCCGCTCCGCACCTACCTGTTGGATGACGAATTCCATGACCGCCTTGGAGTGGGTGACGGTGTCGTAGGTAAAGCGTTGCAGGTAGGCACTGGGAGCTTGCGGCAAGCTCCTGATCTCGCTCCGCACCTTCCAGCCCTGGTCCATGCGGCCGGTCAGGATGGGCAGAACACCGCCCGCGTGCGGCAGGCATACCTGAAGCCGGGGATGGCGATCGAGCACGCCGCCGAAAATCAGGTGCGCGGCAGCGATCGCGGTGTCCACAGGATTACCGATCAGGTTCGCGAGAAAGTAGGACTTCAACCGGTCAGTGCCGGTCTCAACCGGATGCAGAAAAATCGGGAGGTCCAGAGCCTCAATTCGCGCCAGAACGGGTTCAAACAAGGGATCGTCGAGGTCGTGGCCGGAAATGTTGGTACCGAGATAGACGCCGCGCATGCCGGGCAGTTTGCTGGCTCGCTCCAGTTCAGCCAGAGCGCGGTCGGGATAAAGCATGGGAAGGGTCAGAAACGCGACCAGTCTGGTGGGATAACTCTGGTGCGCGGCCACGGCGGCATCGTTCCACGCCTTCGCCAGCCTGGCGGAAAGATCGGCGTCGCCCCAATAGAGCATGGGGGCGGTAAGAGAAATCGCCTGAAGTCCCACGCCCTGTTGGTCCATGTCGGCGATGCGGGCTTTCAAGTCGATGAATTTGTTCGGCAGGGGACCGTTATTGCCGGCCGGTGTCCTGATGAACCAGCCCTTGTCGGTGGTGTAAAAGGCGGCGTCGAATCGCTTCCCATCGGTGGCTACCAGATCAAGGTAAGCCTCGGGGAAATAGTGGGCGTGGATGTCGATGACGCGAACCTCAGGCGCGTGAGAAGATTGATCTTGAGCCCTGGCCGCTGTGGAAGTGCCGATCGCGGCCGCGGCTGCGGTTCGAAGCCCCGCCTGGAGCACTTGCCTTCTAGACATGCCCTCTTTCATGATCCTCCTAAGCTTTGCGACTCCCAGACACGCTGCGCCACATCCTGCAGGGCGCTATTTTTTCTCGATCCCGGCATCCGGGGTTATCGGCTTGGCGGGAACTCGAAGGCATCGTTCTCGCCTGTCGAGACCTCCACACCGGTGCCGGCTGACTGCACGTCACCACTGATCACATAGAGGCGATTTCCGACGACACCCACGGCCAGCCCATGACGCGAGACCGGCATGGGAGGCATCTCCGTCCAGCTATTGGTCGCGGGATCGAAGGCTTCAACCGCGCGGAAAGTTGCCATCATGTGTGGGTCCTGGTATTCGCCCCCGGCCACGTAAATACGCCCGCCGTACACAGCAGCCCCGATGGCGCTGCGGGCAAACGGCATTCGCGCACGGGGGCCACTCCACTGATCAGTTCCCGGATCATATTCTTCGACCACGGAGATGTCGGAGGCGAGGCCGATGAAGGCTGCGCCAACACGCCCTCCGATGACGTAAATCTTTCCGTTAACCACCCCAATCGCGGCGTGGTTGCGCGGAGTGGGCATCGGGCTGCGTTCCCGCCAGGTTTTGGTGGCGGGATCGTATTCCTCGACCGTCCCGACCGACATGTGCGGATGGGTTGGAAAGATGGCGGTCTCCTTCGATCCCGGAATGGTTGAGGCACCGCCAATGACGTAAATCTTGTCGTTCACAACCGCGGCTAGAGCCGACCCTCTTTTGGTTGGCATCGGAGCCAGCGCCTTCCAGGAATCGGCCGCCGGGTCGTACTCCCACGCATTATTGATGGGCACCCAGCCGGGCGGGCCGGACTCCGGCAGTACGAAGCCTCCAAACGCATAGATCTTGTCGTGATAGGTGGTGAAGGCAACATGGTGGGAAGGAAGGGCCATGGTGTGTTTCCTGGTCCAACGGTTCGTGGCCGGGTCGTATTCATAAACCATGCCGATCGGCTTCCAGACCGGTGCCAGGCCGGCAAACACATACATTTTCCCGCCGGCTGCGGCCCCTGAAATCTCTTCGGCAGGCTCGGGGAAAGGTGCCAGTTTGGTCCAGCTTCCCTGGGCCAAAGCGATCGATGCGGTCGAGGTCAGGCATCCAATCAGGGTTATGAACTGCGCTGTCAGGCACTTTATGACGGATCGAGGCATTCCCGTGTTCCTCCGATTCCTCGCGACCCCCAAGGGTAAGACTCGACAGTATATTCGCGGACGGGTGTTCCACCTCTTCCGAGCACAATTGAAATGAAGACCGGGACTTGGTTGCGGCGGTACTCCACGCGCAGGTTGGAGGAGCGATAGGCGGCCATTCTTTCCGTTCGAGGTCCCTTTACCAGATCACTTTTACGGCAAACTGTATTTGTCTTGAGGTGGTTGCGGTCGAGTCCAGCAGGCCGGCACTCCCCACGGGGTTTCCTGATCCATCAAACACCTGGCTGTTGGAAGTTGGGGGATTGAAGTTCGTGCGGTTGAGAATATTGAAAACTTCAAAGCGGAATTGAATATTGAACTGCTCGGAGATCCGCCTCACGTAATTGTTCTTGAACAGGGAGAAGTCCAGACCTACCAGCCCTGGCCCGGTGACGCCGTTGCGACCGCCGTTGCCGAGGAGGTTAGCACAGGTGCCCGGAATTCCGGGGCTGGGTACGCTGGGGGGAGGAAGCTCGGCGGGGACAAAGCCAAACGGCTGACATTGAGAGGCGATGTCGGGTGTCGCCTGGGGGAGAGTAAAACAGTTGAGGTTCAGGTAGTTGATTCCGCCGTGGACCGGATTGCAACCATGCACAACGTCGGGAAAGTTGAACGCATCGGTGCTGTTCAGCCCCAGGGGATCAGGAGCGATGGTTGGGGTAAAAGGTACGCCCGTGCTGACACTGAAGATCCCGCCGAGCTGCCAGCCGCTCGCGGCCCAATTCAAGGCGCCGGGAAGCTCCTTGGGGCTGGGAATTTCCCAGGTATAACTCAGGACGAAATTCTGCGTCTGGTTGAAGTCCGAGGGGCCGCGTCGAAATCTGGAGTCGAAAAAGAAGAGACTGGAAAGACCGTTTCGGAATTGATCGCCGTCGGTCGAACCCGACGCGGTGTCGATTAATCTTCCCCAGGTATAGGAAGCCTGCCCGGAGAGACCATGGCTGAATCTCCTCTGCAGTTGAAGCTGCAGGGCATGGTAGATGCCATCTGAATTCCACAGGCTTATGGGAACACGGCCGAAGTTCGGGTTCAGGGTCGGGTTCAGGGCGAACGACACGGTTCCGCCTTGCTGCACAAGCATTCCCCCGGCGGTGCATACCGGGTCGATCGCAGTGTGAATGCAGGGCCAGAGATACCCTTGGGGACTCTTGGTGGGAAGCGTGATGGAGGAATCATCCGTTTGCAGCAAGTTATGCACGGAACGGGAGCCCACGTAGGCGACCATCCCGGTAGTGTCGGGGGTGAAAGCACGCTGAATATTGAGATTCCATTGCATCACGTAGTTTCGGCCCGGGTGCTGATCGATGTAAGCGGCGCGCTGCGTGTTTGGATCGGACGACAGCAGTCTGAAAGCGGCGTTCGGAGAGGAATAGGGGCCGAACGATCCAGCCGGCAGATTCGAGCCGTTCGCCGATAAATAGAACGGCACCGTGCCATCGACGGTGTGGCGGAGGTTCACGGGAAGAATCTGTACATCGAATATGCCAAAGCCGCCGCGCACGGCGGTCTTGGCATTGCCAAACGGATCCCACGAGAAACCGATGCGAGGCTCGAAATTGCGCAGCGACGGATTTTGGAACAACGGGGAACGAACGATCACGGTTGGATCGGTCAGGTGTTGCAGGCTGGCTAACTTGCCCTGTGTCTCCGACGGCACGGTGGCGATCTCGTAGCGCAGGCCCAGGTTCACTGTCAGATTCGGCCGCAGATGCACGTCATCCTGCAGGTAGATGCCAAACAGCGTCTGGCGGAGTCTGCGGCGCGATAGGGTGCCAGGCGCATCGGTGATGAGGGAAAAGGGGTGGTTCGTCAGAAAGTCCGACAGGGAGTTGAACTCGAAATCCCCGCCTGGCTGGGAAGGCGTGGATTGATTGTTGATGATACGCTCCACGTTGGCGCCGAACTTCAGGCTGTGAACGCCCTTGGTCCAGAACACGTTGTCGTAGACTTGCCAGGAATTCCAGTTGAATTCGGCCGGCTCCTGGGTGCTAAGGCCGCCGGTAAAGAACGTCAGGCCAGGGACCCCAATAAAACCCACCGTGTCTCCCGGAACGTAGCCCAGGCTGGTATCCGCAGCGAGAGGGTTAAGCGCCTTGCTCCCGGAAGGCGCGGCGGCATATTCGCGGTGATAGCCCAGTCGAAAGGAGTTCAGTAAAGACGGCCGGAAAATGTGGTTCTCTTCCAGGCTGACAAGCTGCCGGCGCGTGCGAGTGTAGATCAGCTTGTTGTTGAATTCGTCGTTCTGCACCGACGGAGAACTGTCGTACATGTAGCCGCCGGCGAGACTGTCCCTATCCGAGAACTTGTTGTCAACCCGTGCGGTGAAGTAGTTCTCAGTGGTAATGGCGGAACCGGAGAACGAGTAGAACCCGGTGTCGCCCGTGCCGGGCACGCAAGTGGTGAATGGGCATATCAGCTGGCCATTGGGCTTGGGATAAAAATTCAAATAGGGCGCCACCAGCGGGTCCACGCCCACGCTGGTCATGGTCTGGCACATGGGAGGATCGCACAGGAGTCCGCTGCGCGCCGTCAGTGAAGGCACATTGTTGATCATGCTCAAGCCCAGCGACTGGCGCAGGCCCTCGTAATCACCGAAGATGAACGTCCTGTCTTTCCGGATGGGCCCGCCTGCCGACACCCCGAACTGGTTTCGCCGGAAAGGAGCAATCGTTGGCGGGTCGAAATAATTGCGGGCATCGAGTGCGCTGTTGCGCAAGAACTCGTAGGCGCTTCCGTGAAACTGGTTGGTGCCCGAGCGCGTAATGGCGCTGATGACCCCGCCCGAGGTTCGTCCGTACTCCGCACCCTGGTTCAGGGTCAAAACCGTGAATTCCGACACCGCATCGACTCCCAGGTTGCCACCCAGGATGCTGCCGGGCGCCTGGTTCGTGTAGTCATTGATGCTGATTCCATTCAGCAGATAGTTGTTCTGCTGCGGGCGCCCACCGCTCACCGACAATTCGGTGCCCAGGCCGCGCCCCAACCGGTCCGTACTCGACACTGGCGCCATGGCGCGTATGGTAGAAACTCCGGGCTGGAGCTGAGCCAGGTCGGTCCACGACCTGGCGTTTAAGGGCAACTCGACGATGGTTCGGGAATCTGTGGACGAGGCGATTGCCGACGATCCCAGCTGGATGTCGGGCGGCTGGTCGCTCACCTGCACGCTTTCGCTGACCGAGCCCACTTTCATTTCGATGTTGGAAACCAGTTGCGAACCCACCGTGAGCACGATGCCATTGCGAATCGCAGTATCAAATCCTCGCGCGGAAACCCTCTGCTGATAGGTCCCCGGCAACAGGTTCGGCAACCTGTAAAAGCCCTGGCTGTTGGTTGTGGCCGTACTGGATACATCGGTCGCCAGGTTTCTCATCGACACCGTGGCATCGGCAAGCACAGCGCCCGACTTGTCGGTGATGGTGCCGGAAACCGTCCCTCCGACGACCTGTCCGTGGGCAGGGAGGGAGCACAGGATGCACAGACCGGCGGCTGCCAAGTGACTAAGAATCTTCCGCAGACGGGGCGGAGAAACCATCACTGCCTCCTAACTGACTTCACCCGCAGAGTCAGAAGGGCTACGCAACTTGGATGGAAAATCGCCGAGAAAGGCGGTGAACTTCAGCCCGGTGAGCCTGATACTGACCTCGCGTCGGGGTCTGCTTCCCTTGAAGGCGGGGGCGTATTTTCCGGAAATCGCCAGCCAATTTCCGGAGACAATCTCGGTGAGTCCAGCCATTAGCTATCTCACAGGCGAATGTCAAGCGGGCGTATGTTCGTTCAGAAAGCTTCTATTGTCAAATAACTAAGCGGTATGGTACCGATCATTCCCACATATAGCTCTGTATCAAATCAGTTCAAATTTCAGCTCGCCGAGTTTTTCAACGCTGCAGGCGAGTTTGTCTCCCGGTTTCAGCCACACCTGATTGTCTCTTGGATAACCGAGGATGACACCCTCGGGAGTACCGGTAAAGATAATGTCGCCTGCTCTCAGGGTGACCAGCCGTGAGATGTAACTGACCAGTTGCGCGCTGGAAAAGATGAAGTCGTCTGTATTCGAGGACTGGCGTATCTCGCCATTGACCCGGCACTCAATCTTCAATTTGTCGGGGTTGACCTGGTCCGCGGTCACCAGGTAAGGACCCAGTGGCGCAAACTGGTCCAGCGTTTTGCCCGCCAGCCATTGCCCCCCGGTGTCGAATTGGAGATCGCGCGCGCTGAAGTCGTTGCCTATCGAATAGCCGGCGACACAGGAGAGCGCGTTTTCCGGGCTCAGGTTCTTCGCGTGCTTGCCGATCACAATAACCAATTCGGTTTCATAGTCAAACTTGTGAGCGATTTCCACGGGGAGCCTGACCTTGCCGTTGTGAGCGCTCAGCGCATTGTTGAATTTGCTGAAAAGTACCGGCTGCTTTGGGATCGGCAGGTTCACTTCCTTTGCATGCTTCATGTAGTTCAGGCCCACGCAAACAATTTTTTCGGGGCAGCTCAACAGGGGAGCAAACACAATGCTTTCTTCGTCAAGGAACGCGTCCTGGCAATGATCGGATTGGAGGGCCGCGTCTACCAGCGCGTTCAGACTCGGACCGTCTTCGCTCTGAAGCAGGTCATCCACCGTGTTGGGGGCGTGGGTGCGCAAGCGTTCGGCCGCCTCGGGAACGTCCAGAACCCCTCTTTCCGTTTTCACGCCCAACCGGACCGTACCCTGGCGCCGCATGGCCAACATGCTGAGTCCACGCGCCATGCCACGAGCTCGACCGGAATCTGAATTGGGTTGAATCTTTGCGGTCACGGTCATAGAGCTCGCCGCCTGTTGTCCTTCGAGACTATCGCGAAAAGGAAGACGCATTGTACTCGAAGCATTGCCGGCTTCCCCCCTCGGCTACGAAGGCAGAAGCCGGCCCTTGGTTTCTTCGCCGAACGGCAAAAGGAGAATTCCCACGACGAAAGCCACTGCTGTCAGAGCCACAGGTTTGCCGAGGGTTTGAAAGTGACGAATGCCGGCCCCGACCAGAAAGGTAAATCCTGCGGCCGCAAAGCGTCCCAGGTTCGTGATGAACCCAAACGCGCTGGCGCGGCACTCCGTCGGATACTGTTCCGGCAGCCAGAATGAGTAGACGACGAAATTGGCCCCGCCCAAGCCAAGCAGAAAGGCACACACCGTGAACCAGGCAATGGCACCCGCACCCATGTAGAACACGTATCCGAATGCAACCCAGAGGGAAGCGAGCATGATGCCATAAAGAATGCCCAGCGTGACCCTGCGGCCCAGCCGCTCTGCAAGGAATGGAACGATCAGAGCACCTAACACCGTGGCACCTCCCAACAAGGCCGTTGAGTAGGAGGCGAGTCGCGCCGCAACCATCTCGCTGTTGCCGGTCCGGGTGGCGATGTAGGTCATTGCCGTTGGGACGTAAACCGATCCCGCCCACAAACCGGTCAGGGATACGATCAAGTAGATGGAGTTAAAAACGGTGCGCCTGAGGTAGCGACGGGAGAAAAGCTGCAGGAAGGCATGGTGCATCCGCCACGTTTCCCCAAGATCTTCCAGCTTTGCCGACCAGCGCCTGGGTTCGGATACATTGTTCCGGATGAAAGCGACCAGCACTGCGGGCAGTCCGCCGACCACAAACATCGAGCGCCATCCGAAACGGCTTCCAATATAGTAATTGGCGCCAGCTGCCAGAAAGAAACCGCAGTAATATCCGGTGTGCATCCAGGCCCCACCCTTGACTCTCTTGTGCTCGGGCCATTCTTCGGAGACCAGAGATGCACCCACCGACCACTCTCCGCCGATCCCGACTCCGGCCAGGAAGCGCAAAATCGCCAGACTCCATATTCCGGCCGCAAACGCGGACAATAATGTAAACACGGAAAAGCACGTGATGCTGAACATCATGGTTCGCACGCGGCCGAAGCGGTCGGCGATCGGACCCCAGATCAGGCCGGTCCCCCAGCCAATCATGAACAACGCGAAAAGAAGGCCGCCGTAGTATCCAACGTTGGCCGGAGTCGGCGCGATTCCCGATCTCGGCAAGAGATCGCGGAGGGCGGGAACCAGCACTAACGAATAGATGAAAGAGTCCATCCCATCCATGGTCCAACCCGCCCACGCCGCCCAGAAGCTGCGCACCTGATTGCGGCTCAACCCGGGCAGAGACTGGCGGATATCGACCGAGAGGTTGTTCATGCTGTTATGGCAACCGTGTACCGGTTCTGTGAACCGACGAAGCATATCTCAAACAGTTTCCGCATGTCTTTGGCGAAAGGTCGGTTGACAGACCTTGTGTTGGTTGTATACGGTGGCGGGCGTGTCGTCCCAGAACCCCTTTCCCTTGACGGATTCCAGCCGGTCCGGTGTAAGCATCGAGCGCAGCAAGGAGGTTCTGACCTTTACTCTGCACAATGTTGATCATGGCAACGAGATCAACGGCGCCATGTTCGACGCGATGCTGGCGGAGTTGGGGGAGGAAGCCTCGGATCCAAAGGCACGTGTATTGCGCGTGCGCGCGCGAGGCAAGGTTTTCTGCACCGGCCGGGAGCGCGCCGGGCGGGACGCGGAGGGTATCCGAAAGGAAACCGTTCGCCTCATTGAACTCAAGCGTTCCTTGCGGAGTTCGCCGCTGATCAGCGTCGCTGAGGTGCAAGGCGACGCGTTTGGTTTCGGTTTCGGCGTGGCCATCGTTTGCGATTTTGCGCTTGTCAGCGAAAACGCCGCCCTGGGTTTCCCGGAAATGCGCTTCGGTCTCGCACCCTCCGCTGTCATGGCGTATCTTGGCGAATACGCGCTCCCACGGTTCGCCTTTCCCCTGGTGTTGTTCGGCGAACCCATCTCTCCCCAGCTCGCCATGCAGGCCGGGCTCGTCTCGCAAGTGTGCGCCGCTGAGCGGCTGCGCAGCGACGCGGACGCATTGGTCGACCGCATTCTCAAACTCGATCCCACCGCTGCGCGACGGTGCAAGCAGTTCTTTCAGGCAGCTCAGCAAAATACCTTTGACGAGAACTGCCGGTTGGCAGCCGAGGCCCTGACCCTCGACAGTCTTGCGCGGATAGCGCGGGAGAAATGAACTGGAAACACCCGTCAATGCGGGCGCTCGATTGGACCGACTCCCGATTTCCTCGTTCCACCGCCGAATCCTGTGGCTGATCGGCATCGGAATGTTCTTCGACGGATTTGATATTTACGTTGCCGCCACTGTACTCGGCGCAACGCTGCGAAGCGGCTTTTCCAGCCTGGGACAGAACGCTCAGTTCGTCTCCGTGACTTTCCTGGGAATGATGTTGGGATCGTTCCTGACGGGTTTTCTTGGCGACCGTTACGGCCGCCGCTTTACCTACCAGGCGAACCTGGCGATCTTCGGTTTTGCCTCAATCGCGGCTGCTTTTGCGCCCTCGATGGCCATATTGATCTTGTTGCGTTTCGTGATGGGTGCCGGGCTGGGGGCCGAGAATGTGGTGGGATACGCCACGATGACCGAGTTTGTCCCTCCGCAAGCGCGCGGGAAATGGCTGGGGATTGTCTCCGTTTTTGTCGTGGCCGGGTTGCCCGTTACCGCGTTGCTCGGGACTCTCATCATTCCCAGATTCGGCTGGCGCATCATGTTCGCGCTGGGCGGAGTCGGCGCCCTCATCGTGTGGCACTTGCGGAAAGCCTTGCCTGAGTCGCCGCGCTGGTTGGAATCGATGGGGCATCGGAAAGAGGCAGACGCCATTCTGCGGACGATTGAAGAAGAAGTTGCGCTCCATCGGGGGCCCTTGCGGCCGCCAGCGTTTTCTTCGCCGGCTACTCCCTCCCGCGATCTGGCCTCGCTTCTTACGACGACGCTGCTGCCGCGCATGGTGGTCGGAATTACGACCTTGATCGTGGTCAATACCTTGATCTATGGGTTCGTCACCTGGCTGCCGACTTTCTTCGTTCAATCGGGGCGGAGCATCGCCTCGTCTCTGAACGCTACGCTGGTTATCTCCCTGGGCGCACCCTTGGGCTCCGCCATTGGCGCATCGACGGCAGATTTCTGGGGACGCAAACCCACGATTCTTGTCGCTTCCCTGCTCACCATCGTGATCGGCAGCATCTATCCCTTTGTAAACGATACCCGCCTTTTGCTCATGGTGGGTTTCATGTTAATGATTCCCATCTACGTGCTGGTCACGCTGCTCTTTGCGGTTTACATTCCGGAACTCTTTCCCACTGAGGTTCGCATGCGGGCCTCGGGTATCTGCAACACCTTCGGAAGAGGGGCAACGATCATTACACCATTTATCGTGGTTGCACTGTTCCGGTCTTACCAGGTTGCCGGTGTTCTGGCCTTCTTGATTGCGCTTCTGACGGTACAGATTTTTGTAGTCCTGGTTTATGGTGTGGAGCCGAAAAACCGCCGCCTGGAAGAGATGGATAGCCAAACACCCGTTTCTACCCAACCCGCCAAGGTGTGAACCTCTCGCTTGCGAGGGTCCGGGGGAAAACCTCAACCTCTTTGATTCAAGGCAGCTTTCACGCGAGCGGGAGTGAACGGGACCTGGCGGAGGCGAGCGCCGGTGGCATCGAAGATGGCGTTGCCTATCGCCGCAGCGACAACCGTAATGGCCGACTCGCCCGCGCCCGTGGCTTCGACGTCGGTTCGATTGAGCAGCACGCAGTCGACGAGCGGCACAGCTATTCCCAACGGCAGGCTGTGATAGGTGCTCCAACTGGTCGAGGTGATTTCCCGATCGTCCCAGGTGATTTCTTCCCCGAGGGCACGACTCATTCCTTGCAGCACGCCACCTTCGATTTGATTCCGCAAGCCGGCAGGATTCGAGATGGGGCCGCACTCCTGCGCTGCCACGAAATGCCGCACTTCCACACGACCCGAATCAGGATCCACTTCAGCCTCCGCGCTCAAAGCCACGTAGCCGTTATCGCCTTCATACGCGACGCAGGCGACGCCCCGGCCGCTTGCGACCCTGTCGCGATGCTTGTCCAGTTTCGGAGACGGTCGGGTATCCCATTTCGCCGCCTCGGCGACGGCTTTCAGCACAGCGATGAGCCGGGGATCACGGAGGTGTCGAAGCCGGTAAGCCACCGGGTCGGCCTTGACGTGGGCACTGAGTTCGTCCATAAAACATTCGTGCGCGAAGGTATTCTGAATCCGTAACGGCGACCGCAAGGGACCGGTAAAAAAAGGCGATTTCACAGTGTGGAAAAGAACCCGCTCGCTGCGAATGTTCCCGCAGCCGCCACACTTGCCGGCAACACATCCCGCGACATACGAAGGTACCGCGTTGTTACCGTTGCGCAGCTGGCCGGCCGGCTGAGACGGGGGTCGCGGGGTAACGGTTTCGGGCTCAAAGCCCGCAAGCATTCCGGTAATCACATTGCCGGGATGGTCATAGCCGGGACGGCCTCCGAGCGATACCGCCCATGGCTCGCAATCCCACGCGACAATCGTTCCCGATCCGTCCAAGCCCGCGCGCTGATCGATGACAGACGCGGCTCCGTAGTTCTCGCCCCAGACCATCTCATCCTCGCGCGAGAGTTGCACCCGCACGGGCCTCTGCACCGCGTGCGACAGAAGTACCGCATCGTAGGAGACAGTATCGGCGCCGTTGAGACCGTAGCACCCGGAACCGCGCACGAAGACGACTCGCACCTTCTCGAGCGGAAGACCGAGCAGCGTGGCAACCCCGCTTCGCGTGGGATACACGGACTGTGTCGGCGACCAGACGGTTGCATTGTCGGCGCGCACATCCGCGACAGCACAGGAAGAGCCCACCGACCCGTGAGCCTGATAGGGATGACAATAGGTTGCTTTCAGCACGGCCGTGGCGTGAGCTAACTTCTCCTCCACATCCTGGGAGTCGACCATCATCACGTCGCGGGAAGGCTGGCTCCGGATGTAATCGTAGAAATCTTTCTGCGCAGGCAGACCACCGCCACGTGACCAGATAACCTTGAGGTTGGCGGCAGCCTGAACGGCTTGCGGCTGTTTCTCGGCGACAACGCCGACAAAGTTCTTGCGCACCACGACCTTCACCAGCCCGGGCACGCCGCGGACGGATCCTTCATCGACGCTGACCACAGTTGCCCCGACGGCCGGTGGCCGCACTACTCGTCCATGCAACATTCCCTCGACGTGTACGTTATGGACAAACTCGAACTGGCCAGTGACCAGGGAGCTGAGTTCCAAGGCAGGCACGGGCTTGCCTAGAACCGTCCAGTCTTCCGGAGCCCGGCGCTTCGCCTTGGGGTCAACCGCGAGGTTGAACCGTTGTCCCGCCACGAGTTCTCCATAGCTGAGGCGTTGCCCGCTTTTCGCCCTGACAAATCCGTTGGCGGCGGTCAACAGGCCGGCGGGCACTCCCAGACGCTGTTCCGCCATCCTGATCAGGGCCTCGCGCGCCGTGGCCGCCGCCTGCGCCAACCCGCTGTCATTGAAATTTGTGGGCGTGGATTGGCTTCCGGAAGTTGTCCCCTGGTCCGGCGTTATCGAGGTATCGCATTGGATGAGGCGTACCCGGTCCACGGGCACCTGAAGTTCCTCCGCGATCAGTTGCGTCTGCGCAGTGAACATCCCTTGACCAAAGTCACACTTGCCGGTATAGGCGGTCACGAGACCGTCGGCACCGACGGCAATCCATGAATCGAGCTTCGCGGGATCAACGTGCGAAGGGTGCGTGGCAAACGGTCCCTGTCCGGAGGCAGGACGTTCGAGCAGCGGTGACGTGATGAAGCTGACGACAAGTGCACCGGACGTGCACAGGAAATCGCGCCGTGACACTCCGGAGGTCATGCGCGTCTCCCTTGGGCATAGCGATGAATTGCCTTGATCATCCGCACGTGAACGAAGCAGCGGCAAAGTACGCCGCGAAGAGCCTGATCGAGTTCGTCGTCCGTTGCTTTCGGGTTCTGATCGAGAAATGCTTTTGCCGTAAGGATGACGCCACTCAAACAGAAGCCGCATTGCGCCGCTTCCTCATCGATGAAAGCCTGCTGGATGGGGTGCGGGTTTCCGGCAGAGCCCAACCCTTCCAGGGTCACAATCTCTGCCTGACCGACACCCCCGACAGAAGTGATACAGGAGCGCACCGCCCGCCCGTTCATGATGACGGTACAGGCGCCGCATTGTCCCAG
>Ga0126371_10000540_pt1 | contig 31340 bp, 23 predicted proteins | sample PanSoiMetaPlot_4_FD_110145 | JGI IMG/M metagenome (GOLD analysis project Ga0126371, IMG submission 110145) | Tropical forest soil microbial communities from Panama - MetaG Plot_4 | ecosystem: Environmental > Terrestrial > Soil > Tropical forest > Bulk soil | place: Panama | collected 2016-02-17 | reverse complement strand
TAAGAGAACATGCCCCAGTTGTCCTGTGGGCTGCCTTCCACACAGCAATCATCGCCATCGCCTATGCGATATAGGCGGGAAGGATCGACGACTGGCAGCGACTTAAGCATGATCGTATGAATCAGCGAGAAGATGGCGGTTGTCGCTCCGATGCCGAGGGCGAGCGTCAGCATCGCTGTGAGGGTAAAGACCGGTGAAAGCCGCATCTGACGGAGGGCATACACGATGTCTTGTCGCAAAGTTTGCATGATTGTTCTCTCATATGGCATACGACCAGTTCGAATGCCGTGTTCCCGAAGGGCTTAATTAATTGTACGAATCGCTTCGTATATTGGTTAAATGATGCAAAGCGTTCACGCTGCAAATGCCCAAGTCTCGATTTTTGAGACTTGGGCGCCATTCAACTGCAAAGACTAATCAGTGGAGACCTTTTCAAGCCATTTACTGAACTCGGCGACAGGGATCTTCACCATCCCGTGCGCCATGATGCTATTGTCCGTTGGGTTTTGCCGCGGCAACAGCGCAGACCCCTTTCTCATATCCACAAAAGATTGCATTGCAGACTCGGGAATAGCGCCTTCTGCCGTACCCGACGCCTTTAAAGCCTCGTATTCAAATTCAACCTGCCTGTGATAGCGAATGCCAAACAGAAAAGCATCGGCGTGTTCCGCCAGTTCGCCGAGCCTGGGATCGAGAGCGGTCAGAACTCCTTCTATTTCCGGGTTTCGCGTTGGTGTCCATACCATGGTCCAAGTCTCGTCATCGCGTCGCAGATGGGCGAGCTTACCTGCGAAAACCGAATCTGGTGCGTCGTGGGCCAGGTACCGGTCAAGCTCCTCGCGCACGCTCGGGATCCATCCGAACAGCAGCACGTCTGAGCCGAGCACCGCCAGCCAGCGGACATCGTCCATCTCACCGCGCTCCCGCGCAAAGGGTTGAATCACAAGTATAGGAAGTCCACGATACTGGATTAGGCGAGCCCCGCTCTCTACAGCAGACTTATAGATGCGCGCCTGGTCGAAGTGTCCGCTCATCAGCAAACTGTGCTCATTCAGGTAGCCGCCAATGTCATTCTTCGCGACAAAAACAGCATGGTGAATAGACAATGTGCTGTCAGCACCGATCAAGGCTAGAACATCATTGAGGTCCATCCTGTTGCTGTGGGTCATCAGAACAAAGCTGCCCGGCAGTTCCTTGGGCGGCGGACTGTCCATACCGGCCACAATCAGCGCGCTGGGAGAGACAAGAGAAAGCAGCCTCGTGTCAGACGATAAGGCATGGCTGACTGAAGGCGCGAATAATGAGAAAAGAGCAATCAAAATACCTGGGAATCGCCGCATAAAACCTCCGTTGCGCATGAAAGTGGCGCGACCACCCCAGGAATGACAAAAGCCCGTGTTTTTAACTTTTTCTTTAGTGATTTCTCAAAGAAGCAACCCTTCTCAGCAATCTACGAAATTATTCGTAGATTGTCAACGAAAATCTTCGTAGATTTCTGGCGGCTGCCGAACCTACTATTTTTGAGCCCTCCAGAAATTGTCATTTTCTGACGACCGCTAAAAAAGAACCTGCTTTCCTTCGGCGAGAATGACAGGTGCTCGATCGTCATTTTTTTAGATTTGATCGCTCGTTTTCACTGGCACCAGAGACTACTACGTTAACAGCGAAGTGTCGGTTCAATTTTTCTTCACGCGCGCTCTCTGAAATTCTGGAACTGCTGGCAACATTGCCGCGTATTCGGCAACATGACACGCGACCTGCGGTTTGCTCTACGCATGATCTTTTCTCACCGGTGGTTTTCGGCTGCTGTTGTGGTTACGATCGCGCTGGGGATCGGCCTCAACACCATGGTGTTTACGCTGGTCAACGCGGTGTTGTTCAAGCCTGTGCCTGTGCCCGGTGGCGCGCAACTGGTAGCGATCCGCAATCGAAACCTTACGCAAAACGCAGACGACAATGCGATGCGAGTGTCATATCCGGACTTCCGCGATTACCGTGCTCAGTCCTCCTCGCTGGCAGCGCTGGAAGCATCCATTGGCGAGGAGGGTGTGCTGGGCGAGAATGGCATTCCGCCGCAGGCTTACCGAATGGAACGGGCCTCATCGGGCATCTTCGAGATGGTGCACATCCAGCCCATACTCGGACGTGGATTTCTACCAAGCGATGACAAGCCAGGCGCCGCGCCGGTCCTTATTCTTGGGTACGGTGTCTGGAAAGATCGTTACGGCAGCTCGCCTAACGTGATTGGCCGCCAGGTGCGCGTCAATGAAAAACCGGCGACCATCGTCGGCGTCATGCCGAAGGACTTTAAATTTCTTACTAATACAGACATGTGGATGCCTCTGGTTCCGACTCCGGAACTCGAAAAGCGCGATAACCGGTCGCTGCAGCTCTCCGCCATGCTCAAACCCGGTGTGAGCATGATTCAGGCGAATGTCGAAATGAACGGAATCGCCCGTCGTCTGGCTGCTCAATATCCTGACGACAAAGACCTTGGCATTTCTGTTGAGACGTTCCATGAGCGCTATAACGGCGGGCCCATCCGCATCGTGTTTCTGCTGATGATGGCAGCGGTTGGATTCGTGCTGCTGATTGCCTGCGCCAATGTTGCAAACATGATGCTGAGCCGAGCCTTGCTGCGGCAGAGGGAAATGTCGATCCGTTCGGCACTGGGAGCATCTCGCTGGCGGGTTGCGCGTCAGTTGCTGGTCGAGAGCGTGCTTCTCAGCGTGCTTGGAGGCGTGCTCGGGCTGGGCCTGGCCGCGCTTGGAGTTCACTGGTTCGATCTCTCCACACAGAACGTCGGCAAGCCATACTGGATCGAGTTCACCATGAACTACACGGTCTTTGGCTACTTTGCCGCTCTCTGCATTCTTAGCGGACTGGTTTTCGGTACAGCGCCGGCGCTGCGTTTTTCGCGCGTGGATGTGAATGAAGTGATGAAGGAAGGCGCTCGCAGCGCGGGCAGGCATCGCGGCGGCAGCCTTTCAAGCCTGCTGGTGGTTTTCCAGTTCGCGCTTACGCTTGTGCTGCTTACCGGGGCTGGAGTATTCGTACGTAGCCTGCTGGAAAGCCTGTCGGCCAATCGATTGGTGCCGGCGGACCAGATCACGACAGCGCGTATCGATTTCCCTGAAGACCGCTATAAAGGCACGGATGCGCGCCAGCATTTCTACGATCAGCTACTGCCGCGAATCAAAGCGCTTCCCGGCGTGACGCATGTAGCTCTTACATCGAACCTGCCCGGGCTGGAGGCAGCGTCAAGCGATATCGAGATCGAACGTGGCGAGGTAGATAACCCGGCGCATCGGCCTGCGGTGTCGTATGTGGTGCAGTCGCCGGGTTACTTCGAGGCGATCAATCTGCCGATTCTGCTGGGGCGCGATTTCAACGAGATTGACGGCACGGCGAATCATAAAGTCGCCGTAGTCACGCGGGAATGCGCGGAACACTTCTGGCCCAGACAGGTGGCGATTGGGAAGCGGTTCCGTTTCTATGACGACAAGGGCAAGCCGGGCGAATGGATCACCATCGTCGGAGTCTCGGCAAACATCGTCCAGGAACTCAACGAAAAGTCGCCAAAGCCTCTGCTCTTTGTGCCCTTCCGCCAGATGGGCTGGAACGGCATGGCTCTATTGATACGCTCCAGTGGTAATCCCATTCCGGCAGTGCGCGCCGCCGTGCAGAATCTCGATCCGAATTTGCCGCTGCGGGAGGTCTATACCTTGCCTCAGGCGATTCGGCACCAGCAGTGGTATCTGCATCTTTTCAGCAAGCTCTTTTCTGGCTTCGCTTTAATTGCGCTGATGATGGCGGCGGTGGGGATCTATGCCGTTCTTGCCCAGGCGACTAACAGCCGCACGCAGGAAATTGGAATACGCATGGCCCTTGGAGCCAATGCAGGCAATATCCTCAACCTGGTGATGAGACGAGGGCTGTGGCAGATTGCAGCGGGTCTTACTCTCGGCCTCGCTGCAGCGTGGCCCGCGACACGGCTTATGGCAAGCCTGCCGCTTGGGGCCTCTCCCTCAGACCCGCTCGTCTTCATGACTGTCGCCGCAGTACTGGCAATCGTCGGACTGTTTGCCTGCTGGCTGCCGGCGCATAGAGCCGCCGCGCTGGATCCGGTGAAAGCTATCCGCTACGAATAGAGTTCAAGCCAGGCCGGAAATAATCGCGCGGTATTCGTCTTCGGGAAAGGCGCGCAGCGTCTCGGTTTGAACGTTGCCCGTTGAAGCCAGAGTGAGGATCGCTTTGGCAAAGGTTGCGTCATCAGGAGCCTCTCCGACGAGCACCATGTCGTAACGGCCCATGGTCATGTAGAAATCTTTCAGTTTGACGCCGGATCCTGCAAACAAATTTCGTCCTGCGTCCAGCCGCGAGGGGCTCTGCTTCACGCTTTGTATACCCTGATTTGTCCACTTTCCGAGAACAACGTAATTCGGCATAAATCACCTCGGACGGATAATCTTTCCCAGACTCTGCAGTCTGTTGCATCCGAGCGGGCAGGAACTCCGTCGGGAGAGAATACTACCTGAATGCAGGCTTACCGAGGGAAAATCTTCCATCGATTCTGCATGAGTGAGCCTTCGTCGAAGAGACACATATACTCAAAGACGGAAGCGACTGCTCAAGCCGCACTCTGCATTGAAAGGGCTGCGAATGGCCACAGTAAAGCTTTGGAACGATGAAGAAGTCTCAGCCAACCCTCGCGTAAAAGCGGCATTTGACGATATACGGGTCACCCGAAAATCCGATTTTGTAAATAACTTTTGGCGAGCGCTCGCCAATCAACCAGAGCTTCTTGAACGGACGTGGTCAGGCATCAAGCAGGTTATGGTCGAACCGGGCGCTCTCGATCCTCTGACAAAAGAGCTGATCTACATCGCTGTATCGACCATCAACAGTTGCAGCTACTGCATCCATTCCCACACGGCAGCAGCGCGGGCGAAGGGCCTCACCGATCAGCAGCACGCCGAGTTCCTTGCCGTCGTCGGCATGGCAGCGGAAACTAATGCGTTGTCAAATGCGCTCCAGGTTCCGATTGATCCCGAATTCAATGTGGGATAGAACGATGGGTATTTGGCGCAGGCAGTACTCTCAAGACGGCGCGGATGCGCGAAAATGAATGAATGCAGTTCATTGATCTCAAAGCGCAGTACCGCAAGCTGAAATCCGACGTTGACGCCCGCATCCAGGCGGTACTCGATCACGGGCAGTTCATCCTCGGTCAGGAAGTAGCAGAGTTGGAATCTCGTCTCGCCGCGCGCACCGGATCGAAATACTGCATCAGTTGCGCCAGTGGGACGGATGCGCTGCTGCTGGCGATGATGGCTTTCGGCATCAGCCCCGGAGATGAGGTCGTTACTTCGCCTTTCACCTTCTTTGCCACGGGCGAAATGATTGCGCTGCTTGGCGCCGTCCCCGTCTTCGTGGATATTGATCCGGAAACATACAACATTGATCCCGCGAAGATTGAAGCCGCCATTACGCCACACACGAAGGCAATCATGCCCGTTAGCCTTTACGGTCAGTGCGCGGACATGGATCCGATCAATGAGATCGCGGCGAAACATGGCCTCGCCGTGATTGAAGACGCTGCGCAGAGCTTCGGTGGAACCTACAAGGGACGCGAATCCTGCAACCTGAGCACGATTGGCTGCACCAGTTTCTTCCCCTCGAAGCCGCTGGGCTGCTATGGCGATGGCGGAGCGCTCTTCACCAACGAGGATGACCTCGCCCGAAAGATGATCGAGCTGCGCAACCACGGACAGAATGGCCGCTACCATCATGTCAGCATTGGCATCAATGGCAGGCTGGACACGCTTCAGGCTGCGATCCTGCTGGCCAAGGTGGACATTTTCGACGATGAGCTGGCGGCGCGTCAGCGTGCCGCAGCTACCTACTGCGAGCAACTCAGTGACATAGTCCGAACACCGATCATCCGCGATGGATACACCAGCGCCTGGGCGCAATACACTGTCGAGGTCGATGATCGCGGTACCGTCCAGCAAGCTTTGCAACAAGCGGGAATTCCCACCGCCGTCCATTACCCGGTCCCGCTGCATCTGCAACCTGTCTTTGCCCGCCTGAATCTCAAGGAAGGGGGATTCCCGCACTCCGAGCGGGCAGGGAAGCGCGTATTGAGCCTTCCCATGCACCCTTATCTCGAACCAGCCCAGATCGAAATGATCGCGCAGGCAGTGCGCCAGGCTGTTGCCGGTGTGACCACAGTTACCAAGTGAATACAAAAATTCAAGACGAAAAACTATAGAGGGATTGACACCGGCTACCTTCAGGTGAAGAATCGCATCAAACATTTTAAGACCGAAATGTTTTGAGGTCATCGGGCCGCCTATGTTGGCAGACCGCTTCACCACCCGCGACGTTCTTGAACTAACGGGCGTCACCGCGCGCCAGTTGCAGTGGTGGGACGAAAAGCGCGTCGTAGTGCCAGAGCGTGAAGGCCGCAACCGCATCTACTCGACAGCCGACCTGGTCGAAATCCTCGTCATTGAAGAGCTTCGCCAAAGGCACATCTCGCTGCAGCAGGTGCGCCGCGTGCTGCGCTTCCTGCGCAAAGAGGTACACAGCCGCCTGGCCGACATCGCGCAGGGCAACGTGGAGCACCACTTACTTCTGGATGGCAAACACGTCTATCTTGAGTCGGATTCGCGGCAGATTGTCGATCTCATGCGCAACACAAACCAGCCGATGCTGTTGATATGTTTATCAGACGCCGTTAGCCGGTTGAAGGTTGACGTCAACGAAATCCTTGCCGGAAAGCCGAAAAAACCGGCCATTGGGCAACGAAGCAAAAGGAGGGCACCGGAAGCAGCGAAGACAGCATAAAAAGCGATACCCAGACGACATTAGTAACACTATTTAAAGCTGGCCCCAAAAAGGAGGCAAGTATGTCCGCAGAATTGCAGTTGTTGGAAGAATGGATCCCCGAACAAATGGAACCGGGAACCTTGTTTGTGCTCGAAAACGCCGGAAGTATGGGCGATGCGAAGAATCCTTACTGGGCCGTGCTGGCTTGCCCAAGCTGCGGAGCGCTCGGCCTGATTACGCGGGCGCAATTTGCCGGTCTTGAATCGATGATCTGCGGAGCAAACAACTGCTCGGCTGAGTACTATCTGCGCGACGAGGAGATTGAGTATCGCAAGCCGCACTGAGTTGGAAATCCAAATGAGAAAGGCTGCCCATCAGGCAGCCTTTTCTGTAAGGAAACAGCGATTGTAAGAGGCTAGGCGCGTGTGTAGGACGCTATTGCGCTGGCTTCGTCGTCCTTTACGTCAAAGACGGTATAGAGCTTGGTGATCTGAAGCAGATCGTGGACCTTTTTGGTCAGGTTCAGAAGCTTCAGCTCGCCGCCCTGGTTGCGGACTGTGGTGTAAGCGCTGACCAGCTCGCCAATGCCCGAGCTGTCGATGTAATTCACGTCAGCAAGGTTGAGCAGTATGAGCTTGGATCCCTTTGCCAGTAGATCCCGGACAGCATCGCGCAACTGCACACTGCCTTCGCCGAGGGTAATGCGGCCGCTAAGGTCGAGAATGGTGACACCGTCGACCTGACGGGTATTCAGCTTCATGCTCACGTAAGATTCCTCCTTAAAACTAACTGCCGGTTTGAGCGGTCCCAAGATGCTTGATCAGTGTCAGCTCGGTTCCAGGATGCAATAGCTTGAAGTGTACCTCATCCATAAAAGAGCGGATAAGAAAGATTCCACGGCCTGAGCCGCGCAAAAGGTTCTCCGGGGCGAGGGGGTCGGGAAGGGTGTCCGGATCCAGCCCTTTTCCCTGATCGGCTATGCGGATTACCAGCGAATCGCCTGTATTTTCAAAGGATGCCGTAATGCGCTTGTCTGGATCATAGGAGTTGCCGTGCAGTACCGCATTTACGGCTGCTTCGCGCACCGCCATCGCAATGCGAAATACCTCATCTTCGTCCACGCCTGCCTTCTTAGCCATCTGTTCGGCGGTTTGTTCAACCCGGTTCACGCTGTCGAGTGAGGACTCGAGTGTATACGTTATCCGGCTTGCCTGCGATCCAGTCAATTGTTGATCCTCGCCATAGTGCATGGACATCCTTTTCTTTAACCTGTTGTAGGGCAGTTTGCTTGCTCAACGATGCAATGTCAAGCAGGTGGACGGTTGGATGCAACAAATCGTTGCACGGTGAGTGGGCTCAACAGCCATCTGCTTGTGTCTTATTGAAAAGGGACGCAGCAAAACGCATGTCCTGTTAGACTGCACGCGGGACGCGAAACTGAATGAATGAAAAACGCAATGGCCCCAGCCTGACTCTGCTGCTCGGCACGCCTATAACCGAGCCGCGGGGAAGCCTGTTTGGGCGGCTGAATGACATTGCGGTTGCGACCGGCACTGATGCTGGCCGGATTGCGGGCCTGGTTCTCAAAACGAAAAAAGGGCTGGAACTGGTCCCGGCGACGGAAGTGATGGGCACTCCGAGCGGGGCGCTTGAGCTGCGCTCGACCGAGGCAGTGCAGCCGCTTCGCGGCGATGAGAATTTCATTCTGCTGAAGCATGACCTTCTGGACCGCCAGATTATCGACGTGCATGGGCGCAAGGTTGTGCGCGTCAATGATGTGGACCTGCAGTGGTTTTCGCGCGAAGAGAAGCAGGATCTGCGCGTGCGCGAGGTCGAAGTCGGACTTCGGGGCGCCGTTCGCAGGCTGCTGCTGGGCGTCATGCCCAGAAACGCGCTGGACAAGCTTGCCCGGCAGTTTCCGCCGCGGGTTATTCCCTGGGAGTTCGTGGATGTAATCGAGGTGGATCCGGCGCGGCGGGTGAAGCTGAAAATTGAGCATGATCGCCTGGCGCAGATGCATCCGTCAGACATCGCTGACATTCTCGAAGATCTGGCCCCGGCAGAACGCGAAGCAATTCTGACCACGCTGGATGAAGAGGTTGCCGCAGAGACGCTGGAAGAGGTCGAACCAAAGCTGCAGAAGGCTCTGGTTGAATCGATGGATTTCGAGACCGCTGCGGGAATTGTGGAGGAGATGGATCCAGGTGCGGCTGCTGATTTGCTTGCTGAACTGCCGGAAGAGCGCTCTGAAGCCATTCTTGGAGAGATGGCACCGGAAGAACGGCAGGAAGTGGAAGAACTGCTCGAATTCCGCGAAGACTCAGCAGCCGGGCGCATGACGCCGGCCTTTGTGCAGGCGAGAGTGGAAGCGACGGTCGCCGATGGAATCGAGGCGTTGCGCATGTTTGAAGCCGATCCCGAAGGCGTCACCGAAATCTACCTGGTGGATGAGAAGAGGGCCCTGAAAGGTGTGGTGCCATTGGCGCGGATGATTCTGGCAAAGCCGGAGACGCGGCTGGATGTCCTCACCGATCCTCGATTTATTTCGTGTAGAGCGGACGCACATCAAAATGACGTTGCCGAGCTGTTCGATAAATACAACCTGCGGGCATTACCGGTGGTGGACAGCGAGGGCAGGCTGGTGGGTATTGTCGAGGCAGACCACGTCATCGCCTTTCTCAGAGACAGGCTCTAGGCTGGCGTTCTGTCAATCCGTGCGCGCGTGATATGTTCGCATAGGAAGATTCCCCTAAATTCTTTGCGATGTAAACAACCAAGTACCCAGCGCCACGCATGCTGAAACGATGGAGAACCCGGATATTTCTGTTCCTTGCGGTGCTTGGGCCGGGATTCATTACGGCGAATGTGGACAACGACCCGAATGGAATCCTCACTTATTCGCAATCGGGTGCGCAGTTCGGTTATTCACTGCTCTGGACGATTATTCCGATTACAGTGGCGCTCATCATCGTGCAGGAAATGTGCGCGCGAATGGGTGTTGTAACCGGCAAGGGCTTAAGTGATCTCATTCGCGAAGAGTTCGGCCTGCGCATGACCTTCATCGTCATGGTTCTGCTGGTCATCGTGAATTTCGGCAACGTGATAGGAGAGTTCGCCGGTATTGCCGGCAGTCTTCAGCTATTCCATCTCTCGAAATACATTTCTGTGCCGATTTGCGCTGCATTGGTGTGGCTGCTGGCTGTGCGCGGGGACTACAAGAGCGTCGAGAAGGTATTTCTCACTGCGTCAGCCTTCTACATTGCCTACATCATTACGGGAGTGCTTTCAGGGCCAAGCTGGCACACTGCTATCGTCGCGACCGTTAAACTGCCCCCGCGAGCATTTTGGAATCAACATGGCTATGTCTTTATGGTCGTCAGCGTCATTGGCACGACGATCGCTCCGTGGATGCAGTTTTATCTGCAGTCTTCCATTGTCGAAAAAGGTGTCAGCATAAGGAAGTACGCGGCAACCCGGCTTGACGTGATCGTCGGGTCAATCTTCACCGATGTGGTCGCATGGTTCATCATCGTGGCCTGCGCGGCGACGCTCTGGGCGCACGGGATGGGAAACATTGCTATGCCTGCCGATGCGGCGGAAGCGATGAAGCCGCTGGCCGGTTCATATGCTTTCCTGCTTTTCGCTTTCGGACTATTTAATGCTTCGTTCTTCGCGGCGTCAGTGCTTCCTCTGTCGACCGCATATACAGTTTGCGAGGGCCTCGGCTTCGAATCTGGAGTAGACAGGAATTTTGCTCAAGCCCCTTTTTTCTACTGGCTTTATACCTTGTTGATTGCGGGCGGGGTGGCGGTAGTGCTTATTCCGGATTTTCCTCTCGTTCAGTTCTCTATCTTTTCGCAGGCGCTGAACGGCATATTGCTGCCTATAGTTATTGTTTTCATGCTGCTGTTAATTAATCGCAAGGACCTGATGGGCAAGCACGTCAATTCACACTGGTTCAACGCGGCGGCATGGCTGACGGCGATTATTGTGACCATACTGTCCGGGATACTAATGTTTCAGCAGATAGGAAATGTCTGGAAGCACTAAAAGAAAAGCCCCAATCTTTGCGGAAGATTGGGGTCAGGAGGTATTGTGTTTTCAAGAGACATTGCCAGAGTACGGGATGGCGGACAGACCGTCTTGAGCACGATGGCGGGTTTTACTCTCCACCTTTCGGTGGATGGAGATTCTGCTAAAAAACCCGCTTGTTTTCTGGTCGCTCTTTTTTGTCGGCAATTCCATATTTCTGCAATTTGTAAAGAAACGCGCGATATTCCAGGTCCAGCCTGGCGGCGGCCTGCCTGCGATTCCAGCGCGTTGCTTCAAGCGCTTCCACTAATAGCCTGGACTCCGCGAGACGGGATTGCTCCGCGAGGCGATCGATGGAAGAGCCACCGTTCCTGCCGTTCGTATGGTCGTTCGACGATGTGACTTGCTTGGGGATGGCTGGCGCGGCAGATTGAGCGAGTTCATGCGCCAATATCGACGGGTCCTGATAAACGAGCAACCGGCGCATGATGTTTTCGAGCTCCCGCACATTTCCAGGCCAGTTGTAGTCGAGCAATGCCTGACGTAGTTCTTCTGTAATGTCAGGCATCGCGGCCCCCGGCCGTAGATGCCTGCGCAGCAGAACCTCCGCGAGTGGCAGAATCTCATTCCTTCGCTCGCGCAGGGGTGGAATCACAATGCTTACCACGTTCAAGCGATAATACAGATCCTCGCGGAAGGTTCCCTGTTCGATAGCCTGTCGCAGGTCGCGATGCGTTGCCGCAAGGACTCGGACATTGACCCGGACTGTCCGGTTGCTGCCCAGAGGCTGAATCTCACCGTCCTGCAGGACCTGAAGCAGCTTCGCCTGGAGGCGAATGTCCATGTCGCCAATTTCGTCGAGGAGAATTGTCCCGCCCTGTGTGATTTCAAATTTGCCTGGCTTGTCGATGATAGCGCCGGTGAAAGCGCCTTTTTCATAGCCGAATAGCTCGCTTTCAACGAGCTCGGAAGGCAAGGCTGCGCAGTTCAGTTTCAGGAACGGCTTATTGGCGCGCGGAGAGCAGGCACACAATCGCCGCGCCATCACTTCTTTTCCTGCTCCGGTCTCTCCATGTAGCAGAACAGGCACGTCGGCCATGCCAACGCGCGCAAGAAACTTGGACGAAAATAAAGACGAAGCGCCATGGTCATGTTCTGAATGTGGCGTCTGGTCTTCCTGCCGTGCCTTTTCCGCTAAGACTCCAGCGGTACTGGCAGCGTGCTGGATGATTTGAGTCAGCCCCTCCACAGTCGCTGATTTTTGCAGCATGTGAATGTTGCCATTCTGCACGGGAAGATTGCTGGGCAGGCTCCGTGCATTTTCAGGAAGCAGCAGAATCTGCAGGTACGGATGGATTGACGAGATTTCTGAAAGCACGGCGAAGTCCTGCTCGCGTCGCATGGTGACATTGCAGAAAAGCGCCACCTTCGCGGCACAATCAGGATCGCGAAGATAGGGGATCGCTTCCGGAACGTCCTTCAACTGGAGAAGGTCGTAGTTCTGGCTCAAGCAAACATGAGCGCTGCGGTTCTCCCCGATGATGACAATCTCGCCTGGCATAGTTTCACTTGGCCCGTTGGCCGCATCGTTAGTCGCCCAATCTGCTCCCTGGACACCCGGCAATCAATTTTTTCATTCGCGTCAGGCTGGAAGGCTTTGCTTCAACAACAATTTATTGGTCTATCCTGACGAGAGTATTTACCTGAACACTGTGCCATTTCCAGAGGGCCTCCAACAACCTTTCTTTGGCATTTGATTACCATTGATTTTTACCCTCGTAAAATCAATAGACCAAAGTAAGTTACCTGTTTCATCCAGCGTCGGTCATGCCTATTTTTGTGCCGATAGGTGGCAGTCTGGAGCTCAAGGCAATTAAGCCAAGACACGATCAATACTTTCCACTCTTTAGGAATAGTGGCAAAAGTTCGGGAGGCTGAGAAGTGAGCCTACGCCTGCGAAACGCAAAAAAATGTTGGCAAAGTGGAAGCTTAAGACTTTGGCGCGCTGATTGCTATGTTTTCAAATCAGCCGGGGAGCATTGTTCATGGAATACAGTTCCCAAACACGAAATTTCGAGACATATACCGTGCCAATTCATCGCGATATTTACCCGAATCTGAAGTTGAGAATTTATACGAGCGGCCTTCGTCAAAATCGAATGGCGAAAATGCTGGGCATTGATGAAGCCCATCTGAGCAAGATCATCAACGGCTTTCGTGAGCCCAGCGAAGATTTGCGGGAGCGGATCGCCGAAATCCTGCACGCCGACCCCGAATGGCTGTTCCATAAGGTCTTCATTACTGAGGAAAATTCCGGCTTCGATAGTGGAGCCATGCCGTCAAATAGACCGAACCGATAGGCGTAGAGATAGCCAGGTACGTTGCGCCAGTCAACTGACTTGTATCTCTATGCCCTCGCGAGAAAGCGCAATGCGCGGATGCCGGGCATGAAGAAGTAAGCGCCACCGCGGACGGTAACAAACTGAGGAAGAGTATTGATCCTGCGGTTCGCCGAATTCTTCTGCGCCAATGAAAATGTGTTGGTGACGGGGCAGCCCGGAATCGGCTCGCGATTTCCCAGCAAGGGGTCGCTCTCCTCGGTGAGGCCGCCGAACTTGCTGCTCATCACCCAGGCGCTTTGCACAAATTCAAACTGGCGCGAGATGTTGGCTCCCAGGGCAATGAAGTGTATTCCACGGCTGGCCTCGTCTTGTAGGCCGGCGTGCAGCGCGTCTGCAACCGACAACCCAGGCCCATATTCGCGTCCGCGGCGAAGAATCCGATGAAAACGGGTGGAAGCAATCACGTCCTGGCCAAAGGAATTTTCTCCGAAGCCGAGCGTGTGCTTGAGTTTTGAGAATATGTTGTTGCTCGCCCCGGGCAGGTCGGTTGTTCGCGGATTGGCGCGCCGAATGTGCGACCCCAATGGGCAGCGCAGCCCGGGGGCGTCAACGTCGAAGGTGAATTGATTCCGTGCGGCGTCCTCTTTGTCGATCCCGGCAATTGGCTGGCTGCTTAGTTCCACCAGAGGTTGGCCATTCTGCCTGCGGCCCACAAACGCTTCGGCGAGTTCCTGGCGGGCCTGTGGATCGGAATGCGCCTGCTTATCGACAAACTGCCAGAATCCGCGAACGTCTTGTGTCAACTGACGAAAAACCAGATACGTCCCATTCCGGCCTAGGTCGAGCATCCCCGGTTGATCTTCGGCAACCGGCAAGACTGAAGGCGAATTGCTGGCAGGAAGAAGCGGACGGTCCGTATATTTGCCGTATTCGTTGGGGTAGCCGAGCAGAAATTCCCCGAGCGAGACCAGATTGCCATATACAAGCTCGTCGCCCTTGACCTGTCGTTTCTGCTGCCAGTCAATGGTTGGCTGGCTGACGCCATCAGTAAAGCCGAAAGGCTCTACGCCGAACAGGTTTGACGTAGGCAGGCAATCGAGCACTTCAAAAGCGTCGTTCCAGTCCGGCCCGCGAACCGTTTGCGACCAACTGTCGAGAAGGGTTTCGCGGGCATAAATCATCACCACGAGGTGGGGAATCTTGCCTTCGCCGCCCCATTCCCAATGCTGTGGAGCGTTTGCGCCTATATCTCCCAGTCGCAAAGAACGGTTCTCCTCACCCGCCATGCCTGAGCAGAATTCCGCTGAGAATCCAGAGAGAATATCTTCCGCAAGTCCAAGCGCGCGCAATCCGTCGGCGGTGAACGCAACCTGAAGGGCCGTGTCCGGAGCCTGCGACAGGGCAACTGCATCCGACACGGGCGCGGACGCAAGCCACGACCGCGCTGCGGCTGCATCGCGAATGCGTAGCAGGTGAAATGAGGCTTCAGTAAGCGCGCCATAGCCGAAACGTACCAAGCCCTGAATGTCAGCGAAATCGACTGAAGATGGCTTCGTCATGGCAGTCCTCAAAGAAGTTGGGCCCATTGCTGCAACTGCGAATCAGACATGGCCGGATTTTCAAGCCCCTGGCGAATGAGCGTGTTTCGCTCCAGGTTGAGCGCCGTCAGGCCGGGATGCCCGTTGTACCAAACCTCTGTCGCCAACTCGTGTCTGCGGATGAAGTACTTGAACTTCTGCTCGTCTTTGGCGCCGTCGAGCACCAGCCAGTTGCTCGTGGGGTATCCAATGCCGTTGCTGAAGACGACGTTCAGGCCGAAAGCGACCTTGTCGATAAAGTCGTCCATGTAGCTGTCCAGGCTGCCGTCGTAATTGCTGGCAAAGAAGAGCCGCTTCTTGTCATCGAGAAACGTCCAGCGTGCGAAGTGAATGGTAGTCACTCGTGCAAGCCGGCCGCGATTGAAGATGTGCCGCGTGGTGTAGTTGATGAGCCAGAGAATATAGATGAGCGTCCAGCGGCGAAACAAACCCGGTTTCACGCTGCCGAATGCACTGAATTGATTGGTGACATCATGGTCTTCAAGGGCAGCCAATTGGTTCGCGTGCGTCTGATCAGGACGAGGTGCGATTTCCAGGTCTCTTCGCTCGCGCCGGCGGAGTTGAAGGATAAAAATGGGCGCGTACACGATGAGCAGGGGCAGGAGAAGCAGCAACAATAGAGGTATGGCAACAAGATGGGCGATGTTTCTGATATCCCAAAGAAGCGGGGTTGCCGACTCCGGCGTGAGCTGAAGCCGTCCGGCGCTTTGCTCTGATGTAATGAAGGCGCGCAGTTCAGTTTGTAGCTGGCGCGGCGGCAAATTCGCACGCGAGCTGTCAGCGTTAAGCCATTCGCGAATGGCCTGCTGTAATGCGCTTTCTTCGTGGACCTGCTGCATCGTCCGGCCAAGCCAGTTCACATAGGCGGTGGCCGGATTCCGATGGTATCGCTTTATCCATGCAACTAAATCTGTTCCCTGTGAGAATCCTTCACAGTGCGCGAAAATGCGCGCCAGCCCCGCGGAAGAGCACCCGACTAATTTCGAGAGAAAAGTGTCGAGCGTGCCATCGAAATCACAGAGAAACGCGAGATAAATGGGATATTCAGGCTGGGGAAGGTTGTAGACACGAATGTCTCCGAGCGTCTGGTCTTGGAGTATGACCAGACGCGCGAAGTGCAGTTCTTCCAGCCGCGCAAAGGGTACAAGCCCATTTTCCGGATCAACCACGCCCGGCGCGCTATTCATCGAAAGTAGCAGGCTTCGCAGATCTTCTATGCGCCCGGCGGCGATGGGCGCCACGAAGTTTAATTGCGCTTGCGGAATCATTGTCCCGGAAACTGGACTGCGAAGTTGATGAGTTTGCTGTTCTTCCAGTAGACGATTCCGAGATACAGCCCCGGGCTGATGATGCGAATTTCGTCCCGAATCCAGTGCGCCACCAGCGACGTTTCGGAATAATCCAGAACGATGCAGTCCTTCTTATCAAACCAGCTTGTTCCTTTGTAGACCTTGGCGATGATCGCGTTGATCCCAAGAGGGAGAATGCGGTTGCGGAGCGTTCCACTGGCGGCGTCGAAGGTCTTTCCCTGCCATGCGAAATGATTAATGAACTCGGCAATCTCAGCGGAATACGTGGTGCCGGGCGCGATGATGGCGGTCCCATTCGCCGGGCCGTCAGGGATGTCGCCAGGCTCGCTGGCGCTGAACAGATCGTCGAGCTCTTTCTGGGACATGGCCAGTAATTGAGGAACTGTATATGGCATAGAATTTGAACTCCTCGAAAAGTCTGGAGCGCATACACGCCTCCGACAAAATAGTGCGCCCCAACTCCGGCGCGTTGCAGGACTGCACTGTGAATTGCAGTCAAATATCGTTTGGAACCCGGAAGTTGTCAATCGAAAGATTTCGACTAGTTTCCCGCGTCTTCAAGGATGACGTCCGCGGCTTTTTCGCCGATCATATAGACCGAACACACTATAAAGAACCCCGGAATACGGGGAAAGACTGATGCGTCGACGACGCGCAAGCCGGTTGTTCCATGAACGCGAAAGCTGCTGTCGAGCACGCCACCGGATTCTTGCGGTCCAATGGCGCAGGTGCAGGAAGCGTGGTGCCCCCATGCGTTGTTGCGAATATATTGGCGCAACTCATCATCGGACTGAAGCGCGCTGCCCGGCAATGTTTCTTCTGCGATCACATTGTTCTGGCGGAGCTTGTCCGTCAACGTCCGTACAAAGCGGATGCCGTCTACGACGGAATCCAGATCTTCGCCGCCATCCGGAGTGCCCTCTTCGAAGTAGTGAAAATTGATTTGAGGCATATCAAGGGGATCAGCAGAGCGCAGCGTAACTTCACCGGCGCGGTTGTTCGTGTGGGCCTTAAGTACAGCCCAGGTCAGGTAGTCCCGGTTGGTGGCGAACACCTGGGAATAACCGGGGAAATAGCCTTCAAAGCGGCCCAGTACGGCGAGGCAGAAGATATCCGGCAGGGGACGATCGGGTGCCGATCGTTTGAACAGCGACAGCACTGTGCCGTTTGTTATGTATGCGCCATCGTGGCCATTGGCCCAGCACTCATACTGGGGATCGCCTTTGTAGAATTTTGCGCCATTAAATACTTCCCACTCGGCGAAATTCATGCGATTTACAACACCGATCTCATAGCGATCCTGCAGGTTCTTACCAACGCCGGGAAGGTCAACACGGACCTCAATTCCATGGCCTCGCAGTTCGTCAGCGGGTCCGATGCCCGAAAGCATGAGCAACTGCGGCGTATTGAACGCGCCTCCAGACAGAATGACTTCACGCCGGGCATTCGCGACGCATTTTATGCCGGGTGATGCGCTGGCTGAGGCGTGCGCACGATAGAGCCGTGCTCCCTTCAGATATTCCACTCCGGTGGCGCGCTGGTTCTCATCGAACAGCACACGTGTGGCGAGGGCGTCTAGTTCGATTTGCAGCTTGTTCGGATATTTTGCCGCAACCGTCAACAAGCGCTCGCGCGCGCCCATCCTGGCATGGTTCTTGGTCGTCAGCGGCATATAGCGCAGGCCGGTCGCGTTTTCTTTCACAGTCCGCCAGTCGTTCGGGTCCCCGAGGCTTTCAATCGCCCATCGGGCCTGGTCGGCAACATCGCCTAACTCCGCGGCTGCTTCGTTGATCGATGCCAGCAACACTTTCAGTAGGTCGTCCTTCAACAACGCCGATAGCGGAAGGGCGACTTCGGTTTGCAGCCATCCATCCCAGCCGTGCCGCGTAGGATTAATGCCGAACTTTACCTCCAGGCGCTCTGGCCAGCGATGGTGGCAGTCCTCCATCCGCTCGAAATAGTGGCGCATGTTGTCGCTGTTCCAGGATTGGTCATCGGTAAGCTGCGCGATTGCATCCCAGTCGGCATTGTGCGGATAGACGAAGATCATCGCGTTGTGCGCGGTGCAGCCGCCCAGCGTTCCGGCGCGTGGATACAAGACCCCATCGACCTGCTTGCTGTCATACACATCGCGATATTTTGGATCGAGCTTCTGCGCCTGCGTGTCGGCATAGTGGCGGACAAAGAAGTCCCAGCGCATGGCTTCGTTTTCTGAGGCGAAGGGGTGGAAACAGGGCACGTCGTAGTCGTCTGGGAGTCTGTCGGCCCCCGGCGTGCCGGCATCGGCGGCAGGAAGCTGCTTGCAGTCGCTGCCTGCCTCAAGCAAAAGCACGGTATGGCCGGCCTCCGCCAGACGAGCTGCCACAGTGCCTCCGCCCGCTCCGGAGCCGACGACAATATAGTCCCATGTGTCTTGTGAAGGGCCATTAGCGTTCATTTGTAATCGATGTTCCTGGATCACCAGCATCCTATAAGAAATTTTTGCTGCGAAACTGTAAGTTTTGCCCCAAAGAATCTGTTCAGGAACGGGTCATCTTCGCGATAGAATTGCGCACTACTACTGCTTTATTTTCCGAAGAAAACGATAGCGATGTCTCTTGGCCCGCGCATCAACGACGCCATTCTCGGTCTGGTCACACTGGAACATCGCGTCGATCCCTATTTCCGAGATGGCTTTAATGCGCTCTTGCAGCACCCTCTCGTCAATATGGTGCAATTCTTCCTGCGCCTGCTTCACAAAAATCCTGAGACCGCTCTGTGTCAGGAGATTGTTGAACCCGATGAGCAACAAATCGCCGCAGCCATTACTGAAAAGATGAAGGAGTTTACCGCGCTAGAATACCAAGGTCGCACGGCGGAACGAGCCGGGAACACAAAGACATATGGTGTCGTTCGCGCCGAATTTCAGGTCTTGGAGGAGGTACTGCCCATCGTCAGAAAAGGGGTGTTCGCCGAAGCTAAGACCTATCCAGCGTGGATCAGATTCTCAGGGCCTGGGCCATTGTCGCCGCCTGATGTAGCCGACGCCGGAATCTTGAGCATAGGCATTAAAGTCATGGGCGTGGCGGGAGACAAGCTCCTGGGCGACGAAAAATGGACACAGGATTTTCTCGGCATCAGCTGTCCCACATTTACGACTCCGAATACAAAAGAAAACCTGAAGCTCCAAGGCGAGATCTACGCTCGGACTCCAGTGTTCTATTTCTTTAAACCATTTGATTCGCACCTGCTGGATGCTGTCATGCAGGGCCTATACGCACGGATGAACCGAAGTCCGCTGGAAGTGCAGTATTGGAGCTGTGTCCCATATCTGTGCGGCGATGGCCTGGCGGTCAAGTATTCCGTGCGTCCGGCATCGGATCACAAAACGAAGATACCGTGGAATCCGCCTGATAACTGGCTGCGACAATCGCTGGCGATGCGGCTGGTGAATGTAGATGTGGAGTTGGATTTCCTGATCCAGGCCCAGACGGACCCGCGCAGAATGCCGATAGAAGACGCATCGATAGAGTGGCCGGAGCGCCTGTCGCCCTTCGTTCCAGTCGCGAAAATTCGCATTCCGCGGCAGCGTTTTGACTCACCTGAGCAGCTTGACTTTGCTAACGTGCTTTCCTACAACCCATGGCATACATCCGCAACACATCGCCCGTTAGGGAACCAGAACCGTGCGCGGAAGCTCATCTACACGCAGTTGTCTGAGATGCGGCAGGCCATGAATCATGCGCCTCACATTGAGCCGGACGGCTCAGAGACTTTCCAGCAGTAATTTGTGCTGACCGGATGGATTCGCTGTGATACCATCCTCGGCCATAAAGCTCATGTGAAACATTCAGCTGTGCCGCTGCACTATGCACCAAGTCTGTGCTTCGAAACAGGAGTCCTGCTGAAAAATGACTATGTCTTGGTTTCGCTCTTCTCTCCCATGGATGGCAAGCGCTTCCATTTGCCTTGCCTTTGCGACAAGTTGCACTCATGGGCCGAAGGCAGGTGAAGTAAAAGATGAAGCGCTCCGCGCAGGCCGTGCGCCGGCGTCATTTCCAGCCGCCGATGAAGACTACTTTCACGACATGGATGGCGGCATTGCTCTGACCTCGGATGAGGTCAAGGGCCGCGATATGTGGCTGCTGTGGACGGGCGGCAACGACCGGTTCTGGGATTCGCTGGCCACCAGCAGCGTCGGCATCGTTGATCTGTTGAAGACAGTATCTTCGTATCCGAGTTACAAGTTCACCCGCGACAATCGCTGGGACTACCTCGGCCTCGTGAACGAGCCGTGCTTTAAGAAAGCCACCGGACCGGACCCAAATCATTTCGGCCTATGGCTCGATCAGCGCGACCCCAGCTGCCCGCCTGATCCGTTTGGGAACGAGCAGAAGTATCCGGGCGTAAAGATCGGAGCGCGTGGGAGCACGGTTCCTGTAGGTTCCTATTATGGCTATCCCACCGGAATTGTCGGCCTGCGCTTATTCCCGAATCCTGATTTTGACGCAGCCGCCGCCAAAAAATGGGACCCAAAGCGCTATTACGATGACCCCAGCTATTACAACGACAAGAACCTGATCCGGCCGTATCGCGTAGGCATGTCGTGCGCCTTTTGTCATGTCGGGCCCAACCCGGTCAAGCCGCCGAACGACCCGGAAAATCCGAAGTGGGAGAATCTTAGCTCAAACGTAGGCGCGCAGTATTTCTGGGTGGACCGCATTCTGGTGTGGAACCCAGACATGGGCAATTTCCCATCGCAGTTGTTCCACACTTCGCGTCCGGGCACGCTGGATACATCATTGATTTCCTCTGACAATATCAATAATCCACGCACCATGAATGCTGTTTATGGCCTGCTCCCTCGCCTGGAAGTTGCAAAGCGCTGGGGCAAGGAGACGCTCGCGGGAGGGGAACTCAATAACAAGCAGTTCAATGAATATATTCATCAAGGCGAATTGACGCAGTTTTTTCAGCCTCCGAACACGGTTCGGACGGCGCGCATCCTCAAGGATGGATCGGATTCCGTTGGCGCTCTGGGCGCGCTGAATCGCGTCTATCTCAATATTGGCCTCTTCAGCGAAGAATGGCTGCTGCACTTCCGTGAACTGGTCGGCGGTGCGCCGATCACACCGATTGAGATATCCACTGCAGAGAAAAACTCTGTCTATTGGAAGGCGACCGAGCAGCAAACTCCGGACATGGCTTTGTTCTTTCTGAAGAGCACGGAGCCGCATCTGCTGAAAGACGCGCCCGGCGGCGAGGCCTACTTAACCAAAGACCAGAACCTGCTGCATCGCGGAGCGATTGTCTTTGCCGACCGCTGCGCTCGCTGCCACTCAAGCAAAATTCCGTCTCCGGCGCCAGGGGTCGATCCCGACGGCTGCGCGCGCAAGGATTATCTGGGCTGCTGGAACAAGTACTGGGCATGGACCAAGACGGATGAATTCAAGACCGCCATGCGCAAGATTGTCCTCGATAAAGATTTTCTGAAAAACAACTACCTTTCGACGGACATGCGCGTTCCGGTGACTCTGCTGCAAACCAACGCATGCAGCCCACTGGCGACGAACGCGATTGCCGGAAACGTCTGGGATAACTTCTCATCGCAGACTTACAAAGACCTGCCTTCTGTAGGCAACATCACGGTATATGATCCCTACACAGGGAAGCCGAGCACCTACACCATGCCCGCTGGCGGGCGTGGATACACACGGCCTGCTTCGCTCATTAGCGTCTGGTCGACTGCGCCGTTCCTCCTCAACAACGCAGTAGGGAAATTCAATCCAAGCCCCTCAGTTGCAGCACGTATGGACTCATTCCAGGATTCTATTGAGAAAATGCTCTGGCCGGAGAAGCGCGATAAAGACAAGCTGCTGGGCGACAAGATCCCAGGATTGATTGATCGCACAACACAGACAAGCTATCTGCGTGTATCGGGCGGGTATCTTCCGGACTACCTGAGACCCCTCCTCGGCATTGGACAGAGGCTCTTTCCCTCGATATTCGGTGAAGGCGGCATCCAGATCGGCCCGATTCCGGCAGGCACTCCAGTCGATCTATTGGCGAACTTCGATCTTCTGGGTGAGCCGGCGAACTCGGACGAGAAGCGTCAGCGCGATGAGAAAGTTCTGAAGCTTCTGCTCAAAGTGAAGCATGACCTCGAAGCTCTGCCGAAGAATGCGTCTGATGATGACGCACGCAAGGTCTTTGCCAATCTTGAGCAGCCGCTGATGGATCTGAACAAGTGCCCCGACTTCATCGTCAACCGGGGGCACTATTTCGGCACCAGCTACTTTACCGAGGAGCCGCCCCTCACCGATCAGGAAAAGCGCGACCTGATCGAGTTTTTGAAAACTTTCTGATCATGAGCGGCGACGGAAGGTCGGTGAATTCTTCTCCAACCTCCACGACGCATGGCTTTCGCATCGTAGCGGCAGTTTTGCTGTGCGCATTTGCTGTTGTTATTGCTTTCCTGCTGGCGCGACGCCACCATCGTGACGAAATCGTCCCGGACGACGCCATGCTGGCCGGGAAGACAACCGCCGATGTCCCGCAGACGGACACGCGCGTATTCGATGCAATGGACGGCGGCATAGCTCTCGATGCCGATGAAACAAAGGGCCGCAACACCTGGCTGCTGTGGACCGCTGGAGACCAGGTTTTCTGGGACTATATGGCTAGGAACGGCTTCGGTATCGTTGACCTGCTGAAGACACTGGATTCGCGCCATCGCGCCACGCGCTTTGCACAGATGGGCCTCATCAACGAACCTAGATACGGGGAGACCGCTCAGCCGGACCAGTTTGGCCTTTGGCTGGATCAGGGGCCGCAGGAGCAGGGTGTAGACGCAAATGTCTATGGCCGTCCATCGGGAGTGATCGGACTGCGGGTTTACCCAAATCCAAAATTTGACGCAGCAGCAAAGCGCGCATGGGACCCGCAGCGCTACTACAACGATCCGTCTTACTACGCCAATCCGAAACTCGTTCGTCCTTATATTGTCGGGATGGCCTGTGGGTTCTGCCATGTCTCTTTCAATCCACTCAAGCCGCCTGATGATCCTGAGCGGCCGAAGTGGGAGAATCTTGCGTCGACTATCGGCAATCACTACATCGTTGCCGCAAAGGTATTCGCGGCAACAGCCAACGCTGACAGCTATGCCTATCAGATGCTTCATTCGTGGAAGCCGGGCACCATCGACACATCGTTTCTGGCTACGGATAATCTGAACGATCCAAGCAAGATCAACTCCATCTATGACCTGAAAGACCGTCTTTCGGTCGCGCATACTGAGGACATAAGCGGCGGCGCACTATATTTCTCAAATAGACAGACTTCGACCGCAGTCCCGCATGTTCTGAAAGACGGCGCTGACTCAGTCGGCCTGACGGGTGCGTTGAGCCGCGTGTATGTCAGCATCGGCGAATACAGCCAGGAATGGCTGCGCGATCATAACGTGATCGTCGGCGGATGGGCGCAGCGGCCCTTCGATGTGGCAAAAGCGCAAAAAGGCTCAGTCTATTGGCAATCGACGCTCGAGCGAATTCCGAACCTCGCCAAATTTCTCCTCACTATGCAAAGCCCGCATCTGGCCGACGCTCCCGGCGGCAGGGAACTGATGACTCGTGACGCAAAGGTGCTGGAGCGCGGCAAGGTCGTGTTTGCTGAGAATTGCGCGCGATGCCACTCAAGCAAGCAGCCGCCACCATCTATTGATCGAAACTCACCTCAATACGGTAAATGGATGAGGAACCAGGTACTGAAGCCGGACTTCCTCGAAAATAATTTCCTGTCTACCGAAGAAAGAATCCCTGTAACGCTGGTCCAAACCAACGCCGCGCGTGCTGCCGCTACGAACGCGATGGCCGGCCAGGTCTGGGACAACTTTTCATCGCAGACTTATAAAATGCTGCCATCAGTAGGTGAGATCGAGGTCACAAATCCGTTTGACGGCTCAACCAGCAGCTTTCTATTGCCGACCGGAGGCCCCGGATACTATCGCGTACCGTCGCTGCTGGGAATCTGGGCAACGGCGCCGCTACTGCACAACAGCGCGATTGGAGATCCCACCGGAGACCCATCGAGCAAAGGCAGAGTCGCCGCATTTGAGGACTCAATGGAGAAACTGCTGTGGTCAGATAAGCGTGCCGGGCTGAAATCCGTCCTGCGCACGACGGCGCAAAGCTACATAGAAATCCCAATTGCTTATCTTCCAAACGAAATGAATCAGTTTGCAGCAGACGGCTACCTGCGCATCGGCCCCATCCCTGCAAACACTCCAATAAACCTTCTGGCAAATGCGGACATCGATCTGTCGAATCCGAATAAAGAAGCGGATCGTCTGAAGCTCCTGGCAAAAGTTCAGGCTGCATTGCTGCGAATCAAGATTGAAAAGCTGAAGCCCGACGAGGCGCAGGCAGTCTTGTTGAAACTGGTGCCAGGCCTGCTAAAAATCAGCAAATGCCCGGATTTTGTCGAGGACCGCGGCCATTACTTCGGAACCAGCCTCCCCGACGCTGACAAGCGCGCCCTGATCGAATTCATGAAGACCTTTTAGCAACTATGGCGCATCAGGCAGAAGGCCCTTGTCCACCAGCACAGGGGGATGGCGGTGTTTCGTGGCTTGTTCATAGGCATAGGCCCAGCCGAGCAGATCGCCGTCTTTCCATCGCCGCGCAGAAATCTCCAGACCAAACGGCAGGCCATCGGCGTAGAACCCACCGGGAACAACCACAGCCGGAACGCCAATCATGTTGACCCAGCTTGTATCACTGTGTGGGCCATCGCTCAGATGCCCGTCTTGCGGCATGGTCTCATCGGGTGGAGGCATCTGTATCGCCGGATAGACGAATCCATCGAGATGCAGCCGGTCCAGGGCTTCATTGTATGCGTCGAGCATTTTTTGTCGCGGAGCAAAGTAGTTTGTCGCGGCCTGCGGATCGCTCTCCAGCGTTGTCTGAACAGCCTGTGGGCGGTCCTTCCGGTCATCACTGTTCATGCCGCCGATAATCGTCTCGGGCAAAGGAGAGCCAACAGCTTTCTCGTACTCTTCAGCCGAGTGGTACTGCGATGGGCCATAGCTGGCTAGAAATTTTTCGGTTCCTTCGCGGACATAAGGAAGCGTGCAGACGTGCGATGCAATTTCAGCAAAACTGTCAGGCAGTATGGAATCATCAAAGATCACTGTTGCACCGGCAGCGCGCAGCCCTTCGATTGCCTTCATAAAAGCTGCGCGTGTTTCCGGCCGCAAAGGAAGGCGAGCGGCGTCCCTCTCTTTCGCCGCTTCACTCGACGACTCCGCCGCTGGTATGCCCCGGAAGGGAATGCCTGCTCCCGCGAGAATGAAAGCAGGCACGCCGAAGCGTTTGCCTTTGAGCGCGTCTTTCTTCAGATATTGGGTATAAGGACCGGGCTGCGCTTTCGTCGCAGATTCGGCGGTTCGTGGATCCATCGGGTCTTTTCCTGCCATCACATCGAGCGCAATGGCGGCATCGGTTACGTTGCGCGCGATGGGTCCGGTGTTGTCGAGCAGCCAGTCGAGCGGCGCAATGCCGGCAATACTCACCAGTCCGCGAGTAGGAAAGACGCCCAGAACTGAGCTGGTTGCGGCTGGCATACGAATCGAGTTGCCTGTATCGGTTCCGTTGCCGAGAATTGCCAAATTTGCAGTGACGGCAGTGACGGTGCCTCCAGAAGAGCCTCCTGGGCTGAATCGTACGTCATATGCGTTGCCGGTTCGTCCGTAGGCTGTGCTGCGATTCGTGTCGCTCGCAGCAAAGTCCGGCATATTCGTCTGTCCGAGAATGACTGCTCCGGCTGCCCGCAATCGGGCGACGATGGTCGCGTCCTGTGGCGCTATCAATTCATGTCCCGGAATCATGTAGCCCTTCCATCCATCTGTAGTGATCAGCTCTTTGATGGACGTATTCGCCTTGATGACAATCGGAACACCCCACATCGTGCCGCGTTTGAAGCCGGCTCCGCCGGCCTCTGCCTCAGCATCTTCTCGGGCGGCTGTTGCCATGGCTCCAGGAACGTCGAGACTCTGTACTGCCCTGTAGATTCCGTTGTATTTCGCAATGCGTCCCAAATACCACTGCACGACTTGAGTGACGGTGTACTTATGGCTGCTGTATAACTCTTCTAATCTTGGGATCGTGACTTCGAGCAGATCGCGGTCCATGTCTGCCTGCGAAGCCGTGGTCTTGCTGGGCTGGGCTTGGATCTGCGCCCTTAAGCACGGTGCAGAAATTGAGAGAGCTATAAGCAGGCAGCAGAGGCTGGGTCGCATTTTCAATGAATCCTCGGTAATGTTCGACTCTTATAAAAACACACAACCTGGCTCAAGATGTCCGATGACGGGACTATAATTCCGGTGAGTTCGGCAGGGGGTCTGGTTTTCGATGTTTCGGCTCGACGCTGACAGGCGTGTCCATTTTTGTGACGGCGTGACTCGGCGGGATTTTCTGCATGCGGGGTCTCTAGCTTTCCTAGGTCTCACCATGCCGGAGTTCCTCAAACTCCGGGCAGCCGCTGATGTAAAGCCTAATAAGGACATCAACTGTATCCAGTTAATGCTCGTTGGCGGCCCCAGCCAGCTCGATACCTGGGACATGAAGCCCGATGCGCCGTCGTCCATTCGCGGACCGTATAAGCCCATCAAGACTAATGTTTCCGGCATCCAGATATCCGAGATATTTCCGCGCATGGCAAAACACGCCGACAAGTTCGCGCTGCTGCGGTCCTGCTATCACACAGCGGCGGCGGTGCATGACACCGGCTGCCAGATGATGCAGACAGGAAGGCTCTTCCAGGGTGGTCTTGAGTCGCCAAATTATGGCTCCGTGCTGAGATTTCAAAAAGGCGCGAAAGGCGACATGCCGGCGAACGTGCTGGTTCCTTATATGATCGGCCAACTCGGTGGCAACTTGCCTCACGGCGACACAGCCGGGTTTCTGGGCAAGAGCTACGATCCGTTCGTACTGAATGCCGATCCCTCCGATCCAAACTTCAAAGTACCCGATATGCTCCCGCCCGATTACATTTCGGCGGTGCGCGTCGACCGGCGGCGAAGCTGGCGCAATGAGATCGACCAATCGGTGAAGTATTTTGAGGAGTCGAATCAGGACGCGAAGCTGATGGATTCGACGTTCAATCAGGCATATACCCTCATGACTTCCACCAAAGCGCGCGAGGCATTCGAGCTTACGCAGGAACCGGATGACGTGCGCAAACGGTACGGCATGAACCGCTTTGGTCAGGGCTGCCTGCTGGCGCGGCGGCTGGTGGAGCGGGGCGTGCGCTTCGTCACGCTGAATATGTTCGAGACCGTGTTTAATGACATTACCTGGGACATTCACGGCTCCGCTCCCTTCAGCCCTATCAGTTGCTACAGCGACCTCGTAGGCCCCATGTTTGACAATGCCTACAGTTCGCTGCTCGAAGATTTGAGCAACGCCGGGTTGCTTGACTCCACGCTGGTGCTGGCGACGGGTGAGTTCGGGCGCACGCCGCGCATCAATCCCGCCGGCGGGCGCGACCACTGGCCACAATGCTGGACGGTGGTTCTGGCCGGAGGCGGGATCAGGGGCGGGCAGGTGGTCGGCGCGTCAGATGCGATCGGCGCTGCGCCGCAGGACAGGCCAGTAATGCCTGCTCACGTTGCGGCCACGGTTTATAAGTGCCTTGGGATTCCGGTGGATTTGGAATTGAAGACTCCGCAGGGCCGAGTGGTGCGCCTTGTGGATCATGGTTTTGACCCCATTGATGAGTTGCTGGTTTAGGTAAAGAACGTCGCTCAGTTAACGAATATTGGTCGCGGAATGGAAGCGTTTGCAAGATAATTTCCAAATTGTTCAGGGAATGATCAGAGTGAATAAGCACTCCATAAGGTTCCATCATGTTCTGCTGTTGAGCATAGTCGCCGCTGCAGTTGGCTTTCCCGGCGTAGCAGCCCAAACAAAGAACGACACTCCTTACCATCCACCCGAGATGATGAAGCCTGAGCCTGCGCCGCAAGCAGGGCACAAGTCAGCTGCCAGCGATCATCGCCCGCTCGTCGGCCTCGCCAAGATCGAGATCATTCCTTCCTCAATCACCATCACCGGACGGCACTATGCGCAGCGGCTTCTGGTTGAAGGAACCTTCGCCGACGGTCATCAGGAGGACGTAACCTCGCATGCCAATATCGCTGTTACGGATACAAAGGTCGCCATCGTGGACAAGGACAATTTCGCTGTCCCGCAAGGCGAAGGGCTGGCGACTGTCCTCGCGACCGTCGAGGGGCATCGCGCAAATGCGCCGTTGAGCGTCAAGGGTTATAACGATGTCGCGATCTGGAGCTTCCGCAATGACGTACTGCCCGTCATGACGAAGATGGGCTGCAATTCCGGCCCATGCCATGGCGCGGCCGCAGGCAAAAACGGCTTCAAGCTTACGCTGCGCGGTTATGACCCTGAAGCCGACTACTACACGCTCACACATCAGGCGCTGGCGCGGCGTACGGAGACGATGGAACCAGCAAAGAGCCTGATTCTTTTGAAGCCGACTCTGACCATCCCGCACGGCGGGGGTAAACGCTTCGACGTCGGCTCGCCTGAATATGGAGTGATTTCCGGCTGGATCGCGCAGGGAATGCCGCCGCCGCGAGATACTGACCCACGCGTCACCGCGATCCAGGTGCTTCCCCGCGAAGCCTCGCTTCGTCCAGGTGCCGAGCAGCAGTTGCTGGTGACAGCGGTATTTTCCGATGGCCACACCGCCGACGTAACGCGCTGGGCCAAGTACGACAGCGGAGATGAAAGCGTGGCCACCGTGGGGAATGACGGCCATGTCACCATGCACGGCTATGGCGAGGCCCCGGTCACGGTGTGGTATCAGAGCCATGTTACGTTTTCGCGGCTTCGCATTCCGTTTCCCTACAAGCTGCCGGAGACGGTCTTCAGCAAAGCTCCGCGCAACAACTTCATTGACGATGCCATCTTGAAGCATCTCGCAGTGCTGCACATTCCACCGTCGCCTCCTGCAAGCGATGCCGAATTTATCCGCAGAGCATATCTCGATGCGGCGGGAATTCTGCCAGCTCCGTCCGAGGTCGAAAAGTTTCTGAAGGACTCCTCACCGGACAAGCGCAACCAGCTAATTGACACCATCATGAAGCGGCCCGAGTTCGTGGACTACTGGGCCTATAAGTGGTCTGATCTGCTTCTGGTTTCGAGCAACCGCCTCTCCAATGGAGAGATGTGGAGCTACTACAACTGGATCCACGACAGTGTGGCGACCGACAAGCCGTGGAACAAGTTTGTCGCGCAGATCGTGACGGCGACTGGTAATACAGAGGAAAATGGCGCAGCCAATTACTGGGTGGTGCACCGCGATCCACTGGATACGTCGGAAAACATGGCGCAGGCATTCATGGGCATCAACATCACCTGTGCTCACTGCCACAACCATCCTCTAGCGAAGTGGACCCAGAAGGACTATTACGGCATGGCCAACCTGTTTGCACGGGTGCGGCTCAAGACTTTTGCGTCGGGTGGATTTCGTCCCGGGGTAGGGCCACTCTTCAATGATGTAACGGTCTATTCGGCTCCAACCGGCGAATTCATGGATGACCGCTTCATGATGCCGCTGCCGCCCAAGCCGCTCGATGCGGTAGCGCTCTCTATGCAGACGCCGGGCGACACGCGCCAGTACTTCGCCAAATGGCTCACGTCGCCGCAGAACCCGTTTTTCGCCCGCAGCATTGTCAACCGGGTGTGGCGCAATTTCATGGGGCGCGGCCTCGTTGAGCCAGTCGATGATCTGCGCGACACCAATCCAGCTACCAACGACGAGTTGCTGAACGCGCTGACGAAGGATTTTGTGGCGCACAATTTCGACGTGAATTATCTGATTCGCACCATCATGCAGTCGGCGACATATCAGACTTCATCGAAACCACTCAAGGAAAATGTGGACGATGACAAATACGGCTCGCACTATGTCATCAAGCGTCTGCCCGCTGAGGTGCTTCTTGATGCCTATTCGCAAGTGACCCAGGTTCCGGAGAAATTTGATGGCTATCCCATCGGCATGCGCGGCATGCAGCTTCCGGATACGGCGGTGAAATCATACTTCCTGACAGCTTTTGGCCGGCCAGTGCGACAGCAGACGCGTGAAAGCGAGCGCACATCCGTGCCGACCATCACGCAGGCGCTGCACATCATCAACGGCGACACGCTCAATAACAAGCTGCGCGCGCCGAACAGTTCACTGGACATGCTGCTGAAGCTCGGTTTCTCCGATGAGCAGATCGTCGACTATCTCTACCTTGCATCTCTAAGCCGGCATCCGACCGACTCTGAACGCTCCGCGCTCGTCAGCGCGCTTGCCGCGGCGGAGCAGCAAAAGACTGCAGGCGAGCAGGACCCGCGTCGCGCAGCGCTTATCGATATGTCATGGTCGCTGCTGACCAGCGAAGAGTTTATGTTCAACCATTGAGTTACGGACACCGCACAGATGCAGCCTGATCTCAGAAAAATTCGCTTTGCTGACTGGCCTCTAAGACTAGCCATGGTCTGTGCCGTTTTTGTTGCAATGTGGGCTGTTTACAATTCCGCCGGCGTGAAAGCAGCATCGCCGCCGAGCTTCAACTCTGACATCGCACCCATCCTGCAAAAAAACTGTCTGGCGTGCCACTCAAGCAGCGCGAAGATGGGTGGCCTGGTGATGGACAGTTATGACTCATTGATGAAGGGCGGGGACCACGGGCAAGTCATCCTGCCACACAACTCGCATGGCAGCCGTCTGGCGCAGATGCTTGAAGGAAAGATCGCGCCGCGCATGCCTTTTGGCGCGGATCCCCTCCCAGCCGCGGACATTGCCGCCATCGAGACATGGATCGACGCCGGAGCCTCCGGTCCCGCTGAGTCTGAAGCGGCAAAGACGATCACCACCGCGCCCATTCCGGAAATCAAGCCGGAGGTTCCGGTTGTCTCGCCGGTGGCATCAGTGAAGTTCTCTCCGGATGGAAAGCTGCTTGCCGTAGGCGGCTACCGCGAAGTGCGTCTTATTGACCCATCCACCGGCAAGGAGATCGCCACGCTCTCCGGTCATGCCGACTATGTGCGCTCGATTGCCTTCAGTCCGGACGGCAAGCTGCTCGCCGCCGGAGGAGGCCCGCCGCAGCGCTTTGGAGAAATCAAAATCTGGGACGTCCAGTCACATCAGCTTCTCAAAACGATGCAGGGGCACACGGACTG
>Ga0126371_10000539_pt1 | contig 31385 bp, 38 predicted proteins | sample PanSoiMetaPlot_4_FD_110145 | JGI IMG/M metagenome (GOLD analysis project Ga0126371, IMG submission 110145) | Tropical forest soil microbial communities from Panama - MetaG Plot_4 | ecosystem: Environmental > Terrestrial > Soil > Tropical forest > Bulk soil | place: Panama | collected 2016-02-17 | reverse complement strand
GATCGCGGGCTACGCCAAGATGGCGCGGCAGGCGATGGACGACATGGCCGGGCTGACCGCGCTGGTGAACCAGCTCCTGCCGTACGACGTGCGGCGCCGGATGGAGAACCAGATCCTCCAGGGTGACGGCACCGGCCAGAACATCCTGGGCATCCTGAACACGGCGGGCATCGGTGCTCCGGCTTCCGTGGCCGGTGACAACATCGCGGACGGCATCCTGCGCGCGATCACGGCCGTGGTCCTGTCCGACGTGGACCCGGACTTCATCGTGCTGAACCCGGTGTCGTGGCAGAACATGGCGATCCTGAAGGCGTCCACCGCCGGGACCTACCTGCTGGAGGAGCCGGGTGGCATCGAGTCGTGGGCGGGCGGCGTCTCGCTGCCGACCGTCGCGCGCACGCAGACCCTGTGGGGCCTCACCGTGACCCGCAACCGGATCATCGCGCAGGCCAACCCGCTGGTGGGTGACTCCGCCTCAGCGACCGTCCTGGTGCGCGAGGGCGTGACCGTCAAGACATCCGACGCTGACCAGGACGACTTCATCCGCAACCGGGTCACGGTCCTGGCGGAGACGCGGATCGCCTTCCCGGTCTGGCGTCCGGCGGGCTTCGCCAAGGCACCGCTGGGCTAAGGAGGACACATGGCAATCAAGGCAACTAAGGACACCTACGTCTACGAGCAGGCGGGGCCGGACACGTTCGTCAGGCGGCAAGTGTTCGCCGGGCAACCGGTCCCTGAAGGCTGGTTCGAGGACGAGGAAGGCAAGACCCCGTTCACAGGCGATCCGGTCGCGCGTGGCGCGGGCCTGGGCGCTTCGGTAGCCGCCTACAAGCATCAGCTCGATGAGTCGGGCAATCTGGCCGAGGAGCACGCGGCGCCCGCCGAGGAGACGGCTGAGGCCAAGCCGCGCGGGACAGCGCGTAAGGCGGCGGAGTAGGTGTGTCGACCGGCACGGTTCCTGACGCCCTAGCGGGCTGGCAGGTCCCTGCCGGTCAGGCCATCACCGCGTCCATAGCCGACCCGCCTGGAGGCATTCCTCCCGGTGATGTGCTCGGGGCCAGGGTCGAGGTCCCGGTAAGCCGCGCGATCGCCTCAGCGTACGTCCTGGGCGTCCTCAGCGCGGGTGTATGGACAGTGACTCTCCAGCAGATTCCGGACACCGGCTCGTTCAACTTCGTGTGGCGCACGAACGACCCGGAGCCGCCCGACTATGAGGTGTTCATCCCGCTGACGATCACTTCGCCGACCTACATTACGGGCGTCGGCGGGACCGACTATCCGCCGATCGACCCGGATGCGGTCACGCCAACCGTCGATGACGTGGCGAAGCTGGAACGGACCCGCACGATCCACGATGACCTGACCGAGGTCACGACGTTCGACTCGCAGACGCGGCCGACCGACGTGGAGGTCGAGGTGCTGATCGACCAGGCGGTCGATGACGTGCTGAACGGCCTGCCTTCGCAGTTCGACCCGGCGCACTGGCCGAAGGCCAAGCGGGTGGTCACGTTGTACGCCGCGATGCTGGTTGAGGGCAGCTATTACAAGGAGCAGGCGACCGCGCGGGGTGTGATGCCGTGGGAGCTGGAGTACAACACGGCGCTGAAGAATCTGCTGGCGCTGATCCACGAGGACCGGACGCAGAACAACCTGCTGGGCGGCATGGAGCCGCGCACCCCCGGCGACACCTACAACGGCGGCCAGTACTGGCCGTACCTCTACTAGGCCAGATGTACGGCGAATCGACAAGCGGCCAAGTAGGAGCCTGATGTCATTCCTGATCCCTGAGATCGCCGATGTCGCGGCTGTCGGCCTGGAAGACGCTACGGTCGCCGTCGAGGACACGACGGTCACCGCCGCCGAGGACACGGGCAGTAGCCTGGAGCGGCGTGTCCTCTCGGACGCGGGCAGCGGTCCGGGGCCGACCACCCCGGCGCCGAACGTGGACGTTGACATTGTTGGCGCCGAACGACTCATGCGCCGCTGCGACGGCATCGCCTGGCGACTGACGCATCAGGAGCCGGTGATGAAGGAGGCGATGAACCGCCTGGAGAAGTCCGAGGAGAAGTTCTTCGGTGACCAGTACGTCGACACGGGACGGTTGCGCGACTCGCTGACAAACGAGCACGCCGAGGGTGCGATCCGCCGGGTTCTGCCGACCGGCGCCGTGTTCGGGTCTTCGATCTACTACGCGCCGTTCCAGGTCGAGGACCCGGGGCCGATCACCCCGGCTGGCGGCCTGGTGCGTCACGGCCACCCGTCCGCGATCCTCAAGGTGGACAAGTCGCAGGGCGATGAGCTGACGGTGGCGCTGGGCGAGTACGTGATGGGAGAGCCGTGAGCCTCACCGTCCCCCCCGGCTACGCCGATCCGAACGAGGACACGGTTGACTTCACGCTCCCGGTCGTAAATGAGCCGCCGGGCATCGGCATCGCGAACTGGGGGCCGCTGGTCTGCGGGCCGGACATCGACCAGCTAGTCCTGAGCACGATGAAGACGTGGGCGCCGACCTACCTGAACCGGCTTCGCATCGAGCGCAACCTGTCCTTCCAACCGAGTACGCCGAGGGTCTACGCGAACACGTTCGCCGGGCAAGAGTTCCTGGATCACAGGCTCCCGGCGGTGATCGTGATGACGGCGCAGTTGGCGGCCGCCGAGGGCGGCACCGACCGCATGTATCAGGGCACCTGGGCGGTTCGCATGGCGACCGTGCTCAGGGCGAAGAACCCGCCATCGACCAGGTTCCTGGCGGGGCTGTACGAGGGCATCTTCCGGAGACTGGCGTTGCAAAAGGTGCGAGGAGCACCGATCGACAGTCTGCATTACCAGGGGATGCGATATGAGGAGGTACCGGACGCAACCGGAGCAGGGCGCTACAGCCTGGCAGCGATCTCGCTGTTCCAGGCGTACACCGATCAGATCGTCCAGCCGTTGCCTGGGCCTGACCAGCCGGACGCCGAAACGTACCTGGATGAGGCCACCATCACCGAGGTGGACATTGAGGTCTTGGGTGAGCAGATGCCACCCATTACGAGCGGGCCAGGAGGCTGAGCATGTCATTCGGCGTCATTGTCAACGAGAAGACCGCGCCCGCTGCGCTGGGCGTACCGGTCAATACCAGCCAGGCGTTCGTCACCGGAATCACCGGAGGCACACCTCCGGCGAAGCCGGTTCTGTGCGGCTCCACGGCCGACTTTGAAGGAGCTGGCTACGGGCCGCGCACCGGTCCGAACACCGCCGTCTGGGACTGGCTGGATGTGGCCTTCCGGGAGGGCCTGACGCAGGCGTGGGTGATGGGCTACGCAACCGCCGGGGGCTACTCAACGACGCTGCCGCTGTTTGACTACCGTCTCGGCCCTGGCCAGGTGGCTGTAGTCGGTGAGACGACGAACGGTGCGGCGATCTACGGCGCGATCCAGACCCACTGCGACAACAACAACCGGATCGGCCTGCTGGACGGCAACGCGGCCGATGTGGCACTGGCGGCGTGGTCAACGAACGGCACCAGCGCGCAGGCGCTGCCGAACATGGAGAACGTCGGCCTGTTCGGCTCGTGGGTGGTGACGCCCGGTCCTCCGTACGTGGTGACCGCCGGGCCGCGCAACATCCCGATGTCAGCGGCCATCGCCGGAATGTGCGCTCGTGTCGACCAGACCGGCAACCCGGGCCGGGCGGCGGGCGGCCGTGACTTCCCGTTCCTGTACGTCAACGGCTTCCTCTACGACCCCAACGACTCCGACCGCGCGGCGCTGTTCCAGAAGGGCGTCAACATGGGCGCGAACCGCTGGGGGACGCTGGAGAACTACGGCTTCGTCACGCCGGTTTTCCAGGGCACGCCGCTGACGACGACACCGTTCTGGCAGCTCAACTGCGCCCGCACCCGTATGTACATGAAGGCGCAGAGCCTGGCGATCGGGGAGAACTACTACATGCGGACCCTGGATGGCGCCGGGAAGCTGGCTGCTGAGCTGGGCGGCGAGCTGGCCGCGATGTGCGCGGACCTGTACGCGGCGGACGCGCTCTTTGGTGACACCCCGGCGGACGCCTACAACGTCAACGTGTCCTCCAGTATCAACACGACGGCGACGGCGGCGACGGCCACGCTCAACGCGATCGTGGAGGCAAGGCTGAGCCAGTACACGAACAAGGTCGTTATCAATCTCGTCAGCGTCCCGATCGCGGGTGTGGTGGGCAGCTCCGTGATCGGGTCAGCCCCGTGATCGGCCAGAAGGAGTGAGGTTATGTATATCCGGCAGGAACAGGCACATATCACCTTCAAGTGTGATGGCGCGAACTACGGCGACGGCAACTCGTGGTTCTCGTTCACAGGCGCGCAGCTCACGGCGGCCGGGGCGAAGACCCGCCCGGGCGCGATGGGCAAAGAGGTCGAGCTGGGCGGCTTTGCCACCCGCTCCGATGCCGTCCTTGAGATCCAGAACTCGGACATCATGGTTGGGCAGCACAAGAGGCTGGAGTCGAAGGTCGGGAAGGGCAACTGCGTCATCACGATCGGGTACCTGAACAACTCCGGCAAGGCGATGGGCAAGCAGCACACGATCAAGGGCGTGCTGAAGGGCGCCCACCTTCCGGAGGTTCACACCGAGAACGCGGCGGTCGGGATGTACACGGTCACCGTTGGCTGCCACGAGGTGGCGGCGTAGTCCGACCGGTCGGACAAGTCAAGTCATGTCAGGAGGAACAGATGGGCGACTATCCGGAGGTCCTGCACCCGGGGCGTGATGGCGCATTCGAGGAGCGGATGCAGGAGGTCCGTCGTCAGCGTGAGCAGCGGACGACGGAGCTGTTCGACGTGCCGGGCTTTGAGTCGATCGTCAAGGTCGAGATGCAGGTACTCGGCTACAAGCGGGCGACTGACCTGGCGCTGAAGCACGTTCGTCAGCGCGACGACTCGTTGCGGACGCTCTACACGGCGGCCGATCAGATCCTGGCTGCCACGGTCGGTTTCTACAAGGTCCAGCCGAACGGTGAGCCGGAATACGCCGAAGGGCTGGACTGGATGGGTCTGGCGCAGGCGTATGACCCGACGCTTGACGGTTCTGTCCCGGAGCGGGCGGCGCTGATCCGGTTGCTGGACGACGGCAAGGGCGTCGGCGAGCTTCACGGCGACTGGTACCAGTGGAACACGCGCGGCAACGCGAGCGTCGAGAAGGAGCTGGCAGCGGATTTTCCGGAGACGGCGTCTTGACCCTGGCCCACAACTGCGCCGTCCTGGGCATCAACGCCGACACGTCGCGGCTGTTCGGTGAGCCGTGGGGCAACTACCACCTGGGCCTGTCGATCGTCTCGGACCTGGTTGCGGAGACGCAACGGCAGGCGGAGGCGAGGGCGGAGGCGAGGGCGCGGGCGGCGTAGATGGCGACGATCACCGAAGAACTCCTGGTCATCATCAAGTCGGTCGGTGCGGCGACGGCTGCCGCCGACGTGGCAAGGGTCGGGACGGCTTCGGAGGTGGCGGGCAAGAAGGCGAAGACGGCCGCAGACGAGCACCTGGGCTTCCGCTCAGCGCTCGGCTCGGTCAAGTCGATCGCCGGGCAGGTCGCGGGGATCGCCGGGGTGGCCGGTTTGACGCTGGGCATCTCCGCGTCGATCCGGGCCGCGCAGCAAATGCAGGAGTCGATGGTTCAGCTAGGCGGGGCGATCAAGAACAACGTCCGCAATCCGGCCAAGGACGCCGCTGAACAGATGCGCGGCTTCGCCGACACGCTGGCGGTAAAGGGCGGCTTCTCGCCGCTGGAGACGATCCAGGGGTTGACCAGGCTGGTGACCGAGACGAAAAACGTCGGACAGGCCCAACACCTCATGTCGCTGGCAACCGACATCTCGCGCCGGGCGCATATCGGCCTGGAGCGGGCCGTCCGGGCGGTGATGATGGTCGAGGCGGGCCGCACGACCGGCCTGTCGCGAATGGGCATCTTCCTGCAACCGGTGAAGACGGCCGAGGATGCGCTGACCGCGTCACACCAGAAGGCGGCCGAGGCGGTTGCGGCGCACAACCGTCAGTTGTCAGCGATGCACCTGTCGCTGGCGGTCTACGGCGAGCACCTGAAGCCGGTCACGGCGGCGCAGCGGGAGCAGGCGAAGAACCAGGACATCCTGGCCACCAAGACGCAGGGGCTGGCGACCCTCCAGCGGGAGTTCGGCGGCGCTGCCGAGAAGTACTCGAAGACATCGGCCGGTGCGATCAACAATCTGAAGAACACGGTCGACATCCTGGCGGTTCACCTGGGGGAGATGCTGCTGCCGATCATCTCGGCCGTGGCCGGGGTGCTGGCGACGTTCGTCCGCCAGATGATGACGGGACATGGAGTGGGCGGAATGCTCGTGAGCACGCTGAAGGTCCTGGTCGACCTGCTCAAGTTCCTGTTCGGCATCCTGAAGGACATCTGGCCGGTGCTGGCCGGGCTGGTGGCTGTGTGGGTCGCCTACAACGCGCAGCTCATCATCACCAACGCCGTGATGGACATCCTCAAGTCGCAGTTCGTGGTTCAGATGGCGATGGCGGTGGCGATGAATGGGGTCATGGGCGGCGTGACCGCAGCCTGGGAGGCGTTCAACCTTGTGGTCGCGGCCAACCCGCTCCTGTTCACGGTGCTGGCCATCGCGGCGATCGTGGCCGCTCTGATCCTGGCCTACAAGCACATCCGGTGGTTCCGGGACTTCGTCAACAGCGCGTTCCAGGACGTGGTGGCGGCCTTCAACTGGGTCAAGAACGCGGCGATCGACGTGTTCGACTTCATCAAGGGGCACTGGTACCTGCTGGCGGGCCTGCTGTTCGGGCCGTTCGGTCTGGCGATCGGCTGGATCATCGAGCATTGGGACACCGTCAAGAAGCTGCCGGGCGAACTCCTGAAGGTCATCAAGGACATCGGCGGTGACATCTTCCACGCGCTCACCTGGCCGTTCCGTAAGGCGTTTGAGTGGGTCAAGCACCACCTGCCGTCGTTCCATGTGCATCACATCGGACCGATCCCGATCCCGCTGCCGTCGTTCCCCGGTCTTGCGGCGGGTGGGATCGTGCCGTACTCCGGCGCTTTCGTGGTCGGTGAGCGCGGGCCGGAGCTGGTGACGCTGCCGCAGGGCGCGAACGTGTCCACTCAGAACGACCTGGCGCAGACGAATGCGCTGCTACGCGAGCTGATCGCGGCGGTCATGCAGAACAGTCAGGCGCTGATCGTGGACGGCAAGGTGCTGGCGCAGGCGGTCAACCGCCAGGGCCTGCTACAGGCGGCGAGGTCGTAGTGGGCCTTCAGCTCATCAACTTCTCGTCTCTCGCAGACCCGGATGCGACCTACAGTCATTACACCTGGGCGACGGCGCAGGGCCACCAGGACACGATCAAGAAGATGGCGGCTCGGCGCGGGCAGCCTGAGCTGGCAGACATCATCCTGCGTCTCAACCTGGGGCGCGACGTGCTGCCGCACTCCAGGCCGAAGCCGCATCAGCGGCGGCCGCCGACGCCGAAGCTGAAGTCGACTACGCACTACCTGCGTCCGGGCGCGCGGATCAAGCTGCCGGGGACGATGCGGCCGGGTTTCTACTTCTCGGTGTTGGCTGGGGACAAGCCGCCGGTCATCAAGAAGGCGTATGCCGAGTTTGACGTGGTGGCGGTACCGGGGCGGGTCGGGATCAACCGCTTCCTGGGCTACCCGCCAATCGAGATGGACATTGACATCCAGTTCTCGTCGGCGACGGATATGGGCGGGAGCCACGCGGGGGCCTATCACGGCCGGGCGTCGATTGAGCAGCGGATCACGACGTTGGAGCGGATGGCTGGGCGTGGGCGGTTTCAGGGGTCTGGCTTCGGCCCTCCGGCGGTGATCGTGGTGAGCACGACGAACGACGCTGGCGACATCGTGCCGCTGATCCCGTTCGCCTATCAGTGGACGCCGCAGCATCCCAACGCGCCCGCTTTCCGGATCACCGCCATCGCCTGGGACGACGCCGACGTGATGCGGAACGAGTCGGGCTTCCGGACGCGCCAGAAGGCGACGATCACGCTCACCGAGTACACGCCGCTGAGGTTCATCCACCGCTCCACGGCCGTGCGGTTCCAGATGTCGGTGCCGAAGGGCGATCACTTCCCGGGCAAGAAGAAGGCGGCGCCGAAGTGAGTCCGAACCTCGGCTCCTACACCGATGTGAAGGCGATGGTCCAGGAGCTGGACATCGACTATGAGGACACGACATCAGACGCGCACGTCCTGGCCTACCAGATCGTCTACACCGGCAAGAAGAAGAATCAGGAACTGGGCAAGTCCGTCGCCGACCTGGCTGCGCACATCACGAAGATCGACCTGGACCACACGCGGGTCGGGGCGCCGTCGCTGGCGATCACGATCCAGGACCCGCAATGGGTCATCCTGGACTCCGGTTTTTTCACGGCCGACGACACCGGCAAGCTGCTGGACATCGACATCAACTACCCGGATGCTTCGCGCTACTGGTGGCGCCTGAACCAGTTCTCGCCCAACGGGGCGAACCGCGAGATCGTGCTGACGTTCCTGCCGCGATCGGTCGGGCGGCTGATGGGGCAGTTCGGGCCGGTCCAGGTCAACCGCGCGTCAAAGACCCGGGCGGAGTTCCTGAAGATGCTGTGCGCCAAGGTCCCGGAGATCGAGTTCTACTCCAAGGAGCTGGACATCAAACAGCCGATCGGGCAGGCCAACACGGTCTACGACACGCAGAAGGAGACATCGACCCGATCGTCCTCCAAGGCACCGAACAAGAAGGCGGCGAAATCGAAAGGGCTGGGGGCGAACGCCGCAACGCTCACCGCCAAGGGCGTGCCGCTGAACAAGTCGCAGATGCACTTCGCCACGATGATCCTTCAGATCGGCGAGTCGGTGTCGGCGCCGCAGGCGGCGCTTGAGGCGGTCGTGCTCCAGGGGATCTGCGAGTCGGTGCTGGGTGAGGAGGTCCAGTGGAATCCGACCTACGGTGGGCTGCTGGCAGGCAGCGTCCAGAACTTCGGCTCGCTGGGAAGTCCAGGGTCCGACGCCGTTGCTCAGGCCGAGATCAAGGCGGCGTTCAGCGGCGGCAAGGGCTACCAGGGCGCGATCACGCTGAGCCAGCAATACCAGAACATCGGTCAACTCGGCGTCCACAACGCCGGGGCCTGGATCGGGCCGGGTGATTGGGGGCCGTCCGGCTACGGCCAGTACGGCCAGCACAACAACATGGTCCAGATCATCGCCGAGGCTCAAGCGATCGTCGCCGGAGGCGGCGGCGCGGGTGGGGCGCCGGGTGTCACCGGGACGAGTAAGGTGGCGCAGCCGTACTACTTCCAGGTGAAGGTCAACGAGGACTACTGGACGGCGATGTGCAGGCTGGCTCAGGAGGTGAACTGGGAGCTGGTCGTGGACGGCGACAGGATCTACTACGACACCGACCAGGTTTTCATCACCCAGAAACCGGCGGCCGTGATCCACCGCGACGACCCGACCACCCTGGCCTGGTCCTACGATTGGGTCAACCGCCAGCTCGCCACGAACTTCAAGATCCAGGTGGTCACGAAGAACCCGTTCGAGTTCGCCGCCGGGGAGGTCGTGATCCTGCATAAGTTCGGCGTGGCGGCCGAGGCGAGCACGGCGAAGCTGCCGGGCCGCTGGATCATTGACGAGATCACCCGGACGAAGGGCGACCTGTTCAGTGAGTTCACGCTGGTGCAACCGCTGCCGCCGAATCCGGAGCCGCTGCCGACGTACGTGACGCCAACCGGGACCGGAACTGCGGCATCACTCACGGACACGTCGCCGAAGACGCCGGGCGCGATCTACGCGGCCGCCCAAACGCTGTCGAACATGAAGCTGCCATACGTGTGGGGCGGCGGTCACGTCGCGGGTGGCGCGTCGGACAAGAGTCCGACCGGGCTGGACTGCTCAGGGTCGACTTCCTGGGTGATGTACCAGGCTGGGTTCCCACTGCCGGGCGGTAGCACAGCCGCCTGCGTCTCCGGAGACTTCAAGCCGGGCGCCGCCGGGCTAATCGCCGGGCCGGGTCAATATCTGACGATCTACGCCAGTGGATCGCACGTCTTCTTCCGGGTGAACATGGGTCCGGGGCAGGACATGCAGGGCAACACCGTGTCGCCGCCGGTCAACATGCGCGGCTTCGATTTCTTTCCGTGGAAAACGCAGGGGTGCGGTAGCGATGGAGGGCCGTCGCCCGGCGCGTCGTTCTGGACCTGTCACTACCCGGGGACGTGATGGCTACCTGGCCTGATATGCGAACCAAGGAGTTTTGGCCATGAGCATCAGCGACCTGCGCCCGATGACCGCTGGCGGCGGCGGCGATCCTCCGCCAAGCCAGAGCTATCTGGGCCGGGTGGCCCGCACCCCTACATCCGACCAGGACAACCTGATCGTCGTGATCCCGGACTTCTCGCAGATGTTCCCGAAAACGGTGCCGCCGGGCCAGTGGATACACGGCAGCAGCCTGCCGCCAATCAACGCCCAATGTTTGGTGGTGCTGGACGAGAACGACGACGCGTGGGTGCCGCTGTGGTCCGGGTACGCCCCGGTCAACCCGGTCCAGACCGCCAATGTCGGTGACATCAAGCAGACCGCTGCTGTCAACGCGCCCGCTGGCTGGCTGCTGTGCAACGGTGCCGCGATCTCGCGCACGACCTACTCGGCGCTGTTCGCGGCGATCGGCACGACGTACGGCGCTGGTGACGGCTCAACGACGTTCAACGTGCCCAATCTGGTGGGCCGTGTTCCGGTCGGCGCCGGGACGGGCTACGCGCTGGGCAGCTCTGGTGGTGAGGCGGCGCACGCGCTTGTCAACGGCGAAATGCCCGTCCACAGCCACGGCGGCAAGACCGCCACCGGCACGACCGGGACGGGTACGACCGGCACGGGGACGACGGGCGGCGGGACGACGGGCGGCGGGACAACCGGCTACGTCAGCAACGATCACACTCACACCTACAGCGGCACGACAGCCACTCAGAACCAGAACCACAATCACGGGTTCAGCGCTACGACCGCCGGTCCTGGCGGGTGGCCGAGCTACAGCGTCTACGCGGCTGGTGGCGGCACGAACTTCGTCTACGTCGGCTACAGCGCCAACTACGTCGGCGGTGACGGCAACAAGTACAACGACCTGTCGCACACGCACACGCTCTCCGGGACGACCGCGACAGAAGGCCAGGGGTTCAACCACAACTACTCGGGCACGACGAGCGGGATCAGCGCCAACCACACGCACACCGTCCCGGGTCTGTCGGTTCCTGGCCTGTCCGTCCCTGGCCTGTCCGTCCCTGGCCTGTCGGTGCCGCAGTTGACGATCTCGAACGACGGCGGCGGCGGTACGCACAACAACATGCAGCCGTATCTCTGCGTCAACCACGTCATCAAGTTCTGAGGAGGAGCGAGCGATGGCCCAAACCAACACCGGCACACCGCCGACTTCACCCAACTTCGCGGCGCCGCGCTACTCCGCCAACGATCAGGCGGACTACGCGACCTGCACGAATGCGGTTACCGACTCATTCGACTTGCAGGCGCAGAAGCGCCCGACGATCCGCGCGCAGAGCGCGGCGTACACGGCCGTCCCGGGCGATCTGGTTCTGATGACCGGCGGCTTCACGATCACGCTGCCAACCTCGCCGACCGCGCCGACTGCGACCGTCGAGGTGCTGGCGATCAACAACCCGGTTGCGGTGCTCGCAGGCGGGTCCGATCAGGTGGTGGTGAGCGGGGTCAGCACGTCGGGCGTGACGGTCGCTCCTGGACTCAGCGCCCGGTTCGTCTACGGGGCGCCGCAGACGTGGTACGCGCTGATGATGGTCGCCAGCGGCAACGTCGGCGACATCAAGCAGACGGCGGCCGCTGTGGCGCCCGCCGGATGGCTGATGTGCGACGGTTCGTCGTACGCAAGGGTCGGCCAGTACGCGAACCTGTTCGCCGCGATCGGCACGGCGTATGGCGGCAGCGGCACGACCTTCAACGTCCCGGACCTGCGCGGCCGCGTGATGGTCGGGGCCGGGCCAAGCTACGCGCTCGCCTCAGTCGGCGGCGAGGCGGCGCACACGCTGGCTAACGGCGAGATGCCGACGCACTCGCACACCGGGCACACCGGCACCGGCTCAACCGGCACCGGAACGACCAACGCGAGCAGCACGGGCGGCGGTACGACAGGCGGAGGCACGACCGGCGCGGTCAATACCGGTGCCATGAGCGGCGCCGCAACGCACTACCACAACAACTCTTTCGGGCCTTACGGCGCTCCGGTCGTGACCGACCTGGGCGAGGGCTGGTTCATGCAGGACTGGTACAAGAACGCGCAGGTCGGCGGCGCTGCGCATATCGCTGGTGCTGCTATGCCAGCAGGCTCTGGGAACACCGCGAGCGGCTACTCCAGCACGGACACCCAGAACCTCGATCACACGCACTACGTCCCCGGCATGTCGATCCCGGGCCTGTCAGTCCCCGCGCTGTCGATCCCGGGCCTGGCGGTTCCGGCTCTGTCGATCCCGGCGCTGACCATCAGCAATGACGGTGGCGGCGGCCCGCACAACAACCTCCAGCCGTACATCGCGATCAACCACGTCATCCGCTACTAGATGTACCCCGACCACCCGCACCTCCAGCACCCGTTCACGTTCACGCCGCCGTTGCGGTTCGCGCCCAATGAGGTGCCGAATCCCAGCTTCGCGTATGACACGGCAGGCTCAGCTCCGGCGCTGTGGACGACGGCGGTGGGCGGCGGCTTTCTCGCTGCCGGGGCCGTCGCGACGGTCACGAAGACGCAACCCCGGATCGGTAGTCAGGACTTGCAAGTGGTGACGACTGCGACGGCGGCGAACGAGGGCGTGCAGACTCAGCCGATCGCACCGCCCGGCGGCTGGGTGGCGGGCACGTCGTACGCGTTCTCGGTGTATCTGAGGGGCAACGTGGGCGGCGAGGTGGTCGACCTGGCGGTCGGCCAGCTATCTCCGGTGCAGGATTCTGCGCTGCTGACCAGCCAGACGCTGACGACTGCGTGGCGACAGTTCGTCTGTCGCTGGACGCCGACCGCGAACCGAACGTCGATCTGGCTGGCTGTCTACACGCACGCTGGAACGGCGGTCACGTTCTTCGTGGACGCTGCGATGTTCGCGCCCGCGTCTGCCGGATTCGTGTATGGCGACGGTGACATCTCCGGCTACTCCTGGGCGGGCACGCCAGGCCAGAGCAATTCGATCCCGCCGTCGCCGGTCGGAGGTGGCCTGAACGTGGTGGAGCAGGACACGACCGCCGAGATCATGTCCTGCGAGATGGTGATCGCGTCCTACCCGACCGGCCTGCGCGAGGACCGGCCTGAGTTCGGCTGGCCATTCCCGGACCTGAAGACGGCGCCGATCAGCACAGCACCGTTGGAGCAGGCGCTGGAGGAGTTCGAGCCACGCGGGCTGGTTGAGATCGAGACTGTCTACGACTACGCCAACTCCGTCGCCACGTTCAACGTGTACGCGTCGATCAAGTCCGAGAGGTAGCCATGAGCCTCACCGCACCCGACTTCCCGGCCTACTACGTCACTTTGAACGTGGCCGCCGACCAGCAGACGCTGGTGGACGGTGCGATCTCGAATCTCCAGGTGACGTGGGGCAGCGACTGGATGCCGAACGACGGCAACATGGAGGTCGTTCTGATCGAGACGATCGCACCGTTCGCAGCGGAGTCGGTGCGGACCCTGGCCACGATGAGCGATGCGGCGTTCATCGCGCTGGCAACGAAATTGTGGGGGATTCCATACCAGCAGGGCACGCCTGCGCAGACGACGGTCACGCTGACGTTCCAGGACACGCTGAACAACTACCTGGTTCCGGCGGGCAGCGAGTTCAGCCTGGGCAGCTACCCGTTCCAGATCGTTTCGGACACCTACTCGAACAACCAGACGCAGGTGGGCGGCGTGCCGATCGTGAGCGTCGACATCACCGCGAGTGTCAACGGTCTGGACTCCACGAACTGGGCGAACACGACGCTGCCGGTCTGGGTCACGAACCTGGCGACCGAGGCGCCGACCAGCGACGGCACCGACCCGCAGGACGACACCGACTATCTCGACTACGCCAGCCGCGAGCTGCAACTGAGAGGCCGGATGGTGGTGACGCTGCCGGACTACGAGATCGTGGCGCTGGACACGGCGGGCGTCGGACGGGCGTATGCGGTCACGACAGCGGCGCGGGCGGTGACGGTCTACCTGGCGGACCCGAACGGGTTGCCGGTCCCGGCGTCGGTCAAGTCGACGCTGTCGGCGATCTACGCGAACGAGCGTCTGGTCAACACGACCGTGACGCTGGCGGACCCGACCTACGCGACGGTCAACGTGACCTATGCGGTGGTGGCGCTGCCGGGCTTCGACACGACCGCGCTCGTGGGCAGCGTCAACGCCAACCTCAATCAGCTCCTGTCGCCGACAGGGTGGGGCACGGTCAGCTACGGGCAGCCGGGCGCCGGGCCGTCCACCTGGATCAACGACACCACCGTGCGGCTGAACAAGGTCATCAGCGTGATCGGCGCCACACCGGGCGTGAAGTACGTGACCGCCAATAGCGTCGTGATCGGCGGCACGCTTGGCGCGACCCTGTCGTCCACGCTTTCCACGGGCGCGGCGATCACGTCGCTGCCGGTCACCGGTTCGAGCGTTGTGAACACGATCCCGTCCGGCGCGACGATCACGCTCGTCTCGGCAGACGGGCTGCACACGCAGAACTGGACGACGACCGCCGTGGTCAACCCCGGCGCCACGAGCATCCCCGTCACGTCGCAGACGCCGAACTACGCCTACACGAACGCAGCCGTGCTCAGCTCCTCAGCGGTGACCGGCGACTTCGTGATGGCGGGCGTGGCACCGCTGGCGCGTCCGGGGACGATGACCGGAACGGCGGCGTCTTCGACATGACGATCGCTTCGATCGACAACCTGTGGCCCGGCCAGCTCCAGCCGATCTGGACGCAGGACCTGGCCGTGTACGTCGCGGCGATCACGTCGATGTGGTGGCAGACCGACCTGTTCCTGGCGGACCCGGACAACGACATCGTTGACTATCAGGCGCTGTTCGACATCGACTTGGCGCCGACGTGGGTGCTGCCGTGGCTGGCTCAGCTCGTGGGTGAGCGGGTGCCGGTGGGCTACACCGACAAGCAGGCGCGCGACTGGATACGCAACTCGCCGCGTTGGATCAGGGGCACGCCGCAGGGCATCTGGCTGGCGATCAAACGGGTTCTCGCGCCGGGCGCGTCGATGCAGATCCGGGAGCAGTGGAACGCGAACACGTCGACCGCCGACCCGGACTGGATCTCGGTGATGACCTGGACGGCGCAGACGCCGGATCAGAGCCTTGTGCTCGGGGTCCTGCGGCGCAACATTCCCGCCGACCTGATGCTCGCCTACCAGCTCGTCACGTCGGCGACGTGGGGCGCGTTTTCGGGCGTGGCGAACACGTGGGGCGCACTCCAGACGCAGTTCGGTCCGAACTGGTCCAACGTTCAAGGAGCAACCCCTGGCTACACAACCTGGTCATAGCAACGATTTGCAGATCCAGATGGTCCGCGATGAGTTCTCGCGGTTGCGGGCGCACCTGTTCGAGGCGGTTGAAGCGTCCGGCTGGCGGCCGCGCCAGGAGAAAGGGTGGAAGGGCGTTATCCGGACGATCACCTACAACTCGCAGGGTGAGATCGAAGCGGCTCTACGACGGGCCGCGAATGGAGGGAACATGCCAGGGCCAGGTATCACGGACGCACACGTCGAGGCGGCATATAACGCCGTCTACGGCGCTGAGCCGGAGGAGGGCACACAACCTACGGCCGAGGCCGCCGCAGCGCCTGAGGAGGCCGCTGTGGAGGCTGAGGAGGCCGCTCCTGTGAAGGTGTCGACCAGGGCGGCAACGAAGAAGTGAGCGATGTTTGTAGCTGCCGAGTCGAACCCCGGTGTCACCGAGGCGACGCTCCTTGGGTTTGCGTCGCTGATGACGGCGCTGGCAGCGCTGGGTTCAACGGTGATGGCGTTGCGCAAGAATCGCTCCGAGGAGTACGAGAAGACCGCCGACCATCTGCGTGAGTGCCGGATCGAGGTCGAGAAGCTGTCGCAGGAGCTGCACGAGTACAAGATGAGAGAGATCGAACGAGGCGATGAACCGCCCACGAGCTAGCCAGGTCTACGCAACGCTTGGCGCTGTCGGGTTTCTGAGCGCTGGTGGCCTGGCTGCCGTCGCGATTGCGCAGACCGGCGCTCCGGCGCCGACGAGGACGGTGACGGTCAATGTCGGCCAGGGCGCGCAGGGACCTCAGGGTCCGCCGGGGCCAGCCGGTCCGGCGGGTCCGGTCGGTCCGGCGGGAGGCTTCTCGTGCTACACGGGCTTCACGCCCGGGGTGCTGGTGTTGAACTCGCCGAGTGGGCACACCCGGATCTATACGTGCATCGAGGGAGGGCCGTGAGGTGACTGACGAGCAAGAGATCGACCGCGACGAGCCTGGCGCACCGCCCGGCTTTCTGCTTGACAAGCTCGCTGATGGCGACGGCTTTGACGGACACATGCGCGTCGAGGTCGAGGTCGAGATCGACACCGAGGCTGACCGTCTCGCTCAAGGCGCCGGGGAGGTCGAAGACGATGCCGCTTAGACGAGTGACGATCACGTCGCCGAACCAGTCGAGCCGGGGCGGGTCCGGCGTGCGGCTGGTCATCATTCACACGGCCGAAGGGGCGCGGGGCTTCCGCAACCTGGGTGCCTTCTTCGCCAACCCGAACGCGCAGGTCAGTTCGCACGTCGGGATTGACGATGAGCGCGGGGTCATCGGGGAGTACGTGCCGCGCCCGGCAAAGGCTTGGACGCAGGCGAACTTCAACCCTCAGTGCGTTAGCGCAGAGCTGTGCGCGGCTCCGCTGGGCGAGACAGGGCCGTGCGGTGCGAACTGGTCGCGCGCTGAGTGGCTGCGCCACACCGACATGCTTCAGAACACCGCCGACTGGATCAGGGAGGAGTGCCAGCACTTCGGCCTGCCGATCGTGAAGCTCTCGGCGAGCCAGGCGCAAGGCTCAGGCAGAGGCGTGGCTGGGCACGTTGACCTGGGGGCCGGAGGCGGCGGGCATCACGATCCGGGTCCGAACTTCCCCTGGTCGGAGGTGATGGATCTCGCCCGGCGCGGATCGCCAGCTCCACCCCAACTGCTGCCGCCGCAGCCTCAACCGCAACCACCGAAAGAGGAGGACATCGTGTCGGTCGCAACTGGAGTCAACGCATCAGGTGCGTTGCACGTGTTCGTTGAAGCCAAGGACGGCAGCGTCTGGTACACGTGGCAGAAGAAGGGCGAGACATCATGGGAGGGCGGCGAGAAGGGCAAGAGCGTGGCCAAGCTCCAGCCGTTCGCTCCCGCTCCGAAGTAGCGCGATATGCTCTAGGTCTTCGCTTCCTCACCGCGCGAGCGGTGGTGTTGTGGGGATTGCCAGGCGACCGGTGGGGACATCGGCGCCAAACAGACAAGGCCCGGCGGATCGACAGACATCTGTTCTTGCGAACCGTCCGGGCCTTGATCTTTGATGGGGCTGTGCGCCTCTTGGCCGATAGTCAATGCAGTCCTAACTTATGGCCATGTTGCGGGACGTGCTATATTGTCGGTATGGCAATCCACCACGAACGAAAGGAAGTACCGCCATGCGCCTGGTAAAGGCGAGTGAAGTGAAGATGGTCGACCTGGTTCCCGTCTGGGGCGACCGGATCTTCCAGGGCAACCTGCACTACGTTGCGGGTCGCAAAGATGTCGGCAAGGGGGTCGTGACCGCGACCATCGCCGCCGACGTAAGCCAGGGCCGTGACCCGGGCAGCGACAAGATGGTCCGCAAGCCACGCCGCGTCCTGTACGCCGCGATGGAAGACGACTACGGGTCGATGACCGCGCCGCGCATGAAGGCAGCCGGAGCCGATATGGACATGATCGAGCTGACCTCCTACAACCTGGCGCTCCAGATGAAAGAGCTGGTCCACGTCGTTACGACCGAGGAGATCGGGCTGGTGATCGTTGATCCGCTGGCGTCGTTCCTGGGCAACGGCGTGTCGAGATTCAACGACTCGATCCGCAAGGTGACCAACCCGCTGTTCGAGTTGATGCAGGCCACCGGCTGCGCGTTTATCGCGGTCGACCACGTGACGAAGGGCGTGAAGCCGACCAGCGATCCGATCGACGCCGTCGCCGGAAGCTCAAGCGGCTTCGGGTCCGCGTGCCGCTGGGGGTACCTGTTCGGGATCGACCCTGAGGACCCCGACCGCCGGATGTTCGCGAACGTGAAGCACAACGGCGGCGTCGAGCGCGAGACGATGGTGTTCGAGATGGACGTGGTCGACGTTGAGGTCGAGCGCCAGAAGCAGGACGGCACCTGGGAAGTCGTTGAGCGGCCGATGCCGAAGCTGATGGACCAGGGCACTGAGTGGATTGATCCGATCCGCCTGGTGGTCGGTCGCAAGACCGGCGAGTCGAAGATGGGGCGCCCGGCAGACAAGGCCGCTGACGCCTGCGAGTGGCTGACCAACTACCTGTTCCACTCCTTCTCGAAGGTCGACGGCTATCCGGCGTACCCGCCGAAGGGCACGCAAGTGTTTGAGGACGCCAAGATCGCCGGGATGGCGGAGCGCACGCTTCGCCGCGCGTGCGATGCGATGCACATCGTGAAGTCGGCCAGGGGCGGCCACAACGTGACCTGGAGCCTGCCGGATGAGGTGATCGAGATGCTGACCGGTGTGGTCGGCGATCCGGTCCCTGAGGTCGCGGCGACCCCGGTCGAGGAGCCGCACCTGACGGACATGCTCGACCGTGGCCAGGTCCCCTACGGGCTGGAGGAGAGCGACATGCTCCGCAATGCTCCGGCTGAGGACGTGCCGGGCGTGCCGGACGAGATGGACGATGAGCTGGCCGACATGCTGCGGTCCGCTGGGGGTGACGACAATGGCGCGGCGTAGGCGACACAGAGGCAACCACGGCCCGGGCGATCTCCCGATCGACCCGACAGCGATCGTGAGCGACCCGAACTTCCAGCCGGTTGACCCTTCTCGGGCGAGGATCGGCTGGCGGGCCTGGCGAGTCGATCGTGAGCTGCCGAAGTACGGGCTTCCGCCGAAGCTCTATTCGGCGTCGTTCCCGTACCACTGGCGTCCGAAGCAGAAGGCTGAGGCGGACTGCCCGTCGTGCGGCCAGCCTGACGGCGTGGGCGTGCCGGGCGAGCATTGCTCCTGCGGCTTCTACAGCGCGAAGCACCTGAAGCACTTGCTGTCGATGGGCTACCACCACTACCAAGCCGATGGCCCGTCGTTTACGGTGGTCGGGAAGATCGGGTGCTGGGGAAAGATCGTTGAGGGCACGCAAGGCTGGCGGGCGCAGTACGCCTACCCGATCGAACTGCTGGTTCCGTACGAAGCGGGGTTTGACTTCGCTAAGCGGCTGCGTGACACGTACGGCTGCAAGGTCCGGCTGATGAACTTCCTGATCCAGCCGGACGAGGTGACCGACGAACTGGTCGAGGCTCTGGCGAACGGCACGCCGCTGCCGGTCCGGGAGCGCAGGACGAAGAACACCGGCCGCCGGGTGACGCACAAGCTGACGAAGTTCGACGGCCGCGTTACCAGCGAGCCTTACGAGATCCAGAAGGGCGGCGGGACGGTGCGCGTGATCGACGTGGCCTGGGATGTCCAGCCGGACAAATCGGTGACGTGCGAGGTAGCCAACCTGGCGATGCACGCCACCCGCTGACGAGTGTGCGCACCCTCCGGGGTGCGCTATACTCGCTGTATGGCAATTCCAACCCTACACACGAGGAGCAACTGATGGACATTGGCAAAGAGATCCGTACGATCGAGGTAGAGGACCCGATGCGGACGACCACCATTCCTGAGCGCCCGGCGCAACCGGCCCCCGCTCGCAAACCTGTCCCCCGGCGCCAGCCGGTGACGGACCCGGCCAAGGCGCCCACGAAGGTGCCGAGCAAGAGGTGAGCAGCATGGCGATCCCCGACAACGCAACTGAGCTGGACCCGCTCGCCCGCGACCGTGACCAGGCGCTGGCGCAGACAGAACTGGCGCCCGACTCGCTGCGCGGGTCCTACTTCCGGGCGCCCGACCAGGATGACCCGGAGGCTGAGGCGGCGTGGCTGGACGGCCAGCCGACCGAAGTCATCGAGGGGATGGTCGTGGCCGAGGTGTTCGCCACGCCGACCACCATGACCTACCTGGTGGAGTTCTACGGGCGCAACGGCGGCACCGGCTACCAGCGCCTGATCGAACTGGACCGGATGGTGACCCAGAGGTGGGCGTTCTACGACACCGATGGCTGGCTGGCATCGGGTCGCCAACGCGCAGAGGACGCGGTACGGCGCGCGGAGCGGGCGACCAAGACGAGTGCCGGGAAGGAGGTGTGAGCAATGAGCAAGGCGAGAGTCGTGAAGCTGGCGCGGGACGCCGATCCGCTGATGGGCGCCCGGGAAGCGTCGGACTGCCTGGGGGTCGCGCAGAGCAATCTGCGGGAGCTGGTCGGCCTGCCGGAGCCGTTCCAGATCCTGGCGATGGGGTCAGTGTGGCTGCGGCAGGACATTGAGCAGTTCGCTGCTTACCGGGCGGCCAACCCGTCGCGGCCAGGACCGAAGGGCAAGACGCAGGTGCGGGCGCACTGGCGTGACGGCCAGTACGTCGAGGCGCACACGCGCACGGCCGCCTAGCAGGGACCTGAGGCCCGGAGTGATCCGGGCCTTACGTCGTTCTTGGCCACAAGTTGCACCCTGCCACATCCGGCCAAGAGGCGCTACGGGCCGATCTTCGGCCGCACGTCGAACGTCCTCAGCTTGCGGACGTTCGTAGACCCTCCGAGCGAGGCGACCTCATAGGACCAGGCGCCCGCCATCGGAGAGGTGTCGATCGAATACGTGAAGGTCGGGACGTTCGGGTCCGGCTGCGCCACGCCGCCGGTCGAATGCTTCGCCACCGTCAACGCTCCGGTCGGTGGCTGGACGGCCACCTGAACGTCAGGCGGTTGCGAATCGAACGTGATCTCCAGCGCGACGATCGTGCCCTGTACCCGTGCCATCAGTCCTCCTCAATGATCGCAATTTGACCTTCGCTCTCGATGACGTTGGCGGCCAGCTCCTCCTCCGCGATCACCAGCTCCGCTTCGCTCTCGGCGAGCTGGAGCCAGGCGACCGTCTCCAGGATGCCGATCGACGCGACCGTCTCCGTGACCGTCACCCACAGCACCCCGGCGACGGAGTAGTAGACGCCGATCGCGACATCGCTGACGGTGGTGCTGTCGAAGGCGGAGCGCGCCGCCAGCCCCAGACGCGTCTGCACGGAGTCGGCCACTCCTATCACCGTGTCCACAACCGAGCGGACGTGGCCGACTCCGCGAGCCGTATGGTCGCTGATCGCCCACGAGTCGGCAGCGCCGCGTGCCGTTGAGTAGGTGCGGTTGGCGGCGTCAACTACGGCCAGGGTGTCTGTGCCCCCCCGCACCCTGCCGTAGATGCCACGGACGGCGGCGTCGCCGACCGTGTAGCTATCGGCAGCGCTCTTGGCCCGGGCGATCGTGGCCCGGGTCGCCTGGTCGCTGAGCGGCACGAGATCCGACACGAGCTTCACGGCGCCGCCGCCTGTCGACGGCAGATCGGCGACCGCCCACAGCTCAGACGCAGACCGGATGTAGTGCAGGGCCGCGCGAGTGGCGCTGTCGGCCACGCTCAGCCCGTCTGCGGCCGTTCTAGCCCCAACCCAAGCCCGGGTGCCCAAGTCGCTGATCGTCACCGTGTCGAGGCTTGAGCGCGTCCGAGCGTACGTCGCCCTGGACGCCTGGTCAGAAATGCTGGCGATCGTGTCGCTGCCCGATCGGGCGATCACCTTCTGCCCGGTCGCCGAGTCGCTGACCGTCCACGAGTCCGCCGAGCTGCGCGTCCGCGCGTAGACAGCCCGGGATGCGCTGTCGCTCACCGTCCACGAGTCGGCGGCCGTGCGTGACACGCCGATCGCTCCGCGAGTCGCCGCGTCGGACACCGCCAGCGCGTCCGCCGCTGTCCGCGAGAAGGAGTGGATCACCACGCTGCTGGCGCTGTCGCCGACCGTCCAGGCGTCCGAGGCGCTGCGCGCGTGAGGCATCACCGCCCGGGTCGCCGCGTCCGAGATCGCCGGGACCGCATCCGCCAACGACCGCACCCACGCCAGCGTTGCCCGTGACGCCGAGTCCGTGATCGTGCCGACGCCATCCGAGGCGGACCGTGAGAACGAGCTGATCTTCACGCCCACGGCTGAGTCGACTACGCCGCCCGCCAGCGGAGGAGGCGTGTTCCCCAGCGAGAAGTGGTTTGACGCCTGCCCCGAGGTCAAGGCAAAGGCGTACACCGCAGCGTCCGCGATCTGGCCGACCAGATACTCGCTGCCTGGTGGGACGCTGCCGTTCGCGATGCTCGACCCGACTGCGCTGACGCCCGTCCCGGTCAACGTGTTCGCACCCGACGACGCCACCTGCACACCGTCTGCGTACAGGACGGTCGCGCTGGCGGTGCTGGTCATTACGCAGTGATGCCAGGCGTTCAGGCTCAGCGGCGATGATGCCTGGCACAGCAACGCCTGGTTGTTCATCAGCGCCTGAAGCTGCCCGGACGTTGACAGCCGCATGTACGCACCCGCCTGGATGCCACCGATGCACACCAGACCGTCCTGGTTGCCAGCAGCCGCGTACGCCGTCAGAAAAACCCACGCTTCAAGCGACACCGGCTGCACCGTAGGCTGGGTGGGAATGCGCACGTAGCCAGCGCCGTTCAACAGCGCTGAGTTGCCACCGCTTGGGATACCGGCCTGTCCGTACGTGACAGCGCCGGACCACGCGCCGGGAATTGAGTTCATCATGTCGGCAGCGACCGCCGCACCGATCAGGTAGTGGCGCTGCACCTGCAACGGTGTCAACGGGAACTTGTACACCGCCGCTTCCTGGGCGTAGCCGTGAAACTGGCTGACGATGTCGATCCCGTCGTACGCCGTGCCCGACTTCGTGATCGTCGCCGAGCCTCGCTGGACGCCGTTGATGTAAACGGTCGCAAGCGTGCCGTCGACCGTCACCGCGAAGTGGTAGGTGACACCGGTCTGCAACGTCATGCCGATCGGAATCTCCGTCCATCCGCTGCCGCCGCCGACGCTGAGGACCGTTTGGCTTGACCCGATCCGCATCCCGTAGTTGCCGTTGTTGACAACCAGGTTCATGTAGGCGTAGTAGGCGGTCATCTGCGCCCAACACTCGACCGTGTACCGGTCCCACAGGAACGAGCCGCCCGCGCCGCCGTAGCTTGTGCTCTGCCGGACGAAGCCGGTGTTCTCCGTCCAGAAGCTTCCGCCTGGCGAAATCGCCAGCAGGTCCTTCTGGTTCTGCCCCGAAGCTGGTGGTGAGGCCAGCGTCGATGAGGGGGTGTTGCCCATCTGATCGGCGAACGTCGAGCCGGTGTCGTTCAGGCGCCAGTAGTTGCACGGGCCGTCAGCGATCACCGCTGCCGGGTACGTCGAATACGACTCGTTCAACTGCCAGAACGTCGCCGGGGCGTCAGCCTGCACCGTCGCCGCGTACTTGCCGACACCCGCACCGTAGTGCGTGAACACCTGGCTGGCGGTCAGGGCCTTCGTGTAGATCGCAAGCTCCTGCATGTAGCCGGTCGGACCCTGGCCGTACACGTCGCCGACGTTGAGCCAACCGCCCGCCGGGTTACCGGTGCCGCCGTACGCGTTCCCCGCAATCAGATCACCGGACCACGCCTGCTTGCCGTCGAGGTAGACGACACACGAGCCGTCACCGTTCGACACCGCCACGACGTGATGGGTCACACCCCAAGTGAACGTTGCACCCGTGACGACGTAGGCGCTACCGCCGAACTGCACCGCGACCGTGGTCTGCGAGTACAGCATCAACTGGAAGTTGCCGCTGCCGAGAACAGGTCGCGGATAGGTCGCCCCGGTGAACCCGACCGGGCAGTTCATCCACGCTTCGATCGTGCATGGAGCCGAGCCGCCGACCGCCATCGGATTCGTCGCACGCATGTAGTCATTGCCGCTCCGCGAGAAGTAGCTGTTCCCGGCCGACGCGGGCAGTAGATCCTGCTGCGCCTGCGGACCAGCGCCTGAGTAGGTGCCGTTCGCTACGCCCATCTGATCGACCGCAGTGCTGCCGGTGTCGTTCAGCCGCCAGTACATCGCCGGGCCGTCTGCGCGGACGATCGCGTCGTAGGTCGACGGAGTGGTGATCGACCATCCGTCCGACGCGGTACGTGCCATTGAGATGTTCACCTTCGCCGTGTCGGCGACCGTGACCGTGTCCGCCGACGTTCGGGTCAGCGACACCGGGCCGAGCTTGAACGTCGCGACGACAACCGTCGCCCCGGTCAACTGCGTCGTCTGGAACGCGAAGCTGTCCGATGTCGCGGCGGCGCGGCTGGTCGTGGCGCCCTGCGTGAAGCAGTAGTGAGAAACCGTTGACGTTGCCCCGTTCGACGTTTCAACGTCGCCCGCGCAGTTGTTGATCGTGTGCGACATCGTGTTCGCCCGGGCGCTCGAATTGATCGCGACACCGCAGCCGACCACCAGCTCTCCGACCGCCGCGTCAACCGCGCCGCACGTCGCGACGATCGGTGTGGACGTGCCCTGGGCGGCGGCGGACTGGTCGCCGCTCGCCTGCTGCTGCAACAGACCGGAGTACTCGCCGAGCTGGGCGTTGATCGTCCCCGAGGTGATCGCCGCGATCGTCGGAGCAGCGTCAGCACCCGCTGCCAGTTTCGAGAAGATCGTCGCCGAGCACGACGTTCCCGCGTTCTGCCGCATCACGCCCCACCCGGACGGTGTCGCGGGCAGAGTCGCCGTGCCGGTGACAGCGACACAACAGATCAGCGTGTTGTTCGCCGTCCGGTTCTGGCCGGTGCCCCACGCGGGCGTTACGGCAGCACCGGCAGCGCCGGTTGAAACGGCGGCCGCCGTCCCAACGAGCGCACCCGCCATGAGCTACTTACGGAACGTCGCGATCAGGTAGCAGGTCGCGATGATCCCGACTTCGACCAGCAGGATGATCGTCTGCGTGTTCGTCATCAGCCAGCCGTCACTGTCTCGGTGATCGCAACGTTGTCGCCCGACACGTTCAGCGTGGCGGACGAGCTGAGCGCCGTGTGGTAGGCCAACGTCCCGGCGGAGGTGGCGTTGAACACGCCGATCTGCGCGATCGTGACCGGCAGGGCATCGGAGCCGTTGGCGGTGAACGTCTTGGTGAGCGTGGTGGTGTTCGTCCCGGCGGTATGCGCATACGTCGCCGCCGCCCTGAGCAGGCCGCCGCCAGCCGTGACGATCTCGCCGGTCAGCACCGTGTCGCCCGCCGCCGGAGCCGTGACCGAGGCGGTCAGCGCCATGTAGAAGAAGGCCGCCGGTTGGGCGGCGGTGCCGAGGTGCTGGGCGTGCAACGCGTCCCGGCCGCCGTTGGTCAACAACGCTGAGGGCGGATCGTCCACCACCGGGCAGGAGAGGTAGGAGCCGAGCGCCGTTGCGAAGGCCGGATCGTCGGACCAGATCCAGTCGGGGTTCGCACCGGCCGAGTGGACCAGCAGAACCTGTTCGACTTCGTTCAACCCCACGGCGTAGTGATCGCCGAGGTCCGGCTGGTTCGCCAGGTAGCCGCCGATCAGCGACAGGTGCCGGTCGTTCTGAGTCGACATCGTCAGGTCGTGGAAGTCCGGGTCATCGAACCCGTCCCACATCTCGATGCGCGTCTCGGACTGCGCGATGTGGGACGCAGGGCTGCTGATGACGGACCCGTCCGGCAGGACGGTCTGCATCTGCGGCGCCGGGTTACCGAATAGGACAACGGTCATCGTGCCTCGCTCTCCGGTTGGGGTGGCGGCGCTGACCTTAGCGCCGCCGCCGGATAGCGTTCCAGGATGATCTGGTCGACCAGCACCGTGAGGCTGGTGGCGAGCCGGGCGATCGCCATGTCCCGGATCACTGCGGGTGGCGCGGGCAGCTTCGTCACCCGCTCCTCCTGGCTCACTCCTGCGGCTCCTCCCGCGCTTCCTCCAGGGCCTCAACGGCAGCCTGTACGTCGTCTACGAGCGCGTCGAACTTGGCTTCGATCTGCGCCACGGCCGGGCTGTCCTTGAGCCGCTGGGCGGCTTCCTCAGCCAGCTCCTGGAGTCGGGTGACGAGTGTGTCGAGGGCGGGCGAGTCGGAGTCTTCGATGGCCATTTTGATTCCCTTCCGTCCGATGCTTGGAGTATGGTGTCTACCTATGAGCCGATCCCTGTCGTACACCGAAGTATCAACAGCCCAGACGTGCAAGGCAAGGTGGGATTTCTCATACGGCGGTCGACTCGCTGGAAGCGCCCTGAAGTCGCGGCACGTCCTACCGATCCTCCGGGACGGCCGCGCCTGGGGAGCGGGCGTGGCAGCCTGGCATCAACGGGCCACCACCGATCTCATGGCCTTTGTCGACGCGCTGGACGTGATGCGGGCGTCGATTGACGAAGACCTGGCGTTCATGCGCGACATGGGCGTGATGACCGACGCCACGCTGGACCAGCGCAACGGCGCGCTGTTGAACCTGGAGATGATGTTGTTCCACTACATCTCCCTGTGCGACCCGCTCGCGAACCTGACCCGGCTGGAGCACACGATTGACGTGCCGATCCCGTCAAGGACCGGCGTGCGCGGCTCCAGTCGCTACCGCTTCGGCGCCAAGATCGACGGCTTCACCGAGGCCGAGCAGGACGCCGACTGGATCGTTGAGTTCAAGCTGCGCACGCGGCTGAACCCGCGCTGGTTCATCGAGCTGGCGCCGCAGTACAAGTGGTATGCCTGGGCGCGTCAGCGGGAAACCGGCCGCCGGGTCATCGGGATCATCGTGGACGAACGGCTGAACGCCGTGCCGAAGCCGCCGAAGCGACTGAGGTCCGGCGCCGTGTCGAACGACAAGGACCAGCTCACGACCGTCCCGCAGTATCTGGAGGCATGCGCAGAGGTCGGCCAGGACCCGGACCCGGAGATGGTGCTGGCGCTCCAGGGCCGCACCTGGCAGCAACGGGTCTATGTGCTGTTCCGCCCGGATGAGCTGGAGGAGGCCGGGCGCGAGCTGGTCAGCGCCGCGAAGGACATCCGCGACCTGGACTCCGGTGAGCTGTACCCGATCCGGAACGCCAGCCAGCTAGTCTGCAACGGTTGCCGGTTCAAGCGGATCTGCAAGGACCCGACCGGCCAGCTTGTCGATGACTTGTTCCTGCGCGTTCCGGCGAAGCAGGACCGAGAGGCAATCCAACAACCACTGGAGGTGGGATGACTTATCTGGACGAGGCCAACATGAGGCCCGCGCCGGACCCGAGCAAGGTGCCGTACATCAACGTGCTTCTGTACGGGCCGGGCAAGTCCGGCAAGACGACCGGCGCGCTCAGCGCCGCCAGGCAGGACGGCGTGCTGGTGCTGAACTTCGACCAGCGCAACAGCACCTTCTACGCGCGCCGCCATTTCGATCCGGACGGGCGCATCCGTGAGCCGGAGCCGCCGCGCTGGGAGCTGGGCAAGCAGAACACCGAGCAGTTCATTAACGAGGTCGCGGTGGCCTACAACCAGTGCGCCGAGAACAACCAGGCGCCGATCTGGCCGACCGTCGTAGCCGATCCGATCGGCCAGCTTCACCGCCGCCTACTGGACGATGTGAGCCGCCGGGCGCTGAAGCCGACGCTCGACCACTACCTGGACGTGACCACGATCATCGGCCGCTGGGCGAAGTTCATGTGCGACATGCCGTGCAACTTCGTGATGGTGTGCCACGAGCGTCCCGTCAAGGACGAGCAGGAGGGCGGCTTCGTCAGGCTGCCGTACACCGGCACGACGAATCCTGACCTGGGCCAGCGCCTGGTCGAGATGGTCGATGTGGTCGCGTACACCGGCCGCAAGGAGACGCCGGACGGACCGAAGTGGGTCGCACAGCTTTTCAACGGGAACGGCCGCCAGGGCGGCGACAGGTTCGGCGTCCTGGGCGACTTCCGAGAAATCGACCTGGCCGACTGGTTCCAGGCGATCGGCAATCCATCACAACAACAGGAGGAAGCAGCAGCATGAGCAGTTTTGATTTCGCGTCGGCCGTGGGCGGAGACGCCTACCACCCGCCGACTCATCCGGCTCTGCCGAAGGGCAACTACATCGTGACCGTCTCGGAGCTGCGCAACGAGACGAGCAGCGGTGGGTTCCCGATGCTGAAGGTGACGTTGGAGAACAACGAGGGTCGCCAGTGGGACAACATCGTCATCAGCCCGAACGAGTTTTCGATCCAGAAGCTCAACGGCTTCATCGACTCCGCCGGGGTCGCCCGGCCGGACGTGCAGAAGGGCGAGATGTCGGCATCGGACGGCCGCCTGTCCGACACCTATGTCGACCAGCTCGCTGGCAAGACGGTCGGGATCGTCGTCCGCGACGAGGAGGACAACCGCCCCGATCACGCCGGTGAGATCCGCGCGCGGGTCCAGGGCTACGTGAACCCGTCGATCCTCAAGGACGCGACGACGGGGCCGCTAGGCGGCCAGTCCACGAACGGGCCGACCCAGACGCAGGGAGCGCAACAGGGCGACCTGGCGTTCTGATGGCCGACGACCATCCTTCACCGAGGCCAGCGAAGGCGCTGACGGCAGAGGAGGTCGAGGCCAACCGCGAGTGGGCGTTGGAGATGCACGCGCTGATCGTCGGCGCTCTTGGCCAAGTCCGGAAACACTCCTGGGATTTGGCCAAGCTGCTCTACGAGTGGTCGCAACGCCACGGCTGGCGGTGGGCGACGTACGAGAGCGAGGGCGAATGGCTGGGCGACCCGGCCATCGCTCTCGGCCGCACCACCTACTACTCGCTGATCGAGGGCTGGCGGACGCTGGTGGTCGAGCGTCAGGTCCCGGAGGCGAAGGTGCAGACGCTGGAGACGAGCAAGGTCGGGATCGTCCTGAAGGCGATCCGCTCCGGCGAGGTGGGCACGGCGCAGGCGCTCAGTGACGCTGAGACGCTGTCGAAGTCCGACCTCATCATCAAATATCGGCCCGAAAAATCCGACCGGTCGGACAACGACGCAGACATGCCTGCTCAGGCCACTGAGCCGCCCCCTGGCGCCACAGAGGCACCGGACGAGGGCAACCCTACGTCCGAGCAATCAGCGGCCGTAGAGGCGCCTGAGCACGCGCTGCTGGAGTGGCACGCCTGGTGCGAGGAGCAGGGCCTGATCGACATCGACGGCACGACCGAGGACGGGGAGGCGGTATGGCAGGTTCTGGACCAGAATCGGTGATCGGCTGTCCGGAGTGCGGCGCCGTCCTGGAGGGCCTGGTGCCGGAGAGCCGTTACGAGGACATCCTGGAGCAGCTTCACAAGGCGCTGGGTGAGAACAAGCGGCTGCGGGGAGAACAGGCGAGGGCGCCGGAGCGCGACCCGTTCTACCAGACCGCGATGGAGGTACTTGAGTTTTGGAAGACGAAGTTGGCACCGAGGACGAGGGGCCTGGGCGGGAAGCGGCTTCAGTGCGTGCTCGCCCGGCTGCACGAGAACTACACCGCCCGGCAGCTACAGGTCTGCGTGATCGGCTACATGAACAAGCCGTACGTCACTTCCTCCGGGCGCTCCGCGAGAGGGCTGCCGATTCAGCGCCACGTGGACGCCGACCTGATCTTCCGGGACGCGAAACACGTTGACGCCGGGATCGCGTTCGCCGAGGCTGAGGTGGGGCCGGACTTCGGACCGGACTGGATCGAGGACCGTGCCCGGCAGGTTCCGCGTGAGCAGGCGGAGTATGAGCAGATGGAGATCGTGCGCATCCTGGCCGGGTCGTGAGCCGTGTCTGCTACCTGGCCGAAGTCGGGGTGTTTGAACGCGGCCGGACTGAGTGCGACGGCCGCCTGGTCCGCGTCCACCTCATCCCGCGCCAGCTCCTGCGCCGACACCGGATTGACCCGGACGATCCCCGCGCTTGGGTATGGGCCTGCGGAGGCCCGATGGGCAATGCCGGACATCACGGCGAGCTGGACTTCTCGCGTACGCTCCGCGTCCCGCGAGCCGCGATCCCCGCCGCCGTAGAGGAGCTGGCACTTGAAGCCGGACTCCTCTGGTGGCTCGACCGAACCTACGGACGACGCAAGGCTGACCGCCGAGCAGGTCCGCAAGGGCCTGTGGCCGAAGACGCTTGAGGATTTGAAGTGGCGGCCGATCGTGTTCGCGATCCTGGCCGCAGGCGAAGCCGAACACCGACGTAAGAAGGCGAAGAAGAAATGATCTACGGGAACTGCGAGAAGTGCGGGAAGCCGGTGGACGACCGTTACTCAGGGCCGTTCACGCCGTGCTTCCCGGTGGTTGGCTGGGAGGAGCTGCGGACCCAAGGCGGCGCCAACGCGATCAAGCTGCGTGAGCGTCTTCCCAACCGCGTCCGTCACCTGGAGTGCCTGCCGTCCGTCCACGACGGGCAGATGGCGATGGTGTGAGCCTGCAACACGAGCGCAAGCTGAGGATGCTGCTGGCCGAGGAGGGCTGGCTGGTGATCCGCGCCGCAAAAGGGATTGTCGATTTGGTCGCGTTGCAGGACGGCATGCAGCCGCGTCTGATCCAGGTCAAGCACACCCGCCGCGCCTATGACCACTTCCTCCCCGCCGACCGGCATGCGCTGCTGGCGGCCGCCGAGATCGCCGGGGCGTCCGCCTGGCTGATCTGGTGGCCGCCGGTTCGAGGCGTCGGCTGGAAGTGGATACCGTCCGATCAATGGCCGTCGCGATGAGGAGGATGAGGTGACTGAGTACATCGTGTTCACACGCAACGCGCTGAACGAGTATCCGGTCCAGCCGACCAACGCCGTGCTCTCGGTCGCGAGCGACGCGCAGACGGCGATCGACCAGGCGCTCCAGGTCGTCACGAGCGGAGCGGACCGGGTGTTCATGCTGGCGACCGCTGACGCGATCGAGTTCGCGATGGAGCACACGCACGTCGCCACGCCGGTCAGTGAGCTGCCGCCGCCGGACGAGCCAGCGCCGGTCGCGGCGTTCACGTACACGCCAGCACAGCCGACGCGCAACAACCCGATCACGTTCGACGCCTCCGGCTCAACCGATGCGACCGACTACGTCTGGGATTTCGGCGACGGCGGCACCGACACCGGGCAGACGACGGATTACGCCTACCCGGGCAAGGGCAATTACTCGGTCACGTTGACGGTCGACGGCCCGGGCGGCAGCGACTCCGCCGTGCAGCAGGTGCAGGTCAACTAGCTCTTGGCCCGAAGTCGGGCTACCTGACTCCTGGCCAAGTACCGCCCCGCAAGTTCCGGGCGGCGTGCTACGTTTCGTCTATGGCAATCCACCACCGAGGAGCGAGCTGATGGGCATACG
>Ga0126371_10000538_pt1 | contig 31509 bp, 32 predicted proteins | sample PanSoiMetaPlot_4_FD_110145 | JGI IMG/M metagenome (GOLD analysis project Ga0126371, IMG submission 110145) | Tropical forest soil microbial communities from Panama - MetaG Plot_4 | ecosystem: Environmental > Terrestrial > Soil > Tropical forest > Bulk soil | place: Panama | collected 2016-02-17 | reverse complement strand
TCAGCTCGCGAACGGCAACAGTACCCGTACGTTGCACGTACGCATCGCCGCCGAACATAACGAAACCGACATCATCGGATTTGTCGTGACCTTCGACGACATCACCGAATTGCTTTCGGCGCAGCGCAAGGCGGCTTGGGCGGACATCGCCCGCCGCATCGCTCACGAAATCAAGAATCCCTTGACGCCAATCCAGCTTTCGGCGGAACGGCTGCGGCGCAGATATCTGAAGGAAATCAGGAGTGACGCGGAAACGTTCACGAGCTGCACCGACACCATAATTCGGCATGTTGGCGACATCGGCCGCATGATCGACGAGTTCTCGTCTTTCGCACGTATGCCCGCGCCAGTCCTAAAGCCGGAAAATCTCATTGAGATCGCGGATCGGGCAGTGTTTCTCGAGCGCACCGCACACCCCGAGATCGCCTTCGCGGCGGTTTTCCCAAAGAATCCCGTGGCGGTGCGCTGCGATGCGCGGCTCGTTGGTCAAGCGCTGATCAATATCCTCAAGAATGCTATCGAATCGATCCAAGCACGAGTCGCCGAGCAGGCCGCGAGCTCACCCGGCCGAATTTGTGTGACCGTCGTCGATGCAACCGGTCGGGCTTCGGTTATTGTCGAAGACAACGGCAAGGGCTTGCCAAGGCATGACCGCGAACAGTTGACCGAGCCCTACGTGACGACGCGGGCGAAGGGCACTGGTCTCGGTCTCGCCATTGTGAAAAAAATCATGGAAGATCACGAGGGACAGCTGGTGTTGGAGGACGCCGAGCCTGAAGGAGCAAAAGTCAGCCTTGTCTTCAGCTCCTCCGAGCCCCGCAGCTCGCAACATCTCGATGGTTCCAGCGAGCCCATGCAATTGAGCGCGGTCAGCCATGGCGCATGACATATTGATCGTCGACGACGAGGCCGACATCCGCATGCTCATCGCCGGCGTGCTCAAAGACGAGGGCTACGCGACCAGGGAAGCTGCCGATACCGCCCAGACGTTGGCTGCGCTTCAAACGCGGCAACCCACCCTCGTCATCCTCGACATCTGGCTCCAGGGGAGCGGGCTTGAGGGGATCGAGATCCTCAAACAGCTGCGTGCCGAAATGCCTTCCGTCCCGGTGGTTATGATCAGCGGTCATGGAACAATCGAGACGGCGGTCGAGGCGATAAAGCTGGGGGCTTATGATTTTTTAGAGAAACCGTTCAAATCGGACCGCCTGCTGCTGGTCGTCGAGCGGGCCATCGAGGCGGCTCAGCTGCGGCGCGAAAACGAGGAACTGCGGCTGCGTGCAGGGGGTGAACTCGATCTTGTCGGCATCTCCCCGGCGGCAAATCAGCTCCGACAGCAAATCGACCGGGTGGCGCCCACTGGCAGCCGTGTTCTGATCACCGGTCCACCGGGTTCCGGCAAAGAGGTCGTAGGCCGCCTTTTGCACGCGCGATCGCGCCGATTAAAAGGGCCTTTTGTTCCAGTCAACTGCGCGACAATGCGGCCCGACCGGCTCGAGATCGAGCTGTTCGGCACCGAGACCCGAATCGACGGGGCGCCGCGCAAGGTCGGCACGTTCGAGAGGGCGCATGGCGGTACCTTATTCCTCGACGAAGTTGCGGACATGCCGGTCGAGACACAAGGTAAGATCGTGCGCGTGCTGCAAGAGCAAACCTTCGAGAGGGTAGGGGGGTCGAGTCGCGTCGAGGTCGATGTCCGGGTCGTCGCATCTTCGAACCGCGAGCTCGGTGCCGAGATCGCCGCAGGACGGTTTCGCGAGGACTTGTTCTATCGCCTGAGCGTCGTGCCGATTCGCGTTCCACCGTTGCGCGAGCGGCGCGAGGACGTCCCGCTGATGGCGCGCCATTTTATGGCTCGCGCGTGCGAGGCGGCGCGGCTCACGCCACGCGAATTCGGCGAAGACGCGATGGCGGCGCTGCAGGCTTACACTTGGCCCGGCAATGTTCGCCAGCTGCGCAATGTCATTGACTGGCTGTTGATAATGGCTCCTGGCGATGCTCGCGAAGCGGTTCGCGCCGATATGCTGCCCAACGAGATTACCGCGATAGCCCCGACCGTCGTCAAATGGGACAAGGGCAGCGAAATCATGACCTTGCCGCTGCGCGACGCCAGGGAAGTCTTCGAGCGGGAATATCTTCTCGCGCAAGTCACCCGCTTCGGAGGGAATATCTCCCGCACCGCGGCTTTTGTTGGGATGGAGCGTTCGGCGCTGCACCGGAAGTTGAAGTCCCTGGGCGTCTTCGGCAATGACCGTGCAATAAGGATTGGCGCCTGAATACTGGCCTAAACGGCTGCCGCGTCAGCACCACTCGCAGCCCGGCGGTGTCCGCCGGGCTCCCCCGGCCGCGGGCGATTTTGTTCGATTGGGACAATACGCTGGTAGATAGCTGGGAGACGATCCACCAAGCGCTGAACGCCGCTATGGCGGCGATGAAAAGGTCGCCATGGTCGTTGCAGGAGACCAAACAACGCGTCCGGCGCAGCTTGCGCGACAGCTTTCCCCTTCATTTTGGCGACCGATGGGAAGAGGCGCGGCAGATCTATCTCGAGGCCTTTCGCGCCATCCATCTTGAGCAACTAAGGGGGCTTCCGGGACGCGGCGACTTGCTCCAGGGCCTTGCTCAAGAAGGCATCTTTCTCGGCGTCGTCAGCAATAAGACGGGCTCGTTACTGCGCCTGGAGGCGGCGAGCATCGGTTGGTCCGCGCTGTTCGGCAGCATCGTCGGTGCCGGTGATGCGGCGGTCGACAAGCCGGACTCGGCTCCCGTCACGCTCGCGCTGAGCCGCAGTGGCGTTACGGCGAGTGAAATGGTTTGGTTTGTTGGCGATACCGATATTGATATGGAATGCGCCCACAACAGCGGTTGTGTTCCCGTTCTGCTCGGCGACAACGTGGCCGAGCCCGGGTCTTTTCGTTATGCCCCACGGCTCGTCTTTCCTGACGGCGCGTCCTTGTTTCAGTTTGTCCAGGGCTTGTGATTTGTCGATCCACGCCCATCTTGATCATCATAGCTCGGCGGTTTCGTCCGAGCACTTTGTCATGAACTGGGACGGCTCGGTTCCAAGAAAGGAGTGGGGGACACCCATGACTCCAGAAAAGTCGCAAAATGTCCAGGATGTATTTTTAAATCACGTTCGTAAGAACAAGACGCCGGTAACTATTTTTCTCGTTAACGGCGTGAAGCTTCAGGGAATCATTACCTGGTTTGATAATTTTTGTGTGCTGCTGCGGCGGGATGCACATTCGCAGCTGGTGTACAAGCATGCGATTTCGACGGTGATGCCGGGGCAGCCGATCCAGCTATTCGAGCCCAATAAGGAGATCGCGGAATCCTGAGTGGCGCGCATATAGTTCCTGCGGATGACGCCCCGACCGGCCGGGCGCTCGTTGTCCATCCCGTAGCAAAGGCGGGGCCGGAACATCGTTCATTAGAAAAAACTGGCCGTTCGATTGCGGCCAGACTCGAGGAAGCAGTCGGGCTCGCAAGGGCAATCCGCCTCGAGGTTGTCAGGGCCGAGATCGCCCGCATTACCCACCCCCGCCCGAGCAGCTTGATCGGCGGCGGCACGCTTGAAAACCTCGGCGCGGTTATCAGCGAGAACGGCATTGGCCTGGTTATCATCGATGCGCCGTTGAGCCCGGTACAACAGCGCAACCTCGAAAAGCGCTGGCGCGCCAAGGTCATCGACCGGACGGGTCTAATTCTCGAGATCTTCGGCGCGCGGGCGCGCACGCATGAGGGCCGCCTGCAAGTCGAACTGGCGGCGCTCTCGTATCAGCGCTCCCGGCTCGTCCGTTCTTGGACGCATCTCGAACGCCAGCGCGGCGGGTTCGGCTTTCTCGGCGGACCAGGCGAAAGCCAGCTTGAAATCGATCGTCGGCTGATCGGCGAGCGCATCGCCCGGCTTAAGCGCGAACTCGAAGCAATTAGGCGGACGCGCGCCCTCCATCGTAAGGCGCGGCGTCGCGTTCCTTATCCCGTCGTAGCGCTGGTAGGCTACACCAATGCCGGAAAATCAACGCTCTTCAACCGCCTGACCCGGTCCTCAGTGGCCGCCGGGGATATGCTGTTTGCAACGCTCGATCCGACGATGCGGCGTTTCGAATTGCCGTCGGGTCGCCCAGCGATCCTTTCCGATACGGTCGGCTTCATTTCCGACCTTCCGACCCATCTCGTCGCCGCGTTCAGGGCGACCCTCGAAGAGGTCACCGAAGCCGATATCGTCGTTCACGTTCGTGACGCGCATCACCCGGACAGCGAAGCGCAGCACGAGGATGTGCTGAAAGTGCTGGCCGAACTCGGGCTCGAGGAGCCCGTCGAGGACGGTCTCATCGAAGCGATGAACAAGGCCGATCTGCTCGATCCCGCCTCGCGCGCAACGCTGCGAAATCAGCAGCTGCACAATTCGCAGCGCGTCCTCCTATCGGCGGTAACGGGCGAGGGGTGCGGTGCGCTGCTCGGGTTGATCGATCGACGGCTCGAAAGCGAGGGCCGCATCATGCGCCTCGACGTCCCGCTCACGGATGGCAAGACCTTGGCGTGGATCTACGATCGGGGCGAAGTCATCGGCCGCCGGGACGATAACGAGGCGGCCCACATTTCCGTACGCCTCTCCGATGCGGACATTAGCCGCCTGCGCCATCGCCAGAGCTTACATTAGCCTTCCTCGCGCTTGGCTTCTTTCCACAACATCTCGAGAGCGTCGAGATCGCCGCCCGCCTTTTGCTCGGCCAGCTTCTCGACGTATCGGAAGCGCCTCTCGAACTTGGCGATTGCATGGCGCAGCGCCCCTTCGGGGTCTATTTCGAGCTTGCGCGCCAGGTTGACGACGGCAAAGAGCAAATCGCCGATCTCATCCTCCAAACGGTCGCGGTTGCCCCCGCGATCGAGTTCGACTCTAAGCTCGGCGATCTCCTCCGCAATTTTGTCGAAAACCGGATGGGCGTGCAGCCAATCGAAGCCGATGCGCGCCGCACGCGTTTGAACCTTGACGGCACGCAGCAGCGCAGGCAGCGCCAGTGCTATGCCATCGAGAACACTTGCCGCCGTTCCCGCTTCGAGCGCGCGATCACGCCGCTCGGCTGCCTTGTGCTGTTCCCAGGCCGCGGTTTGCGCCGCTGCAGAAGCGATCCGCGCATCGCCGAAGACGTGCGGGTGACGCCGCTCCATTTTGTCGGCGATCGCCGCAGCGACGTCGTCGAAGGCGAACATTCCGGCTTCCTCCGCCATGCGAGCATGAAAGACGACCTGGAAGAGAAGATCGCCCAACTCGTCCTTGAGCGCTGGCATGTCGCCACGCTCGATCGCGTCGGCTACCTCGTATGCTTCCTCGATTGTATACGGCGCGATCGTCGAAAAATCCTGTTCGCGATCCCACGGACAGCCACACTCGGGATCGCGCAGCCGCGCCATGATCGCGAGCAGCCGGTCCAAGGGATGGCTCACGGGTACGTCATCCATCGCTTGCTTTTACACTAGCCAGCACACGAGCAAAAATCTGCGCCGTAAACCGCCTCGTCGATATCTCGGGGGCGGCGGTGTTTTCCGATATTGTCGCATAATATATATTATGGAAAATTTCCTGATCACGGATCGGATAGCTCGAGAACGAGCCCGTCCTGGCCAGGCTCGACCCCGGCCGGTAATTCGACGCTGAGCTCGCGATAATCCATGCTCTGATCCATATGCGTCAGCACAGCCCGCTGCGGCCCAACGCGGTCGATCCACGATAGCGTCTTTGCGAGATGACTGTGCGTCGGGTGCGGTTCGCGGCGCAAGCAGTCGACAATCCACAATTCGATGCCCTCGATTGCGGCAAACGCTGCGTCGTCGAGCTCGCGGACGTCGGTCGAATAGGCAAATCCTCCGATTCGCAGACCAAGGGTCGTGCTGAAGCCGTGATCCTGCGCGAACGGCACGACCGGAACCCCTCCGATCTCGAACGGACCGGTAATCTCGTGCGGCACGAGGGTCGGCTTGTAATGCCGCCCGGGCTCGGAAATCGGGTCTAGGACATAGCCGAAACGATGACCGATCTCCTCCAACGTCTTGGCGTTGGCATAAAGTGGGATCGCGCGTTGCATCAGTCGGTTAACAGACCGAAGATCATCTATCCCATGAAGATGGTCGGCGTGCGGATGCGTGATTATTACTGCGTCGATACGGCTGACGCTGGCGTCGAGCAGCTGCTCGCGGAGGTCGGGCGAGGTATCGATCAAAATGATCACGTCCGCGATCTCGACGAGCACCGACACGCGGCGGCGGCGGTTGCGCGGGTCGGTGGGATCGCACCGACCCCAGTTGGACCCGATCACCGGTACGCCGGTCGAGGCGCCGCAGCCGAGGACCGTCACCTTCATCGGGCGGCTGGCGTCGCCTTTGTAAAAAGACGGAAGAAGTTCTCCCCCGTTGCCGCTGCCAAGCGCTCCTCTTCCAGGCCCTTGAGCTTCGCGACTGCCGCCACAGTCGCGACGACAAAGGCCGGTTCATTGCGCTTGCCGCGATACGGCACGGGCGCGAGATAGGGCGCGTCGGTCTCGACGAGCAGGCGGTCGAGCGGCAAGTCGCGCACGATGGCACGCAGATCCTCGGCGTTTCGGAATGTAACGATCCCGGAGATCGAGACGTAAAACCCGAGGCCGATCGCCGCCTCCGCAAGCGCGCGGCCGCTGCTGAAGCAATGTAGAACTCCAGGAGGCGGCCTTTCTTCCTCGAGGATTTCGGCGATCTCGCGGTCGGCCTTGCGTGCATGGATGATCAGCGGCAGACCGCTCGCGCGGGAGGCGGCAGTGTGCGCGCGAAAGACGCGCGCCTGGACGTCGCGCGGGCTGAGATCATAGTGAAAATCGAGGCCGGTTTCGCCGATGCCGACGACCTTCGGATGGACCGCCAGCGCGACCAGCTGTGCGGGCGACAACTCGCCGTGATCCGCCGCTTCGTGCGGATGGGCGCCCACCGAACACCAGATCCCGTCGTAAGCCTCGGCGATTGCACGGACCGCCTCGAACTGGTCGAGCCGCGTGCTGATCGTCAGCATCGTTTCCACCCCGGCGGCGCGAGCGCGACCAATCACGCCATCACGCTCGGCAGCGAAGTCCGGGAAATCGAGATGGCAGTGGCTGTCGACGAGAGTTGCCCGCTCCTCCGACGTCACCGCACCGCCTCTTCGACAAAACGCGGAAAGACCCCTTCGGGCTTCGGCAGGGGTGTTCCTGATCTCAGCGGCGCCTCTGCCAATGCCGTAAAGCGGCGCGCCGTCTCCGGGACGGCGAGCTGATCGAGAAGCCGCGCGGCGGAGCCGGGTACGAAGGGCTGCGCCAGGATCGCCAAGTGCCGCAGCGTCTCTGCCAGCGTGTAAAGAACCGTGCGCAGGCGCGCCGGGTCGTTTCGGGTGAGCACCCAGGGGGCTTGTTCGTCGACATAGCGGTTGGCCTCGCTCACGACGCGCCAGATCGTTTCGAGCGCCAAATGAAAAGCTTGCTCCGAGACATGTGCGCGCACCGCTTGGAGCAGACCGCCCGCCGTGTCGAGCAACGCCTTGTCGGCCGCGGTAAAGACGCCGGGTTCGGGCACGCAAGCGTCGCAGTTGCGGTTGATCATCACCAGTACGCGCTGCGCCAGATTGCCGAAGTCATTGGCGAGGTCGCCGTTCAGCCGCCCCACCACTGCGCGGTGCGAGAAGTCGCCGTCACTGCCGAAGGGGAGCTCGCGCAACAGGAAATAGCGAGCCGGGTCAACCCCATATTTGCCGACGAGATAGTCAGGTGGAACGCCGTTGCCAAGCGATTTCGACATCTTCTGGCCTTCGACGGTCCACCAGCCATGGGCGAATACGCGGCGCGGCGGCGCCAGCCCCGCCGCCATCAGAAAGGCCGGCCAATAGACCGCATGAAAGCGCAGGATGTCTTTACCGACAATATGATGGGCCGTCGGCCAGAAAGCCGCAAATTCGGCGCTCTCGGTCTCCGGATAGCCAATCGCGGTAATGTAATTTATCAGCGCGTCGAGCCAGACATAGATCACATGCGCCGAGTCGCCCGGGACTGGGATTCCCCAGCTGAAGCTAGTGCGCGAGATCGAGAGATCTTTCAGCCCGCCGCGCACAAAGCTGATCACCTCATTGCGCCGACTGCGCGGCGCAATCGCTTCGGGGTTCGACTCGTAATAATCCAAAAGCCGGTCCTGCCACGCCGAGAGCCGGAAGAAATAGTTGTCCTCCTCGAACCATTCGACGTCGGCTCCAGTCGGTGCTTTGCCGTCGACGAGCTCGCTCTCGTCGTAAAAGGCCTCGTCGCGCACCGCGTACCAGCCGGCGAAGCGGCCGAGGTAGATCTCGCCGCGGCGCTCCAGCTCGCGCCACAGCGCCTGCACGCCGAGAATATGCCGCTCCTCGGTGGTGCGAATGTAATCGTCGTTGCTGATGTCGAGCAGCCGATCCATCTCGCGAAACGCTGCGGAGTTGCGATCGGCGAACTCCTGTGGCGAGACGCCGGCCGCGCGCGCGGATTGCTCGACCTTTTGGCCGTGCTCGTCCGTGCCCGTCAGGAATTTAACGCGCCGTCCGTCCAGCCGCATGAACCGTGCCAGCGCGTCTGCAGCCACCGTTGGATAGGCGTGGCCGAGATGGGGCGTGTCGTTGACGTAGTAAATTGGCGTCGTGATGAAGAAAGGCCGGTCCGTGGTCATGACTGTCTCCAAACCCGAGATATGGGCCAGGACCGATCGCGATCCAATCGGCGAACGGCCGCGCCGCGTCTATCGCGCCGTTTCCGCAATGGCAAAAAACGCTCCGAGCAGGGCCTGCTTGCGATCGAGTTTGAGCAAGTCCGTGTCGATGAAGCGCTGACCGATTTCATCACGCAGCGCAACCCACCGGCCTGCATCCGCGCGGGCTGCGAGACGCTCCATCACCTCCGCTTGGCCAGCAATCATCTCCCCTGCTCCAGGCTGATGCCGCGCGCCAGAGGTAATCATCCGGGCGAGAAACTGCGACAGCAGATCCTGGAACATTCGGTATGCGGCTTCCGCGTCCGGACGAATGAGTTTGTCCGCCAAGGAGTGAAGCTCGGCAAGGTCGAGCCGCGGTATCTGTGAAAATATCTCGAAGAGTGAGCGATAAAGCGCGAGCCCGCCGGCATCGGCCAACTCGAGCGCGCGCCCGATGCTGCCCGCCCCCAACTCCGCGACCGCCTCGCGCTCTTCTTCCGCAAGCTCGGGCCGATAACGTCGGAGGAGTTGCCCCACCACCTGCCGTGGCAGCGAACTCAGTGAGAAACGCCGGCACCGCGAACGGATTGTCGGCAACAATCGACCCGGCTGATGGCTGACGAGCAGAAGCAACCCACGGCGCGGCGGCTCCTCCAGAATTTTAAGTAAGGCATTGGCGGCGTTGCGGTTCATCTCCTCCGCACCATCCACAATAACGATGCGCCATCCCTCCTCTGCCGCCGTCAGCCGAAAAAAAGCGGCGATCTCCCGCGCGTCATCGACGACGATCTCGCTGCGCAAGCGGCGCCGCCCGGCATCATAGGTTCGCTCGACTATCAACAGATCGGCATGCCCACCGGACGCCACCCGGCGAAAGACACTGCTTTCGGGATCGATTGCGAGCCCGTCATCAACCCCATCGCCGGTCGGCGAGCCTGCCAAGAGAAATCTCGCGAGCCGGAAGGCGAGCGTCGCCTTCCCAATGCCGCGTGGCCCGCAGAGCAGGATTGCGTGCGGCAAACGTCCCAACTGATGAAGGCGCAGCAATTCGCGTTCAGCGCTTTCGTGGCCGACGAGATCCGGGTTCGCCCGTGGGCCGATGGCGCCCGCACCCCTGTCCGCCGTTCCTTCCATACCGCTCGCCATAGCTATTGGCGTCCTTGATGGATGATCTCAGGTACGCCGGCGGGCAGAGCCACCCCAAATTGTCGTACAACGGCCGCGGCGACCGCGCGGTGCACCGCCTGCGGATCGCCCGAGGCGTCGATGAGCGCGCAGCGAGCCGGGGTCTCCGCCGCGATTTGGCGGAAACCCTGGCGCAATCTCTCATGAAAATCGCGGCAGAGGCGCTCGAACCGATCAGCCGACGATCTCAACGCCGCGCGGCCGAGGCCCACCTCGACCGGAACGTCGAGGATCAATGTCAGATCAGGCACGAAATCGCCGAGGGCAAAACGGTGCAACGCCGCGAGCTGGTCGAGCCCCACGCCTTTTCCGTAACCCTGATAAGCTAATGTGGAATCGGCAAACCGGTCAGAAACGACCCAGACGCCCCGCGCAAGGGCCGGAGCAATCAACCGATTGACGTGATCACGCCGTGCCGCGACCAGCAATAGGGTTTCGCTGACCGGGTCCCATCGTTCGCGCTCCCCTTCGAGAAGGAGCCGGCGGATTGCCTCCGAGCCTGGTGATCCCCCCGGCTCGCGGGTGGCCTGCACGCGCACCCCGCAACGGGTGAGCGCCTCGACTAACAGCCGCGCTTGGGTAGATTTGCCAGCGCCCTCACCCCCCTCAACAGTGATGAATTTGCCGCGTTGGTCCGCCACGTCAGCGCCGGCCACCCCAAACTAGATAACCCGCCAACGTGGCGATGCGGCCCAGAGTGTCCATCCGCTCGACGCCCGAAGCGGCGACAAGGGCGACTTCGGCGGGCGGGATGTCGGGCGCGGTGACGATTACTTTGCCGACCGTCTGACCTTTACTCGCCGGAGCTGGGATCGGACGATCGTATTCGGCGGTCACTTTCATGTCTTTGCGAGACCTGCGCGGCATCGTTATGACCAAGTCCTGGGCCACCGTTAATGACACTTTCGCTTCAGAGCCCAGCCAGACCTCGGCATCCTCGACCCTGTCGCCGGCAGCGAACAGCTTATAGTCATTGAATTCGCGGAACGCCCATTCGATCAGTCTCTCGCTCTCCTGGGCGCGCGCCTTCATCGTCGGCAAGCCGCCGAGCACGAGGACTATGCGACGATCGTCGCGCCTTACCGAGGCTGTCAAACTGTATCCCGCCTCCTCGGTATGGCCCGTCTTCAAGCCATCCGCGCCCACTCCTTTATAGAGCAGAGGATTGCGGTTGCCTTGCTTGATGTTATTAAATTCATAGTCGATCTGGCCATAATAATGGTAATATTCGGGAAAGTCCTTTATCGTTCGGATCGCCAACGTTGCCAAATCACGGGCCGTCATATAATGGTCGGGGTCGGGCAAGCCGGCGACGTTGGTAAAGTGGCTGTTGGTGAGCTCGATTTCCTTGGCTTTCTGATTCATCAGCTCGACAAACGCTTCTTCGCTTCCGGCGAGGCCCTCTGCGAGCACGACGCAGGCGTCATTTCCGGATTGAATGATGACGCCTTTGAGCAGATCATCGATCGATATACGCCCGCCGAGCGGCACGAACATCTTCGATCCTTGCAGCCGCCAGGCTCGCTCGCTAACCGGCAGCTCGTCGTCAAGCTTGGCTCGCCCGTGCTGGAGCATGTCGAAGACGATATAGGCGGTCATGATCTTGCTCATCGAGGCTGGCGGCATGCGCTCGTCGGCACCTTTGTCCAGGAGCACTGCGCCGGTCTCCGCCTCGATGATGAATGCGTGCCCCGCCTGCGTTTCCATGCCGCCGGTGGATTTCGGAGGCATCTGTACCGCGGGTATCTCCTTGGCTTTGGGGTGAGCGCGTGCCGCCATTGCGGGCCGGCAGTCGAAGCCGATTATGAGCACAGCGGCGGCAATAGCTGCTGCCGCAAAGCCCCCCATTTGCCGCATCCCGTTGTTGCTTCGGCTCATTTAGGTGTGCTCACTGCTGTTCGGTTTTTCATTCTGCGGCGCAAGGGCTGCCGGTGTTAGCTGTGCGCCATGCCGTCGGCGAGATACCCGACCGCGGCGGCAAAATAAGTAGATTTGTTCCACTTCATGATCGTGCGGAAATTGTTATAGACGAGAAAAGCCGGACCGCCCACGCCATCCGGCATGATCAGCGAAGCTTCGTCTTCGCGCCCGGGAAGCGGGCCGGCATCGATGCCACGCACCCCCATTCGGGTCCACTCGTCCGTCGGCCGCCTCACCTCAAGCCCGCTGTAGCGACTGTCAAACCCCACCGGCAGTGTGACCGCCCGCCCCCAACTCTCGCCGCCGCGCCAGCCGAGCCGGGCAATAAGATTCGCAATCGATGCCAAGACATCGGCTCGGTCGTTCCAAATATCGCGCCGGCCATCGCCGTCATAATCGACCGCATAGCCGAGAAAGGTCGAGGGCATGAATTGGCACTGCCCCATCGCACCCGCCCAGGACCCTACCATATTGTCAGCTCGGATGTGGCCCTGATCGAGGATCCGCAGCGCCGAGATCAGCTCGCCGCGAAAATAAGCGCTGCGCCGCCCGTCATAGGCTAGTGTCGCAAGCGCCGAAACGACGGCGTAATTGCCCATGACCTTGCCGAAGTCGCTCTCGATCCCCCACAATGCGACGATGAACCTCGGCTCGACATTGAAGCGCCGCCAAATTCCCTCGAGTAGCAACCAATTGTCCGCCAAGTGCCGGCGCGCATTGTCCATGCGGTCTGCAGTAACGACTTTGTCGAGATACTCAGCAAAGGTCAACTGCCGTTCCGGCTGCTTGCGATCGAGTTCGATGACATGCGAAAGGAACTCGGCGCCTCGCAGCGCCAGCGCGATTGTCGATGGCCGGATTCCTTGAGCTGCAGCCTCGCGCTGCACGCCGGAAAGAAAAACGCGGAAGTCACCCTCCGCGGCTCTCGCCGATCGGATGACCGTGCCCGACGCAGCGAGAAAAGGCGCCGCAAAGACCAGCCGACGGCTGACTGGGAGAGAAGCCATCAAAGAAACTCACTGACGCGCACAGGCTAGCGCGTGCTCTTGCCATAACCGCGCTAAACCTCACAAGGAATGACACATTTTTCGGCGGATTTCACGCTCGCCAGGCGACTGGCTCATTGATCGCCCCGTCGACCTGCGGCGAATCGCCATTTCTCGCCGTTGAGGCTTGCGCGCGCTGGGACGACGGCCGGCGAGCAATTGGACCGCGCTTGTTTGCCGTTCGATCACAGCCTATCCTCGTTGTCATCGATTTAAGGGAGGATGGCATGGGACAGATCCTGGGCCTTGGCGTCACTCACTTTCCGCCGCTTTCCGGGCCGGATGAAAATCTGGGGCGCATTCTGAAGCGTGCTCTCGAAGATCCCGCAGTTCCGGAACCGCTGCGGCATCCCGAAGGCTGGCCCGCCCCGATGCGTGAAGAATACGGCGCCGACGCCGGACTAACTTCCGCCGCGCACCACCGCGAGGCCTTGGTTGCGGGGTTTCGCAATGCCCGGCGGGCGTTGGACGAGTTCGCTCCTGACTTCGTCGTGATCTGGGGTGACGATCAGTACGAGAATTTCAAAGAAGACGTCATCCCGCCATTTTGCGTGCTAGCGTATGAATCATTGAAGACAACACCCTGGCAATACTACCGCGGCCCCAACGTTTGGAACGAGCCGGCGGACAAGACCTTCACTTACAAGGGCTATCCCGCAGCAGGCAAACATCTCGCCAGCGGCATGCTCGAAGCCGGGTTCGACGTCTCATACGCCTATCGGCCGCTACACCACGATCTCGGGCACGCATTCCTCAACACGCTGTTGTTCCTGGATTATGATCGCAACGGCTTTCCCTACCCGGTGGTGCCGTTCCAGGTGAATTGCTATGGCCGCCGGGTCATTGCGCAACAGGCTGGATCCCGTGGGCTCAGCGAGTTCCCGTCGGACGATCAGCTCGATCCCCCCTCCCCTGCCCCGTGGCGTTGCTTTGATCTCGGAGCCGCTTGCGCACGGGTTGTCGAAAACAGCCCATGGCGGGTCGCGCTGATCGCATCGTCGAGTTGGTCGCATGCGTTTCTGACTCCCAAAAACTACCTGCTCTACCCGGATATCGACGCCGACCGGGCGCTATATGAGGCATTGCAACGGGGCGACTATGCAGCTTGGCGGCAGCGGCCGTTGAGCGCGATCGAAGACAGCGGCCAGCAGGAAGTGCTCAATTGGATGTGTCTCATCGGCGCGATGAACGAGCTCGCGCGGCGGCCGACGGAAACCTCCTACGCGCAGAGCTATATTTTCAATTCCAACAAATGCTTTGCCGTGTTCGAGCCGTAAAGCCATGCCCGAGCTGCCGGGCAAGGAGCTGGCGCGGGAACTGATCGAAAAGAGCCGCAGCGAGAGCCGCGCCACCCCGTTCGAGCAAATCACGGAGGCCGCCCGGAACGGCGGCCTCGGCGATGAGGCGGTCCACGGCCTCATTGGCCGGCTGTGGACCCTCGAACGCATGTTTTATTACATCTACGGCGGCTGGGGTCAGGGCCTGGAGGTCAACGATTTCCCGCCTTCCGTCAAATACTTGTTCTCGAAGCAGATCCTAGACGAGTCGACGCACGAGATGCTCTATCTCGACGCGTTGCTGCGCAAAGGCTACGCCGCCAGCCAGAAAGACGCTTTCCGCCATCCCTTCGGCCGCTTCATCCTCGACTCGGCATTGGCCTATTACGTTTTCTCATTGCGTAACCTCGCCACCTACCCGCACTCGATCCGCATCGCCGCGCTCAATCTGGGACCCAAGCTCCTCGAGCTCGGCTGGATGGAGGGGCTCGCGGGAGCATTGACCGATCCCGAGATCAAAGCCGTCTTCGAGAGCCAATTCGCCGAGAACCGCAGCCACATCAATATGGGCCGGCGCATCGTCGAAGAGTTCGTCGAAAAGCCGGTCGAGGTTGAGCTGTGCCGCTGGGCGTGCGCCGCGGCCAAGCGTGATTACAGCCGGTTCCTGGGCGAACTCAGCGCGTTTGTGCTGGGGCGCGAGGCGCCCGCGCCGCCGGCGCCGCGGCGGCAAGTGACCGATTGAGGAGAGCGGCCATGCCCGGCCTCAAAATCGACCACGAGCGCTGCACCGAGTGCCGGATGTGCTACATCGTCTGCCGCGAGATAGACATCAACGCCGTCTATGTCGCGCTGGAGCCGCTGCACCGCATCGAGATCGATCTGCAGAAATGCACCTACCCCGGCTGCACTGCATGTCTGATGTATTGCCCGGCCGAAGGCTCGATTATCGAGATCGAGGGCGGTCGCTCGATGGTGCCGCCGCCACCCGAAGCCTGGCAGGAGGCTTGAGCCATGCATGCAATACTCGAACAATTCCTCGATAAGTGGGTATGGCCGACGATGCCAGGGGCGCCGGGTGCGGAATTCCGGCTGCGGCTGACCAGAGAGAAATGCATCAAGGGCTGGGAGATTTCGCTGCAGCGCACCCTCGGCGAGATCGAGGAGGAGCTGGCCAGTAACGACGAGGACTGGAAAAAGGATCGCGCTTTGCGCGGCTATGCCGCCGAAGGCGTGCATATGTCGATCAAGCAGATGTCCGGGCAGCTGTTGTCGGTCGATATCGCCGACCAGGAGCGCTACATCGATCTGCAGCGCATGCGCGCCCGCCAGATCTGGGATGAGTGCAAGCACAGCAAACTGCATGCCGATGTCCTGCTCGGTAAAGGCTGGATCAAAGACGAACGCGAGCTTATGGACATTGCGCCGGCCAATACGCAGCCCCTGCCCGCCTATTTCGGCCTGTCGATGATGTTCCCGCACATCCATCCGCTCGCCCGAGCGGCACAGAACTACTACCAGGAAGCCAATGCCTGCCTCGGCATCATGGCGTATCTCGACCGGGTGGAAGACCCGTTTGTCCGGCACGAGCATCTGAGCCAGCGCGACGAAGAACTGATGCATTTCATGGAAGGCAAGTTCCAGATTGATTTTCTGTGCGGGACGCAAGAGGCGCAACGGCCGGTCGAAGAGGCACTGGATTATCTGCTGCACCAGGTCGGCGGCATTCGATGAAGGTGCGGATCGACTACGCCTTCTGCATTGCCTGTGGCCTCTGCCGCGAGGTCTGCCCGGAAGCGGCGATCCGCCCTACCTTGCTCGAGCCGCGGCATCTCTATGAGGTGCAGGAAGTAAAATGCACCGGCTGCGGCGAGTGTCTCGAATACTGCCCGGCCCCGGGCGCATTGGTGCAGTACAACCCAACGTGACGAGACTGTCATTGCGAGGAGCGCAGCGACGGAGCAATCCCGACCGAAAGGGCATAATTCCGCGCGAGATTGCGTCGCTGCGCTCACAATGACGGAACCCGGATGGAAGGAGAAGGCGATGGCGCGGCAATATAGTTTGATGTCGGCGGATGGGCACCTGGAAGTGCCGCCGGAGCGGTGGGTGCATCGGGTGCCGGAAAAATACCGCGACCGCGCACCGCGAACCGTGCATCTGCCGGATGGCGGCGACGCGCAGCTGATCGAAGGGCAGCCGCTGCTGGAAGCCAATTTCCTCGATCTGCGCGCCGGGCGCGCCGAGGGCACGTGGCAGCCCTTCGGCCTTAAGGTCGCCGATGCGGCGGGCACCGGTTCGCCCGAACAGCGCATCAAAGAGCAGGACCAGGACGGGCTTGACGCCGAAGTCCTGTTCCCGGCGATGGTCGCGGGTCCGGTGTTCTGGCGCAACATCAGCCATGACGAGGTCTACAAGGCCGTCATCCGCGGCTACAATGACTGGCTCGCGGAAGAATATTGCGCGGTCGCGCCCGACCGATTGATCGGCATGGGCGTAATGCCGATCACGAATGTCGACGACGCGATCGCTGAAATGACCCATTGTAAGAAACTGGGGCTTAAGGGCGTACAGCTCGGCGCACTACCGAGCGGCAAGGGCTACCCAACGCCGGAGGACGACAAGTTCTGGGCCGCAGCACTTGATATGGAAATGCCGGTCACCGTGCACGTCGCGTTCAACCGCACCGGCGCGCGCGTGTCGCAACCGACCTTTCGCTACCCGAAGGAAATCCCTGAGATCATGCAGCGGCTGCGGCGGCCGTTCCTCGAATGGATCTGCAATTTCGGTCAGCCGCCCGCGATCAGCGTCGCGCAGTTGGTCCTCGCCGGCGTCTTCGAGCGTTTCCCGAAATTGAAGATCTATTTCGCCGAGACACGCCTCGGCTGGATCCCATTCTGGCTCGAACACGCCGATCTCTGGTATCAGCGCCACTTGGGGTGGGCGCAGGAATATCTCGGCTTCCAGCCCTTAAAGGAGCTGCCAAGCCATTACGTACGCAATCACGTCTATTTCAGCGTGCAATACGAGCGCGTCGCGATCGAGGAGCGCCAGCATGTTGGTGTCGACCGCATCATGTTCGCGACCGATTTCCCGCATATCGAGAACGAATGGCCCAACTCGCGCCCGATCATCAACAAGATCTACGCCGACATCCCGGAAGACGACAAGCGCAAGATCTGGGCCAGCAACTCCGTCGAATACTTCCGGCTTGGCGCCTAGAACACCCCCGGCCCTACCTGAGGGATCGCTTGACAAGAACGTTCGTCGCTGCCACTGTGGAGCTATGAAAAATATCACAGTTTCACTCGACGACGCGACGTATCGTCGGGCTCGCATGATCGCTGCCGAGCGGGATACGTCTGTCTCGGCGCTCGTCAAACGCTTCCTGATCGGCCTTGCCTCGGAGGAAAGCGAAACCGAGCGGCTGAAGCGCGAAGAGCGCGCGCTTCGTGAACGGATCACGGCGTTCCGGGCATCCCACCGGATCTCCCGCGATGAGGTCCACGGCCGTCGCGCATGACGGCGCCATACTTCCTCGACACGAACATCCTCCTCTACTCGATCAGTCGCGATCCCGGGGAGAGCGCCAAGCGGCAGCGCGCCATCGATCTCCTCGAACGAGACGAGGGGGCATTGTCGGTGCAGGTGCTGCAGGAATTCTACGTCCAGGCCACCAGGCCCAGCCGGCCTGACCCGCTGCCGCACGACATCGCGGCGGGCCTCATCGTGACCTGGGCCCGTTTTCGGGTGCAGGAGACTACCCTCTCAATTCTCACCGGCGCTCTCGAAATTAAGAAGGCACACGGGTTCTCGTATTGGGACAGTGCGATCATCGCCGCCGCTCGCGCGCTCGGATGTCGCAAGCTGTACAGCGAAGACATGAGTCATGGCCGGGAGGTCGAGGGGATTAAGATCATCGATCCGTTTCGCTGACATCCAAAAATAAACCGCGGGGGAAGGAAAGAATGGGCGAATTTGCGTTGGGGCAGCCGGTGCCGCGCTTCGAGGATCCACGGCTGTTGCGCGGCGGCGGCCGCTATGTCGACGACATGGTGCTGCCGCGCATGGCGTTCGGCCATGTGCTGCGTTCGCCACTTGCGCATGCGCGGATCCGCTCGATCGATGCGACGGCGGCGAAAGCCGCGCCCGGGGTGCTTGCGGTGCTGACCGGCACGGATTGGGAGGCCTCTCGCTGGGGCGATCTGCCTACTGCGACAGGAAACCGGCGGCGGGACGGCTCCCCCGCTTATCGCCCTCATTATCCGGCCTTGGTCAAAGATCGCGTGCGCTGGGTCGGGGATTACGTGGCTTTCATCATCGCGGAGAGCGCGCATCAGGCCGCGGATGCGGCGGAATTGATTCCCGTCGATTACGAACCGCTCCCGGCCATCGTCTCGACCCCCGAAGCGCTCGCGCCCGATGCACCGCGCGTCTGGGACGGCAGCCCCGATAACGTCTGCTTTGTTCATCTCGAGGGTGACAAGGCGGCGGCTGATGCCGCCTTTGCCCGCGCCGCGCACATTGTCCGGCACAAGTTCGTCATCAACCGCGTGACCGCAGCGACGATGGAGCCGCGCGGTTGCATAGGGGAATACAACGCTGCGGCTGATCATTACACGATCTACACGACGCTGCAGCGCACGCACGGCTACCGCTCGGAGCTCACGCGGCAAATCCTTAAAGTACCGGAGAGCAAGGTGCGTGTCGTCACCGGCGACATCGGCGGCAGTTTTGGCATGAAATCGGCGATCTACAACGAGGTGGCGCTGGTACTGCTCGCCTCGAAACTGACCGGCCGGCCGGTCAAGTGGACGAGCACGCGCTCGGAAGCGTTTCTCGGCGACGCGCAGGCGCGCGACAACGTCACGCAGGCCGAGCTGGCGCTCGACCGCGACGGTCATTTTCTCGGCCTTAGGGTGAAGACGATCGCCGCCGTCGGGGCCTATCCGCAGGCCGGTTCGAATGCCTTCGTCGCCAATCTTGGAACCCTGGCCGGGGTCTATCGCACGCCGGCGGTATATGCCGACGTGACCGCGGTCTACACGAACACGAACCCGATGCGCGCCTATCGCGGCAATGGCCGCCCCGAAGCCGCTTATGTCATTGAGCGGATGGTCGATCTGGCGGCGGCCGAGCTTGGCGTCGGCCGCGTCGAATTGCGCCGGCGCAACGTGATCCCGCCCGAAGCGATGCCGTTTAAGTCGGGCCTTACATTCACTTACGATTGCGGCGAGTTCGAGAAGGGCCTCAACATGGCCCTCAAGCTTGCCGATTTCGCCGGGTTCGAAGCGCGTCGCGCGGCGTCGCGAGGGCGCGGCAAACTCCGCGGCTTCGGCATCTCCAACACGATCGAGCGCGCCGCGGCGGGCGGCTTCGAGGCCGCCGAAATCCGCTTCGACCGCGGTGGGACCGTGACCTTGCTGTCGGGTTCGATCACGCAAGGCCAAGGGCACGAGACGGTCTACAAGCAGCTGTTATGCGACCGGCTCGGCATCCATCCCGATCAGGTGCATTACGTCCAGGGCGACACCGACAAGGTTGCGATCGGCGAAGGCACCGGCGGCTCGCGCACCGCGACATTGGGCGGATCCGCGCTGTATTTGGCGACGGAAAGGATCGTGACTAAGGCGAAGACGATCGCCGCCGCCGTGCTCGGCGCCGAGCCCGACGAGGTCCGCTTCGAGGACGGGCTGTTCTCGGCGCCGCGCTCCAACCGCACCTTGACGATCGGCGAGATCGCCAAAGAATCGCTGAACCCGCAGAATCTGCCCGACGGCATGGATCTCGGGCTGATCGCGAGCGCCACGTTCAGCTGCAAGGAACAGAATTTCCCGAACGGCTGCCATATCTGCGAGCTGGAGATCGACGAGGAGACCGGCGAGGTTGAAATGCTGCGCTACAGCGTCGTCGACGATGTCGGCACGGTGCTGAACCCATTGCTGCTCGAAGGCCAGATCTGCGGCGGCATCGCGCAGGGAGCGGGTCAGGTGCTGATGGAGGACATCCGCTTCGACCCGGCTTCGGGCCAGCTCATGACCGGCTCGTTCATGGACTACGCCATGCCGCGTGCGAACGACCTCTCGGCCATCCATTGCGACAGCAACCCGGTGCCGACCAAGACCAACCCATTGGGCGTCAAAGGCGCCGGCGAAGCCGGCAATGTCGGCGCCCTGCCCGCCGTCGCAAACGCGCTCGTGGATGCCCTCTCGCCGCTCGGCGTCCGCGACATCGCAATGCCCGCCACCCCGGAGGCAGTTTGGCGCGCTATCCGCGGGCTACTCAGTAATCCAGAAAAACGAGCAAAATCTTGCTCTTGAAGCGGCCTCACCGCAATGCCACTTCACATCCGCTAGCTGCCGCGCCGGCCGCGGTAATCGCCCCTAGCACGCGCGTTGCGAGGCGAAGCGCCCACTCGGAATTTTCCGATGGAGCACTTTGCTTTCGTATTGGGGCTGGCCCGTTTGGTCTTTGGCCTCCTCCGGATCGGTACGCGTTTGCGAAAGAGGTCGGTTGCACCGCCATCCGCCACAATCAGACGGACTCGAAGAAGCTTGCTCTGGGGTGCGCTAAGGACGGAGACGCAAACCGTCCGGATTATCTTCCCTCAGAGGCCCGAGTAGATAGAAATTGTAGGGCGGAAACGCAGTACATTCGCCGTTCTCGGCCGCATGTGGCGGAACGCGCGTTGCTTTTCCGCCCTACGACTTCCGCGAGCCCCGTCCCCTAAGCCTCACCCGCGCGGCGGGCGAGGGTTAGGGTGGCGGCTACTCGGCGGCTTGCGGCATCTGCTTCAGATCGGTCGAATAGCGCAGGTGCACCGGCGCATTCAGCTCGAACGGGTCGGTGAGCCCCAACTCCTTGCCGATCTCGCGCATCGCCGGCATCACCTCCTGACCCAGGAGGCGAATGCAGGTCCGCGCATCCTCGTTGCTCACCGTACCGTCATTGCCCCAAATGCCATAGATGCTCGGCCGGGTCTCCTCGAGGACGCGGCGCAGTTTCGGGATCACGGTCTTTGGCGTGCCAAAAAACACGCGGCCATCCTTGACCTGCTGCTCGAAGGTTGGACGGCCGCGCGGGTTCTCCGCGCGCCCCACCGCGAACTCGACAAAGTTACGACGCAGCGCCGGCGAGAAATAGCCCGACGGGTTCGACCACACCGGATGAGCCAAGCCGGTGAACTCGCCCTGCATCCACAGGAACTGTCGGGCGTTTCTCTCCGCCTTCTCCTCGCTATCCGAGACATGGACCTGCTGGAGGTAGCCGCGGTTCTCCGGGCCCGCCTCGTAGCCGGTCTCCAGCGCGACCTTGTCATATAGCTCCCAGATCTTCTTAGTCGCCTCGATCGAGGTGTTGAGCGCGATGTAGGGATAGCGCTGCTGCGCCGCCCAAATGATCGTCTCTTGGCTCAACACGCCAGGAACCCAGATGCGCGGATAGGGCTTCTGCAGCGGCAGCGCCCACGGGTTGACGACGCGGTGCTGGTAGTGCGTCCCCTCCCAGCGGAACGGTCCCTCGCGCGTCCACGCCGCGACGATCAGATCGTGCGCCTCCTGGAAGCGCTCGCGGTTGAAGGCCGGGTTGACGCCCGCGGCGAGCGACTCCTGGCCGCCGCCGCGGACGATGCCCGCAACGAGCCGGCCTTTCGAGATCATGTCGATCATCGAGAGCTCCTCGGCGAGCCGTACCGGGTTCTCGGCTAGCGGCAGCGGGTTGCCGAGCAGGACGATCTTCGCCTTCTTCGTCACCGCCGCGAGGATCGAGGCGAAGATGTTGCACTTGGCCTGCATGCAGAACGGCGCGTTGTGATGCTCGTTCAACATGAAGCCTTCGACGCCCATCTCCTCCGCATAGATGTACTGCTCAAGATACTCGTTGTAGAGGCGGCTGCCGGCTAATGGATCAAAGTATTTATTCGAGAACATCAGCGCGGTGGCGCCGAATTCCAGTCCGATTTTGGCGGGGTAAGCTGACATCGGCTGCTCGGTGAAATACATGACGTGCATGGCTTCCTCCTTGGGCAGGAAAGCGGCTCCGGTAAATCGGCTAATTTTCCTCGATGAACGTCCTGACCAGCCGCAGCAGTTGATCGGGTTGCTCCATCTCGACGCAATGCCCGCAGGCGCGCACGACCTCGAGGCGAGCTTGCGGCAGCACGGCCGCATAGCGTTCGCCCGCGCTCGTTGGCACGACTTTGTCGTCGTCTCCCCAGACGACGAGCGCCGGGGCGCGTACGCCACCCAACAGATGCGGCAAGCTCTGATTGTACATGTAGGGCTTCCACGCGATCCGGAAGCTCATTTCTCGACAGAGGTCCCATTCGACCAGTTGGTCGGTCGACACATCGCCGTAAATACGCGCGAACGCCGCCTGGTCGTGAAAGCCGGCGCGGGCGTAATCGATATAGCTCAGAATTGCCTGGTCGAGAATATCGCCCTTGGGCGGCTTTATACCCATGGCCCCGACCAGCACCAGCCGATGGAACTCGCGGGGCGCCATCGTCGCCATCTCGGCTGCGATCCAGCCGCCAAAGCCGAGCCCGATCAACGAGGCGCGCTCGACTCTGAGTTCGGCCAGCAGCCACTGATAAATGACAGCGACATCGCGCACGCTGCGCAACCATTGCGGCCGTTCCGACTTGCCGTAACCCGGATGATGCGGCACGAGGACGTCAAAGCGCGTCGCCAGCTCGTCGTAAAAGTCCAGCCGCTCCGGACTGCCGAGATCGTGGTGCAGCACCAGAATCGGCCTGCCGGTGCCGGCTCGGGCGAGATGCATCTTTGCCTCCGCCAGCCCGACGACCGATTCGCTCCAGCCCGTCCCGGTTGCCATTGCCTTCCCTCATATTGCGCGGTGCATCGCACCCTAGCGCCACGCTGGCAACCCCCGCAACCAACCGTTTGATCATTGCAGGGTTGCAATTTAGTAAGCGAGAGGGACGATAAGGCAAGCTTAGGACAAGCGTAGAGTGCGCTGCATCTTTATCTGACTGCATCTGACTGCGCCTTCGGGCTTACCGCGGCGGCGCTACGGAATTTTGAGGGCATCCTAAAAAGCTGTAATCTTGAGACACAAAGGCATTGAAATTACGGGTCGGTACTATTGGGCAGGATGGGATACTAAAGGTCCGTCGAGCAACCTGCCATCCGTCCGGATAAGCTCAGCGACTTCAGTAATGTCAGGCACAATATTGGCTTGGAAAAATGCAGGACACAGCCATCCTCGCTCGTGACGCCGCGCGCCGCATCCCCTCGATCGCTCCGCCGGTTCTGACGATCGTCATTCCAACAATCAACGAGCGAGACAACGTTGAACCGCTCGTGGAGCTACTGATGTCGACGCTGCGGGAGGTTGCTTGGGAGGCAATCTTCGTCGACGATGACTCGCGGGACGGAACCTCCGAGCGCGTCCGGGCGCTGGCGCGCTCCAATCCGCAGATCCGGTGTCTGCAGCGCATCGGCCGCCGCGGGCTTGCCACTGCTTGCATCGAGGGAGTGCTCGCCTGCGCCGCGCCTTATGTGGCGGTCATGGACGCCGATCTTCAGCACGACGAGCGTCTGCTGCCCGAAATGTTGAGAACACTTGAAAGCGGCGCCGCCGACCTGGTGGTCGGCAGCCGCTATGCCGCGGGGGGCGGGTTTGGCGAGTTGAGCCGCGGCCGTGCACGGCTCAGCGAACTCGGAACGCGGCTGGCGCGCGTTGTCTGTAAAGCTGAAGTCGCGGACCTGTTAAGCGGCTTCTTTATGTGCCGGCGCGAGATTTTCGAGCAAGCGCTGCGCCGGATGTCCGGGCAGGGGTTCAAAGTGTTGCTCGATCTCCTCGCTTCCTCGCCCGAGCCGGTGCGGGTGTGCGAGCTGCCCTATAATTTCCGGCAGCGGCAGCATGGTGAAAGCAAGCTCGACACGATGATAGCGTGGGAGTTCGCCATGCTGCTGGCCGACAAGCTGATCGGCCACATCGTCCCCGTTCGATTCGCGCTCTTTGCCATGATCGGCGCCATCGGACTGCTGGTTCATCTTGTCATGCTATGGCTGAGCCTCAATTTGTTTGGCCTCGGCTTCGCCGCGGCGCAAAGCGTGGCGACAATGGTCGCGATGACCTCCAATTTCTTTTTCAACAATCAATTTACTTACCGCGACCAGCGGCTGCGGGGTCTAACTCTGCTCCGCGGCCTCCTGATCTTTTATTTGATCTGCGGGGTCGGAGCTGTCGCGAATGTCGGAATAGCTTCCTACGCCTTCACCTCGAGCCATACTTGGTGGCTGGCCGGTGTGGCAGGCGCGATTGTCGGGTCGGTATGGAACTTTGCGATGTCGTCGGTCTTTACGTGGCGTCGGCGATAAGCGCCCCGGCCGCCTAGCCCACCATCTTACGTTGACAGTGGAAAGCGAGGTCCGCATCTATCTCGGAAGATCGGCCATTCGCGGAGAAATTTCATCCGCAAGTTCGTGATCACGGGCGTTCGGTTGCTTGCCACGGCCGGATTGTTGTGGCTCCTCGCGACGCGCATAGATTTGAGCCGGGCCGTTCAAATTATGGTGCAGGCAGCTCCTGCACTCCTAGCAGCCGCGGTCCTAGTGCTTTTGGCGACGAGCGCTGTCGTCGCGCTGCGTTGGCACGTCATTTTGTCGGCGGAGGTGCCCTCGCCAGGCCCTGGGACCTTGCTAAGGATCGTCTTGGTCGGGATGTTCTTTAACCAAGTACTGCCTACCGGCGTCGGCGGCGATGCTGTTCGGGTTTGGCGTTGCTGCAAACTCGGCATACCCTTGGGAGCGGCGGTACGGAGCATCCTCGTCGATCGCTCCTGCGGATATCTGGTGTTGCTTGTCGTTTACGCCGCCAGCCTGCCAGGACTTCTATCCATTCTCGGAGACCCACGGCAGAAGACGGCCGTTGTGGCAGTATTGTGCGCTGGCCTGCTCGCCCTTGTAGCCCTCCTGGTGCTCGATTGCCTGCCGCGACCGCTCCGGGGTCTTCGCCTACTTGCGCCCCTTGCCGAACTGTCGCGCGAGACCCGGCGTTTGTTTGCCCATCCTGCGCGATGTGCCGCCGTCCTCGGCTTGTCCGCGGTTACAATCGGGCTCACCGTCCTGGGGTTCAAGCTCGTTGCAGACGGGATCGGCAGCCGCCTTCCTTTCGGAAGCTGGACAATGATCGTCCCGCCAGTCACGCTGATACAGCTGCTGCCGATTTCGCTCGCCGGTTGGGGAGTGCGCGAGGCGGTTCTGGTAATCGCGCTCGCTTCGTTCGGCGTTCCAGCCGAGACGGCTCTCGCTGTATCGCTATTGTTGGGTTTGTGCCTGATCGTCGCCGGCTTGCCGGGCGGTCTGATCTGGCTCGCCAACTGGGACATCACACAGTTGGATCCCGATGGTTTTCTGCCCCACAGGCGGAAAACGAGTTAGACCGCAGCCGCCCGCCGATGTGACCCTGACCCTGCGTAGTCTCGGCGTTCTATCAGCGGAGACGGAGTGCATGAAAGTTGTTCCTGCCATAGCGTCAATCGCTGGACTGGTATTGATCGGGGCGCTGATCGGGCATTTCGGCGCAGACGCCGTACTCAGTTCGTTGCGCGCCATCGGATGGACCGGGTTCTCATTGGTCTGCCTCGTTCATATGGCAGTCATCTCGGTGGAAGGGATCGCGTGGCGGCTGCTCGTGACCGGAACGCCGTGGTGGATTTTCTTGACGGGGCGGCTGGTCCGCGATGCCGGATCCGAACTGCTGCCGTTTTCGCAGATGGGCGGCTGCGTTCTCGGCGCCCGGATCGTCACGCTCGCCGGAGTACGCGGAACCGTCGCTGCCGCGAGCACGATGGCGGACCTCACCCTCGAGTTTTTTGCGAAGCTCGCCTACATCGCGCTCGGAATCAGCCTGCTTATCCTTCTTCGGCCTGATGCTCCTCTTGCGTTGCCGATAACCGTAGGGCTCGGCACAACGGGCTTGTTCGCCTTTGCGTTCGTTATTCTGCAGCGCCATGGACTGAACCTATTTGATCGCCTCGTGAGTACGATCGGCCGCGGTTGGGCGGAGCGGACCGCGGCCGGCGCGGCGGCGCTGCATACTGCCCTTGCGGAGATTTATGAACGCCGGATCGGGTTGTTGGGCGGCTTTGTCCTCCACCTCATCTGTTGGATTGCGAGCGCCGTCGAGGTCTGGATCGCGCTGCGTTTCGCGCAAATCCCGCTTGGCTTTTCAACGATAGTGGTGATCGAGAGCTTGCTTTATGCTCTGCGCACGGCAGCATTCGCGATACCAAACGCCATCGGCGTCCAGGAAGGAGCCTACGTCCTGCTGGGCGCGACCTTCGGGCTGACGCCCGAGATGGCGCTGGCTATATCGCTGTTGAAGCGCGCCCGTGACCTGGTGCTCGGGTTGCCTGCACTTGGCGTATGGCAAGCCCTCGAAGGGGGATACCTCTGGGGTCGCATGGCTCGGCCAGCTGGCCGGAGAGAGGGGCCGTGACAGACGTTAGCGAGCGGATCCCGTGGAGTGAGAGGAGCCAACAATGGCGGAAGCGCTTCCGGAAGTTTACCTCGCCAGGCACGGCGAGACCGCTTGGTCCGCCTCGGGCCAGCACACTAGCCGCACGGACGTTCCCTTGACCGAGCGCGGCGAGCGCCGGGCTCGGGCGCTTGGCGAGCGGCTGAACCGATATGAGATCGCCGCCGTTTTCTCCAGCCCCTCGCAGCGCGCCCTCCGCACCGGCATCCTCGCCGGGTTTGGCGACCGCGCCCAAATCGATACCGACCTATCCGAATGGGACTACGGCCAATATGAAGGGCGTCGCACCGCGGAAATACTGCGGAAGCGCCCCGGCTGGCAATTGTTCCGCGACGGCTGTCCCGGGGGCGAGACCGCGGAAGAAGTAGGCCTGCGCGCCGACCGAGCTATCCAGCGAATTTGCGGAGTGAAAGGCAACGTGCTGATATTTTCGAGCGCTCACATCCTGCGGGTTTTGGCCGCGCGCTGGCTCGGCCTCGAAGCGGCGGGCGGGCGTTATCTTCTGCTCGGCACCGCGAGCCTCAGCGTGCTCGGCTATGAGCACAATCTTGCGGAGCCGGTGATCCGTCTCTGGAATGAAATCCATGACTGAGGAGCGGGCGATGAAAGCAACGAGGGAGGACGCGGAATGACCATCTCCTCCGACTCGAACGTCTTCCTTGTCGATGTGGATAACACATTGCTGGACAATGACCGCATCCAGGCGGATCTCCGGCGTCATCTCGAGCGCGAGTTCGGGGCCGCCTGCCGCGACCGCTATTGGGCGATCCTCGAGCAGCTGTTCACCGAGCTGGGGTATCGCGACTATCTCGGCGCCCTGCAGCGTTACCGGGCCGAGCGCCCGCGCGACATTCACCTGCTATCGATGTCGTCCTATCTCGTCGATTACCCCTTCGCCAATCGCCTCTATCCCGGGGCGCTCGACGTACTCGAGCATTTCCGCCGCTGGGGTCCGACCGTCATTCTCTCAGACGGCGACGTCGTCTTTCAGCCGCGCAAAGTGGAGCGCTCCGGCATATACGAGGCGGTGGAAGGCGATGTGCTGATCTACATCCACAAGGAAGCGGAGCTGGAGGACGTCGCGCAGCGCTACCCGGCCTCCCACTACGTTCTGGTGGACGACAAGCCGCGCATTCTGGCCGCGGTCAAGGCGATCTGGCGAGACCGCGTGACGACCGTATTGCCGCGTCAAGGCCAATACGCCAACGATGCCGCGGTGGTCGCCTCGCTGCCGGCTGCGGACCTCACGGTCGATCGCGTCGGCGATCTCCTCGCCTATGATCTTCCTGCGCTGATTGGGCAATCCTAGCGTCTTTGAACAAGGAGGCAGCTATGCAACTCGGAATGGTCGGCCTCGGCCGGATGGGCGCCAACATGGTACGGCGGCTCCTCAAGGGAGGCCATGAATGCGTCGTCTTCGACATGTCGCCGAAGGCGGTCAATGATCTCGTCGCGGAGAACGCTGTCGGCTCCGCCTCCCTCGCCGACCTCGTCAAAAAGCTGGAAAAGCCGCGCGCGGTCTGGCTGATGGTGCCGGCCGGGGTCGTCGACAAGACGATCGCCGACATCCTCCCCGCCCTCGAACCGGATGACATCCTGATCGATGGCGGCAATTCCTACTACATCGACGACATCCGGCGCGCCAAGGAGTTGGCGCCGCGCCGCATTCACTATGTCGATGTCGGCACCAGCGGCGGCGTCTGGGGCCTGGAGCGCGGCTATTGCATGATGATCGGCGGCGAAAGGCCGGTCGTGCAGCATCTCGACCCGATCTTTGCGACGCTCGCCCCCGGCAAAGGCGAGATTCCGCCGACCCCGGGACGCGAGCAGCTGGGGCCCAGCACCGCCGAACAGGGCTACCTGCATTGCGGGCCGAGCGGCGCCGGGCATTTCGTGAAGATGGTGCACAACGGCATCGAGTACGGCTTGATGGCGGCCTATGCCGAGGGTCTCGGCATCCTGCGCGCGGCCAATGTCGGCAAACAGACGCATGCCGCCGATGCCGAGACGACGCCGCTGCGCGACCCCGAGCATTACCAATACGACCTCAACCTCACCGACATCACCGAGCTGTGGCGGCGCGGCAGCGTCATCGCCTCCTGGCTGCTCGATCTGACGGCCGACGCGCTCGCCAAAGATCCCGAGCTCGCCGGTTTCGCCGGCCGCGTGTCGGATTCAGGCGAAGGGCGCTGGACGATCAAGGCGGCGATCGACGAGGCGGTGCCGGCGCACGTGCTGTCGGCGGCGCTCTACGACCGGTTCGCGTCGCGCGGCGAGGCGGAGTTCGCCGACAAGCTGCTCTCGGCGATGCGCTACGAATTCGGCGGCCACGTCGAGAAGCCGGCGGAATAACCCCGCGGCGCAATACCCGGTTTTTCCCGTGAAAGCGGGAATTTTTGCGATTCTGGCCCAAAAGTTCTGTTTTGGCACAGAGAAAGACGAGACAAATAAAATGGTTGCGGAAGAATTCCCGTGGCAAGGTAAACGGGAATTCTGTTGCCGTTAAATCCGCCGAACCGGGAATTACGGGAATTCCTGACAATGCCGAGCACCACAGAACGCCGCAAAACGAAGAAAAATCGAACCCAATAAAAATAAATCTATTCATGTCTATTACTTTATCACCAAACGCAAACTTTTGTAAGGCAGTCATTGGCAACGCCCTCAACTCCCGCCTCTCGCGTTACTGGGCAGCGAACGCCAGCTTGCGGCGCGCAATCTGCTCACAGTTAAGAGCCAGACCCAAAAGCGTGTTGCGTTGGCCCCGATCGTGTGATTGAGGGCCACGGACCTCACGTGATGATGGCAAACAGCGATGTGGACAGAGGAGCAGCGTCGGATTTACCGACGGGAGGGCGATGGGTATCCGAGCGATCTAAGGGATGCGGAGTGGGCACGGCTGGAGCCGCCGATCCCCAAGGCGTCGCCAGGGGGGCGACCGCGCAAGACCGACATGCGGGCAGCGATCAACGCCATTCTATATTTGCCGCGCACCGGGTGGTGGGTTACTTGCCGCGCGACAACTTTCCGTTGCGCTCGACGGTCTACAACATCTTTCGCAAGTTCCCGTGTGATGGTGTGTGGGAGGCGATCTGGGCCGAGCTGCATACGGCGGTGCGTGAGCGGATGGGCCGGGAGGCCAGCCCCTCGGCGGCTGTTCTCGACAGCCAATAGGTCAAATCGTCGGAAAGGGGGGAAAAGACAACCAGGTGGGTTACGGCGCCAGTAAGCGGGTGAAGGGCCGCAAAATCCACGCCCTAGTCGACAGCGAAGGACTGCGAATGCGGGTTGTCGTCCACCCCGCCTCGATCCAAGACCGCAACGGCGCCGGGCTGGTCCTAAACAAGATACGCCGGCGCTTCCCCGTGGCTCGAACTGATCTGGGCTGATGGCGGCTACAATGCGTGGCAAGTCGCCGCTGAGGTGGCAAGGTGCCGCCGCTGCGCATGGAGATCGTCAGGCGGAGCGACGACGCGAAGGGCTTCGTCGTCCTGCCGCGCCGCTGGGTCGTCGAGTGTACTTTCTCCTGGTTCGGACGAAACTGGCCTCTCGCGAAGGATTTCGAGAACCTTGCCGAACCCCTGGCCACCTTCGTTACTCAAGCCCGATCACGGTCGACCGCGCGGCTGATGGCAGCGAAGATCAGTGCGGTCGACCAGCCGAGCATCAGCGAACCGCAAGTGGCCCCCAGCGCGCCAAAGATGCGGTAGCCCGGCGCCAGCACGATATCGCCGTAACCCAACGTCGCGAAGGTGACGAGCGAGAAGTAGAAGGCATCGGCGTAGGTCTGGAGGGCGCCGAGAAAGAGGAGGAACCCAGCCCACAGTCCCACCTGCGCGAAGTGGCCGAAGAATAGCGGCAGCACGGCGCCGAGCGAGATCCAGAACGTCCGCCGGAGCTCGCTCGCGCCCCGCGTGCGGCGACCGATGACGCGGACACTGGCCAGTACAACGGTCTGTGCCACGACCTGCAGCGCCACCGTGCCGGTCACTGCAAGAAGGATTGCGGCGAACCGGCCCATCGGCGCCTCCCGAACCGTGCACTCCCCGACGGCCCCGTCTCCCGGATACGGGCAGCGCAGGCAACTCGCGGATGCACTAGTGCGGCGATGCCGAGCGTCGCGTCACTGCACGGCCGCTCACGGCGTCGTCGCGGGCGCGCCACGCCAGGCCTCGAGTAGCGTGAACCCGACAGCGATCAGTGTCGGTCCGATAAAGAGGCCGAGGAAGCCAAACGCCACAAATCCGCCGAACACGCCCAGGATCGTCAGGCTCAGCGGCATCTCCACGCCAACGCCGATCAAAAAGGGTTTGATGAAATTGTCAATTACGGTGACGACGAGGCCCCAGAAGATCATGAAAATGCCCCAACCCTGCTGGTCCTGACCAAACAGCCAAACCGCGGCGCCAGCCCAGACCACGATGATCAGCGGAGCGCCAATCTGGCTCAGTGCAAGCAGCAGGGTGACAAAGCCGAGCAGGACGGCGCCCGGAACCCCCGCCACGGCCAGGCCGATCGCCATTATGACGGCCTGGATGACGGCCGTCCCCACCACCCCGTAGGCCACACTGCGCACCGCGTCCGCCGCGACGTCCAGCGCGGCAGCGGCGGTCTCGCCACCAAGTCGTCTGAGGATGTCGCGCAGCGTTGCCACCACGGCGTCGCCGCTGACCCAGAAGAACGTCGCCACGACCAGCGACAGGATGATCTGCAGGACACTCTGGCCGAGCTCCCCGGCCGCGCCGACGAACATCTGCCGCAGCTCCACGGAATAGGGTTCGAGCATGGTCCGGATGCTGCCCTTGGCAAGCAGCACCTTGTCCCACAAGCTGGCGAGACGCTCGCCGACGACCGGTAGACCGGCGAGC